>Ga0307310_10000004_pt1 | contig 46426 bp, 45 predicted proteins | sample ER_DNA_197_FD_194502 | JGI IMG/M metagenome (GOLD analysis project Ga0307310, IMG submission 194502) | Bulk soil microbial communities from the East River watershed near Crested Butte, Colorado, United States - ER_DNA_197 | ecosystem: Environmental > Terrestrial > Soil > Floodplain | place...
TCTGGGTCTCGCTGCCGTGCTTCGTCTTCGCTGGGGTCGGTAACGGTGCTGCGGTCGTGTGCAACTCTCTGCTCGTGCAGCGTGGCGCTCCAGATGCGCTCCGCGGTCGAGTGTTCACCGTGATCATGAGCGTCAACTACCTCGTGTACGGCCTCGGCTTCGTGATCGCCGGCCCGCTGACCGACAGAGTTGGCCCGCGCTGGGTGTTCGGGGGCGTCGGCATCGTCCTCGCGTTCACGTCCGTCGTCGCCTACGCACTCGCGCGCGGCAGTGAGCGGGCCTCCGAACAGGTCGCCGAGGCGGCTTAACATGGCGGGCCGGCGGGACTGGACGCGCGAGTCGCTCGCGGAAGGCGTTCGCACGGGCGACACGCGGGCGCTCGCACGCGCGATCTCGCTCGTCGAGAACGGTGATCCGCTCGCCTACGATCTCGTCCACGACATCTATCCGGAAACCGGCCGCACCTACGCCGTCGGGATCACCGGGCCGCCCGGCGTGGGGAAATCGAGCCTCATCTCCGGGCTGATCGGCCACATCCGCGCTCAGGAGCGCACGATCGGCGTGATCTCCGTCGATCCCTCGAGCCCGTTCACCCACGGTGCGCTGCTCGGTGACCGCATTCGCCTCTCCGACCACTTCCTCGACCCGGGCGTCTTCATCCGCTCCATGGGCACGCGCGGCCACCTTGGAGGTCTCGCTGAGACGACCTTGCAGGCGCTGCTCGTCCTCGACGCTGCCGGCAAGGATCTCGTGTTCCTCGAGACGGTCGGCGCCGGTCAGAGCGAGGTCGAGGTGATCGGCATTGCCGATACCGTCGTGCTCGTGCTGATGCCAGGCTCGGGAGACTCGGTGCAGGCGCTCAAAGCGGGGATCATGGAGATCCCGGATGTGATCGCGATCAACAAAATGGACCACCCGGCTGCGAAGACGATGCTGAAGGAGGTGCGCTCAATCCTCTCGCTCGACCGAGACAGCGCCTGGAAGCCGCCGATCGTCCTCACGGAGGCGACCAGAGGCGAGAACATCCCCGAGCTCTGGGAGAAGGTGGAAGAGCATCGAGCGCATCTCGAGTCAGGCGGCCTGCTCGAGGAGCGGAGGCGCAAGAATCTCGCCGGTGAGGTATTCGCGGTCGCATCGGGACGAGCCAAGGCACATCTGCAGCAGGCGGTCGCGGATGATCCCGAGCTCCGACGGCTGCTCGACGAGGTGCAGAGGCGGGAGCTCGATCCGCTGACCGCCGTGAAGGAGATCATGGAGAGGGTGTTCAAGCTTGGCGATACAACGGATCGCACCGACACTCGCTGACATCCAGGAGGCGCGCGAGCGTCTCAGGGGAATCGCGGAAGAGACTCCGATCTATCTCTCGGAGACGTTCACGCGCCGCGTGGGCCGCGAGGTGCGGCTCAAGGCGGAGAACCTCCAGCGGACCGGCGCCTTCAAGGTCCGCGGCGCCGTGAACAAGCTCACGACGCTGTCGCCGGAGGAGCGTGCTGCCGGTGTGGTCGCGGCGAGCGCCGGCAACCACGGACAGGCCGTCGCGTGGGCGGCCCGGCAGCTGGGCATCCGCGCGACCATCTTCGTCCCGGTCACGGCGCCGATGGCGAAGGTCGAGGCCTGCCGCAACTACGGCGCGGCGACGGAGATGGCGGGTGAAGACTTCGAGGACGCGCTCGAGGCAGCGATTGCGCACGTCGACGCGACGGGCGGGACGTTCATCCACCCGTACGAGGATCAGCTCGTGGTCGCGGGGCAGGGGACGATCGGGCTCGAGCTGCTCGATCAGGAGCCCGATGTCGGGACGGTGCTGATCCCGATCGGCGGCGGCGGGCTGGCGCTCGGCATCGCGACTGCATTGCGAGCGCTTCGGCCGGAGGTGCGCATCGTCGGCGTCAGGGCAGGCGTCGACGGGTACACGATCGCGGACGGAATCGCGGTGAAGGTACCGAGCGACTTCACCATGCCCTTGTTGGAGGATCTGCTCGACGACATTGTCGCGGTGACCGACGAGCAGATCAGCGAGGCGATCGTGCTGTTGCTCGAGCGCGCCAAGCTCGTCGTCGAAGGCGCGGGAGCGGTCGGCGTCGCGGCCCTGCTGGCCGGCAAGGACGGTGGGACGGGCACCGCAGTTCCGATCCTCTCCGGCGGCAACATCGATCCGACCATGCTCATCTCGGTCATGCGTCACGGGTTGTCGGTCGCGGGCCGCTATCTGGTGATGCGGACGCAAATCCCGGACCGACCGGGCGAGCTGATCAAGCTGCTCTCACTCGTCGCCGAGGAGCGAGGCAATCTCATCTCGGTCGAGCACCATCGTGAAGGAATGGACCTGCCGGTCACCGCGACCGAGGTCGAGTTGACGATCGTGACGCGGGACGAGGAGCACTGCAGGCAATTGCTCGCCGCCATGGACGAGCGCGGCTATCCCGTGCAGCGGATCAACTAGAACCGCACCGGCGGAACGACACGGTCCCGCCGGGCCAGTCGTTCACGCCGCCGTTCAGAACCGGCCTAGCGTCGACACCGGCTGCTGCGAGAACGCTCGCCGCGATGCCGGCGCGCATCCCTGACTCACAGATCGTCACGACCGGCTTCTGCGCATCGACGCCGTCGGGACCGAAATCGCGCAGGAGCCTGAACGGGATGTGCAGCGATCCCGGGATATACCCCTCGTCGCGCTCCGACTTCTCACGGACGTCGAGCACCTGCACGTCGCCTTCCTCGAGCAGCCGCTCCAGCTCGTCCAGCCCGACCGGCTCGACGACGTCGGTCGCCGGCGCCTCGGTGACGTAGCCGGCGAGCTCGATGAAGCCGACGGCGCGCAGGCCACGGGCTGCTTCCAGGGCTTCGGCCTCGTCTGTCGCGTGGATGACGATCCGCTCGTTCGGGTCGAGGATGAAGCCGGCTCGGGTCGCGTAGGACGAGCCGGACACCGGCACGTTGAAAGAGCCGTGCACATGACCAGCCGCATGAGTCTCGCCGGGTCGCACGTCGAGGACAGTTGCGTGGTCGACGGTGTCGAGTGGCTCGAGCGGTGGCGGCGCGCCGACGAACGATCCTTTGTTGAGCTCGACCACGCGGGCCGTCGTCGGCGGTCGTGGTGTCGAGACGGCGGCCGTCGCGTTGATGAAGGCCTGCACGTCGCCGTACTCGAGCGCCGCATTCGTCCGCTTCTCGTCGCCGATCGTCGACGAGTGAGCAGGGCTCATCGACGCGCCGCAGAGCGAGCCGGCAACGTGTCCGGGATACACCTCGTAGGCGTCGGGAAGGTCGGTGAGTCGTTGCAGCGAGTAGAAGAGGCCCTCTGCCCCTTCGCGCGCCTCGATCGCGAGGTCGGGACGCGCGGCGTCGCCGACGAAAAGGGAGTCGCCGGTGAGGACGAGCTGCTCGTCGACGACGAAGGCACAGTGCTCGGGGCGGTGGCCCGGTGTATGGACCACGCGGAGCGTCACCGCTCCGACTTTCAGCTCCTGACCGTCCTCGAGCGGATCGAATGGGAACTCTGGCTCCGCGAGTGGGTGAACCGAAACCGGCACACCGTGCTCGAGCCCGAAGCGGCCGTGCCCTGAGACATGGTCGGCATGTGTATGCGTCTCGAGCACCCGCACGATCTCGACGCCCTCGGCCTTCGCCGCCTCGAGGTACTGCTCGATCGCGTACGCCGGATCGACGAGGAAGGCTTGCCCCTCACTGGGATCGCCGATCAGGTAGGAGGCACAGCCGAGATCGTCGTCGACGAACTGGCGGAACAGCACACCCCGGAAGCTAACAGTGCGCCTCGCTAGGTTTCTTGAAGCGTTGCCCAACCGCCTGGCCCTCCTCGTCGTGCCGCTCGTCGCCCTGGCCCTGCCGGGGCAGGCCTGGGGTCACGCCAGGCTGCTCCGGACCGTTCCGGCGGACGGGTCGGTGCTGGCCGCGCCGCCGAACACGGTCCAGGTCTTCTTCGACAGCAGCGTGAGGACCTCCTCGGGCATCAAGGCGGTGCGGAACGGAGGTGGATCCGTCCTCGGAGGAAAACCGCGAGTGGTCGGCCACAGGCTCGTCATTCCGCTCCAGCCGGGCCTGCGTGACGGTGACTACACAATCCTGTGGCGCGTCCTCTCCGAGGACGGGCACACGCTCGCCGGGGTGATGGCGTTCGGGGTCGGCTCGGGACGCGCGCCACCGGTGCCCACCCTGACGGCCGACAACGGACCGAGTGTCCAGGACGTCCTCGCCCGCTTTTTGCTCTTCACGGGCTTGCTGACCGCGGCCGGCGCGGCGTTCTTCCGCTTCGCCGTCGGGCAGGTGCCGGTGCGGTTGATGCTCGGAGCTTTCCTGGTCGTCTTCATCGGCGTGTCCGGCGTCGTCCACGACGTGTCGGTGTCGACTCGTTTCGGCAGCGTCATGGCGGCCGCGGCGGTGGTCGCCGGACTGGGGGCGATGCTTGCCGCCATTGCACCGGTCTACCCTCGGCTGGAGCCGCTGGCGTTCGCCGCCGGACTTGCGTTGTTGCCGGTGCCGACGCTCGCCGGCCATGCGCTCGATCACCGCCGGCCGGGGTACGAGCCGCTGGTTGACTTCGTGCACGTGGCTGCGGCGTCGTTCTGGGTCGGCGGGCTCGTCGCCCTCGGCCTCGCGCTCTCTTCCTCCGGCGATCGCGCCCCGCTCGTGCGGCGTTTCTCGAACGTTGCGTTCGTCTCCGTCCTCGTCCTCGCTGCGACCGGCGTCCTCCGTGCACTCGTCGAGCTGCGCTCGGTCGGTCAGCTCTGGTCGACCGGGTACGGCCAGCTTCTGATCGTGAAGACGGTTTTGCTCGCATTGCTCGCGGCGATCGGATGGGTGAACCGCTATCGGCTCGTGCCCCGTTTGTCGTTCGATCGCCTGCGTCGCAATGTTGCGGTCGAGCTGACTTTGTTTGCGGTACTCATCGCCGCGGTCGCGTTGCTCACCGATCTACGGCCGGGGCGAGACCGTACGGCCGGCGCCGCAGTCGTGACTGCGGCGAACGGACCACCGCCGCTTCCGGCGCGTCGCATGATCGTGCAGGGCCGGGAGAGCGGCGACCTCGCCATCGCACTCGGCATCGCGTGGCCGGCCGCGGAGCTCGTTGCCCTCGACCAGGATGGCAACGCGGTCAACGGACTCCGGGTCGTCGTCGGCGGGATCGAGGCTCGGTCCTGCGGCAACGGGTGCTACGGAGCGTTTCTGACCCCGGCTCGCCGCGTCAGGGTCTCCGTGAACGGACGTGTGACCACGTTCCGGGTGCCGGCGAAGCCACAATCCGCAGACGCGCTGGTGGCCCGTGCAACTGCGGCCTTTCGCAGACTGCGAAGCGTTGAATACATCGAGCGCCTCGCCTCGAGCCCACGCAACAGGATCGTCTCGCACTTCACGCTCGAGCGGCCGAACCGGTTGATGTACGAGATCCGCGGCGGTGCGGACGGAATCATCATCGGGCCGCGCCGGTGGGACCGTGCTCATGGTGGAAAGTGGATTCCGTCCCCGCAGGAGCTGACGCCGGAGCCCGAACCGATCTGGGCGGCCGGCCACGTCACGAACGCGTACCTGCTCGAGACGACTCCGGCCACGTACGTCGTGTCGTTCATGAATCCGCTCGCGCCGGTGTGGTTCACGATCTCACTCGATCGCCGCACACTGCTACCGCGCAGCCTCCGCATGACGGCGGCGGCGCATTTCATGACGCACCGTTACACGCGCTTCAACGGGCCGCGGAAGATCAGAGCCCCAAGTGGCGCGCGATGACCATGCGCTGGACTTCGTTGGTGCCCTCGCCGATCTCCAGGATCTTCTGGTCGCGATAGAGGCGGGAGATCGGGTACTCGTCCATGTAGCCGTAGCCGCCGTGGATCTGCAGGGACGAGTTGACGGCCCGGTTCGACAGCTCGCCGGTGTAGAGCTTCGCCTGCGCGGCCGCAAGCGCGAAGTCACGGCCCTGATCCTTCAGCCACGCCGCCTTGTAGACGAGAGTGCGTCCGGCCTCGATCTCCGTCGCCATGTCTGCCAGCTTGAACTGGATCGCCTGGAACTTCGCGATCGGCTTGCCGAACTGCTGCCGGTCCTGCGCGTACGCGTAGGCGAGGTCGTACGCACCCTGGGCAAGCCCGACTCCCATCGCCGCGACCGAGATGCGGCCGCCGTCGAGGATCTCGAGGAACTGCTGAAAGCCCTTGCCGCGCGGTCCGAGCAGGTTCTCCTCGGGCACCTCGGCGTCCTTGAACGACAGCTCGCGCGTGTCGGATGCGCGCCAGCCGAGCTTCTTCATCGGCTTCGAGATCTCGTAACCGGCGGTCCCGTTCGGGACGATGATGTTCGACGTCTCGGAGTCGCCGGTCTGCGCCGTGATCGTGACGCATGACGTGATGTCCGTCCCTGCATTCGTGATGAAGATCTTCGAGCCGTTGACGATCCACTTGCCGTTGCGCGTCTCGGCGCGTGTGCGCGTCGCGCCGGCATCGGAGCCGGCCCCGGGCTCGGTCAATCCGAACGCAGCGAGCTTCGTGCCGGAAGTGAGGTCGGGCAGCCACTGCTCCTTCTGCGCCTCGTTGCCGTAGTAGTAGATCGGCAACGTTCCGAGCGAATGGTGCGCAGCGACCGTGATCGCCACGGACGAGTCCACGCGTGTGAGCTCCTCGACGGCGATTGCGTACGACACGGTGTCCGCTCCCGCCCCGCCGTACTGCTCGGGAATCGTCATGCCCATCAGTCCGAGCTCCCCGAGCTCGGCGACGAGCTCGTAGGGGAAGCGAGCCTCGCGATCGAGCTCCTCCGCGACGGGCGCGACCCGCTGCTCCGCGAAGTCGCGCACGGTCTTGCGGACGAGCTCGTGCTCGGAGTCGAGATCGAAGTTCAACGGGAGAGGCGCTTGGCGAGCTCGACGATCAGGCGGACGCCGTAACCGGTGCCACCGCGCTGTGTCAGATAGTCGCCGCGCGAGCGCTCGAGGAAGCCGGGCCCCGCCATGTCGATGTGCGCCCAGGGTCCCTCTCCGGCGAACTCGCGCAGGAACTCTGCAGCCAGGACGGGTGAGCCTTGCCGGAGGTCCGAAGAGTTCTTCAGGTCGGCGAACGAGGAGTCGACGTAGCGGCGATAGCGCGGGTGGAGGGGGAACGGCCAGGTGTGGTCGCCGCTCGCTTCGGCTGCGGCGAGAATCTCCGTCATCCACTCCTCCTCGTTTGCGAAGGCGCCCGCGTAGAAGTCGCCGAGCGCGAGCTCCATCGCGCCGGTGAGCGTCGCCAGGTCGAGGAGGTGCGTCGCGCCTTCGCGGCGGGCGTACCACATGGCGTCTGCAAGGACGAGACGTCCTTCTGCGTCGGTGTTCGTGATCTCGATCGTCTTCCCGTTCGCGGCGCGCAAGATGTCGCCCGGGCGGAACGAGTCGCCGCTGACGAGATTCTCCGCGGCGGCGACGACCGCGATGATGTGAACCGGCAGCTCGAGCTCCGCGATGGCTGCGATTCCGGCGATCACGGCTGCGCCTCCGGCCATGTCGCCTTTCATGTCCTGCATCTTCAGCGCAGGCTTGAGCGAGATCCCGCCTGCGTCGAAGGTGATCGCCTTGCCGACGAGCCCGAGGACGATGTCACCCTGTGCGCCCTTTGGCGGCTCGTAGCGGAGGACGATCAGACGGGGCCCGTTCGCGCTCGCGCGTCCGACGGCCGAGAGGGCGCCCATGCCGAGCTCGTCGATCTGGTCGGGCTCGAGCGCTTCGACGATGAGGTTCGGCCCGGCGAGCTCTGCAGCCCGTTCGGCCAGTACCTGGGGAGTCAGCTCATTCGGCGGGGAGTTGGCCAAATCCCGGGCCGCGTTGACCCAGCGGCCGACGCGCGCTATGCGGCCGGCGGACTCGGCAAGCCCGTCGGGAGCGTCGGTGTAGAGCACGACCTTCTCGACGAGCTTCCGCGGTTTCTCCTCCGTCTTCCAGCGCGCCGGACTGTAGGAGCCGAGCATCGTCCCTTCGACGATCGCCCGCGCCTGGTCGTCCAGGGATAGGGGCAACGAGTCGTCGAGCTGCCACGCCACGGTGCCGCCGACGTCGGCCAGGCGACGCACGACCGCCGAGGCCGCAGTCCGCAGCGCGTCGGCGTCGACGTCCTCCCGCTTGCCGACGCCTGCGACGATCAGCCGCCGCGCGTCGAGCTCGCCGTCGGTGTGGAGCAGCACGGTCTTGCCGAGGTCGCCTTTGAGCTCGCCGTCCTCGACAAGACGCTGTAGGCGGCCCTTCAGGCGCTCATCCAGGGCACGCGTCCCGTTCGACAGTGTTGCGGGGTCTTCCTGGGGGAGGGGGATGGCGAGGGCATCGGGCTCGAGCTCGCCCGGCTGCCTGACTTCGATCGTGAGCTGGTCCATCGGGCCGCGATCGTACCCAAGCAGGGATTTACCGTGCCTTTACGAATTGGGGCTAACTGGTCTCAACTTTGATCGTCGCATGCCGATGATGACACCCGAGATGAGCGCAACGCTGCTGCGGCCCTCCGTTCCCTCGCGTTTTCGACGTGGGCCCTCACGCCCGACCGTCGAGGCGCTGATGGAGGAGATCGCCGGGCTGACGTCCGAGCGCCAGCGCCTCCGGGACCGGGGCGTGAACGGCTCGAGGCTCGAGCGCAACCGGGTGAAGCTTGCGCGGGCTCAGTGGGAGCTCTCCCACGCCCTCATCGAGCGCTACCTGTAGAGCCCCCGGCTAGCCTGCCCGCGTGCGGGCGGAGATCGATCGCCGAGCTATGGCGCTTCTTTCGAGCGGCCATATGGCGACGGACTTCGCGAACGGTGCCCTCCCCGCGCTGCTGCCGTTCCTGAAGGAACGGTTCTCCCTGTCGTACACCGCCGTCGGCGGGGTCGTTCTTGCCTCGCAGGCGTCCTCCTCGCTGATCCAGCCGCTCTTCGGTCTCTGGTCCGACCGTCGCGGCGCGATGTGGCTGTTGCCGGCCGGCGTGGCTCTGACCGGGGTCGGGATCGCGCTCGCTGCCGATGCCCCGAGCTACTGGCTCGTCCTGCTGCTCGTCCTCGTCTCGGGTTTGGGGAGCGCCGCGTTTCACCCAGAAGGGTCGAAGTTCGCGGGCTTCGTCAGCGGTCGGAAGCGGGCGAGCGGCATGTCGTGGTTCTCGATCGGCGGGAATCTTGGCTACGGGCTCGGTCCCGTCGTGACGACCGCAATCGTCGTGGCGCTCGGCTTGCGCGGCGGGCTCCTGCTGGCGCTGCCGGCGCTCGTGGTGGCGACTGCGATCCTCGCGGGCAGTTCGTATCTCCGCAGCTTCGTGCCGGAGCCGAGCGCCGGGCGGGCCGACGCGGGTGACGACGATCTGCGCGCGATGAAGCTGCTGCTGGGCGTGATTGCGTTGCGCAGCGTCGCGTGGTTCGGGTTGATCACGTTCGTGCCGCTCTGGGAGGTCGCGCTCGGACACTCGAAGTCGCACGGCAACCACCTGCTGGCCTTGATGCTGTTCGCGGGCGGCGCAGGCACCTTGTTGCTGGGTCCGCTTGCAGACCGCGTGGGCCGGCGCCCCGTGTTGCTCGGGAGCGTGGTGGCGACCGGACCGCTGATCCTGCTGTTCGTCGTCGTCGGGGGGATCCCCGGCGCGATCGCACTCGCGCTGATCGGCGCCTGCGTGGTCGGCACGTTCGGCGTCACGATGGTGATGGGGCAGGAGTACATGCCGCGTCACATCGGCACGGCCTCCGGCCTCGTGATCGGATTGTCCGTCGGACTGGGCGGAGTCGCTGCAGTGGCGCTCGGCCGGCTCGCCGATGCGACGAGCTTGCGCACCGCGCTCTACGTCGCCGCCGCCGCGCCGCTCCTTGCAGTCCTCCTCGCTGTGCAACTCCCGAGCGGGCGGGAGAGGCGCAGGCTCGAAGCGGCGACTGAGGTAGGGTTGCTCCCGTGACCGCCGTCAAGGAGTTCTTCGACAATCTGGAAAGTCGTGCCGACGCCTCGAAGACGTCGGGCATGACGAACTCGTATCTCTTCGACATCGAAGGCGCCGGCAAGTGGACGGTCAAGGTCGAGGACGGCAAGGTGAACGTCACCGAGGGCGGCGAGGACGCCGACGCGGTGATCACGGCCTCCGACGCGACGTTCCAGAAGATCATCAGCGGCGAGCAGAACCCAACGAGCGCCTACATGACCGGCAAGCTGAAGGTCAAGGGCGACATGGGTGCTGCGATGAAGCTGCAAAAGCTGTTCTGACCCTTAAGGGTTGAGGAGTGCGCCGCTGGCTTCCTCTGATCATCCTTGCGAGCGCCCAGTTCGTGATGGTGCTCGACTCGAGCGTGATGAACGTGTCGATCTCGCAGATCGTGGACGACCTCGACACAACCGTGACGGGCGTACAGTCCGCAATCACGCTCTACACGCTCGTGATGGCGGCGTTCATGCTCGTCGGTGCGAAGTTGGGCGACATCTTGGGTCGCGACCGGGCATTCGGGCTCGGTCTCGCGGTCTACGGGCTCGGCTCGGGGATCACATCGATCAGTCCGAACCTGACCGTGCTCCTCATCGGCTGGTCGTTGACCGAAGGCCTCGGCGCAGTGCTCGTCATTCCGGCAATCGCGGCGTTGGCCGCGGCGAACTATGAGGGGAAGGATCGTGCGCTCGCCTACGGGTTGATCGGCGGCGCGGCCGGCGCTGCAATCGCCGCGGGACCGCTGATCGGAGGCTGGGTGACCACATACCTCTCCTGGCGCTACGTCTTCGTGGGCGAGGTCGTAATCGTCGCCGTCGTCCTGGTCGTGCACCGGCGAATGAAGCGTGCGCCCAAACCGGAGCAGCCACCGAGCCTCGACTTCGGCGGCGCTGCGTTGTCCGCGGCGGCGCTCGGCCTGGTCGTGTTCGGGATCCTGAAGAGCAGCTCGTGGGGCTGGGTGTCCCCCGTGGCGGCACCGACGATCGGCGGCCACGAGATCACGCCGTTCGGTTTCTCCGTCGTGCCGTTCCTGATCATGCTCGGCCTCGTCCTCCTCGGCTGCTTCTGGCTCTGGGAGGAGCGGCGGGAGCGGCTCGGGCGGAGCACGCTTCTGAACCGCGCGCTACTGAAGATCGAGTCGCTGCGCGCGGGGCTGCTGTCGCTCGGCGCCCAACAGCTCGTCCTGATGGGCACGTTCTTCGTCTTGCCTGTCTACCTCCAGGTCGTGCTCGGATTCGACGCGTTCGAGACGGGGAAGCGGCTCTTCCCGATGTCGGTCTCGATGCTCGCAGCCGCGCTGAGCGGTGCCAAGCTGGCGGGACGCTTTTCGCCCCGAGCCGTCGTCCAGATCGGGCTCGCGGCGATGTTCGTCGGTGCCCTCGTACTCGTCGGCACGATTGACGTGAGCCTCAACGGCCTCGCCTTCGCCCTCTCCCTCACCCTCTTCGGAATCGGCGCTGGGCTCCTCATGTCGCAGCTCGGAAACGTGATCATGTCGTCCGCGCCGCCGGAGGACGCCAACGAGGCAGGGGGTTTGCAGGGAACGGCGCAGAATCTCGGCGCCTCGCTCGGGACGGCGTTGATCGGCTCGGTGCTGCTGCTCGGTCTCTTGAACGGCTTCACCTCGCGGATCGAGGACAACCCAGCCGTGCCGATGGAGCAGAAGGCGCAGATCGTCGCCGCGACCGAGCAGGGCATCCCGATCGTGACGACCGAGGTCGTCCATGACGCGATCCGCGAAGCAGGGGCGACCGAGGCGCAGGCGAAGGCAATCACCGCCGACTACGCGGACGCGGAGCTTCAGGCGCTGAAGCACGCGTTGCTCGCAGTCGCGTTCCTGGCCCTCTTCTCGTTCTGGTTCACACGACAGCTCCCGGAGCGGGGGATCGGCGAGACGGCCGTCTAGACGGGCATGGCGACCAGGCACCGTCGGACCGTCTGCTAGGTTCAGCGGTCTCCATGACCTGGTACACGTTCTTCAAGTCGATTCATGTCATCACCGCCGTCGTCTGGGTCGGCGGCGCGACGATGATCCAGGCCTACGCGGTCCGCATCCTCGCCACCGGCGACGGCAAGCGCCAGGCCGACTTCGCGAAGGACACGGAAGTCGTCGGCATGCGCCTCTTCATGCCGACGTCGCTGATCCTGTTCGCTGCCGCAATCGCGATGATGGTGAACCTCCACTGGTCCTGGAGCCAGAACTGGATCGTGTTGGGCCTGATCGCGTTCGGCCTTTCGTTCGTGATCGGCGCCGGCTTCCTCGGGCCCGAGGGCGGCCGTCTGGCCGCGCTGATCGAGCAGCACGGGCCGGACGCACCCATCGTCAAGGCACGCATTCGTCGAATCCTCACGGTGTCCCGCTGCGAGCTCGTGGTCCTGCTGACGGTGATCGTGAACATGGTGGTCAAGCCCACCGGCCAGAACGGTTGGTTCTGGGGAATGCTGGTTGTGATGGTTCTCGCGATCGCTGCGGTCGTCGGCTGGTACCTGCGCAGCGAGCAGCAGGTCCCGGTTCCCGCCACCGACTAGGAGATCACTCCTCCAGTTCGACGAGCGGCGCGCCGGCTGCGACCGATGCGCCTTCCTCGACGTGCACGGCGCGCACGACCGCGTCATAGGGCGACGTGAGCGGCGTCTCCATCTTCATGGCCTCGAGGACGACGAGCGGCTGCCGGGCACGCACGGTGTCGCCTTCGCTCACGAGCAAGCGGATCACGGTGCCCGGCATCGGCGCCTTCACGACGCTCTGCTCTCCCCCCGAGCCCCGATGGTCCGTGCCCAGGGCGTCCACGTCCGGCGGCGAGGTGAGCAACGGCGAAGGGAGATTGAGACGGAAGGGAGCGCGCCAGGGAGTGGCAGCCACCCGGCCGGGCGCGGGGGAGAGCGGTGGATGCTCGGTCAGGAACGACGTCCTCGTGTCGCCGGCGCGCACGACCGGGTGCGACACGAGCCAGCGGAGAAACGCGAGGTTGGTCGTCACGCCGACGACTTCGGTCTCCCGTAGCGCAGCATTCAACCGATTGAACGCCTCGACGCGGGTCGTCCCGTGGGCGATGAGCTTCGCGATCATCGGGTCGTATGCGATCCCAATCTCGTCGCCCTCCTCGACGCCTGCGTCCACTCTGATCCCTTCGGGAAAGCGCAGGCGCTCGAGGCGGCCGGTCTGGGGGAAGAAGGTCTTCGGGTCCTCCGCATACAGGCGCACCTCGACCGCGTGGCCCCGCGGGTCGGGCTTGACCTCGAGCTCGTCACCGGCGGCGACGCGAAGCTGCGCCTGCACGAGATCCACTCCAGTGACGAGCTCGGTGACTGGGTGCTCCACCTGGATGCGCCCGTTCAGCTCGAGAAACCAGAAGTCGCGTCCGTCGACCATGAACTCGGCGGTCCCCGCGCTCACATAGCCGATCGCCTCCGCGAACGCGACAGCAGCGTCTCCCAATGCTGCACGGAGCCGTTCGTCGACGACGGGTGAGGGTGACTCTTCGAGCACTTTCTGGTGGCGCCGCTGGATCGAGCATTCGCGTTCGCCGAGCGAGAGCGCGGTCCCGTGTGTGTCGGCGAGCAACTGGATCTCGATGTGGCGCGGACGCTCGACGTAGCGCTCGCAGAAGACGCGGTCGTCACCGAATGCCGCCTTGGCCTCGCGTCGCGACGCTTCGAGTGCCTCGGGGAGCTCGGCAGGGTCACGGACCACCCGCATTCCGCGGCCGCCGCCGCCCGCTGCCGCCTTGACGATCAGCGGGAAGCCGATCTCGTCCGGCTCTCCGCTCGGAACGACCGGTACGCCTGCCGCCTGCGCGATCCGCTTGGCCTCGAGCTTGTCGCCGCCGACCCGCAGCGCATCCGGCGGCGGTCCGACCCAGACGAGCTCCGCCGCGTTCACCGCTTCGGCGAAGTCCGGGTTCTCGGCGAGGAAGCCGTACCCGGGGTGGATCGCATCGGCGCCGGTCTGCTCGGCGGCGCGGATGTGCTCTTCCGAGAAGAGGTAGCTGCCGATCTCCACCGTCTCGTCCGCGGAGCGTGCGTGGAGCGAGCCCTTGTCGTCCGGAGCCACGACTGCAACGGTCTCGATCCCGAGCTCGCGCGCGCCGCGAAAGACGCGCAACGCGATCTCGCCGCGGTTCGCGACGAGCAGCTTGCGGATCAAGCCTTCTTTCCCGGGTTCAGCAGGTTCTGCGGGTCAAACGCGCGCTTGACCGCAACATGAAGCTCGAACGCGCGAGGACCGAGTTGCTTTGCGAGCCAATTGCGCTTGACGAAGCCGACGCCGTGCTCGCCGGAGATCGTGCCGCCGAGGCGGAGTGCCAGCTCGAAGAGCGCCTCCGAGAGTTTCGGGGCGAGCTCGAGCTCACGGTCGTCGTCGCCGGCGAGCAAGAACGTCGTGTGCAGGTTGCCGTCGCCGGCGTGGCCCCACGAGCAAGCGGGGATCCCAAAACTGCGGCCGACCTCGAGTGACGCTTCGATCGCCTCACCGAGGCGGTCGAGTGGAACCGCGATGTCTTCGCTCGCCTTTCCACCGCGCTGTGCGTCGACGACGAGCGCCAGACCGTCGCGCCAACGCCAGAGCGCCGCTATCTCCTGCGGCGACTCGGGGGCGTAGAGCGCGAGCGCGTCCTCTCCGAAGACGTCGAGCAGGTCCGCGCGGATGCGCGCCGCCTCATCCGTCGAGCCGTCGGCCTCGGCGAGTACCGCGAACGCGCCGCCGGGGACCTCTCCCGGGAAGCTCGCTCCGGCGTAGCGCATCGTCTCCGAGTCGATGTACTCGAGGGCCGCGGCGGCCAGGCCGCTGCCGACGACTCGTTCGATCGCTCCGACGCCGCCGCGCACGCCGTCGAAGAAGCCGACCACCGGCCACGCAGCTTCGGGCGCGGGGGTGAGCCGCAGCCACGCCGCAGTGATCACACCGAGCGTCCCCTCCGATCCGATCAGCAAGTGCTTCAGGTCGTAGCCCGCGACGTCCTTTCGCAGCGGGCCACCGAGCTGGACGAGCTCTCCCGGCGGCACGACGACCTCGAGCCCTGTCACCCATGCGCCGGTGACGCCGTACTTGAACGCATGCGGACCGCCTGCATTTGTCGCGACGTTGCCGCCGATCTGCGACTGCTCGGCCGCGCCTGGATCGGGAGCAAAGAGCAAACCGCCTTCGCGCGCGATCCGGCGCAGCTCCGCCGTGCGCACACCTGCTTCGACCTCGATGCGCCACAACAGTGGGTCGAAAGACCGCACGCGGTCGAGCCGCTCGAGTGAGATCACGACGCCGCCGTCGAGCGGCACTGCGCCACCGGCGTAACCGGTTCCGCCGCCGCGCGGGACGATCGGAACGCCGTGGGCGTAGCACCAGGACACGATCTGGGCGACCTCTTCCGCATTGCGCGGCAACGCCACCGCGTCGGCGCGCCCAACCAGTCCGCGCGCCTCGGTCTGGTCGGTCAGATACGCGGCGCTCGGCGCGACTATCTCGGCGGGGACGGCTGCGCGCAGGTCACGCTCGACGGAAGCCACAGCGCTCATTCGAGAGCGCGCTCGAGCGCGGCGCGTCCATCCTGCAGCACAGGCTCGCCATGGGAGACGAGCACCAGTTCGACCGGCAGGTCGAGCAACGGCTGCAGGCCGGCACGCAGGTCGTCCTGGGTGTAACCGCCGAGGTGCCGAAGCCACGACTCCGGACACATTCGCAGTCCCGGCGGGCGGTCGCCGAGGATGCGGTCGCCGGGAACGAGCGCGCGATGCTCGGGAATCCAGAAGATCGTCTCGCCGGCGCCTGCGACCTCGAACGCCGTCACGCCTTCCGGCACCGTGGCAGATGCGTCGTAGCGCCGCTTCACCTCGTCGCGGCTGCGCTCGTGCCACTTGACCGTCACCAGAACTGCGACGTTCTTGTCCTTCGCGAGCGTGTCGAGTGCGGAGACGTCGCCGTCGACCACCAGCGGATCGATGAGCACGAGCGTGTCGCCCGAGTCGTAGGCGACAGAACCGACCTCACGCGGCCAGTCGGCAGGGCTGTCCACCTCCTTCGGCGCCTCCCACTCGGGATGTGCCGCCGTCCAGCGCCACAAGCCCGGTGCGACCTGTTGCAGCTCCACGTGACGGAGCGTAGATGATGCGCCGATGGAGCCAGTTCGCTGGGGGATTCTCTCCACGGCCCGCATCAACCACGCCGTCATCGTCCCCGCCCGCGAGTCCGAGCACGCCGTGGTGATCGCCGTCGCGAGCCGCGACCTCGCCCGTGCGGAGACCTATGCGCGCGAGCAGGGGATCGAGCGCCCGTACGGGAGCTACGAGGCGCTGCTCGCCGACGAAGACGTCGAGGCGGTCTACGTCTCACTCCCCAACGCTCTGCACGTGCCCTGGGCGATCAGGGCGCTCGAGGCCGGCAAGCACGTCCTCTGCGAGAAGCCGCTCGGGCGCAACCCCGAGTCGGTCGAGGACGCTTTCGACACGGCCGATCGCGAAGGGCGTCTGCTGATGGAGGCTTTCATGTACCGGCACCATCCTCAGACGCAGAAGCTCGAAGCGCTGGTCGGCTCTGGTGCGGTCGGGGAGCTCCGGCAGATCCGCACGGCATTCACTTTCACGCTCGACGATCCGGAAGACGTGCGTTGGCGCCCGGAGCTGGAAGGCGGTTCGCTGCTCGATCTCGGCTGCTATTGCGTCAGCATCAGCCGCCTGCTGGGAGGCGAGCCGGAGCGGGTCTACGGCCGGCAGAGGCTGGCGCCGACGGGGATCGACGTCGGGTTCACCGGCACCCTTGAATTTGCGGATGAGGTTTCTGCCCAGTTCCACTGCGCGTTCGACCTACCGGCCGAGAGCTACGTCGAGGCGATCGGTACAACAGGGAAGGCGCGCATCGTCGAGCCCTTCCGGTGCAACGGTGCGCACGTCGACCTGAACGGCACCCGGATCCACGTCGAGGACGTCGACCGCTATCTGCTCCAGCTCGAGAACTTCAGTGAGGCGATCCGTGGCGAGGCCGAGCCGCTTCTTGGACGAGAGGACGCCCTAGGGCAGGCGCGGACGATCGCGGCGCTCTACCGGGCCGCCGAGCAGGCAGCGCCGGTCCTCATGGGGGCTGTGCCCTAGGTCAGGCCGCGGAAGGTCAGCTGCTCCCGGCGACCGCCGGCGCTCGACCGCACGATCGCCTCGCCGATCTCCGACGCGCGATAGCCGTCCTCGAACGTCGCGCCGTGGGGTGCGACGCCGCTGTCCTCGGCGATCGCGCGCAGGAGGTGATGCACCTCGTGCATGAACGTATCTCCCCACCCGATGATGTGCCCGGGCGGCCACCAGAACTCCATGAAGGGATGGTTCGCCTCGGTCACGAGCACCGTCCTGAAGCCACGCGTGCGAGTCTCGCCGTCGAGAAAGACCTGCAGCTCGTTCATGCGCTCCATGTCGAAGTAGAGGGAGCCGCGCGAGCCGTTGATCTCCCACTGAAACGCGTTGCGCCGTCCGAGCGCGAGGCGCGTCGACTCGATCGTCCCGACCGCGCCGCTCTCGAACTCGACGGCCGCCTCGATCGCGTCGTCGACCCTACGACCGCTGACGAAGGTTTTCACGAGGCCGGTGACGGAACTGAACTCGCCGACGAGGTAGCGCGCAAGGTCGATGACGTGTGTACCGAGATCGCCGAGCGCGCCGGATCCCGCCTGGTCCGGATCGAAGCGCCAGGTGTCGAGCGTCGGGTCGTCGCCCCAGTCCTGCAGGTAACGGCCGCGGAAGTGGCGGATGTCCCCGAGCGCGCCCTCGTCGATCAGCTCGCGCGCGAGCCGCACCGCCGGGACGAAGCGGTAGTTGAACCCGCACAGATGCTTGACGCCGGTCGCGGCGACGCGGCGCCACACGTCGTGGCTTTCGTCGGCCGTGCGCCCGAGCGGCTTCTCACAGAGGACGTGCTTGCCGGCGTCGGCGGCGGCGATCGTCGGCTCGGCATGGAGCGAGTTCGGGCCGCCGTTGTCGAACAGCCCGATTCGCTCGTCCGTGACGATGTCGTGCCAGTCGGTCGTCCAGCGCTCGTAGGCGTATCGGCGCGCCGCCTCGGCGACGGCATCCTCGTTCCGCCCGGCGATCGCGACGAGCCGTGGCACGAGCGGGGGCGGCCAGGCCAGGTATTCCACCTTGCGGAAGGCGTTCGAGTGCGCCTTCCCCATGAATGCGTAGCCGAGCATGCCCACGCCGATCTCTGCCATTGGCGCGATAGTACGCAGGTTGAGGAAGGCAGACACACTCATTCCGTGAGCGTCTTGTTCCCCAGGTCACAATGTGGGTTGGATCGAGGAATGCGGGAGAAGTCGGCCTGAAGGGTGAGATGATTTCGTACTAGAGTCTCTAAATCTCATCACTTAGGAGGCTGCAGTGAAAAGATTCTCTCGCCGGTGGGCGTCAGTGGGGCTCGTCCTCGTCCTGGTCGGCGTTGGCGCGACGATTGCCGTCACCGGCGCAACAGCGAAGAGCTCCGCGAACATCCAGGTCTGTGTCCTCCTTCCGGACACGAAGTCATCCGTACGCTGGGTGCAGTTCGACGCACCGTACTTCGCCAAGGCGTTGAAGAAGGCCAAGGTGACGTACTCGATCACGAACGCACTGAACGACCCGCAGAAGATGGTCTCTCAGGCCGATTCGTGTCTGTCTCGCGGGGCGAAGGTGGCCATCGTCACCGACATCGCCCAGGGCACGTCGATCGCGATCGAGAAGAAGTTCGCGAAGGCGGGCGGCTATTCGATCGACTACGACCGTCAGGTGGTCGGCGGCATCGCGAAGGTGTACGTCTCTTTCGACGGTAAGGCCGTCGGCGCCGCCCAGGCCAGGGGTGTCGTCAACAAACTGAAGGGCAAGTCGAAGCCCGTCGTCGCCGAACTCTGGGGCGGCCCGACGGATCAGAACGCGTTCTGGTTCAAGAGCGGCAACGACGCCGTTCTGAACCCGCTCTTCAAGAGCGGCAAGCTGACCAAGGGCCCGCAGCAGTTCGTGCCGCTCTGGCTGGCGACGAACGCGCAGCCGATCTTCGAGCAGATGCTGCTGAAGACGAACAACAAGATCGACGGTGCCATCGCGGCGAACGACGGCATCGCAGGCGCTGTGATTGCCGCCCTGAAGGCGAAGAAGCTGAAGCCGATCGCGTTGTCGGGGCAGGATGCGACCGTGCAGGGCGTCCAGAACATCATCTCGGGCTGGCAGACGATGACCGTCTACAAGTACGTGCCGCTCGAGGCCAACGCAGCCGCGGCGGCGGCTGTCGCGCTGCTGAAGCACAAGAAGGTGCCCGGGGTCAACGGGTTCCGTAAGAACGGCAGCAAGAAAGAGCCGACCGTCCAGATTCCGGTCGTCTCGATCACGAAGGCCAACTACACGAGGCTCTTCAAGGACAAGTTCCTGAAGAAGAGCGACGTGTGCGTCGGCGAGTTCGCGCAGTTCTGCAGTTAACACAGGAGTGATTGGCGGGAGAGGGCGCCCAATCGGGCGCCCTCACCCGTCGATGTGGTAGGAAACCTGACACCGTGAGCGAGACGCCGATCCTCCAACTCCGCGGTATCTCGAAGTCCTTCGGGTCGGTACAGGCGCTTGCCGACGTCGACTTCGAAGTGCGCGACGGAGAGGTCATGGCACTCGTCGGCGACAACGGCGCCGGCAAGTCGACCTTGATCAAATGCGTAGGCGGCATCCACAGTCCGGACAGCGGCGAAATCCTGTTCGAAGGGAAGCCCGTTCACATCAACAGCCCGAAGGAAGCGGCCGGGCTGGGAATCGAGATCGTCTACCAGGATCTCGCACTGTGCGACAACCTCGACGTGGTGCAGAACATGTACCTGGGCCGCGAGGAACGCGACTGGCTCTGGCGCTTGAAAGAGCCGCTCATGGAGCAGCGCACGGCCGAGACCCTCAGGTCGTTGTCTGTCACGACCATCCGCTCGATCCGTCAGCCGGTGGCCTCGCTGTCGGGCGGCCAGCGGCAGTCGGTCGCAGTCGCCAAGGCCGTGCAGTGGAACTCCAAGCTGGTCATTCTCGACGAGCCCACCGCCGCGCTCGGCGTGGCGCAGACGCGCCAGGTGCTCGACCTCGTCAAGCGCCTCGCCGAGCAGGGCCTGGGCGTCGTGCTCATATCGCACAACCTGCAAGACGTCTTCGAGGTGGCAACGCGCATCACGGTGCTGCGCCTCGGGCGCGACGTGGGTGTCTACGAGCGAGAGAAGACCACGCAGCAGGAGGTCGTGCAGGCGATCACCGCAGGGATTCCCACCAAGGTCGCGGGGATCCCGACTACGACGCCGGAGCTGGCGTCGTGAGCTCGGGACTCGACGTCGCCGCACCGGGGATCGGGCTCCCCGAAGGGGACGAAGCCGAGGAGGAGACAGGGCTCTGGCGCCGGGTCTACGACAACATAAGGACGGGCAACCTCGGGATCCTGCCGATCGTCATCGGCCTGGCGTTCATCGTCGTCTTCTTCAGCTTCAAGGCGACGAACTTCTTCACCGCGGACAACTTCAACAACATCATCGTCCAGATGGCCGGCTTGACCATGCTCGCCTTCGGAGTGGTCTTCGTCCTCCTCCTCGGCGAGATCGACCTTTCGATCGGGTATCTGAGCGGGATTGCGGCCCTGGCCGTGGCCGAGTTCCAGCTCCCGGGTAGCGGCCACGCGTATCCCGGACTCGTCGCGATCGCGATCGCAGTAGGCCTGTGCGCGCTCATCGGGGGCGCCCAGGGCTCGGTCGTGGCCAAGGTCGGCGTTCCGTCGTTCGTCGTCACGCTTGCAGGGCTCTTGATCTGGCAGGGGGTCATCCTTCAGGTGCTCGAGATCAAAGGCGTGATCGTGATCGAGGACAACTTGATCAACGATCTCGCCAACTACTACTTCTCGGCCAATGCGGGTTGGATCATTGCGGCCGTCATAACGGGTCTCTACGCCGTCGGCACGTTGGGCGGCGTGATCGGCAAGCGCCGCGCGGGCGTGGCGATCCGAAGACCGCTGCTCCTTGTCGCCAAGGTCGTCGGCGTCGCGGTCGCCTGCTTCGGCGTCGTCGCGGTCTCCAACCACGCCAGCGTGCCGAGAGGGTTGCCGCTGGCCGGTGTCCTCGTCGTCATCTTCCTGGTCGTCTTGACCTTCCTGGCCAAGCGCACGCCGTTCGGCCGCCATGTCTACGCGGTCGGCGGCAATGCTGAGGCGGCTCGTCGCGCCGGGATCAACGTCGCGCGCATCCGCATCATCGTCTTCATGATCTCCGGCGCCATGGCCGGGGTGGGAGGCGTGATCCTGGCCGCGCGGCTGAACTCCGTCGACCTTAACGTCGGAGGCGGCACGCTGCTGCTCGATGCGATCTCGGCCGCGGTCATCGGCGGCACGAGCCTGTTCGGTGGTCGGGGCGAGGTGCGCAGCGCACTCATCGGCGCGCTCGTCATCTCAACGGTCTCGAACGGGCTCAACACTGCGGGCTACAAGACTGGGACGATCTACATCGTCACCGGCGTCATCCTCTTGCTCGCTGTGACGCTGGACACGATCGCGCGCAGGCTCCAGGCGCGCTCGGGCCGCTAGCGGACGGCGCCGGCGAAGTAGCGCTCGGCGAGCGCCCACGCCTGCTTGCCGACCGTCGATCCGATCCGGCGGCCGGCGAAGTCGTCGGCGGCGATCTGCGTCCCCGCGTAGAGACCGGAGAGCCCCGCCTCGTCCGCAGCGTGCCGGTACGTTCCCCACCGAGGCAGGCCGGTGCCGCCGGGCAGCACGCCACTTCTCGTCATTGCCGTCAGGATCTTCGCCGCCGCACGCCCGAACGCGCTCTCGTCCGAGACCGAGCCGGGAGAGGGCGGCGTCAAGGTCCCGGCGCGAGGCAGCCAGCGCGTCCCCAGCGTCCAGCCGTGCGCAGTCCGAATCGCGAGATCGCCAGCATGCCCGGCGAGAGCAGCGTGACGCCGGCCGGAGGCACTCGACTCCTTGGTGATCAGCTCGACGAGTCCCGGGACGAGCGGTAGGCCCTCCGGGCTGAATGACGATGCGTGCCGATCGCTCGACTGACCCTGGAACGCGAGCTCACGGATCATCGAGATCGGACGAACGGACTGGTAGGTGCGCTTTGCGCCCCACGTTGCGACGGCGGCATCCTGCAGGGCGCCGTTGAGGGCGAAGTCGAGCTTCACGTCCCAAGCAAGACGCTCCGCCGCAAGCAAGCCGTGCTTCTCGGAGTCCGAGACTGCGTTCGCGATCGCGTTCCAGCGGCCCGGCGGAGCCTCCGGCCCGGTCCACCGCGCTGCGATCGCCGCTCCCTCTCGTCGCGAGCTCGAGCGGATCACGTTCAGCGCTGCTTGCTTGTACGCCGCGGAAGAAGGATCGCCAAGGGGCGGCGGGCCAGGGTCGATGGGCAATCCGTTCTTCGAGACCGGAAGAGCGAAGCCGCGAACGTGCCCCCATTGCGAACCGACGAAGGTCTGAGTCTTCGCAGGGATCGGCAAGCCTCCCTGGATGACGATCTGGCCGAGTGCGAGCGGCTGCCAGAACGTGCGATCGTGCATCGTCGCTCCAGGTTGTGACACGACAAGGGGCTCGTTCACGGGTACGTAGCTCGGGTCGATGTAGTGCTCCCGCTCGAGTGAGCCGTCCGTTCGTCCGAACGCGATCGCCGCCGCGGCGATGCGGTTACCGAGCGCCGCGGGCGAGTCGCCTCGCGCGCTGACGAATCCGGGCTGGTAGCAGAGCGAACGCATGGTCGCCGTCAGGCGGTCGAATGCGCGACCCATGTTGGCGCCGTACGACGCACGCCAAACGAGGAGCCGGTAGGCGGCGTAGCTGATCGCCGTCTCCCGTGCTGAGAGGACAACTTCGGCCCGGTGCTTCTCGGTGACGAAGTAGCCGGACCCCTTTGGCGCGTACGCCGCCCAAGCGTCCCACATGGCCGCGGAGAGATGGAAGAGGTTTCGGGCCTGCGCGGCGGGGTTGTCGCTCCCCGGATCAACGGCGAGCGCCGCCTCGTCCCAGATCCGCGCGACAGACCGACCAGGTCTGGCCGCCGTCGAGCAGTTCGACCTCACGTAGGCGCGCGGCGGCGCAACGCTCACGGCCGCACGCGCCGGAGGTGCCTTGACGACGACAACTTGGTCGGCTCGCACGTCGGAGAGCCGCTTTTCGCCTCCAGCTGGGAAACGGATGACGAGCGTCTTCACCTTTGTGGCGTCTCCCAAGCCGAAGTGGAGACGTGGATCCTCTGAGGACAGGTAGCTGCTTCCCGCATGCAGCTCCTGCACGAGCTTGCGACCGTCTGGCAGCACGACCGTCGCCACTGCTCCGGGTGAGAACGTCGCCAACTTGACCTCGAGCCAGTGGCCGGCGTCGCCCGTGTTTCGGAGGAGTAGGAGTCGACCGTCGACCGAGCCGACCGCGATGTCGACTGTTCCGTTGTTGTCGTAATCGGCGGCTGCCAGCCCGCGGCCGTTCACGCGCGGGATCCCGCGGAGCCCGGCGACTCCCACGTTCGCGAACCGCTTCGACTCCCGGTTGTCCGGAAGATCGGACAGGACCCGGATCTGGCCGGCGTCTTTCGCAGGACTCGTGATCGGGATGTCCCCGCTGGCGAGAACGAGATCGGGCCTGCCGTTGGATGCGAGGTCTACCCAGGATGCACCCCAACCCGCGGAACCGGCATACGCGGACCGCAATGCTGCGCGCGCATCGTGGAACGCGGGTGCTCCTGCACTCGTGCCATGTCGAAGGAGGGCGTAAGGCTCTCGACGGGAGTTCGACACGAACAGGTCGAGCCGGCCATCGCCGTTGTAGTCACCCGACGCGATGCCCATTCCGGCGTACGGATCGTCGACTCCCTCCGCGAGGCCACGCTCCTCGAAGCGGAAGCCGAGCCCTTCGGGGTCAGCGGCAGCCCCACCGGGCCAGGGAACGTTCTCGTAGAGCTGATTCGGGTCCTCGTCGTCGGCGACGTACAGGTCGGGTCGTCCGTCTCCGTTGTAGTCGGTGAACAACGCACCGAGGCCGTGCCGGAACTGAGTCGCCTCCAGCCCCGCTTGGACCCCGACTTCGCGGAAACGCGAGTGTCCATGCTTGTCGTTGCCTTCGTTGAGGTAGAGCAGGTCGCGCACACCCCGGTAGTTCGAGGGGAAGCCGCCGATCGCGCTCGTCACCGGAGTGTTCAGATCCGTGTAGCCGGCGACGAAGAGATCTGGGCGGCCGTCACCGTTGACGTCAGCCACCGCAGCGCCGGAGTGCCAGCCGAAGGAGTCGATCCCGGCGGTTTTCGCACCTTCGGTGAAAGTCCCGTCGCCGTTGTTCCAGAGAAGCTTGTCGTAGGACGCGGTCGTGATCAGGAGGTCGGTGTAGCCGTCTCCGTTGAAGTCCGCCGCCACGCAGCCCTCCCCGCGGACTGCGAGGTCCGCGTGCGACTGCTTGCTGACGTTTACGAACGAGCCCCTGACGTTGTGGAAGAGCGCGCTGCGGGGCAGCCCACCCTGCTTCTCCCAGTGACCTCGATCCGAATCGGAGAACGAGTTGACGACGAACAGATCGAGCCAGCCGTCCTGGTCGTAGTCGAGCCAGCAGACACCCCCTCCCATCATGGCGGGCAGGTCGTTGGAGACGCCGAAGCGGAATGCGCCTTGGCGGAAGTCGAGCCCGACCTGCGACGCGACGTCCTGGAGGCGCACATCGGCGAGAGAGCCCGTCGCGCGTACGAGGGGTGCAGACACAAGAGGCGCCGTTGTCGGTGCCGTCGCTCCCCCGACTCCGACGATGACGTAGTGGCCTTGTTGGAGAGCTACCTCGACGGATTGCTCGAAGGGCGCCGAGTCGTGTCGAAGCTCGAGCCTCGGTGGCCGGCCGCGATAGACGGCGACCTGCTCGACGCCCTTGATCGAGGCGAAGATCCTGGGCGGCGCCTGGCCCGCTCCGCGCGTCAGCGTCAGGCCCACCTTCGAGACTCGATAGCTCGAGACGGAGATCGACCTGCCGGCGGCAGTTCCGATCTGTTGGCGGAGATCGATGAGCCACGCACCGCCGGCACCGGCCGTCGCCCGCTCGGGGTCGCGTAGCCGAAGCGCATCCGCGTTGGCCCGGAGGTCCAGGACGATGTCGCGTGCGATCTGATCCGCAGTTGCTTGATCGACGCGCCCCGAGATGCCGTTGGTGGACACGACGGTCACCTGCGGCAGGGGCTCGCCTCCGGGCAAGGTGCGCGCCGCCGCCGCATCCGGGCGCGCCGGAATGCCTGCTACCACCACGAGCGCCGCGAATCCGGCCGCTGCGAGAGCCAGCGCGCCTGTCGAGACCCATCCGTGTCGCATGAGCCCGCGTCCCCAGGCCAATGCGCGATCTTCGGGCGAACCGGGTGCCGGCATGAGCCGCTCGAGCAAGGGGCGTGCCGCACACACCAGGGCGAGCGCCGAGAGGACGGCGACCTTGGTCGCGAACTCGGTCGACTGCGGGGCGATCAGAAGCGTCGCGAGGAGCCCGACGCACACGGAGTACACGACACGGGCCACGCGACCCTTCGGGATCGTCATCGGGTCGGTGATCATGAAGAAGAGGAAGATCAGAATCTCGGGCGACGTGACGAGCAGCCACCAGAACGACCAACCCGTGATCGGGCCCAGGTGCCATCGAGCCGTCATCGAGTGGCCGCTCATCGCGAGCACTCCGATCCCGGCTGCAAAGGCGAGCCAGAAGCCCCCGGCGATGATCAAGAGGCGGAGTCGTGACAGGATGGTCAGGCCCCCGGCGACGATCAGTGCGATGGCCAATACGAGCCAGAGGGACATCGGCCCCCACCAGAAGTCGAGTGGCTCAGCGCGGGTCTCGCCGAGCACTAGGAAGCAGAGAACGAGCCCGAAGTTCGAGGGGTTGAAGATGTGGCGCCCTCGCCAGCGGATCAGGTGCTTCGACAGGAGCGAGACGGCGGCCGTCGCCGCGAAGATCCACGCTCCGTGAAGGCTCCACCAGTCGCCGTGCGGCGTCCCCGGCACACGCAGGATGAACGCGACTCCGTTGCCGGTGAGGAGCGCGCTCGCCGGCCACATGACCACGTGTTGGCGGAAGAAGGCAATGCCGACCTCGAGCACCGCGCACGTACCGATCGCGACGAGGATCTGGGCGATCGAGAGGCTGAACCCGAAGGCGGTCTGGCCGAGAACCTGCAGCGTGATGATCACGGCCGCGAGATGCAGACGCGGGTCGCGGAACTTGGGCAGCAGGACCGGGTATTGCGTTCCCCGAATCGTCAGCACCGGCCCGCCGGCAACGGCTGGTGCGCTCATGGACGATCATCGTACTGCGCGAGCCCGGCCAAACCGGGCCGGCCCCATGCGATGAGATACCGTCTGTTGCCCGCCCTATGACCCGATACGACTCGCTCGTCGAACGACTGCGTCAGGCCGCGCAACCGGACCGCGAGGCTCCGCCCGAGCTCATTCCGTATCTCGACAAGGTGCGGGACAACGCCTACAAGGTCACGGACGAGGACATCCAGGCGCTGGGGGACGCCGGGTACTCGGAGGACGTCATCTTCGAGCAGACGGTCTCCGTCGCTGTCGCCGCCGGTCTTGAGCGGCTCGAAGCCGGGCTGGCGGTGCTCCCGTGAGGTTGCGCTGCCTCGAGGACGGCCACGATCCACAGGAGGCAGTCGTCCTCGATGCCATCCGGGCTCAGCGGGGAACGGATCCACCTGACGTCCTGAAGACGCTCCACTACCGGCCTGAGCTCTTCGGACGCCCCTTTTCGGAAACGCTCGACCTGGCGATGAACGGCCCGTCTGACTGGACCGCCGGCGAGCGTGAGCTCTTCGCGGCGTTCGTTTCCGCGGTCAGCCAATGTCCGTTCTGAACGGCGTCGCACGGCGCGGTCGCGTCGTACGCGCTCGGCGAGGAGATCTGGGAGGCTGTCAGGCGTGACTGGCGCACGGCGCCTGTGGACGAGCCTCTGCGCGCGACACTCGGATTCCTGGAGAAGCTCACGCTGCGGCCGGACGAGCTCCGTGCGCAGGACGCCGAGGACGTGCTCGCCGCCGGCGTCAGGGAGGACGCGCTCATTGATGCGATCCACATCGCGGCTCTCTTCAACATGATCGTTCGACTGGCCGATTCGTTTGACTGGTACGTGCCTCTCGATCGGGAGCTCGCGGCTGGAGCGGAGCGGAGACTCGGATCCAGCTACGCCCTGCTGACGCCGAGCGACGTCGCGTGAAGCTCGAGCACGCGCAGGCGATCGTGGATTTCGTGATCCGGGAAGCGTCCGGCCCGGTCTCGGTCTTCGTCGCGAATACGCACGGCGAGCTCGTTGCGGCCGCGACGATGGACGGCGCGGCACCGGACACGCGCCTGAACGCGCAGCGAAAGGCGTATACGGCCGCGCGGAGCGACGCGCGTTCGACCAGAGAGTTGGCGGAGAAGGTGCGCGAGGACGCCGTCGAGCGTGAGAGCTTCGACCCGTTCTTCACGTTCTTCCTCGGCGGGCTCGCCGCGTTCGACGGCGAGACACGGGTAGGGGCCGTCGGCGTGAGCGGTTTGCCAGGCGAGGTCGACGAGGCGCTCGCGCAGAAGGCGCTCGAGGCCGTAGGCCTTTCCGTCTGATCTGGAGCTAGTCCGAGAGAACGAGCGTCGCTTTTCCGGCGCGATGTTCGAAGGCTTCCGAGAAGCGGTCGAGCGGGACGCGGAGCGTCACGAATTGCTCCAGCGCCTCCGGCCAGCGCTCCCGCACTCGGTCCAGATCGTCGACCGCGGCCAGCCAGTCCTCGCGGCGCGCGTTGACGCTGCCAAAGAGAACGCGGTTCTCGAGGATCGTGTCCACCCCCAGCACCCGGCCGTTCAGGTCGACCGTCTGTTTCCGCGGATCGATCCCGAGCAGGCACGCGACTCCGCTGCGGCGGAGCAGGCCCAGCGTCTGCGCCATCAACTGTGCGTCGCCTGCCGCTTCGATCACGAGGTCGAACTTGCCGAGCGCCGATAGGTCGTTGTCATGCGTCGAGACGTAGTGCGCGCCCGACTGTTCGACCAGCTCGTTCTCAGGCTCGAGCGACGCCGTGGTCACTTCCACGTCCGCGAGGCGTAGGAGGTACGTCGTCAGCAGGCCGATGGCGCCTGCTCCGAGGACCAGCGCGCGCTCGAGCTGCCACGGCTGCCGGCCGCCGATCGTCCGGGAATGTCGCAGCGCGCGCTCGCAGATCGACGTCGGCTCCGCGAGCACGCCGAGACGGCCGAGCGATTTCGGAATCGCGACCAGTTGTGCCGGGTCCTCCGCGACGAGCTCACGGGCGTAGCCGTCAAGCCGCGTGATGCCGCGCTCGCTGTAGTCGCCGGTCAGACACGAGTCCGGCGACTCCTCAGCACAGGCGAGGCAATGGCCGCACGAGCGGCGGACGACCGCGGTGACCAGTTGGCCGCGCGTGAAGCCGTAGCCGTCTCGCTCGACGACGGCCAGCGACTCGTGTCCGAGCACGAGCAGCGACTCGTCTTGAGGTGGGGCCCCGAACAGCCCTTCGGAAATCTCGCGGTCGGTGCCGCACACGCCCACCTCGAGCGTGCGGACGAGCACTTCGCCCTCGCGTGCCTCCACGGCCGGAACGTCCTCGATGCGTGTCGTGTGGGCGTGACCCGGCTGCGTGACGAGAGCCAGCACTAGGCCGCGGTCAGGCCGCCGTCGATCACGAAGACGGTCCCGGTCACGAAGCTCGCCGCATCGGAGGCGAGGTACGCGACGGCCTCCGCGATCTCCTCGGGTGTCCCCAGCCGGCCGAGCGGTTGCCGCGCCGTCAGGTCGTCGAGCGATTCGCCCGCCTCCTCGACGAGTCGCCGCACCCACGGTGAGTCGACGGTTCCCGGGCAGACGGCGTTGACGCGGATGCCGTCGTGCACATGGTCGACTGCGAGCGCACGAGTCAGCGAGACCACCGCGCCTTTGGACGCGCAATACGCCGCCCGGTTGCGAAGGCCCACGAGCGCAGCGACGGACGCGATGTTGACGATCGACCCGCCGCCGCGCGCGATCATGCTCGGAATCGCGTGTTTGCAGCAAAGGAACGTCCCGCGCACGTTCACGGCGAAAACGTCCTCCCAAACGTCGATCGGTGTCTCCGGTGCGTTGGTCGTCGAACCGATGCCTGCGACGTTGACGAGGACGTCGACATCACACGCGACAGCAGCAACCTCCGCCTCGTCGCGGACGTCTAGGTGGACCTCGGTTCCGGTGAGGTCTGCCGCTACGACCTTTGCGCCCTCGGCAGCGAGCAGGCGCGCGACCGCCGCGCCGATCCCCGACCCGGCGCCTGTGACGAGCGCACGCTTGCCGGCGAAACGCATCACGATCATGCGATTCTCCCGAGGTGGAGATCGCTGTACGCGCGAACGCGAAGCTCGCAGAAGGACCACGCTGGGATGCCGCCACACGGCGCCTGCTGTGGGTCGACATCGAAGGTTGCGAATTGCACATTCTCGAGAGCGAGGAGGACCGCGCGATTGGCCTCGACGCAATGGTGGGCGCGGCGGCGCCCACCAGCAGCGGCGCGGTGCTGGTCGCGTTGGCCGACCGTCTGGCGCTCGTGGATCTGGCCGACGAGTCGGTGCGTACCCTCGTTCGGCTGCCGCACGGGTCGGCGCTGCGCTCGAACGACGGCGCGTGCGACGCTGCCGGCCGCTTCTGGATCGGAACGATGGGGCTCGACCAAACGCCCGGCGCGGGCGCGCTCTACCGCTACGACGGCAGGCTCCAGCGAGTGCTCGACGAGGTGACGCTTTCGAATGGAATCGGCTGGACGCGAGACGACACCCGCATGTACTACATCGACTCGCCCGTGCAGCGCGTCGACATCTTCGACTTCGAACTCGCATCGGGCCGTGTCGACGATCGGCGGCCGTTCGTCTCGATCGACGAGAATGAGGGCATCCCCGACGGGCTCACCGTCGACGACGAGGGCGGCGTCTGGGTGGCGCTCTACGGAGGGAGCTGCGTTCATCGCTACGACGAGAGCGGCCACCTCGACGCCGTGCTCGCAGTGCCGGCGGAGAATGTCACCTCGTGCTGTTTCGGTGGGGACGATGGACGCTCGCTCTTCGTGACGACGGCGGCGCCCGACGGAAACGTCTACGTCACGCAGCCGGGAGTGAGTGGTCCGCCGGCACACGTCTTTCACGAGGGCGGAACCAGAACGGCGCCTTCGGACGCGGAAGAGACGAGCGCTCGGTAGCGCGCGAACACTCCGAAGTCATAGCGCGGGGGAGGGGGCTGCCAACCGGTGAGCCGCTCTGTGAGCTCGCGCTCGTCCAGCTCGACGACGAGCGTGCCTTCGTCCACGTCGATTGCGATCACGTCACCGTCTCGCACAACCGCAAGCGGTCCGCCGCGTGCGGCCTCGGGCGCGACGTGGCCGACCATCAGCCCGCGGGTCGCGCCGGAAAAGCGGCCGTCGGTGACGAGTGCGACGGATTCGCCGAGGCCGGCGCCGACCACAGACGCCGTGACGCTCAGCATCTCGCGCATACCCGGCCCGCCTGCGGGGCCTTCATTGCGTACGACGAGCACGTCGCCCTCCGCGACGAGTCCCGCGCGCACGCCGTCGGTGCATGCCTCCTCGCTCTCGAACACCCGTGCGGGGCCGCGATGCGAGCGCCGCTTCGTTCCGGAGAGCTTGACGAGACTCCCCTCGGGCGCAAGGTTGCCGCGGAGCGTATGTAATGCGCCTGTCGGCTCGAACGGCTCCTCCAGTGTGGAGACGACCTCGCCGTCTGGCTGTGGCGCGTCCACGGTGGCGTCCGCGAGCGTCCTCCCGTCGACGGTCGGCGCCGCACCGTCGACGTGCCCGCCGCGCACCAGCTCGCGGATCACGGCACGCGTGCCGCCAACACGGTGGAGGTCCGCTGCCATCCAGCGTCCTGAGGGCGCGAGGTTCGCGATCACCGGCGTTCGGCTCGCGACGCCTGTCAGGTCCTCGAGCGTCAGCGGCACGCTCCCTTCGTGGGCGATCGCGAGCAGGTGAAGGACGCCGTTCGCCGAGCCGCCGGTTGCTGCGATGCCGGCCATCGCGTTCAGGAGCGCGCGCCGGTCGAGGAAACGGCGTGCGGTCACGCCCAGCTCGACGAGCTGCACGGCGAGGGCACCGGCGCGGGCAGCTGCTTCCCCTTTCAGCTCGTGCTCGTCCGCCGGCACGAGCGCATCCCCGACGCACGCGATTCCGAGGCAGTCGAGCGCGACGGCCATCGTGTTGGCGGTGAAGTGTCCTGCACACGTGCCCGCGCCCGGACAGGCGAGGCGCTCGAGCTCGTCGAGGTCCTCCCGCGACATGAGCCCGCGTTCTTCCGCCCCGACCGCCTCCCACACGTCCTGGATCGTCACGTCGCGTTCGCGCCAGCGGCCGGCGCGCATTGGACCGCTGTAAACGAGCACCGCAGGCTTGTCCACGCGTGCGAGCGCCATCAGCGCGGCAGGAACCGTCTTGTCGCAACCGACGAGACACACGAGCCCGTCGAAGTCATGCGCATGAACCATCAGCTCGATCGAGTCGGCGATCACCTCGCGCGAGATCAGCGAAGCCCGCATACCCGGGGTTCCTTGCGACTGGTTGTCGGAAACCGCGATCGTGTTGAAGCCAAGCGCAAGGCCGCCCGCGGCGGTGACGCCCTCGCTCACGCGGTCGGCTAGCTCGCGCTGGTTGAGGTTGCAGGGCATCGTTCCCGTCCACGTCGACGCGACGCCGATGATCGGTCCGCCGAGCCGCGCCGGGTCGACGCCCATCGCTCGGAAGTGCGCGCGTGCAGGAGCACGCTCGGCGCCCTCGAGCAACTCGGTGCGGGCCCGTCGGCGGAGGGCGTCGACCGGCGCTTCAGTCACCCGTCGACTGTACTTCACCTGCAGGCTCGCTAACGCACGATCTCCGGGTCGGTAAAGACGTCGAGGGTGTCGCGGCTCGTCGTCGAGAACTCCGAGACGATTGCGCCTTCGTCGCCCGCCTCGAATGAATGGAGCGTGTCCGGCGGGACCGTGTACTGCTCGCCCGGCCCCAGCAGAATCTCGCCTGCGCCGTCGACGTGCAGGTGCACGGCACCGCGGCGGACGCGGAACGTCTCCTCCTTGCCCGGCTCGCCCTCGACCGGTGGGTGTCGGTGCTCCGGGCAACGCTGGTGCGGGAACAGGACGAGCTCCTTTGCGCACACGCGGTCGGTATTTACGTAGACAACGATCTGCAGTCCGATTTCCTCGAGGCGGCCGAGACCGAAGTCCGCAATCTCGATGCTCTCACGCTCACGCGGCGTCAGCACGATCCCGGCCTCGTCGAGCATGGCCGCCGCCCGCTCGCGCGCCTCGCTTTTGGTCACGACGTGATACTAGGCTGCGCACGGCAACAGTGAGCCCCAAATGTCTCAGGAGGGCGCGACATGAAGACCTCGCTCGGAATCTGGGCGTTCGGTTCGATGGCGACGAGGTTCGTTCCGGCCGGCTACAAGCCCGAGCTCGCGAACCAGACGACCAGCGAACGTGTGCGGCGAGCTGTCGAAGGTCTCGGAGACCTGATGGACGGCTACGAATTCCACTACCCGCAAGAGCTGTCGCCCGACAACCTCGACGAGGTGCGGGCGGCCCTTGACGGTCATGACATCTACGCGGTCGCGACAGGCCTCCACCTCGACCCGCGCTTCGGCCGCGGCGGGCTCGTCTCGCCTGACGACACGACGCGCGCGGAGGCCGTGAAGCGAACGCTCGACGCGGTCGACTTCGCCGGAGAGCTCGGGGCCCCGTTCATCATCTGGCCCGGGATCGAGGGCTACAACTACCCGTTTCAGAGCCCGTACGGAGAGTCGTGGCAGTGGCTGATCGAGGGTGTCGGACTGGCCGCCGAACGGGCGGCGAAACACGGCATCAAGATCTTCCTCGAGCACAAGAACTCGGAGCCGGCGATGAAGATCCTCATGCGCAACGTCGGCATGACGCTGCACGTGATCCACAAGCTGCGTGCGCAGGGAATCGACAACGTGCAGGTCAACATGGACTGGCAGCACCTGCTCATGAACGGCGAGAGCCTCGCGGAGAACGCGGCGCTGCTCGCCGACGAAGGACTACTCGGGCACCAGCACGCGAACGACGGTTGGGGCACGTTCGACGACGACAACATGGTCGGCACGATCCGGTTCATGGAGACGCTCGAGCTCGCGGTCGAGCTCCGCCGTGCCGGCTACGGCGACAACGGCGAACGGCTCGGCTTCGATCTGTATCCGTATACGGAGGACGCAGTGGCCGCTACACGGCGCAGCGTGCTGCAGTGGCGCTTCATCGACTCCATCGCGGCGCGGATTGACGACGCCGCGCTGCGAGCGGCGCAGAGGGAGAAGGACGCCGTCGCCGCGTACGAGCTGGTCTACGCGGCACTCGGCGAGTGACTCAGCTCGTCGGTCTCGACGTCGGCACAACGGGTGTCAAGGCGCTCGCGCTTTCGCCGGAAGGCGATGTGCTGGCCCGGGCCGAGGAGAGCTACGAGCTCTCGACCCCGCACCCCGGGTGGGCGGAACAGGATCCCGAAGACTGGTGGCGGGCAGCCGAGCGGGCGCTGGCCGTGCTCGGGGGCGAAACGACCTCGATCGGCCTCTCGGGTCAGATGCACGGCCTCGTCGTTCTCGACGATCGAGATCACGTACTTCGGCCGGCGATCCTGTGGAACGACCAGCGGACGGAAGCAGAGTGCGTCGAGATCGAGCAGCGGGTCTGGCTCACCCGGTTGATCCAGCTGACCGGGAATCGTGCGCTCACAGGCTTCACCGCGCCGAAGCTGTTGTGGCTGCGCCGGCACGAGCCGACGACGTACGCGCAGGTCGCACACGTGCTGCTGCCCAAGGACTACGTCCGCCTGCGTCTAACGGGCGAGCACGCGATCGACGCCGCGGACGCGTCCGGGACCCTCCTGTTCGACGTTGCGAGGCGGCGCTGGAGTCGGGAAATGCTCGAGGCTCTCGAGGTCGACGCTGCCTGGCTCCCACGAGCCCTCGAGTCGCCGGAGGTCTCGGGCGAGACGGCCGCCGGCATTCCGGTCGCCGCGGGTGCCGGCGACCAAGCGGCGGCGGCACTCGGCGTCGGCGTCGACCGGCCGGGACCGGTCTCGGTAGTGCTCGGTACGTCAGGCGTCGTATTTGCTGCGCTGCCGGCCTTCGCCGCCGATCCGCAGGCGCGCGTGCACGCGTTCTGCCACGCCGTTCCGGGCGGCTGGCACGCCATGGGGGTGATGTTGTCCGCGGCGGGGTCGCTGCGCTGGTTGCGTGACGTTCTCGGCTCCCGGGGCGGGTATGACGAGCTGACCGCGGCGGCCGAGGAATGGCCGGCGGGCACCGAGGGGCTCACCTTCCTGCCCTACCTCTCCGGTGAGCGGACGCCCCACGCGGACCCGCACGCCCGGGCCGCTTTCGCCGGGCTCACGCTTCGCCACGACCGCGGGGCGCTCGTCCGCGCCCTCCTGGAGGGGGTCGCCTACGGCCTCCGCGACTCGCTCGAGCTGCTGCGCGAGCTCGGGGTCGACCCGCGCGCAGGCCACGTCTCCGGTGGCGGAGCCCGCAGTGAGCTCTGGCTTCGCATTCTCGCCTCGGTCCTCGGCCTGCCCATGCGGCGCACCACGGTCGACGAGGGCTCCGCCTATGGAGCGGCGCTACTAGGCGGCGTGGCCGCCGGAGTCTTTCGCGATGTGCACGAGGCGGTCTCCACCTGTGTCCGTCTGCTCGACCCGGTCGACCCGGACCCTCAGTGGGTTGACGCCTATGAGCATGGTTACCGCCGCTTCCAACTGCTCTATCCGGCCCTTCGACCTTTGGAGGACGTATGACGACGCTCGACGGAAAGGTTGCCCTCGTCACCGGGGCAAGCCGCGGCATCGGGGCCGCGGTCGCACGACGGCTCGCGGAGGAGGGTGTCAAGCTGGGACTTGCGTCCCGGAGTGGGGACGACCTCGGCATTACAGACGCGGTCGCGCAGCCCTGCGACGTCCGCGATGCCGCGCAGGTGGAGGACATCGTTTCCGCGACCGTGAACGCCTTCGGCCGGCTGGACATCCTGGTCCCGAACGCCGGCGTCGGTGCGTATGGTCCCTTCCTCGAACTTGCGCCCGACTTCCTCGAGGAGATGATCGACGTTAACGTGAAAGGAACGCTGTATGCCGTCCGTGCCGCGCTCCCGCACCTGCTCGAGAGCGGCGAGGCTGACATCGTCACGCTCGCGTCAGAGGCGGGGCGTCGCGGTCTTCCGCTCGAGGCGGTCTACTGCTCCTCGAAGTTCGCGCAGGTCGGATTCACGCGCGCGCTCGACCATGAGCTGCGTGAACGCGGCGTCCGCTGCACGAACGTCTGCCCTGGCGGCGTGGCGACCGATTTCGCACTCGAACCGGGACGAGGGCGGACACACGACGCGCTCGCGGGGATGATGAGTGCGGACGACGTCGCGGACGTCGTCCTCTTTGTGCTCACCCGGCCGCGCAACCATCGCATTCTCGAGACCGCGTTCCGTCCGATGACGGAGGCGTCATGGGGGTAGACGCAGCCGTCAAGTGGGGGATCCTCTCGACCGCCGACATCAACCGCAAGGTCATTCCCGGCGCCCACGCGTCACAGCAGGTCGACCTCATCGCGGTGGCGAGCCGCGATTTAGGACGGGCGCAGGAGTACGCCCGCGAATGGGAGATCGACCGTGCGTACGGCTCGTACGAAGCGCTGCTGGAGGACGCCGATGTCGAGGCCGTCTACATTTCGCTGCCGAACACGCTGCACTGCGAGTGGTCGATCCGTGCAGTGGAGGCGGGAAAGCACGTGCTTTGCGAGAAGCCGATGAGTAGGCACGTCGTCGACGTCGAGTCGGCATTCGACGCAGCCGAGAAGGCGCAGCGGATCCTGATGGAGGCGTTCATGTACCGCCACAACCCGCAGACCAAACGGCTCCGTCAGCTCGTGGACGAGGGCGTGATCGGGGACGTGCGGCTCGTCCGCTCCTGCTTCAGCTATTCGCTGTACGACACGGAGAACATTCGCCTGCAGCCGGAGGTTGAGGGCGGCAGCCTGATGGATGTCGGCTGCTACTGCGTGAGCGGGTCCCGCTTGCTCGGCGGCGAGCCCGAGCACGTGTACGGGCAGCAGCTTGTCGGCGCGAGCGGCACCGACTGGGTCTTCACCGGCACGATGCGCTTCCCGGGCGACGTCTTCGCCCTCTTCGACTGCGGGACCGCCCTTCCCGAGCGTGACGAGCTCGAGGTGATCGGAACCGATGGATCGCTCTTCCTCGACGATCCATGGCACTGCCTCGAGCCGGTGATCGAGCTCCGCCGCGACGATGGGATGGAACGAATCGAGCTCGAGCGCGCCGACTCGTATCGGCTCGAGCTCGAGAACCTCAGCGACGCCATCCGGGGGACTACCGATCCTCTCCTGGGGCGCGAGGACGCCGTTGGTCAGGCGCGCACGATCGAGGCGCTCTACGAATCGGCGGTCACAGGTGCCGCCGTTTCCCTGTAGCGCGAAAGCGCCGCGAGCGTCAGCAGGCACAAGACGGCGAGCGCGAAGTACGGCACCGCATCTCTTGTGACCGACGCGACAGCTCCTCCCAATGCGGCGCCGCCGGCTTGCCCCGGCGCCCAGGCGACGTTGACGAGGGCGAAGGCGTACCCGTAGTCGAGGCCTCGCTCCTCCGCAGCATCGGTGACCAGTGACATCGCCGGAGTCCAGAAGCTGCCGAACGCAAAGCCCGCGCAGACGACGAGCAGCGCAAGCACCAAGGCGCGGTTCGGCCAAGGTAGGAGAACCGCCACGAGCGCGGACCCGGCGAGCGCCGCACGAAGCGGCGGTATGCGGCCGCGTCGATCCGAGATCCGTCCGAGTACCGGCGCCCACGCTGCTTCCACGGCCGCCGAGACGAGATACGTGCCGCCCACCGCGGCGGCACCCCAGCCGAGGTCCGAGAGACGAAGCGGCGCGAGCACGGACAGCGTGCCGAAGCACAGGGCAGGGAGGAGGCAGAGCCAGACGCCGGTCTGGATCCGGCGGTCGCGGAGAATGGCGTCGAAGAGCATGCTGATCGGCTGTGGACGCCCGGGCGCCGCGGCGGGCGTCGTCGCTGCCCCGACGAAGAGAACGACCGCAAGGGCGGCGACCGCACCGAAGGCGGCCCCGGTTCCGGTGAAGGAGGCAACGGCGCCGAGCACCGGCCCGAAGAGCGCGCCGGCGATCGCTGCTCCGAAGGCAGAGCCGATCAGGCGGCCGCGCTGGCCGGCGGGTGCTGCGGCGACGAGCCACGCGAGCGCGCCGGTCCACGAGAACGCGCTCGAGACTCCTTGCAGGAAACGCGCGAGGTCGAGCGCCAGGACCGAATCGGCGAGACCGAAGGCCACCGTCGTGAATGCCATCAGCGACAGTCCGATCAACACCGTCGGCTTGACACCGAGTCGCGCGGCGACGATGCCGCTCGGAATTCCCGCGACGAGTGCACCCGCTGGATACATGGCCTGCAGGACGCCGGCTCCGGACTTTCCGAGGCCCAGCTCGTCGACGTAGTGCGGCAGCAGCGGCGTCAGCGCCGCGAAGAACATCGTGTCGACGAGGACGATCGCGCCCGTCAGGATCAGCAGCCTGCGTACCGGCAAGGCTGCTAGCGCCACCCCTCGATGCGCTGCCCAACGGCTTCTGCGTGCGGTAGGCGCGCCTCCGCGCCCTCGCGCATGAGCGCAAGAACAGACGCGGTCAGGGCTGCGCGGAGCGCTCCAGGCTCGAGGGCGGCGACGTGCGCAGCCCCGAACCGAGCAAGGGTCTCGGCCGAGAGGTCGTCGTAGCCGCGCGCCTGCACCGCGGGCAGTCCCTGGCGGAGGCAGGCAAGCGAGAGTGCGTGGTCGCGCACGGCGCCGACGTAATGCTCGACCTGCCAGAAACGCCCCCGCTCGACGCACGCGCGCGCGTGGAGCGCGTAGATGACGCCCCACCCGAAGAGGTCGTGCGGGACCAACGGCGTGGGAATGAACAGATTCCCCGCCACCGATGGTGTGCGAATCTCGGGGTCGTCCGGAGCCGTAGCGCCGAACAGAAGCCGGAATCGTGGCCCCGCTGGACGAAACTGAACCGCCGGCGTCAACGACAGGTCGAACTGCAGCGCGTCCGGCAGAAGGAACACGCGGTAGATGGTTGGACCGCGTTCGAGGTCGACAAGGTGCACCGCGTCCCGCTCGCCGATGAGCCGACTCGTCCAGTCGTCAAGCACCTCGGCGACCGGCACGTTGTCGGCGATACCGAACGTGAGGTCCAAGTCGGAGAAGCGGTCGCCGCTGTCCACGGCGAGCGAGCCGACGGCGGCTCCGGCGACGACGCGCTCGTCGTTTTTCGCAAGCCGCAGCACGTGCTCGCGGAGAGCATCCCGCTGCTCAACGGTGAACACGAGCCGCCTCGTTACTCCAACTTGCGAGTTGCGCGCTGAACGCCCCACTCGGTGCCGTCAGGTAGGCGTGCCGTTCGTCCTTCGAGAAATGCACGCAAGCCTTCCTGCCCTTCGTCTCCGGCGCGCAGCCGTGCGGCTGTCTTCGCCGCTTCTTCGCCACCGGGCTGCTCACGGATCAGCCGCTTCGCCGCACGCACCGCTTCGGGTCCGCCGCTCAGGAAGTCCGCGAGGACGCGGTCGACAGCAGCGTCGAGGTCAGCGGCGACTTCTTCGATCAAACCGATGCGCAAGGCCGTTTCCGCGTCGAAGCGCTCGCCGGTGAGGAAGTAACGCCTCGCGTGTGCGCCGATCCTCGGCAGGACGAACGGCGAGATCACCGCGGGAATGATCCCGAGCTTCACTTCGGAGAACCCAAAGACCGCGTCCGGCGCTGCGATGGCGACATCGACGCAGGCGGTGAGGCCCGAGCCGCCGCCCAGGGCGTAGCCCTGCACTCGCGCGATCACCGGTGCCGGGCAGCGGTCGATCGTCTCGCACATGCGGTGGAGCCGCAGCGCGTCTTCGACGTTCTCCTCGAGCGAGAGGTCGATCGCCGAGCGCTGCCACTCTACATCCGCGCCGGCGCAGAAGCTCGGGCCCTCCCCGGCGAGGACGACAGCCCGTGCGTCCCCGACGTCGGCAAAGGCCTCCGTGAGCTCGGCGATCAGCTCGGCGTCGAAGGCGTTCCGCCGCTCGGGCCGGGCGAGCGTGACCCGGAGTACGCGCCCGTCGCGCTTGATCTGGAGGCCTGCCACGTCTGGAGCTTAGAGTTCGTTCGATGCTGCGAGGAGCAATAGCCGCGGCTCTCACGCCGCTTCGCGACGCGGGGGAGGCACTCGACGAGGACGCGTTCACGCCCTATGTCGATTTCCTGGCGGCCGGCGGAGTCGACGGGCTTCTGGCGCTCGGCACCACGGGCGAGGGTTTTCTGCTGCCCGTTGAGCAGCGCATGCGCGCGGCTCAGCTGTTTGTCGAGGCGGCGAACGGACGCCTGCTCGTTGCGGTGCACTGCGGAGCGCAGTCGACGTGGGACACGGTGGAGCTTGCGGCTCACGCGGCGGATCTCGGCGTTGCCGGCGTCGCTGTCATGCCGCCGCCCTACTTCACGCTCGACGAGGCGGAGTTGTTGGCGCATCTGACGGCTGCGGCACGCGCATGCGACCCGACGGCCTTCTACGTCTACGAGTTCGCGGCGCGTAGTGGTTACGCAGTTCCGCCGGCAGTCCTGGAGCGGTTGCGTGACGCGGCGCCCAACTTCCGCGGGCTGAAGGTGTCGGACACGCCCTGGGAGAGTTTCAGGCCGTACCTGATCGAGGGCCTCGACATCTTCGTCGGGCCGGAGTCGTTGCTGCCGCAAGGTCTTGCGGGTGGCGCCGTCGGTGCAGTGTCCGCGCTCGGCTCCGCCTTTCCCGAGCTCGTCGCGGCGGCGGTGCGCGATCCGGGTAGTGCCGACCTCGGTCCTGTGCGTGCGGCGCTCGAGCGGTTCCCGTTCCAGGCCGCGGCGAAGTTCGTGGTGGCACGACGTGGAGTCCCGCTGGGGCCGGATGTTCGCCGGCCGTTGCGCACGCTGACACACGCGGAGCAGAAGGAGCTCGAGCGATGGCTCGAATCGTCGTCGCCGGTAGCGGCTCTGTAGGAGCTTGCATCGCGTATCACCTCGCCCTCCTCGGTGCGGAGGACGTCGTGCTCGCCGATCGGTCCGAGATCGCGTCGGGGTCGACCGGCAAGGCAATGGGCGGCGTGCGGCAGCAGTTCTCGACCGCGGCCGAAGTGCGTCTCGCGCAAGAGTCGATCGCCTTCTTCGAGGAGCTCGGCGCCGAATGGTTCCAGCAGGTCGGCTATCTCTTCATTGCGACGACGGCCGAAGGTCGTGACGAGCTCGAGGCACGAAGGGAGCTGCAGGCGGAGCTCGGCGTGCCGGTCAGGCGTGTCGATCCGAGCTCGGTTCCCGGACTACAAGTGAATGACATTCTCGGCGCGGCGTTTTGTCCCACCGACGGGGTCGCCGATCCGCCCGCGCTGACCATGGAGGTTGTCCGGCGAACCGTCGAGCTAGGCGTCGAGCTGCGCGAGCACACCGATGCGCGCGAGCTCGAGCGCGACGTTCTCGTCATCGCGGCGGGAGCGTACTCCGGTGACTTCGGTGTCGGCCTTCCGATCCGCCCGCTCGTACGGCAGCTGCTCGAGACCGAGCCGATTGCGGACCTGCCGGACGACTTGCCGATGGTGATCGAGGCCGAGACCGGCTTCCACTTCAGGCGACGCGACGATTGCCTCCGGATCGCGATGACCGATGCCGTGCCGCGCTGGGGCTTCGACCAAGTCGTCGACGAGACGGTCTTCGGCGACCGGCTCGAGCGTCTCGCGCATCGCTATCCGCCGGCGGGCGAGACCCGCATCGCACGCGCGTGGGCCGGGCTCTACGACATGACTCCCGATGCGCATCCGATCATCGGGCCGGTCGGAGACGGGCTCTACGCGGCCTGCGGCTTCTCCGGCCACGGGTTCATGCAGTCGCCTGCTGTCGGCCGCGCCGTGGCGGAAGAGCTGGTGCACGGAGAGTCGTCGCTCGATCTGTCGCCGTACCGGCTGGATCGTTTCTCGAGCGAGATCACGTTTCCTGAAAGTCTGATTCTCTAGCCGCCCGCTTCGAAGGCGAGCCCGAGCCGCGACAGCTGCTCGTTGACGTAACGACCCTCGATGGTCGCTTCGACGTCGAACGTCTCGGCGACATCCGGATCCTTGCCGATCAGCTCACCGGCCCGGGTCGGCAGCTCTTGCTCGGAGGCCTCGGCGGACTCCCAGAGGTACACGGCGCCCCAGCGCTCGGTCACTTCGTCCGAGACCCAGGCCTTGAAGCGCAGGCCTGGAACGTCGGCGAAGGCGTCCGCAGACTCGTCGCGGAGGTAGCGGCGCAGCTCCTGGATCGTCGTCTTGGAGTCCGCGAGATTCCAGAGGACGAACCGAAGGATCACGCGGGAGGTGGCAGTTTCGCGAGTAGCGCCTTCACGCTCCGCAGCAGGTCGGCCTCTTCGTGGCCGAAGTCGTCGAGATACGAGTGCAGTGCTGCGTGCAAGAGCCGCAGCTCTTCGTTGGACAGCTCGATTGAGTGCATGACGCCTCCTAGCCCCATGAAGGGGGTTCGTACTGCGTGTCGATTGGCGCGCCGAACGTGACGAACTCGAGCCCGTCGGCCCCGGAGACGGCCACGCGGACTACGGTGGGATCCACACGAACGAAGCGACCTGGTACCAGCTCGACTTCGTCGCCGTCGACACGCATGGTTCCAGACCCTTTCACCACGAAGTAGACCTCTTCCTGGTTGGTGTCGCTGTGCTCGTGCTCGCGGCCTTCCTGATTCGGAGGGAGGATGAAGTAGTTGAAGCCGAAGGCTTTTCCGTCGACTGCCCGGCGAACCTTCCGCACCATCCCGCCCGGGCCTTCCGCCTCCAGTTCGCCGACATCGGCGACGTCGTATCCGGCCACTACTGCTCCTCCTTGTCTCGGTTGTCCAGTCGTTGCAGGAAAGCTTGTCGCATGCGTTCGCCGTCTGCGAGGACCTGTCGATAGCGGGGGCGTCGTGGTTCGAGCTTCACGATCTTCACGTCTCGCGGCGGCTCGCCGTAGGAATGGTGATACGCCTCCGACTCGCCGAGCTCCCTCAGCCGCTGCTTCGGCTTCCTGCTGAAGAGACGCATCACATTCGGAAGACGCCGAAGGTGGTTTCGGGAATGGGACCGTTGAGCGCCGACGACAGTCCGAGCGCGAGCACACGACGTGTGTCGAGCGGGTCGATGATCCCGTCGTCCCACAGCCGTGCGGTGGAGTAGTACGGGCTGCCCTCGTGCTCGTACTTGGCGCGGATCTCGTCCGGGTCGGCGTCACCGACCATCGTCAGGACGGTGGCCGCCTGTTCGCCGCCCATCACCGAGATGCGCGCATTGGGCCACATCCACAGCTGTCGCGGCTCGTAGGCGCGGCCGCACATCGCGTAGTTCCCCGCGCCGAACGAACCGCCCACGATCACGGTGAACTTCGGCACCCGCGCGTTCGCGACCGCCATGACCAGCTTCGCGCCGTCGCGGGCAATTCCGCCTGCCTCGTATTCCTGGCCGACCATGAAGCCCGTGATGTTCTGGAGGAAGACGAGCGGGATGCGCCGCTTCGTGGCGAGCTCGATGAAGTGCGCCCCCTTCTGCGAGGACTCCGCGAAGAGGACGCCGTTGTTGGCCAGGATGGCGACCGGGCAGCCCTCGACGTGGGCGAAGCCGGTCACGAGCGTTTCGCCGTACAGCGCCTTGAACTCGTCGAAGCGGGAACCGTCGACGATCCGCGCGATCAGCTCGCGTGCATCCACCTGTTGGCGGAAGTCCTCGGGAATTAGTCCGTAGAGCTCTGCCGGGTCGGCCGCCGGAGGCTCGGGCTCGGCCGGCTCCCACGGCGGGTCGGGCGTGCGTCCCTGCAGGTTGCGGACGATCTGCCGTGCCAGGGCGAGGGCGTGCTCGTCGGAGGTCGCGTAATGGTCGGCGACGCCTGAGTGCCGCGTGTGCACATCCGCGCCGCCGAGCTCCTCGGCGCTCACGTCTTGACCCGTCGCCGCCTTCACGAGCGGCGGCCCGCCGATGAAGATCGTCCCGGTGCCGCGGACGATGACCGTCTCGTCCGACATCGCGGGCACGTACGCCCCGCCGGCAGTGCATGATCCCATCACGACGGCGATCTGAGGGATGCCTTTGGCCGACATCTGCGCCTGGTTGAAGAAGATGCGGCCGAAGTGGTCGCGGTCCGGGAAGACCTCGTCCTGCAGTGGCAGAAAGGCACCGCCCGAGTCGACGAGGTAGATGCAGGGAAGGTTGTTCTGCTCCGCGATCTCCTGCGCACGTAGGTGCTTCTTGACGGTGAGCGGGAAGTACGAGCCGCCCTTCACCGTTGCGTCGTTGGCGACGATCACACACTCGCGGCCCTCGACCACACCGATGCCGGTCACGATCCCGGCGGCCGGCGCCTGCCCCTCGTACAGATCCCAGGCGGCGAGCGCATTCAGCTCGAGGAAGGCTGCGCCCGGGTCGACGAGGCGGTCGATGCGCTCGCGTGCCGGCAGCTTTCCCCGCGACCGGTGACGTTCTGTCGCCTTGTCGCCACCGCCCTTGGCGATCAGGGCTGTCCGCTCACGCAGCTCGCCGACGAGGCCCTCCATCCGGTCTCGCCGCCGCTCGAAGGTCTCGTCTCGTTCGACGGTTGAATGGAGGAGCGCCACGACCAGGAGCCTACAATCGCGCCGATGCCCGACGAAGGCCTTTTGCGGCGATACGCCGATCTCGCGGTGCGCGTGGGAGCCAACGTCGGCGAGGGCCAGGATGTTCTCATCAGGTGCTTTGTCGAGCATGCACCGCTCGCCCGTGCGCTCGCCGCTGCGGCCTACGAGGCCGGTGCCCGCTACGTCGCCGTCGACTACGCCGACACGTACCTCAAGCGTGAGTTGATCCAGCATGCCGACGACGACACACTCGAGTGGTCGCCACCGTGGCAACTCGCGCAGCTCGAGCACTTCGCCGAGGTCGGCGGCGCCGAGATCGCGATCACCGGAGATCCGAACCCGGAGCTGCTCTCGGACCTCGACGGTGTGCGCGTCGGCAAGGCACGCCCGAAGGAGTATTCGCAACGGGCGCTCGAAGTGATCTTCGAGGATCGCCGGATGAACTGGACGATCGTCGCGTTCCCGAACGAAGGTTGGGCGACGAAGGTGTTCGGCGAGCCCGACGTCGATCGACTCTGGGAGAACGTCGCGAAGGCGGTCCGGCTCGACGAGCCCGATCCGGTACAGGCATGGCAGGACCACATCGGGCGGCTCGTCGCTCGGGCGGCTTCGCTGACCGAGCGCGGCTTCGACGCGCTCCGATTCCGAGGTCCGGGCACCGATCTGACGATCGGGCTGACACCGGCGTTCAACTGGGGTGCCGCACAGCTCGAGACGGCCGACGGCCGCACGCATGTGCCCAACATGCCGACCGAAGAGGTCTTCACCGCGCCTGATGCGCGCCGCACCGAGGGAATCGTGCGCTCGACGCGACCGCTGGGACTGGCCGGAGGCGTGATGGTCCAGGATCTCGAGTTGCGTTTCGAGGGCGGCCGCGTGGTCGAGGTGAAGGCGTCCAAGGGCGAAGACGTCGTGCGCTCGCAACTCGAGACCGATGACGGCGCCACGAGGCTGGGCGAGGTCGCGCTTGTCGACGGCTCCTCGCGTGTCGGTCAGCTGGGCGTGACGTTCTTCGACACGCTCTTCGACGAGAACGCCACCTGCCACATCGCGTACGGCGCTGGCCTGGCCTTCACACGGAACCCCGAGGTCGAGCTTCCGGAGGGCGCGGCGAACACGTCGAGCGTGCACACCGACTTCATGATCGGCGGCCCCGAGGTCGAAGTCGACGGACTCGAAGCCGGAGGCACCGCAGTCCCGATCATCCGCAGCGACAAATGGGTCCTTGCCTGACCGAGGTGCAAGCGCTGCGTTTCGGCGCAAGATTGGCACAGACCGTTTCGCCTTCCCGGAGTAGCATCGAGCGCAGTGGGTGGTGGGTGAAGACCCCCACCCGGGTGGGGACGCGCGCGCGCGCGCACGTGTACCTCGTAAGGGGCGGCAAGGCGGGTGCCGGAAGGTCCGCCGTCTAGGCTTTCGAGCGATGATCATCGCCCACCTCGATCTCGACGCCTTCTTCGCCGCGGTCGAGGAGCTCGAAGACCCGAGCCTTCGGACGAAGCCGCTCGTCGTCGGCGGCGATCCACACGGTCGGGGCGTCGTCGCGACAGCGAACTACGAGGCGCGGAAGTTCGGCATCCACTCCGCCATGAGCTGTGCGGAGGCCCTGCGGCGGTGTCCCCGGGTGGTCTTCCTCCGCCCTCGCCACGCGCTGTACCGCGAATACTCCGAGCACGTCTGGGAGACGGTGCGAGGCGTCGTGCCCACCGTCGAGAAGACGGGGCTCGACGAGGGTTACCTCGATGTCGGCGAGGTGGCCGCGACGTTTCTCCAGGCCCGCAAGGTCGCGGAGGCGGTGCAGATCGCCGTCAGAGCTGCGACGAGCCTCACCTGTGCAATCGGAGTCTCGACGTCGAAGGTCGTGGCGAAGATCGGCAGTGACCACCGTAAGCCGGGCGGTCTCACCGTCGTTCCCGAGGGCCACGAGGCGAACTTCCTCGCGCCGTTCGACGTCAGGCGGCTCCCGGGTGTCGGACCAAAGGCCGAGCAGCGCCTCCTCGCCGCCGGCGTCGAGACGATCGGCTCGCTCGCTGCGCTCCCGGAGGGAGAGCTTCGGCGCCTCCTGCCGGGGAGTGTTGGACGCATGCTGCAGGAGCGCGCCCGCGGAACCGATCCCCGCGGGCTCGACCAGCAAACACAGCGCATTTCGATCAGCATCGAGAACACCTTCGAACGCGATCTCACCGACAGGACGCAGTTGCACGCGGAGCTGCGCCGGATGGCCGAGCGGCTTTCGCAGCACCTCCGTGACACCGGAAGGACGGGTCGCACCGTGTCGACGAAGCTGCGCTACACCGACTTCTCGATCCGCACACGGTCGACGTCGTTGCGCGTGGGGATCGATGACGGCGAGCAGATCGGTGAGCTCGCGTGCGGACTGCTCGACCGCGCGCTCACCGACCGCCCGGGTGCGCTTCGGCTGGTGGGGGTCGGCGTCTCGGGTCTGGCAAGCCATCGCCAGCTCGCGCTCGTCTGATTCGTTCCCACTTTGCGGAGATGTCGCGGCGCCTGACCCTTTCGAGTGATGTCGTTCGCGCCCGACGCTCTAGACTCGCGGCGGCGTACGACGGTTCGGTGCGGTCCTAGCCCTCGAGCCCGCGGTGCGCGTGACAGGGCCAATTCAAAGGTGGAGAAGAGCCGTTGCGTGGGAACAACGGTCAGGCGCAGCCTGACCCGAAACAAGACCAGCCCGCGCCGCCGGGGCAGTTCGTCTCCGACGAACACGAGGCCGACTGCTCGCGCTTCCTCCGGGACGTCAAGGAGCTGCTCCGTCACCGGTCCGAAGCGGGGCTCGCTCGCGAGCGCTGAGCCGGGCCCAGGTCTCGGCCGCCAGCAGAGGAACGAGCGCGGCACTCCCGAGAACGATCGTTGCGACCACGC
>Ga0307310_10000006_pt1 | contig 43908 bp, 41 predicted proteins | sample ER_DNA_197_FD_194502 | JGI IMG/M metagenome (GOLD analysis project Ga0307310, IMG submission 194502) | Bulk soil microbial communities from the East River watershed near Crested Butte, Colorado, United States - ER_DNA_197 | ecosystem: Environmental > Terrestrial > Soil > Floodplain | place...
CTGCATTGCTCGCTCCGCTCGCTTAGGCTCGCGCTTTGGGTGACGCTGCCTTCCTCCCTCGCTCGCAGACGAAAGACGCGACTGCGCCCTCGCTCGTCCAGGACAGCGGCGCGCCAGCCTGGCACACCACGGCGGCGCGCGATCCGGGTCCCACGCTCGAACCAGCCCGCGGAGTACCGTCAGGCACGTGAGGTCACGCCGTTGTTCTCGAGCTGGGTGCCCGCATCCAGCCGCCTCGACACTGACCTACGCCTATCGAGATTCCACGGCGGTCCTCGGCCCGCTGGCAAACCAGGTCGAGCCACATTGCTATGACCTCTGCCAGTCGCATGCGCAAAGCCTTTCGGCGCCGCGCGGTTGGGAAGTGATCAGACTCGCAGTCGAAGAGGAGCTGAAGCCGAGTACCGACGACCTGCTGGCTCTCGCCGACGCAGTACGTGACGCAGGCATGTCGTACGATCCTCCGACCGGACCGACCATGGACCCGCCCGGCCGGCGTCACGGCCTAGTCGAGTTGGCGCGTCGCGGCCACCTCACAGTTCTCGCGGATCCTGGAGCAGCGGACGCCGGTCGCCGGACACCGACCTGACGGTCTAGGATCCTCATTCAATGATCAAGCGGGGGATCTTCAAAGCAAACGACATTCGCGGAATCACCGAAGGCCCAGACCCGGAGTGGGACGCGTCTGGAGCGTACGCCATCGGGGCCGCTTCCGTTGATGTGCTCGACCTCCACAGTGGCGCCGGCGCACTCGTTGTCGGTCGCGACATGCGAGTCAGCGGACCGCTGATGGTGGGCGCGTTCATCGATGGTGTGCTGAGCCGCGGAGTCGAGGTGATCGACATCGGCCTATCGAGCACTGATCAGTTGTGGTTCGCCTCAGGCTGGCTTGACCTACCGGGTGCCATGTTCACCGCAAGCCACAATCCCGCGGAATACAACGGGATCAAGTTCTGCCTGGCGGGCGCGAAGCCGATAACCTCAGCCAATCTCGCCGAGATCGCTCAACGCGCGAGCGCAGCGGAACCGACCCCGGCCGAGACACCCGGAAAGCGCATCGAGCGGGACGTGCTACCTGCGTACGCCGACCATCTGCACTCCCTTGTTGACCTGACGGGCATCCGGCCGCTCCGGGTCGTGGTTGACGCCGGCAACGGCATGGCCGGTTACACCTCTCCAGCCGTGCTCAACCGTGATGATCTTGAATTGATCGGCCTATTCACCGAGCTGGATGGCAGCTTTCCCAATCACCCGCCCAACCCGCTCGAGCCGGAGAACCTCCGTGACGCGCAGGCCGCCGTCCGAGACCGGGCAGCTGATCTTGCTCTGGTCTTCGATGGCGATGCGGATCGTTGCTTCATCATCGACGAACGCGGCACTGTTGTCAGCCCTTCCATCATTACGGCGATGATCGCTAGTCATGAACTGGCCCGGGAACCAGGTGCCACAATCGTCTGCAACAAGATCACCTCCCGGATCGTGCCAGAGGTTGTGCAGGCCGCGGGCGGCAGGATCGTCATCACCAAAGTGGGTCACACCTTTGTCAAGGCCGCCATGGCCGAACACAACGCGATCTTCGGCGGCGAGCACTCCGCTCACTACTACTTCCGGGACTTCTGGGGAGCCGACACCGGCATGCTCGCTGCACTGCACGTGCTCGCAGCGGTCGGCCATGCCGAACGGCCGTTGTCGCAATTGGTGACTCGATTCGACCGCTACGCCGCTTCCGGCGAGATCAACAACCGGGTCGATGATCAGCAGATGATCATGGACCGGGTGGCGACAGCCTTCGCCGGTCGTGGTGATCAAGATCGAATCGACGGGCTGACCATCTCTGGTCCAGACTGGTGGGTCAACGTACGCCCAAGTAACACCGAGCCACTGCTCAGGCTCAATGTCGAAGCCGCCAATGCCGAAACTATGGAGGCTTTGCGAGACGAAACGTTAGGTTTGATCCGCGCCTAACAGGCGGACTCGAGGAGGGAACATCATGGCAGTCGAACTGGCGCCGGAGTTGCTGGAGATTCTGGCCTGTCCCAACTGTCATGGAGCACTTGCCGTTGATCATGAACGTGACGAGCTGGTCTGCTTGGCTGCCGATTGTGGACTGGCCTATCCAGTACGACAACAGATTCCCGTACTGCTGATCGAGGAGGCACGCCGGCCCGACTCCCGTGCTGGTCGCCCGGACAGCCCACCGAGAAGGTGATGTCGGTATTCAACGACTCCTGGCTGGATGACGAAAAGGCGCTGGCCGGGGCCGATGTCATCCTGCGCCGACTTGCCGAAGCTGGAGCTCGGGTGCGCCGGGAGACCGCTGACTCCGCGGAGCCGATCAATCAGTTGCGCGGGCTGCCACGCCCGCGAGCAGTGATCGCCGCCGGAACCGAAGCACGCTTCATCCGGGCGATGCTCGAGCCGGTCTGCCCCGTCCCATTCGTCGCTTGGCCAACCCACGGTCTGCCCGGTTGGGTCGGAGCGCTCGACTTGGTGGTTGTGATGGCAAGCGAACGTGCGCCCGCCGGTGTGATCGCCACGGTGCACGAGGCCGTACGCCGCGGCAGCCAGCTGCTGATCGCATGTCCCCGGCCGTCCATGATCGCCGAACACGCGGCCTCTCGATCCACGATCATGCTGCCGACGGCCACTGCCGACCCGCTCGCCGCGGCGATCGTGGTCTTGGACGGCTTGCACAAGATGCAGCTCGGACCGGAGGTTCATCCGGCGCTGGTTGCCGACGCCATGGACCTGGTGGCCGAGGATTGCTCGCCGTTTGCCGACGTTTCGGAAAACCCAGCCAAGGATCTCGCGATGGGTCTGGCCGAGTCCCAGCCGCTCGTCTGGGGCGGCTCGGTGCTCGCCGCGCGGGCCAGCCGGCGAATTGCCGAAGCGCTGAGAGCGGCCAGCGGGCGTGCCGCCCTCGCAGCTGATGCGGAGGCGCTGTTGCCGATCTTGGAGTCCACTGCACCTAGCGATCCATTTGCTGACCCATTCGAGGACCAGATATCAGTTGACCGACGACCGACTCTGGTGCTGCTGGACGACGGAAACACCGAGAGCCTGATCCGTACCGATCATCAACGACTCGTCGCAGCAGCCGAACGCAACGATGTGCGCGTCTGCCCGATTGCGCACTGGTCCGGCTCCGACGTCGAGCGATATGCCACGCTGCTGCAAAGCGGGATGTTCGCTGCCGTCTACCTGGCCGTTGGTCTTGGCCGCAACGTCGATCGGTGATTCGCGGGCCTCAGCAACCCGAGCGGCTGCCGCACGGCTACACCAATCTCACGACGCTCGAGTGTGGCCGAGTGATCAAGCGGTACGCCGGACCTGACGCCGTCCTGCGACGCGAGGCCGAGGTCAAGGCACTGACAGCGCTGGTTGGCCGCTTTCCGGTTCCCGCCGTGATCGAGCAGGACGATTCGCAGCTCACGCTCAGTTTCGTGCCTGGGGTGCCTGGCCAAGAGATCTTGGAGCAGTGGCCTGACGACGTGCTCTTGGCCGTGGGTCGCGCCGGTCGTGCGCTACACGGGCTTGATGTCAGCGCGACGTACGAGATGGTCGGCGGCACGGTCTTGGTGCATGGCGACTTCGGGCCGCAGAATATGGTGTTTGACGCCACAACACTGCAGCCGGCGGCTGTCGTTGACTGGGAATTCGCCCGTCCTGGAGACCCGGTGGATGATCTGGCGTGGGCGGAGTGGATCATCAGGACCCACCATCCGCGGCTGGTTGACTCCTTGAGCACGATGTTCGAGGGCTACGGAAGCCGCCCACCCTGGCGGCAGCGGCATGCCGCGATGCTCGAGAAATGCCGATGGGCCCTTGACTTCGTCCATCGCTGGCCAGGAGCGGACGCGGCATCGGTCGCGATGTGGCAGCGGCGGCTGGAGGTTACGACGGATTTCCGGGAGTGACGTCGAGCCCGCCGGCCCGACTCTGGCAGGATTTGCTCTGTGAGCGCCGAGGGCGGGACAAGGGCAGTCATCGCGGCCTTGCTCGCCAACGCGTTCATCGCGGTGACGAAGTTCGCGGCCTGGGCACTGACCGGAGCCTCATCGATGCTTGCGGAGGCGATCCACTCCGTTGCCGACTCGGGCAACCAGGTACTGCTGCTGGTTGGCGGCCGGCGTTCGAAACGGGGTGCCACGGCAGAGCATCCGTTCGGCTACGGCCGGGAGCGCTACGTTTTTGGCTTCATCGTCTCGGTCGTCTTGTTCAGCGTCGGCGGCCTGTTCGCGCTCTACGAGGCGTATCACAAGTGGCACGAGCTAGCCGAAGGGCATCCGGACGAGCTGCTGGAGAGCCGCTGGTGGTGGGTTCCAATCGTGATCTTGGTGGCCGCGATCATCGCCGAGAGTTTTTCCTTCCGTACGGCCATCCGGGAGTCCAACAAGACGCGCGGCAAGCAACGGTGGAGCAAGTACATTCGCGCCGCGAAGGCACCCGAACTGCCGGTGATCCTGCTGGAGGATTTTGCTGCGCTGATTGGATTGATCTTTGCGCTGTTCGGTGTCGGCATGACATTGCTGACCCACAACGGCATCTTCGACGTGATCGGCACGGCAATGATCGGTTTGCTGCTGGTTGCGGTCGCGATCACGCTCGCCGTGGAGACCAAGAGCCTGCTGCTGGGCGAGGCCGCGAGCCCGGAGGCGGTTGGTCGCATAGAGCAAGCGCTGACCAACACGCCGGGCATCGAGCGGATCATTCACATGAAGACACTGCATCTGGGTCCGGAAGAGGTGCTGGTCGCCGCCAAGATCGCCGTCGTCCCCTGCGACACGGCATTGGAAGTGACCGAAACCATCGATCGGGCCGAGAGCAACATTCGCGAGGCCGAGCCGATGGTCACCGCGCTCTACCTGGAGCCGGACATTTACGACCCGAAGTATGTGCCAGCCGAGCGGCCGGAGCAGCCCACTGCGCCCAGCCATTAGTTGCAGGGGTTCTGACTACGCCCAGGCGCGGGTACGTTTCGACGGCTGTGCTGGAAGACGCACCCGTCCGAGATCCCTGAGGCGGTGGTGTCGGATTCTGTGATCGAGCCCACCCGCTCAGTCCATCTGCGATTCCTTGGATCTGGGATGCCTCCCCTAGGCTTCCACCATGGATTTTCGCGTTGCCGATCTGACCCTCGCCGACTTTGGCCGCAAGGAGGTCAGCCTTGCCGAGCACGAGATGCCGGGGCTGATGGCCATGCGCACGCAGTACGGGGAGTCCAAGCCGCTGGCTGGAGCCAAGATCGCCGGATCTTTGCACATGACGGTGCAGACGGCGGTCCTGATCGAGACCCTGGTGACCTTGGGCGCTGAGGTTAGGTGGGCGAGTTGCAACATCTTTTCCACTCAGGACCATGCCGCCGCCGCAGTGGTGGTCGGGCCAGATGGCACGCCGGAGGACCCGAAGGGCGTACCGGTCTTTGCGTGGAAGGGCGAGACCTTGGAGGAGTACTGGTGGTGCACGAACCAGATCCTCAGCTGGCCGGACGACGAGTTGGCCAACATGATCCTCGACGACGGTGGCGACGCCACCATGCTCGTACACAAAGGAGCTGAGGCGGAGAAAGCCGGCGAGGTGCCAGAGGCAGGAGAAGAGGACTCTGCCGAATGGCGGGTCTTTCTCGAGCTCGTAAGCCAGACACTCGCCGAGGGACGGTCGTGGATCGAGGTTGCAAATGCCATCAAGGGTGTGACCGAGGAGACCACCACTGGCGTCCACCGGCTGTACGAGATGATGCGCTCCGGCACTCTGCTGTTCACCGCCATCAATGTCAATGACTCGGTCACCAAGTCGAAATTCGACAACAAGTACGGCGTTCGCCATTCGCTGATCGATGGTCTCAACCGCGCCACCGATGTCTTGATCGGGGGCAAGGTCGCGGTCGTCTGCGGGTACGGCGACGTCGGCAAGGGGTGCGCGGAGTCACTTCGCGGCCAGGGCGCCCGAGTGATCATCACCGAGGTTGACCCGATCTGCGCGCTGCAGGCAGCGATGGACGGCTTCCAGGTAACCACGCTTGAGGACGTCCTCGACATCGCCGACATCTACGTCACTGCAACCGGCTGCCGCGACGTCATCACCGCCGATCAGATGCAACGCATGAAGCACCAGGCAATCGTGTGCAACATCGGGCACTTCGACAATGAGATCGATATCGCCGGCCTGGCGGCGTTGCCCACGGCAACCAAGATCAACATCAAGCCGCAGGTCGATGAGTGGCAGTTCGCGGAGAATGGCAATGAATCGCGTCCCGGTGGGGCCGAGCCGGGGGAGACCCACAGCATCATCGTGCTCAGCGAAGGCCGGCTGATGAACCTGGGCAACGCGACGGGGCACCCGAGCTTTGTGATGAGCAACTCTTTCACCAATCAAGTGCTTGCCCAGATCGAGCTCTTCACCAAGCCCGAGGAGTATCCGCTCGGGGTATACACGCTGCCCAAGCACCTCGACGAGGCCGTCGCTCGACTGCACCTGGATGCGCTCGGCGTCAACTTGACCGAGCTCACGCCCAAGCAAGCTGCCTACCTGGGCGTCGACGTGGCCGGGCCGTACAAGTCCGATCACTACCGTTACTAGATCACTGCAGTTACTGGATGAAGATCGCGCTCGAGCACCGCACGACATACCGGTTCGACCGGCCGATCGCGATCGGGCCGCACGTCATCCGACTCCGTCCTGCACCTCACGCGCGTACGCCCATCGAGGCTTATTCGCTGACAATTTCCCCAGCTGACCACTTCATCAACTGGCAGCAGGACCCCTTCGGCAACTACGTGGCCCGCGTGGTCTTTCCCGGCAGAGCCAGCGAGCTGGAGATCACTGTCGGCATGGTGGCCGACATGCGCGCGATCAATCCGTTCGACTTCTTCATCGAGGAGTACGCACAGAATTACCCGTTTCGGTATCCCGACGAGCTCGCCGCTGATCTGAAGCCGTACCTGGATATCCCAACCTCAGCACGTGGCCCGATCTTTGATGAGTGGATCACCGGCACCGCTCAGCCGCCGACAGATGACCAACCGACGGTTCAATTTCTCGCTGCGCTGAACGCCGCCGTCTTTGGCGATATCGGCTATTCCACCCGGATGGAAGCCGGCGTCCAGACCCCTGACGAGACACTCACCCGGCAGATCGGCTCCTGCCGGGACTCGTCCTGGCTGCTGGTGAACGCGCTTCGGCACCGCGGGCTGGCGGCTCGGTTCGTCTCCGGCTACCTGGTCCAGCTCGCCGCGGATCAACCGAATCTGGATGGGCCGAGCGGCCCGACGGAGGACTTCACCGACCTGCACGCGTGGGCCGAGGTGTACATCCCTGGAGCCGGCTGGATCGGGCTTGATCCCACGTCCGCGCTGTTCGCCGGCGAGGGTCACATTCCGCTCGCGGCCACGCCGCACCCGGCTTCTGCGGCCGCGATCACTGGGGCGACCGAGCCCTCTGAAACGAGGATGGAGTTCGCCAACCACGTCCGGCGTATGCAACAGGAGCCGCGCACGACGTTGCCCTATACCACCGCTCAGGTCGATCGCATTCAGCATCTCGGCGAGGCCGTTGATCAGCGACTGCAGGCAGCAGGTCTTGAGCTCACCATGGGCGGCGAGCCGACGTTCGTCTCTGCCGAAGACATGACGTCGGCTCAATGGACGGTCGCCGCCGATGGTCCCGAGAAGCGCGAGATGGCGAATCGCCTGGCGGCAGCGTTGCAGGACCGCTACGCCAAGGGCGGGCTCGTCCAGCGCGGCGAGGGCAAGTGGTATCCCGGTGAGCAGCTGCCTCGTTGGCAAATCGGCCTCATCTGGCGTGCTGACGGCGAGCAGCTATGGAGTGACCCGGCCCTGCTCGCCAATCCGCTGGATGCCGCCCAGACAGATCCAGACGTGGCCGCCGCGGCCGAGCAGCTGGCCAGAGCGATAACCGCGGACTTCGGACTTCCCGACGAACAACTGCAGCCGGCCTTCGAAGATCCGTTCGCACAACTGGCTGCAGACCTGAGCCAGCCGATCGGCGCGCGGCCGAAGTTCGATCCGGCACAGCCCGATCTAGAACTCGTCAGCACGTTGGATGGCGCAGAGGTCGACGTGGCAGCCTGGGTACTGCCATTGCTTCCTTCATGGTTTGGCGAAGGATGGGCGAGTCCGGCCTGGAAGACCCGACGCGGTCGGCTCGTTCTCGTTCCGGGCGATACGCCGGCCGGATCGCGCTTGCCGCTCGACTCGCTCTCCTGGATCGATCCCGACTACGCCGGCGAAGAGTCCTATGTCAGGGCGGGACCCTCACTCACGCAGGCTGGAGATGATCCGCGAGCCGTCGTCGTTGATCCCAGAGAAGCACCGGCCCGTACGGCGTTGGTCGTCCAGGCTCGAGACGGCTTCGTTCATGTCTTTCTGCCTCCGTTGGAGAGGCTGGAGAAATTCATCGAGCTGGTGCGGCTCATTGATCAGGCTGCTACGCAGACTCGTACGGCCGTGATCGTGGAAGGCTATGGACCGCCGCCCGATCCTCGGATCAAGACGATGTTGATCACCCCTGATCCCGGTGTCATCGAGGTCAACGTCCATCCCACCTCGAATTGGCCCGAACTCTCCGAACTGACCCACACGTTGTATGCGATCGCCCGCGAGCAGCGGCTCTGCGCGGAGACCTTTGCGTTAGATGGGCGGCACAGCGGCACCGGCGGCGGCAACCACCTCACCCTCGGTGGTCCCGAACCCATGCGATCACCTTTGATACGCCGGCCCGATCTCCTGGTCAGCATGATCACCTACTGGCAGCACCATCCAGCGTTGTCCTATCTGTTCTCCGGACGCTTCGTCGGTCCGACCAGCCAGGCGCCCCGCGTCGACGAGGGCCGGCTGGAGACTCTCTACGAGCTGGAGATCGCCTTCGCCGAGCTCGAGGACCTCGCCGACACCGAACACCGACCGTGGGCGATTGACCGCGCTTTGCGGCACCTGCTGACCGACATCACGGGCAGCACCCACCGCGCGGAGTTCTGCGTGGACAAGCTCTACAGCCCCGACTCGCTCCGCGGCAGGCTTGGTCTGCTCGAACTTCGCGGCTTCGAGATGCCGCCGCATCCGGACATGGCTCTGGTCCAGGCCCTGCTGGTTCGAGCATTGATCGCTCGGTTCGTCGAGGAGCGATATTCAGCACCACTCGTGCGGTGGGGTGCTGCCCTGCATGAGCGATTCCTGCTGCCGCACTTTGTCCTGGCCGATGTCGCCGAGGTCGTCACCGACCTTCATGCCCATGGCATCGAGTTCGATCTCGCGTGGTTGCTGCCATTCTTCGAGCTCCGATTCCCCCGCATCGGGGTAACGAAGGTTAGCGGCGTGGAGCTGGAGCTTCGCAGCGCGATTGAGCCATGGCACGTACTGGGAGAGGAGGCGACTGCTGGCGGCACCGCGAGGTATGTGGATTCCTCGACCGAGCGGCTGCAGGTGGCGGTGAAAGACTTCGTGCCTGAGCGGCATCTCCTGACGTGTAACGGGCTACCGGTTCCTCTGACATCGACCGGTACGTCTGGATCCTTCGTCGCCGGTGTTCGCTATAAGGCGTGGAAGCCCTGGTCGGCGCTCCACCCGACCCTCGATCTGGACTCGCCGTTGACATTCGACCTGATCGATCGAGTGAGCCGGCTCTCGCTGGGCGGCGCCACTTACCACGTCGTCCATCCCGGTGGCCGCGCGTACCGCCATCCGCCGGTCAACGCCTTGGAGGCTGAGGCGCGGCGGCATGCGCGGTTCGAGGCGATGGGACACATCACAGGCGTGGTCGACATCGACGCGCTGGATGCTCAGCTGATCCGGCGAGCCGCCAGCGACGATGAGTATCCGCTGACCCTCGATCTACGCCGCCGCGTGCCACGTGCCTGGGGACAGGGCGAGTCGCAGCACCAGGGTGACCAATGACCATCCTGAGCCGCTACCTGGAGGCGGCCAGCCAACCAACGGCGATGGATCGGGAGCCGATCTTCGACGAGTTCGCGGCCGAGGACGGCACCGTACGTCATGGTTGGTCCGCACTGCTGACCGGCCTGGATGAGTTTGCAGACACCGACTTATTACATGCGCAGCGCGAGGTGGCACGGCTGCTGGAAGACGACAATGTCACCTACACACCCAGTCCGGGGTCAACCATCTCCATCGCCGACGAACCGAACGGGCACGGACCGCCGGACGCTGCGACCCGCCTAGCGGAACCGCAACCGTGGCGACTAGATCCGCTGCCGCTCATCCTTGATGATCACGAGTGGGCCGGGCTCGAGGCCGGCCTGGTGCAGCGGGCTGAGCTGCTGGACGCGATCCTTGCCGACCTGTATGGCCCTCGGCGGCTGCTGTCCCGGCGGCATCTTCCGCCCGAAGCCATTCTTGATCATGACGAATACCTGAGGCCCCTGGTCGGCACGCGTGGGTTGGCCAGCCAGCGGCTTTTCCTGGTTGCGGCTGATCTTGGTCGAGATAGCAGCGGTCGGTGGAAGGTGATCTCAGACCGGACCCAGGCACCCTCCGGCGCGGGCTACGCCATGCAGAACCGTCGTGTGGTGTCTCGGGTCATGCCTGAGATATATCAGCAAGCCAACCTGCATCGACTCACCCCTTTCTTCCAGGCGATGCGGCTGGCTCTGGTCGACGCGGCGCCTGGTGTGGTCGAGGACCCACGGGTTGTGGTGCTGAGCCCAGGAACCCTCTCCGAAACCGCCTTTGACCAGGCGTTTGTCTCCTCACTGCTGGGCTTTCCCTTGCTCGAGGGCAGCGACCTGACGGTTCGCGACGGTCGGGTCTGGATGCGCGTACTGGGCAAGCTGGAGCAGGTCGACGTCATCCTGCGGCGGGTCGACTCGCTGTGGATGGATGCCCTCGAGCTGCGAGGCGACTCCCGGCTTGGTGTCACCGGACTACTGGAATGCGTCCGCCAAGGCACCGTCAGTGTGCTGAACAACCTCGGCTCCGGTGTCCTGGAGAATCCGGCCCTGATGCCATTTCTCCCCGAGCTGTGCGAACGGCTGCTCGGTCAGACACTGCGGCTGCCCTCGGTCGAGACCTGGTGGTGTGGCGATGAGACGGCGTTGAGTCACGTACTGACCAATCTGGATTCCATTGTCATACGACCCATCAGCCGTGGTCATGGTCGCAGTGTGCGAGGCACGGCGTTGACCAGGCGGCAGCGCGAACTACTGGCCGACAAGATCAAGGCCGCGCCGCACCGCTTTGTCGGGCAAGAGGTGCTGCATCTGTCATCAGCGCCAACCAGCGAGGAAGATCGTTTGGTGCGCCGTAACGTCGTGCTGCGTTCGTTCGCGGTACGCAGCGGTTCGTCGTACGCCGCAATGTTGGGCGGCCTGGCGCGGGTGACCGACGACACCTCCGACGGCCGCGGCGTGCTCGTCAGCGATCCGAACGGCCAACTCGCGAAAGATGTTTGGGTGGTCGGCAGCGAGCCTGTTGCCGCCCCGCGGGTCATCGTGCGCGGTCCGACCGACGAGGAAGCCGGGTTCGTGCCCGCATTGTCGGCATCGATCGCCATGGTGCCTCGGGTGCTCAACGATCTTTATTGGTTCGGTCGGTACGCCGAGCGGGCCGAAGACCTGCTTCGGGTGCTTCTCGCCACGCGTACCGTCGCCATCGAGACCGATCTCGACGCGGCCCGCGGTCAAGCCTTGGACGTGATGCTGCAGGCTGTCACCCACGTGAGCACGACGTACCCAGGCTTCCTCACGTCACGGGTCGAGATGATGCCGGAGTTCCGCTCGATCCTTCTTGATCGTCAACGCCCCGGCACCGTGGCTCAATCCTTGGGTGCACTCTCGATGGCGGCGCAAGGCGTACGTGATCAGCTTTCCGAAGATGTCTGGATGGTGCTGGCCGACATGGAGAGGGCCCTTGCCGCTCTCGCAGCCAACCCCCACGATCAAGGCCTGCAGCTGACCGATGTCAGCGAACGAGTGGTCTCCGGTTTGCTGGCCTTGGCGGGCATCGCAACTGAGAACATGGTCCGCGATCCTGGGTGGTATCTGCTCGATGCCGGTCGCGGACTCGAGCGGGCATTGCAGATCCTCGCGCTGCTGCGCGTGACGATTTGCAGCGAGCACGGACCTGATGCGGATCGGACGGTGCTCGAGGCGGTACTCGTCGCGGCAGAATCGATCGTCACCTTCCGGCGCCGCTATCGCGGCCGGACCGGCGTTGACGCGTTGTTCGAGCTGCTGGTGATCGATTCCTTCAACCCCCGCTCGGTCGCCTACCAGCTGCAGCGCATCAGGATCGACCTGCGTGCGCTGCCCAACACCTCACCGACAGCACGACCTCTACGGCTCCTCGACAGCCTGGCTGAACGGGTACGCACCAGCGATCCAGTCGCTTTGGCAGAATCAGCGGAGGGTCGTCGGCCTGAGCTGGATGATCTTCTGCTCGGCCTTCAGCGGCAGTTGCGCAGCCTGTCAGAGGCAATCCGTGATCAATATCTGCAGCAGCCACCGACACAGCAGCCGCTGTTCCGTCCAAATGCGTTGGGCGGAACGGGATGACGACTTATCGCATCGAGCACCGGACGAGCTACAGCTACGACTCCGATGTCACCGGGAGCTACGGTCTCCTCCATCTTCGGCCGCGCGATCTCGCCTGGCAGACCTGCGTTGCCCATGAGATCAAGATCGAGCCCGAGCCGGCGGATCTCTTCCAGCACCTCGACCTCTATGGCAACACCAAGTCTTATTTCCACGTCGTGCAACCGCATACCCGGCTGGTCGTTACCGCCAGCAGCGTGGTCAGCGTCGAGGTCAACACGCTGGATTCAGGTGTGTTGGAGATGCCTTGGGAGCAGGCCGTGCCGCGTACCCGAGACGATGATCACGAGCCAGCACACGCTGATGCGTGGGAAGCCGCCGACTTTACCTTTCCATCGCCTTACGTCGAGATTCCGACGCCGATCCGCGAATACGCCCAGTTGTCATTTACGCCCGAGCGTCCCATCGGGGAGGCTCTCGTCGAGCTCATGCATCGCATCTACAGCGACTTCACGTACAAGTCGGGGTCGACGAGCCTGAGCACCAAGGTTTCCGATCTGCTGGAAAAAAGAACCGGCGTCTGCCAGGACTTCGCCCACTTCATGGTGGCGAGCTTGCGCTCGCTGGGCCTTGCCGGACGCTATGTGAGCGGCTATCTGGCCACTCGACCAGCGCCGGGCAAGCCCCGCCAGGTCGAGGATGCCGCAAGCCATGCGTGGGTGGGTTGCTGGATTCCCGGTGGCGGCTGGCTCTACCTCGACCCGACCAACGACCGCATCATCGATGACGCCCACACGACTGTTGCCTGGGGTCGCGACTACGGCGACGTACCTCCCGTCAAGGGCGTGATCTTCACCGAGGCCAAGAAATCCACGATGGAGGTCTCGGTCGACATGGCCGAGATGTGATGTGGCACTCGGCTGAACGTTGATCTAGCCGCATCGGCTGCGAGCGTCGGGAAATCTGGCGCCGCCGTGCTGAGCCAGGCTGGCGCGTAGCGCCAGCCTCAGCGAGCGGAGCGAGCAAATAGACACAGTGGGAGCCGCTCTTTCCTCTGCGAGCGACGACGAAGTAGGCGGATTCTCGATGTTCGCGCCGCCGATCTGCAGGAGGAGATGGCAGAACAACGCTCTTCCGTTCCGTCAGCTTCGACGAAGACGGCGGCGACTCAGCGAACATCGCTGCGAGCGGTAGCGAGCAATCGGAGACTGCGCGATTGCGCAAGCAGCCGCTAAGAAGACAAATCGTATGAGGGTTGGTAGCTCGGCTGATAGAGCTGAACCTCCCCGGCAGCGGGAATGCGCAAATTGATCATGATGCCCCAGCCGTAGTCGACGGGCTCGCCACTGAATTCCGCACCCTTCGCACGGAGCTCATCCATGGTTGCCGCGAGATCGTCGCAGATCAGCGAGAGCTCGTGGTGCACGCCGACGTTCGTTGTTTGCCCTTCGTACGTCCAGCTACTGGGGTGTACGGCAAGCTCGCTGGGTCCAGATCTGAAGATCAGCCAGCCAGGACCAGACTCGGCGTTCTCCAAGAATGGCCAGCCCAGCACGTCACGCAGGAAAGCTCGGGTTGTCGGCGGGTCCTCAGAATAGAGCAGGGCATGCAGCGCAATGATCATCTGACGAGGCTAGACCCTCCCCCTCGACCCGGAACCTCGACTGGCACAGTGAACCAACGTGCGCGCGTTTGGCTGCGAAGTCTGCGGAGCCGAGCTCTTTTTCGAGAACTCGGTATGTGTCCGATGCGGCTCAGCGGTCGGATACTCACGGGAGCAGGGCACCCTGGTGGCTGTCACCGCCGACCGCCCGATCTGTGCGAACCTCAATCGTTGCGGATGTAACTGGATCGCAGATCCCGCGTCCGTACTCGGCTTGTGCTTCAGCTGCAGGCTGACCCGAACACGGCCAGCCGATGCGGACGCCGTAGGGCTTGGGCAGTACTGGGTGGCCGAAGCCGCGAAACGCCGGCTGATCTTCGGACTCGATGAGCTCGAGCTGCCGATCATGATCAGCGACGGTTTCGCCGGCTTGGCGTTCGATCTGCTCTCCAGTACCCAAGGCAAGATCATCACTGGTCATCTGAACGGGATCATCACCCTCGACCTGGCGGAGAGCAATGATTCGCACCGCGAGGCCCTGCGGCAAAGCATGGACGAGCCTTACCGTACGGTGCTCGGGCATTTCCGGCATGAGATCGGCCACTATTACTGCCAATTGCTAGCGCTGACTCCCCATCGCCGCGACGAGTTCCGGACACTATTCGGAAACGAGACCCTCTCGTACGAGGAGGCGTTGCGGCGCCACTATTCGGCCGGAGCCGGCCAGCAGTGGGAGGGCCAGTTCATCAGCGCGTACGCGGCCATGCATCCGCTCGAGGATTTCGCGGAGGTGTTCGGCCACTTCCTGCACATCGCCGACACGCTGCAGACGGCGGGGGAGTTCGGGCTGCTGCCGCAACCGGATCAGCGCGACAACGCCTTCTCGACACGAGGAACCGCGCGAAAGCTGCGGAAGAGTCTGCTGGAACGGCCGATGGCTGAGGTGGTTGGTGAGACCTGGCTGCCGGTGAGCAAGGGGCTCAACCAGATCAACCGGAGTATGGGTAAACCTGATCTCTATCCGTTCGTGCTGGCACAGCCGGTGATCGCAAAGCTGGCGTTCGTTGCGGATCTAGTCGCAGATGCCGAGCCGTTCCCTGAATAAGCGACGCTGACGACGCGAAACTGCTGCAAAACGCCGACGCGAACTCTATTGGAGTTGTGAATTCAGGGCCCTTCCGTCACCCGCGTGCTACCACGAAACTGTCCAGCTCCGCGCGCGCTTTGCCGAGCTCTTTCCAGGGCCCGGGTACGTCCACCAGGGCAAACCCGCTGGTCGGGAACTTGTTGTCCAGCTGCTTCCAATCCTTTGATTGGGTCCGGACACAGACATACTCCACGAGGTCAGGGATGCCCGGGGCATGTCCGAGCACAAGCAAGGTGTTGATCTCTGCTGGCGCAGTGCGGACTAGTTTCATCAACTCGGGCACCCAGGCTTGGTAGATCTCACGCCGGTATTGCACTTCGCCGGCTGTGGCACCGCCGGCCATCGCGCACTCCCAGGTCTGCCTCGTACGAGTTGCCGTCGAGCAGTACACCAGGTCGGGACGCAATGAGCGTTCACTCAAGAACCTGCCGATAGCTTCAGCGTCGCGGCGGCCTCGCGCGGACAGCGGCCGCTCATGATCATCGACGTCGAGATCCCACGAGGACTTGCCGTGTCGGACGAGAACCAGCATTCGCTGGTTGTTGGCCTCGGAGTCCATGGCGTCAGACTAGAGGTACGCGCAGTCGAGTGGCAGTGGGTGGGCCTCGACCCGCCGAGTTGTCAGAACGCAGTTGGCCCATCGGGCAACTGGTCTCTGACAACTCTCAGTCGTCGGCTCCAGGGTCCAACGATTCCCAGATCTCCCGGCATTCGGGGCAGACCGGGAACCGCTCGGGATCGCGGCTCGGCACCCACACCTTGCCGCAAAGCGCGACCACCGGCGTACCCAACACCATCGCCTCGGTGAGTTTGTCCTTTGCCACATAATGCGAGAAGCGTTCGTGATCGCCTTCTTCAATGCGATAGTCGGGCCGCTCCTGGGTACGCTCGTCGACGATCGTCTGGGTACCCGGACTCGCTTGCTCACTCACGTTCGCCAGTCTAGACAGCTAACACAGCCTGCGAGCGTCGGGAATCGCGCGACGACGAAGTAGGCGGATTCCGAGCGCGATGCGCGAGCAGGCTCTCAAACAAATGGATCTCGAGTGCGGTTGAGGTGGTGGACTGGTGGGATGACGACGCGGGAGAGGACGGACGCGGCTGACCTAGCGGCTACCAAAGCCTCTCAGCGTGCCCTCACCATCGGGCTGTGCGCCATCGTCGTCGCGATCGCCTTCGAGACCATTGCCGTGGCAACGGCGATGCCGGTCGCCGCTCGGGATCTTGACGGGCTGAAGTACTACGCATGGGCGTTCTCGACGTTCTTGATCGGAATGCTCTTCGCAACTGTCCTCACGGGGCGGCTCAGCGATCGGACCGGCCCAGCCAAACCGCTGCTGGTCGGCCTGGTGATCTTCCTGGCTGGCCTGATCATTGCCGGCTCAGCTCGGTACATGGCTCAACTGGTCGCAGGTCGGCTGGTACAGGGTCTGGGCAGCGGTGCGATGAACGTCGCCATCTACGTCTGCGTCGCGGTTGCCTTTAGCCGTAGACAGCGGCCCAAGATGTTCACCTACATCTCCACAGCATGGGTGTTGCCGTCGTTCGTTGGTCCTCCGGTGTCGGCCTGGCTGACGCAACACTTGACCTGGCACTGGGTCTTCTTCGCAGTGATCCCGCTGGTCATCTTCGGCGGCGCGATGGCATTCCCGAGTTTGTTACGCATGATGCGCGCGCACCGACCGACCGATTCCGGTGACACCAAACCTGCGCCAATGTGGGCTGCTGGACTACTGGCCGTCGCCGCCGCGATGCTGCAACTCGCCGGCCAGCGGTTGGACTGGTTGGCGGTGGGTCTAGCGGTTGGAGGTGTGGCGGGTCTTCTAGTGGCGCTGCCACCACTCATGCCACCAGGATTTTTGAGGTTTCGGCCCGGCCTCCCTCAGGTCGTGCTGACCCGCGGGCTTCTCGCCGGTGCATTCTTCGGCGCTGAAGCCTTCGTGCCGTTGATGTTGGTCGAGCAGCGATCCGTTCCGTTGTTGGAAGCGGGAGCGGTACTCACCGTTGGCGCCATTGGCTGGACTGTCGGTTCCTGGCTGCAATCCCGGCCATGGCTTCCGATACGGCGCGACCGGCTGATCACGCTGGGCTGTGTCTCCGTCGCCTTCGGGGTGGCCCTGGTAGGCGTGATCGCCTTCGTTCCAGCGCTTTCGTACTTCTTGGTCGCCGTCGCTTGGATCTTCTCCGGTCTCGGGATGGGGCTTGCCACCTCGAGCGGTTCGCTGGCAGTGATGAGTCTGTCCGCCGTAGCCGAGCAAGGCCGGAACGCCTCCTCGCTCAATGTCGCTGACGCTCTCGGTTCAGGCATCTTCGTTGGTATTGCGGGCAGTATCTTTGCGGCCCTGAGCTCGAGCGGAAACTTAGCCCTGACTTTTGGCCTCCTGCAGTTGTCAATGGCTGTTGTCGGAGTGCTGGCGGTCCTTACGTCGCGGCGCATCGGCGTCGTGCGGAACGAGTTCGCGCAACGCTAGGCCCGCGAATCTAACGCAGCACCAAGATAGTGACGAACATTGAAATCGCGAAGAGGGCGAGGGCAGACACAGCCAGCAGGATGTAGTACGAGAAGGGCCGAGAAGCAGTGGCGACCTTCGGCGTCGCCGTCAGCTGGCTCACCGCCTGGGGATTTGGCGAATTGAGATAACTGCCGACGAATGGTTGCTGGCTGGGTTGATAGGCCGGTGGCGAAGAATGTGGTCTCGGTGGCTCAAATCCCAACGGTGTGGCGGGCGGTGGCGACATCGATGTGGGTTTCGGCACCGGTCGCAAGTCCGGTCTGGTGATCTCGTCGGTCGTTGGCAGCTGGTTCCGCGGCGAGTGGCCAGTGATCACGCTCCCGTTGGGCACTTCGCTGCCAGCCCCAGCCGGCCGCATCTCGCCAGCAACCGCCTCCAGTGCGTCAGCAAGGAGCAGCGCCGTTGGCGGGCGGCGATTCCGGTCGGCAGCCAGCCCGGAGACCATGACCGCATCAAGGGTCGCTGGTGCGCCCAGACGTTGGGCAATTGCGTCCGGAGGTCGAGAGATGTCCCGCGCCAAGATGTCGGCAATGCTGCGCACCAGGAATGGAGGATGTCCCGTCAGCATGGCGTAGGTCACCGCCGTGAGCGAATAGATGTCGACTCGCTTGTCGAGCGGGGTCACGCCCATGGCCTGCTCGGGCGCCATATAGGAAGGTGTGCCGGCCGTCATTGTTGCGCCGACCGCATCCACCATCGACTTGGCGACGCCGAGGTCTGCGATGAGTACGTGGGTGGCGCCGTTGGCGGTCTTGCTGAGCAGCAGGTTTCCGGGGGACACGTCGCGATGGATGATGTCGTTCGTGTGGAGTACGTCGAGCGCGCGGCAGGCTTCGGCACACAGCCGCAGGGCGCGTACGGGCTCGATGCCCTGCTGACGGAGCTCGTTCAACGAACCCCCGTCGATGTAGTCCATGACAAAGTAGGGCCGGCCGTCCGCGAGACTGCCGATGTCGTAGACCTGAACCAGCCGTTGATCATGGATCCGCCGCATGATGCGCGCCTCGGCGAGGAAGCGGTTGCGGACATCGCTGTTGGCGGCCCAGTTGTCGGCCAGGACCTTCACCGCGACGGGCACGTCCAGATCATCGTCATGCCCGAGCCAAACGGTCGCGAACGAGCCGGCGCCGATGCGCCGAACCAGCCGGTACCGCCCTATGGACTCCATCGCCACCATTCTCGCCCGTTGGGGCACTCACCTGCCTCGTGACGGAAACCTACGTTCACATAGGGTGCCTACGGTTTACACAGGTTGCAACTTATGCAAACCGTCAGCAATCTAGGTGAACCCAGGTTGCATCACGGGGTTGCGGCAGGTAACTAAACGGTAGTCGAGCGCGTGGCAAGAGCTTCCAGCGTCGAGCGGGAGCCCTTGGTATGTAGTGAATTCAGTGCGTTCAGGTACGGCTCGGTGAAATCGGGCTCGCCGGCCAGGTCCCCGAAGAGCTCCCGGTTCTTTACGAAGGCCAGCGGATCGTCCCGCTGCTGGGCGGCAAGGCGCTGCACTGTATCGGCTAGCTCATCGACTATTTCGATCGACTCACCCTGCTCGTCTACCCCTTCGGCGTAACGGGCCCAACTCGCAACCACGGCTGCCGACAAGGTCACATCCCGACCAGCGGCAAGATTCTCCCTGATCACCGGAACCAGCCAAGTGGGAATGCGCTCCGAACTCCTGGCGCAAAGCCGGGCGACGGTATCTCGGACTCCGGCGTTGGAGAATCGTTCGATCAGCTGGAGCTTGTACGCGTCGAGATCGACACCTGGCACAGGGGCGAGGGTAGGGGTGGCTTCTCGGTTCATGTAATCCAGCAGGAAGTTGGCGAACAACTGATCCTGCGCCACTTCGTGCACTAATCGGTAACCAGCGAGATAGCCGAAGTAACACAGTGCCTGATGGCTGGCATTGAGCAGCCGTAGCTTCATCAGCTCGTACGGCACGACGTCAGGCACGACCTGCACGCCGACGTCCTCAAACGGTGGGCGGCCGAGGGAGAACTTGTCCTCCAACGCCCATTGGGTAAACGGTTCGCAGACCACCGGCCAGGCGTCCTCCACCCCGAAGCGCTCGCTGATCTGGGCACGATCCTCATCGGTGGTGACCGGAGTGATCCGGTCGACCATCGAATTGGGGAACTGGACATTGCCTGCCACCCACTCGCCCAGCTCCGGGTCACGGAGCCGGGCGAACGCGGTGAAGACTTCCTGCGCCATATGGCCGTTGCCCTGGATGTTGTCGCACGACATCACCGTGAAGGGCTCGATGCCGCGCGAGCGGCGGCGTACCAGGGCTTCGGTGATCAATCCGAAAGTGGTGGCCGGGACTGCTCCGGGTGCCAGGTCCGCCTTGACGGCAGGGTTCGTGTCGTCGAACTCACCGGTCACCGGATGGAAGTTGTACCCCCCTTCGGTGACCGTGAGCGAAACGATTCGGGTCGCTGGGTCGGCCATTTTCTCGATGACGGCCTCAGGATCGTCGGGGGCGTACAGGTACTGCACGATTGATCCGATGACGCGAGGCTCCCAGCTTCCGTCTGGAGCTTTCTCGACCAAGGTGTAGAGACAGTCCTGAGCGTGCATCGCCTCCTTCATCTTGAGGTCGAACGACATCACGCCGACGCCGCAGATACCCCAGTCGAGGGCCTTGCCCTGTTCCATCAGCTGATCGACATACATCGCCTGGTGGGCTCGGTGGAACCCACCGACACCGAAGTGGACGATGCCCACCGTGACCTGTGAGCGGTCATAGCTCGGCACCGGGATGGATAGAGATCCGAGGTTGGCTTGGTTCAGGGCTGTCATGTGATCTGTGCCTTACTTGACCGCACCGAGGGACAGGCCCTGAACCAGCTTGTCTTGTGCTGCGAAGCCGGCGATGATCACCGGCAGCGACACAACGGTCGCGGCTGCACATACCTTGGCCAGGAACAGACCCTGGGAGGTCACGAAACTGGTCAGGAACACCGGTGCGGTGCCCGCTATCACGCTGGTCAGAGTGTTGGCCAGCAGCAGCTCGTTCCAGGCGAAGATGAAACAGATCAGTGCGGTGGCGGCGATGCCGGGAGAGATGATCGGCACGATGATGCTGCGCAAGGTGCGGATCAGACCGGCGCCGTCCACGGCTGCGGCTTCGAAGAGTTCGACGGGAATATCGGCCAGGAAAGACCGCATCATCCAGACTGCGATGGGCAGGTTCATCGCCGTGTACAAGATCAACAAGTAGTTGATGTTGTCCAGCAGTCCGAGGTATTTGGCGAAGATGTAGAGCGGTAGTAAACCGGCAACGGCGGGCAGCATTTTGGTGGACAGGAAGAAGAACATCGCATCTGTCCATTTGGTGATCGGCTTGACCGCCAGCGCGTACGCCGCCGGGATCGCGAGCAAGATCACCAGGATGGTGGAGATGATCGATGCGGTTGCTGAGTTGATCAATGGTGGCCAGGGGCTGGCTCCTGAGGAGGCGCCGAAGAACTCTTTGTAGCCCTGCAGGGTGAGGGGGGCGAAGAAGCTCGGCGGGTTGGTTGATGCGTTGGGTTCGGAGTGGAGGCTGGTCAGCACCATGTAGAAGACCGGGAAGACGAAGAGGATGCCGATGGCCCAGGCGGCGATGCCGGCGATGGTGTTGCCTCTGCGTGAGCCGAGGCCGCGGGCTTTCTCGTTGGATCTCTTTCGCTCGGCAGCGAGCTTGCTGGGGGCGGGAGCGAGTGCGCTGGTCATCAGGACTCCTCGAACAGGGTGGAGACGGTGCGGAGCAGGAAGGTGGCGATGGCGATGGAGAAGATCACCACGACCACTCCTTGTGCGGAGGCAAGGCCGTAGTCTTGGGCGCTGTAGAGGGTTTCGTAGACGGTGAAGGGCAGGTTCGCGGTGCCAAGCGAGCCGGCCGTCATGACGAACACGGTGTCGAAGGTTTGGATGACATAGATCGAGCCGAGCAAACCGCCGAGCTCCAGATACCGTCGCATGTGCGGCATGGTGATGAAGCGGAAGGTCTGCCAGGAGTTCGCGCCGTCGACATTGGCCGCCTCGAGGACGTCACCTGGGCGGGACTGCAGCCCGGCCAGCAGGATCAGGGTCATGAATGGTGTCCAGTACCAGATCAGCTGCACCTCGATCGCCAACCGTGGGAAGTCGGTAATCCAGTCCGGCTGTGGGGCGTTTTGGCCGCCGATCATGGTGAGCAGGCCGTTGAGCAGGCCATAAACGGGGTTGTAGATGGCGTGTTTCCAGAGCAGCGCGGCGGCAACCGGCACGATCAGAAACGGAGTGATCATGAAGGTGCGGACGATGCCCCGGCCGAAGAAGTTGCGGTTCAACAGCAGGGAGATGCCCAGCCCTAAGGCTAGAGAGACGATCACCACGGTTACGGTCAGCACGACGGTGAAGAACACGCTTGACCGCAGGGCCGGGTCGGTGAAGACGGTGGCGTAGTTGTTGAGCGTGCCGAAGAAGATCTCGTTGGGATAGTTGGCCTGCCAGTTCATGAACGAGATGATCAGGGTCGCCAGGAACGGGATCTGGGTCAGGATGATGGTGAAGACCAGAGCCGGCAGCAGCGGGATGCGGCGAACCCAGCCCTTTTTGTCCATCCAGCGTTCGTTGAAGCTCGGTTTCGGCTCCTTCTTCTTGTTCTTCTTGGCTGCCTTGGCCTCGGCCTTGGTGTCGAGGGGCGTCGCCGTTGTGGTGGCCATGTCCGCCATGCCTCCTTGTCAGATGCGACGTGAGCTGTCGAAGAACGGCCCTGAGCCTCTCGACACCTTCACACCAGCGTTTGAATTGTCGATGTGATCTTGGGCTTCGGCAGGCTCAGCCGAACAGCTGCGCGGCCGAGCCTGCCGAAGTTCCCTCAGATCCTGCTTACTTGCCTTGGTATTTCTTGGCGACAACTAGGGCTAGCTTCTGCCCCTTATCGAGCGCAGCTGCGACCTGCTCCTTGCCGGCGATCACACCCGAGACGTCCTGGCTGACCTTGGTGCCCAGATCAGTGAACTCTGGGATGTCGACGAACTGGATACCGATGGTTGGCCGGGGCTGCACGCCTGGGTTGACCGGGTCAGCAGACTCGATCGCCTTCAACGTGGGTTCGGCGAACGCACCTGCCGCCTTCTTGTAATCAGGGTTGGCGTAGGTCGATTCACGCTTGCCGGCCGGCACCGTCGCCCAGCCGTCCTGTGCGCCTACCAGTTCCTCATACTTCTTCGACGACGCCCAGGAGATGAATTTCCAGGCATTGTCCTGCTTGGTGCTCTTCTTCTCAATCGCCCACGACCAGGCATACAGCCAACCGGAGGACTTCGTCAGCTTCACCGGGGCCTGAACGTAGGCCATCTTGCCCTTCACCGGCGAATCGGAGGCCTCCAGGCTGCCGGCGGCAGACGTCGCGTCGTACCACATAGCGACCTTGCTCTGGGTAGTCGCCGTCAGGCACTCGGCGAACCCGGCCTGCGCTGCACCCGCCTCACCGTGCGCCTTCACCAGATCGGTGTAGAAGGTCGTCGCCTGATTGAACTCTGGTGCATTCACCTTCGGCGTCCAGTCCTTCTCAAACCAGGTGCCGCCGAACGTATTGACCACTGTGGTGAGGGGTGCGAACACCTCACCCCAGCCAGGCAGCCCGCGCAAACAGATGCCCTTCATGCCAGGCTCGGCGCCGTCCAGCTTGGCGGCCGCGGCGGCAACCTCATCCCAGGTCGGGTTGTCCTTGATCGTCACACCCGCCTTGTCCGCGACGTCCTTGCGGTACATCAAGAACGAGGACTCACCGTAGAACGGCTCGCCGTACAGCTTGCCGTCGGGACCCTTCAGCGATTCGGTCATCGACGGGAAGATGTCGGCCTGGTTGAACTCCTTGTCATCCTTGTAGGCCTGGATGTCCTCCAAAGGCCACAGCCAGTTGTTCTTCGAATAGAACGGAATCTCAAAGTTCGAGAGCGTCGCCACGTCGAACTGGCCGGACTGGTTGGTGAACTCCTGCGCCGCCTGATTGCGCATGTCATTCTCCGGCTTCACCGTGAAATTCACGGTAATCCCGGACTCCTTGGTGAACTCCCCGATGTGTTTCTGCAAAGCCAGCATCTGCGGATTGTTGACCATCAACACGTTGATCGAACCGCCGCCGCCACTGGCGCCGCCGCCACCGCCGCCGGCCCCACCGGCACCGGCACAACCAGCGGTTGCCACCAACAACGCGGACAGGCCTGCGGCTGCCGCTACTTTCTGATTCCAGCGCATCTGGAGTCATTCCTTCCTGGTCGTCCCTCTTCAGGGGTCTGAGTTTGAGGGGGTTTTGGGGACCTCAATGGCCGTTCGTGGTCTGGTCGCGCAGCCGCAGGAGGAACGCTGGCTGCATACGATGTTGCGCACCGGCGGTCGTTGGACAAACAGTCGAATGCCGTCGGTGACCACTGGTGCTGAGTGTGATCAGATTCAGTGCAGTGATCAGATCTAATACTGTGAACAGATTCAGTGCAGTGAACAGGGCGGACCGGCCTAATCCGGATCGGGACACGTTGGCAGGCCGACCGGCTCGACTGATGCGCCGCTACGACGGCCCTTGCGTTCACACCTGATCTCACGCTGATCAGTAGTCCTCGCTCAGTACACGCTGACTTTGGGTGCCTTGCGTCCATGTATAACGTAAACACCCCTGGCTTGCCCACTCTTGTTGGAAGGAAGCCCGAATCATTTCGAAACTGCAACAATCCGTTGTTGTGGTTGCTTGGTTTGGAGTGTGTGAATCCCAACGGACGGCTGAGCACCAGCTAGCGACGATCTGTGTTTTGCCCCAGAGACCTCGCTGAGAACGACACTACGATGAAAGGGTGTCTGACATACCCGTAGGCTCGCCGCCGGCCCCGCCAGGACGTCATGCCGCGCCGAGTGGCTGGTACGCCGACCCGGTGAACTCGGCACAGGAGCGATACTGGGACGGCTGGCAGTGGTCCCGCAATACACGGCCCTTCGAGCAAACCGCACCTGGCGCCGGTTATGGCCAGGCACCATATTCGCCCTATCCGGCAGCCAATGGGGGCGGTCCCAATGTGAGACCCCCGCTGGGCCGCCCGGGAGCGCGTCCGACGTCGATGCAGGCGACCATGACCGCGGACGGCGTTCCGCTTGCATCATGGTGGTGGCGCGCGTTGGCGGTCGTGATCGATTACGTGATCATCAGCGCAATCATCACCATCGTCACCTTCCCGGTGTGGCAGTCGCTGTATGCGGCGTGGACGAGCTATTTCAACGCCGTGCTCGAAGCTCAGCGGCTTGGTGTGGCACCGCCAACGATGAGCGTGACCGAGCTGATCTCCAGTCGCAACCAGCTGATCTTGACCATAGCGACAATCGGCATCGGAATGCTCTACCACATTGGCTTTCTGCGCTGGAAGTCGGCAACACCTGGGAAGTTGCTCTGCGGGCTACGCGTCGTACCCGTTGACCACGGCCACGCCACCGGTCCATTGCCGTGGAACTCGATTCTCATCCGGTCGGCTATTTGGGTGCTGCCCAGTATCAACTCCTTCCTCAGCTTGATCACGGTCGTGGACGTGCTTTTCCCGCTCTGGCATCCAAAAAGACAGGCATTGCACGACATGGCGGCGAAAACCCAGGTCATCCGCCCGGGTTCGAGCCGGTACGTGCGCTGAGCTCGTCGAATCGCGCCCTTCGACAGGCGCCGTCCTGCGCTTGTCGAAGCGCTGAGGCCTGCTGACAGAAGTCTCAGCTGGATCACAGTTCTCGCAAAAGATCACAACCAGCTCGACACCTCTTGTCAGCTGGCTATATTGAGCCGAGGTTGGAGCGTTCGGGGCGCTCTTACCCGTAGCTTTCGGGCGCGGGGGCCACGTCCAATAAGGTTGTCGTGCTGCATAAGCGTCGTCTTCAGCACTCAGGTGCCGCGTTGGCGGGACTCGTGACATTGGTCGGCATGGTGCTACTACCAGTTTCGGCCGGCGCCGCTCCCACTGACGCCACGTTGACGGTCATCGTGAACCGCGACGTTGATCACAACGGCAGCTACGGTAGCGATGTTGATCAGCCCCAGCCTGGTATCAAGATTGCCGTGACCGATGCTGGTGGGAGACGTGTACAGGGTGTCACTGACCGCGACGGCAGGTTCGTCCTTCGGGCAAATCCTCGGCTGAAGGGTGGTCGGTATTTCGTTGTCGCCAAGATTCCTGATGCGCTCGCCACGCTCACGCCTGTTCCCCAGAGCAGCACATTCCAGCCATTCAGCACTACCGTGGATGTGACCTCGCAGAAGCAAACCGTGCGAATGGGTGTTGCCGTTGGTCGCAAACCGCCCGAGCCCGCAGAGTCTCAACCGACGAATGTGTCCCGCGCGTCAGATCGGCCGGGCCTGGCTCCGTTCGCTGTCGGTGATCTGGTCTGGATGGACAACAACCGATCCGGAATACAGGATCCCGGCGAAGCGCCGGCGAGTGGCATCAGCGTCCAGTTGCTCAATGTTGACGGCGAGGTCGTCGCCTCGACAGTGAGTACGCCGTCCGGACGTTATGTGTTCGACAACGTGTCGGCCGGAACGTACTCGGTACGATTTGCCGGCGTTCCCAAAGACTTTCGACTCACACCGACGGGCCTCGGCGGCCAGCCGGGCAGCGACTCCGATCCCGACTTCTCCGGCGTCACACCGCCCTTCACGCTCAGTGTCGGCGAACCCAATGTCCGGCCGACCACGTCAGCAGATCAGGTATTGGCTACCTATATCAATCCCACCATCGATGCGGGTCTCACCCCGCTCCGCTTCGGGGTCGGCGACAGAGTCTGGCTTGATCTGAACAGCGACGGTATCCAGCAGACTGATGAGCCGGCAGGCTCAACGGCGGTTTCGTTGCTGAGCGATACCGGCGACGTGGTTGCCACCACGAATACCGACGCGACTGGCCGCTACGAATTCTCCAATCTGCCAAGCGGTAAGTATCGACTCCAGTTCGCGGGTCTGCCAGCCCATCGCGCGTTCACACTTCGCACCGCCGGTAGCGATCCAGCTCTTGATTCCGACGCAGATCCGGCCACCGGGCGAACCGCCGTCTTCACACTCGCTCAAGGAGCACCCAACCTGATACCTGCCACTGACGCCGACGCCAGCTCGACGGACTTCGAGAATCAGACAGTCAATGCGGGCCTGGTGTGCGCCTACTCAGTGGGGGACCGAGTCTTCAGAGATGTGAACGGCGATGGCGTCTTCGATGCGGGCGACACCGGTATAGGCGGTATCACCGTTCAGCTCTTCGACAGTGAATCGCATGTTCGTGCGACGACCGTGACCTCGGAGTCTGGCCACTACACGTTCTACCGGTTGGCGGCGGGGGACTACAGGATCAGATTCAGCAAGGTCCCGGACGGGCTGAGGTTCACCGGCCGGGCCGCGGGCAACAACCCAGCCGTGGACTCCGACGCCGACCACGATGGCTGGACTTCGTTCTTCTCGCTTGGAAACGACAACCCGGCCGATTCCAGCATCGATGCTGGACTGACCACGCCCGCCAACTATCGTGACGCGGCAGGCGCCAACCAGGCTCCAGTTGAGGTCGCCCTGTCATCCGCTGGTGGCGTTGCCCCGCAGATTCCCTTTGCCGGGGCCGCGCTTGCGCTCGCCGGCGCAGGTTGCCTTATCGTTGCGAGGCGCCGGCGCAAGCTCTAGTCGTCCAGCGGGTAGCGGCCTCCGGGCGCGGCCGGCACGCCACGTCGTACGAGGTCGTTGATCAGCTGCGGCAGCCGGTCGGTGCCCACTCGGCGGAGTCGCCGCCGGATTCGTAACTGGCTCGCCTGGTCCCAGCTGGAGATGGCCGTGGCGGTTTGCTCATGATCGGGGTCCTCCAGCAGACCAGCCGCATCCTTTTGACTCGCGCCATCGACGAGAGCGTGAATCGCACTGAGCATCGTCAGCCAGTCCCACTCCATGTGGCTGGTGATCTTGAATGGCAGATCCGCCTCGACCAAGATCGACAGCTGCTCGGCCGTTGCCGAGGGCACGGCCGCGCCGATCTTGCCGTAGAGACCGGCCGCTTCGATCGGCTCGACTGCCGCCTCCCAGCCAGGCGCGTATGGTAGCCCGACGAAGATGTCGACGTCAGATCCCAGCTCTGCCGCGGCCGAGATCACTCGCGCCGCACTTCCGACAAGATCATCCAGATCGCGCAGGGCAGGCTCAACCGACACGATGTCGATGCCTGGGAGATCTCGTCCCGCCAGTGCAAGGAGACCCCCAGCACCACCCGTCGTAATCACGCTGACTGGAAGGTCGACACCGGCGGGAAGTTGCCGGCTGACGGCGGTCAGCTGAGTGTCGGGCACCACCAACGCCGCCAGTTGGCTTCGGTACGCGGCCCGCAGTTCCCGATGTTCGGCGACCACCTGCGCGAGAGGACGAGCCTCCGGACTTCGGAGCAAGGTCTCGTCGTCGAACAGGCCGTCGAACAGTTCCATGGCCTGCAGGCTACGCAGGACTGGGCGAGTGGGTCTCACTAGTGTGTTGCAGCGTGAGCCGGTTTCCGCGACATGAGGTCGATGTAGCGCTCGGGAAGGTGCGAAGGGCGTGCCTGATCTTGCCCGAGACGTCCGAACGGCTGAGTCATGGTGGACCCGCCTTCTTCATTCGGGGCAACAAGTGCTTTGTGATGTTTCTCAATGACCACCATGACGACGGCCGGCTCGCGATCTGGTGCGCCGCACCCGATGGCGTTCAGGCCGAGATAGTGGTTACCGAGCCGGAGCGATTCTTCCGGCCGCCTTACGTCGGGCATCTCGGCTGGCTCGGCGTCCAGCTGCCGAGAACTGATCAAGCTGAGCTCGACGCGATTTGCCGGGAGGCCTTTATCGCCGTAGCGCCGCCGAGTTTGCTCAAAGTTCTCAAGACGGACTAGGTGAGGGGCTGAGCTGTCGCCTTCAGGCTCGGATGACAACTCCGGCTGCGGCGAGCTCGGCCGATACCTCTACCACTCGCTCCGGGGCGACAGCGGCAGTCAGATCCAGCAGCACCGTAGTGTCGAAGCCCTCGCGTACGCCGTCCAGCGCCGTCGCGCGTACGCAGTAGTCGGTGGCAATGCCGCAGACGTCGATCTGATCAACCTTTCGCTCCCGCAACCAGGCCGACAGTCTCTCGCCGTCGACTGTGAGGCCCTCGAAGGCCGAGTAGGCGGGCGCGTAGTGGCCCTTGTAGAAGACGGCGGCGAAGTCACGGTAGGTGAGGTTGTCATGAAACTCAGCGCCCGCTGAGCCGACCACACAGTGTGGTGGCCAGGAGTCCACGAAGTCCGGCTCGGCGGCGAAGTGACCGCCCGGATCGATGTGATGATCACAGCTGGCGATCACCTGGGCGTAGCCATGATCACTATTGAGCAGCCGATCGATGCGACTCACGGCGGCAGCTCCACCGCCCACGCCCAACGAGCCACCCTCGCAGAAGTCACGCTGCGGATCGGCGATGATCAAGGCACGTGTCATGCTCTCAACTCTCTCGTAGGCTCAGCATGAGTACCCGAATAGATCGTCTCTATCACCGGCTCACCCCGAGACATCTTGAGCGCCTCGAGCGGCAGCTCGGCGCGAGCGCTTCTGTGTCGCTCTCGGCTGGTGTCGAGAGATTCCTCTCCGATGATCTTGCCGCCCTCCACCAGCTGCACGAGCAGCGGTCGATCGTTGGAGTCGCCACTCGGGGGCGCACCGATGCCGATGATCTCCGCCTCAGCCGTACCTTGCACGGAGAGGCGCCGCAGCGCGTATTTGCGACCTCCCACAGAGACTTTGTTGATGCTCTTCTTGGCCACGGCGACCATGGGTGCGGCCAGCTCGTCAGATTCGCTTCGTGCCACCAACTTGTAGACGAATTCGCTCGTGGGATGACCGCTGCCGGTCACCAATGCGGTGCCGACTCCGTAGCCGTCGACGGGGGCAGCATCCAGGGCGGCGAGAGTGAACTCATCGAGGTCGCTCGTCACAATGATCTTGGTGCGGGATGCGCCCAGGGAGTCCAGCAGCTCGCGGACCTGGGCAGCCAAAAGACCAAGATCGCCGGAGTCAAGTCGGACCGCACCCAATTGCCCGTTGGTGAGTTCTACCCCGGTCTTGATGGCCTCGAAGACGTCATAGGTGTCCACTAACAACGTGGTCTCGGTTCCCAACTCGGCGATCTGTGCCGCGAAAGCTTCGCGCTCACTGGTATGCAGCAGGGTGAATGAGTGCGCTGCCGTACCTCGGGTTGGTACGCCGTACCGTCGACCCGCCTCCAGGTTGGAGGTCGAATCGAAGCCAGCGATGTACGCGGCCCGAGCGGCTGCCACGGCGGCCAGCTCATGGGTGCGCCGGGAGCCCATTTCGATGCACGGCCGATCGCCGGCCATGGCAGTCATCCGAGAAGCGGCGGAGGCGATGGCTGAGTCGTGGTTGTAGATGCTGAGTAGCAGCGTTTCCAGTACGACAGCCTCGCCGAAAGTGCTCTCCACGATCACGATCGGCGAACCAGGGAAGTAGATCTCGCCCTCCGGATAGCCCCAGATGTCACCGGAAAATTGGTAGTTGGCCAGCCAGTCCGCCATGACATGATCAACGATCTTGCGGTCGCGCAGGAATCGCAGCGATTCGTCGTCGAAACGGAACTGTCGCAGGGCGCGTAAGAATCTGCCGACGCCGGCGACCACACCGTAGCGACGACCTTCAGGCAGGCGCCGCGCGAAGAGCTCGAAAACACAGCGGCGATGTGCCGTCCCGGCTCGCAATGCCGCGCGTACCATCGTCAACTCGTAATGGTCGGTCAACAAGGCGGTCGTCGGGACCTCGCGCGGGCCCCAAGCCGCTGCTAGGCCTGGCGCCGGATCCGTCGCGGTCACGGCGTCAGCCTAGCCAGCGAGGTGTGAGCATCGGTGTGGCCCGCTCATCGGCGACGCGTCCAGTGTCAGCTGCGCGCTGCCGTAACACCGTGGACGTTGCAAGAATGGTCCCTATGCCTGATTCCGACGGGGAGAGCCTGACACCCGCAGGCGGCACCGCCGTTGCCGAGCGACCAGTCGATGAAGTGCTGGCGCAAACTCCGTGGGTCACCATCGTCTGGGACGACCCAGTCAATCTCATGTCGTACGTAACGCACGTATTCGTGAGTTACTTTCACTACACCAAATCCAAGGCCGAGAAACTGATGTTGCAGGTGCACACGACAGGCAAGGCGATCGTCTCGAGCGGTAGTCGCGAGGCGATGGAGCGAGATGTCACGGCGATGCATGAATATGGCTTGTGGGCCACCCTCGACAAGTCAGATAAGTAAAATTGACGCGGTGTTGAATTGCCTCGCTCGCCAAGCTCACTCGGCGCGGATCGCGCTGGGAAGCCGCTGTCTTCCTCACTCGCTCGCCGACGAAAAGCGTGTCGGTTCGCTCGCTCGTCCAGGACAGCGGCGCGCGATCCGGGATTCGGCTGTATGCCAGACAGGGTGCCATGAAGAAGTTTCATAAGCGGCGGGGCGTGATCATTACGCAGCTCAGCGCGTACGAAGTAGAGCTGCTGGCGTCCTTGATCATGCAACTCGTCGAGTTGCTCTCCGACGGCGAGCCGGCGGGGTTTGCAACACAATCGGAGCCGAGCGATGCCTTCGACGAGATTGTCAAGAATCTTGAGGGCGATCCGGACGAGCCAGGGCCACTCGAGGATCCAGTGCTCAAACGGCTTTTTCCTGATGCGTATCCCAACGACTCCGCAGCGTCGGCAGACTTTCGGCGATTCACCGAGCGGGACATGAAGGCGATCAGAGTCACCGAAGCACGAGTCGTCCTCGACCGTCTTGCCACAACCGAGCTCGGGGCTCGCGATCTCAAGATCCCACCTGAGGAGGTCGAGAGCTGGCTGCGAACCTTGACGACTGTCCGGCTCGCCGTGGCAACCCGCCTGGGCATCCGCGATGCGGCCGGTGCTGATGAGCTGGCGGCGCTGCCGGAGGATGACCCGCGCAGCTTCATGGTGAGCGTGTACGACTGGCTTGGCTTTGCGCAGGAGACCCTGATATCGGCGCTTTAAGAATTCAAATCTGAAAGGCGGCAGCGCATGGCGAGGTACGAACTGAACGAGGCGGCAGTGGCCAACTGCCGCAGACTGATCGATGCCCGCCAATACGTTCTCAACAGCGACTGGGGCGAGGTGCAGCCGCATGCTGAAGCCCAGAACGCGTTTCTCGAACGGCATTCCTTCGAGGAGTACGCCGCCTGGCATCTCGGGCTCACCGAAGGCGCTACCGACGAGACGAAGGCTCGGTATGCATTCGTCTTCGGCGACTTTCGGCGGGTGCACCGTACGGCGCTGATTGCCTGCGTCTACCGCGCATCAGAGTGGCGGCACAAGAAGATCGAGCTTGCCGCTCACGACCTCTTGCAGCATCTCGATGCCACCTCTGGGTGAGCCCTCGTTCCGAAAGTGGTCACCTGCCACACGCCGCCCGGCGTGTCGCATGTTGTTCTTGACCACTTTCGTCAGTAGGTGACCTACAGATCCAGGGTGAGGCGGAACGCCCAGAGGTGGACGTGTGGTTTGGGGCTGTGATCAAGCTCGGGCGCAGGCACAAAGCCAAACTCGCGATAGAGCGCATGCGCCTTGGTCATCTGCGGCAGTGACGACAGCAGCACCTCACGCATGTGCTCCGCGCGGGCGCGCTCGAGACACGTGGTAACGAGCGCGCGGCCCACCCCGCGGCGCCGTCCAGCCGCGGCAACGGACAGCATCCGAAACTCTGCTTGATCTTGCTCGGTAGCGAGCTCGCGCCAAGGCGATGTCGGCGGACACCACGTCACTGTGCCGAGGACGTGCCCGTTCTCGACGGCCACCAGGAGTTCGGCCTCTCGTGCCCTACGCCCGGCATCGGTCAGCTCGGCCTCATAGGCTGTGTCGATCAGCCCGTCTGCGCGTCGCAGCAGGTCGTCGATGCGGTAGGCCTCGGCCGTCACCCGGCCGGCCTCGGCGTACTCGGAAGACTCGGCAACTCGAATGAGAAAGCTCACTCAGGCACCGTGCATGTGAAGCTGAAACCGGTGCCTGCGTTGGGTATCTCGAATCGGCCATTCGTTCCGATGATGGTGACGTCATCGAGGCTGCCCGCGTCGGGTGCCGCGCCGTGCAGCACGAGCACCAAAGACTGGCGCGCGAATTGCGGAAAGCCCTCTCCGCTGACCTCGGCGTTGATCGTCAGCTCAGTGCCGGCCCGTTCGACGGTGAAGGTGGTTCGGTAGCGAGCACCTCGTACGGCGGCAAAGCTCACGCCGTCGTCTTCCTGCAGCGTTGAGTGCGACACGCCGTAAGTGGTCGGCACGAAGAGGTGCAACTCGACTGCGGTGGGGCGATAGTCGTTGGTCGAGGCGGGCGCTTCTGGCCACATCGGAATCACCGCTCCGCCGCGCGCATAGATCGGGATCCGGTCCAGCGGAGTAGCAGCGATCACGAATCTTTTGCCGCCGACGAGCTCGCCGGTATGCCAGTCGTACCAGTCGCCTGCCGGCAGGTAGACCTGGCGAGCTGTGACCCTTGGCTCGATCACGGGTGCGATCAGCAGATCACCGCCCAGCAGATACTGATCATCGATATCGCGGACGGTCGCATCGTATTGATGATCAAAGACCAGCGGACGCTGCACCGGAGCGCCACTCTCCGATGCCTGAAGGAAGCAGGCGTACAAGTAGGGCAGCAACCGGTATCTCAGCTTGATCGCGGTTCGTACCTGATCTTGCACAACGTCACCGAACGCCCAGGCGTACTGATCAACATTGCCGATCTCGGAGTGGTTGCGGCAGAACGGGGTGAAGACGCCGTACTGCATCCAGCGCAGGAACAGTTCTGCGTTGGAATTCCCTTGGAATCCGCCGATGTCGGCACCGACGAATGCCTGCCCCGAGATTCCGAAGCCTGATCCCATCGCGATGCTCAGCCACAAATGATCCCAGCGCGACTGGTTGTCGCCCATCCAGTTGGCGGCGTATCGCTGAATGCCTGCAAAGCCAGAGCGAGACAGCACAAAAGTCCGCCGGTCCGGCATCGAGTCAAGCAGTCCTGCCGTGGTGCCCATCGCCATCAGCAGCGCGTACTGGTTGTGGTAGCGCTCATGTGAATACTCGCCGCGACCAAAGCGCATCCGCATGGACGGGATGTTCCCGGTCGCCGGCTCGTTCATGTCATTCCAGATGCCGGCCAGTCCGGAGAGCACATGTGCCGCGTTGAGCTCTCCCCACCAGGTGCGCGCATCCTCGGTGACAAAGTCGGGGAAGGCCGTGTTGCCCGGCCACACCTGGCCGATATAGATATCGCCTCCCTCTGTGCGGCACAGCACGTCACGCTCGACGGCTTGATCGAAGACCCGGTAGCCCGGGTCGAACTTGACGCCCGGGTCGATGATGGTGATCACCCGGAATCCTTGCTCGTCAAGGCGTTTCAGCATGCCAGGCGGGTCCGGGAACCGGTCGCTGTCCCAAGTAAAAACGCGGTAGCCGTCCATGTACTCGATGTCCAGCCATAGAGCATCACAGGGAATGTCGTTGTCGCGATGCCGTTGGGCGACATCCTCCACAGTGTCTTGGGTGTATTCGAACCAGCGGCACTGGTGATAACCGAGCGACCAGATCGGCGGTAGTGCTGTACGCCCGGTGAGCCAGGTGTAGGCCTCCAAAATTGCGGGCATGTCTGGACCGGCGAAGACATACTCGGTGTATTGACCGCCGCGGAAAATAATCCGGTACTCCTCGTTGTGGGAGAACTCATATTCACCGCGATATCCGTTGTCGATAAAGGACGCCGCCATGCTCCCACCCGGATAGGACTGGTGGTAGAAGAACGGAATGCTGACGTAGTAGGGATCGAATTCCACGCTGCAGAAATCTCCGCGCGGATCATCGGCAGCCTTGCCGGCGGTGAACTCCAGCGTCTCGAATGGGCTCAGTACGTCGGTGTTCCACAGGGTGAAGTCGCGGCCCCTGCGGTTGTGTCGGCCACCTTTTTCGCCGAGGCCGAAGATAGCATCCTCCTGGCGGCAGCGACGCCTGATCGTGAATGAGTCATTCAGCGTCGCGTATGCCCAATACTGCTCATCGGAGTCCTGCGCGGATTCGATCACCGCCGAACCATCGCTGCGGTGCACATCGATCCGAAACGGTTCCAGCCAGAGCGACGCGGTGCACGCGCTCGTGATCAACTGCACGCGCTCGCTGTCTTGCTCGACCCGAAAGTGTGCCGGTGTTGCCAACGGATCGACACACACCGCGAAGGTCGGAGATTCATCGAAGACGCCGCCGCGGCTGATCTTGATCCGCAGCAGATCGGCGCGTACCACGTCAATACTCAGCCGTTCGCCGTGTAGCTCGGCGAGGATTCCTGTTGGGGTCTGGTTGACCTCCTCGACACGCTTCCAGCGGTAGTAGTTGTCGGTGTAGATCATGCCGGCGCCTCCCGGTTGGGAACAGACAGATCAACGACGAGCGCGCGATGATCGGACAGCGGCAACGCCGGCGCGCTACTGGTGGTGACCTCGCCCAGCCAGCCACGCAGCAAGATGTGATCGAGCTGCCGATCGGGCTCGTCGAGGGGGAAGGTGAAGTGCCGAGCCAGCTGCCGGTAGCCGGTGATGTGAGCCGGGAGACCGTCGGCCATGTTGAGGTCACCCATCAAGATCACCGGTCCGTGCAGCGGAGCAAGATCACGACGAATCCGCCGCAGCTGGTGCCGCCCCCATCCCGGTACATAGGACAAGTGAGTGTTGGCGACGACGATCCCACCCGCCGGAGTCCGGAGCCGCCCGATCACCGCAGCTCGCGGCTCCTCCTTCACGATGATCATTTTCCGGGGGGTGCGCAGATACAGCGGGACCGGGGTAGGGATTCGTGGCAGTCGGAGAACCTGCCAGGAGTCGGCGGGATAACGCGAGAGCAGGGCGATCCCGTACGACGCCACCCCGGGCAGGTCATCTTCCGATGCCGCCATCCAGGTAGCTCCGGGCGTGCCCGAGAGGGCGGCGGCGAATCGGTGGGCTACAGCACCCATGGCCTCCGCGGCTACGGCGGTCAGGTCGGCCAGATGGGAGCGCGGCTGGTCCCGATCGACCTCCTGTAGCGCCAGGATGTCGGGGTCCAGCGTGCGGATAGCATCAGCCAGCCGATCAAGGTCGACCACCCCATCGTGGAGCGAGCGGCCGTGCAGGATGTTGAATGTCGCCAACCGCATGGGAAGAAGGTACCCACCATCGCTGAGCAATCTTCGCCACCGCCCGGTACAACCGACGAGCCGCTGCTGCGCGGCGCGCTGAAGCATTCGGCATCTGCCCTGAAGGCGGATGGCATCCCCTTCGCGCTCGGCGGCGGATATGCCCTGTGGGTGTACGGTGGGCCGGAGCCGAGCCACGATGTTGATCTTGTCGTCGCTGAGGCCGACGTCGAGCTGGCTGCTAACAGCCTTGTGGCGGCCGGGCTGCAGGTCGAGCGGCCGCCCGAAGATTGGCTCTTCAAGGCCTATCTGGCGGAGGACGACTCAACTGCACCCGCCGAGGAGCCCGCGCTGGTCGACGTACTGCATCGGCTGGGCGGCGTTCCTGTCACAAAGTCGTTGCTTGATACCTCCCAGGAGCACGAGGTTTTGGGCATCCGGATACCCGTGTTGCCGCCGACTCCGATCATGATCGCCAAACTTCGGTCGTTCAGCGAGCACTACTGCGATTTCGAGCAACCCCTGCTCGCGGTACGCGCCGTGCGAGAGCAGGTGGATTGGGCCGAAATCCGCAAGGCCGTACAGAATGAGCCTTTCGCGGAGGCTTTCTTGTTCCTCGTCGAGCGTCTGGGCATAATCGCGCCGTTTTGACGTGGAGCTGCTCGCGCAAGTGCGACCCCAAGATCCAAATTTCCGACCATTGCGGACTTTTCGACACTCGACCGCCTACTTCGGGGTCTAAAGGCCGCCACTGGTCGGAAATTTGCAGCATCAGTAATCGATGGAGACTCGGATAGTGCCGGGGCGCGATTCCCCGACGGTCGCCGCTGGCAGCAAGGTCTCATAGTCCGGATGATCCAAAGGGGAAGAGGTATCAGCCCTAGTGTGACCGCCGTGTTGAAGATCGCCCGGGAGCATGTGGATGCCATGATCGCGCATGCCCGGGAAGATCATCCGGACGAAGCGTGTGGGGTGATCATCGGGCCGGAGGGATCGAACGTGCCGACGCGCTTGATCCGAATGACCAATGCCGAACGCTCGCCGACCTTTTTCCGCTTCGAGCCTCAAGAGCAGTTCGCCTTGTACAAACAGATGAGTACGACGGGCGAGGAGATCGTGGTCGTCTACCATTCCCACACCGCAACAGAGGCCTATCCATCGCGCACCGACATCTCCCTCGCCAGCGAACCTCAGGCGCACTACCTGATCGTTTCGACCGCGGAGTCCGACGCATCCGAGGGGACGGTGAGCGTACGCTCCTTCCGGATTGTCGACGGTGCGGTCACCGAGGAAGAGATCGACGTCACGGAATAGCTCTCGAGAGCCGGTCGTTGGCAGAACTAGCCAGTCATACAGGAGAAAGTCCATGTCAGTAGAGGTGAGGATCCCAACGATCCTCCGCACGTTCACCGGGGGCGAAAAGGCGGTGCACGGCGATGGGGCGACCCTGCAGGAGGTGCTTGACGACATCGATGCGCGCAACCCTGGCTTGAAGGATCGAATCGTCGAATCCGAGGCGCTTCGTCGATTCGTCAATGTTTACGTCAATGACGAGGATGTCCGCTTTGCCGGCGGCCTCAATGCCTCTACATCGGATGGCGACGTCGTCGTTGTGCTGCCGGCAGTCGCCGGCGGCTGATCGGCATTATTGATGGTCCGATACGCCTCGCTCGGCGAGTCGGTCGGGCATACCCCTCTGGTGGGTTTGCCACGACTGTTCCCGAGCGAATCCGTGCGGCTCTGGGCAAAGCTGGAAGATTACAACCCCACGGGATCAATCAAGGATCGGGCGGCGTTGCAGATGATCAAGGTCGCCGAAGCCGACGGGACGCTGCGACCCGGAGCAACAATTCTGGAACCGACGAGCGGCAATACCGGTATCTCACTGGCGATGGCGGCCAAGTTGGGTGGCTATCGGCTGATCTGCGTGATGCCAGAGAACACCTCGGTCGAGCGCAAACGGATGCTTGCCATCTGGGGTGCAGAGATCGTTTCCTCCCCAGCCGCTGGCGGATCGAACGAGGCGATCCGCGTCGCCAAGCAACTCGCTGCCGACCATCCCGACTGGGTGATGCTCTATCAGTACGGCAATCCGGCCAATGCCGAGGCGCACTATGCGACGACTGCTCCGGAGATTCTCGCCGATCTTCCTGAGGTGACGCATGTGGTCGCCGGGTTAGGCACGACGGGAACCCTGATGGGTATCGGCCGTTTCTTTGCCGAGCGAAAACCCGAAGTCAAGATCATCGCCGCCGAGCCGAGGTACGGCGAGCTGGTTTACGGCCTGCGCAACCTCGAGGAGGGTTTCGTCCCCGAGCTCTACGACGCCTCCTATGTGACGTCACGGTTCTCGGTTGGCTCTCGCGATGCAGTCCGCCGCGTCCGCGAGCTGCTGGAACGCGAGGGGATCTTCGCCGGGCTCTCCTCCGGAGTAGTCGTGCACGCGGCACTTGCTCAGGCCGCCAAGGCCGTGCAGGCAGGGGAGAGCGCCGAGATCGTCTTGATCATTGCCGACGGCGGCTGGAAGTACCTGTCGACTGGTGCTTACGCCGGCGACCTCGACAGCAGCGAGGACTTCCTCGACACCCAAGTCTGGGCGTGATTTGTTATCACAGCCATTCGCATGTCCGCGAGCGTCGGGGCAGATCGCGCCCTCAGGAGTGCAGGAGGAGATGGCGAAACACAGGTCCGCATCGGATGCAGTGTGTAGTGCAGAGTGTTTCGCCAGATCCGACGAACGACTGAGTCCGGCGCGATCGCGCGAGCGGACACGAAAAGAAATTGTAGGCTGAGCGCTCGTGGCGGCTGATACAGAAGCTCCGATCGGCATCTTCGACTCTGGGTTCGGCGGGCTGACGGTAGCTCGCGCGGTCATCGACCAGCTGCCGCACGAGGACATCGTCTACCTGGGAGACACGGCGCGTTCCCCGTACGGCGAGCAGCCGATTGCGACTGTCCGGGAGTATGCCCTGGAGTGTCTTGATCACTTGGTCGAGCAAGGCGTCAAGATCTTGGTCATCGCCTGCAACTCGGGCAGCGCCGCAGTCCTCCGCGACGCCCGGGAACGCTACGCCGTCCCGGTGGTCGAGGTGATCTTGCCGGCCGCCCGTCGGGCAGTCGCTGCCACCCGGTCGGGGCGGGTCGGAGTGATCTGCACCGAAGCGACCGCCACATCGCAGGCCTATGATGACGCCTTCGCCGCCGCCCCGCACATCGAACTCCACACCGCCGCTTGCCCACTTTTTGTCTCATTCGTCGAGGCCGGCGTTACCGGCGGCCCGGAACTACTGGCATGCGCAGAGGAATACCTCAAGCCCCTGCAGCAGGTCGATATCGACACGTTGATCTTGGGCTGCACTCACTATCCGCTGCTCACCGGCGTGATCTCGTACGTGCTTGGTGACAACGTCAGCCTGGTGTCCAGCGCGGAGGAGTGCGCCAAGGACGTGTACGCGGCACTCACTCGACGAAACCTGACCCATGATCAGCCACGGGTCGCCAACTACCGCTTCTTGACCACCGGTAGCCCGGAGGCCTTCGAGGGCGTTGGACACCGACTCATGGGTGGTCTGGTCACCGGCGTCGAGCAGTTCGTCTGATCCCGAAGATGAAGTTGACCGTCGTCGGCTGTAGCGGCTCTCTCTCCGGACCGGATTCTCCAGCCTCCAGCTACCTGCTGCAAGCGCCATACCAAGATCGAGTCTTTTCGCTGCTGATGGACTGCGGGCCGGGTGCCATGGGAGCGCTCTACCGCTATATCGACCCTCATGAGATCGACGCCATAGCGTTGAGTCACCTGCATGCTGATCATTGTTTGGATCTGTGCGGCTATTACGTAGCAGCGCGCTATTCGCCTAACGCGCCGTGGCCGCGCCGTCCGGTCTATGCCCCAGCCAGCGCGGCCGCGCGGCTCGCCAGGGCGTACGAGGTGACAGGCATCAACAGCGAGGTCGGGGAATCCGGCGCCTCCCTTGCCGAGCAGTTCGACTGGCATACCTGGCGGTCCAGCCAGCAGATCGGACCGTTCCTGGTACGCGCGGTGCGAGTCGCCCACCCGGTCGAGGCGTACGGCATCCGGGTAGAGGAGGAGGCACCCGGCGGCGGCGCCATGGTGTACTCCGGCGACACCGGGCCATCCGAGAATCTGGTTCACTTCGCCAACGGTGTCGACCTGTTGTTGGTGGAGGCGGCTTTCCTCGACGCTCCCGACAATCCTCCCGGCATGCATCTCTCCGGTGCCCAGGCTGCTGCTATCGGCCAGGCGGCGGGCGTCCGGGCCGTGGTCATCACTCATATTCCGCCATGGCATGAGCCACAGCGCGTACTCGCTGAAGCAGTGCCTCACTTCGACGGGCCTGTTTCACTAGCGACGCCTGGAGCGTCGTGGGAGATCAATGCTTCTAGGCTGAGCTCGTGACCTCTCGAGCCGACGGACGTAGCCATGATCAACTTCGAGAGGTTCGGTTCACCCGTCGATGGCTTCCCCAGGCCGAGGGCTCGGTATTGGTGGAATTTGGCCAGACCCGGGTACTGGTCGCCGCCAGCGTGACGGAGGGGGTTCCGCGCTGGCGTAAGGGCTCCGGCCTCGGCTGGGTAACCAGCGAGTACGCGATGCTGCCGCGCGCCACCAACACGCGAAACGATCGCGAATCCGTACGCGGTCGGATCGGGGGCCGCACCCATGAGATCAGCCGACTCATCGGCCGCAGTCTCCGCGCGATCATCGACTACAAAGCGCTGGGCGAGAACACCATCGTGCTCGACTGCGACGTATTGCAGGCCGACGGCGGCACCAGGACCGCCTCGATCACGGGCGCGTATGTCGCCCTCGTGGATGCTGTCGGTTGGCTGCGGGACCGCAATCTGTTGACCGCTGAGCCTCTTACGGGATCGGTGGCGGCCGTCTCGGTCGGAGTGGTCGATGGCGTGCCGCTGCTCGACCTGTGCTACACCGAGGACTCGGCTGCTGATACCGACATGAACGTTGTCATGAGTGGTGCCGGGGCCTTCATCGAGGTACAGGGCACCGCCGAGGGCACCCCGTTCGATCGGCCTGTTCTCGATCAGCTCCTCGACCTCGGCGCCACCGGTTGTGCGCAGTTGACTGCGATGCAACAAGCCGCACTCGCTTCGTAAATGACGAGCGCCCATCGGGTCGTGCTGGCGACGAACAACCGCAAGAAGCTTGCCGAGCTGAGGCGCCTCGTTGTCGATGAAGCACCAGACGTGCAGGTCCTTGGACTGGTTGATGTTCCGGCATATCCCGAGCCGGTGGAGACCGAGCGGACCTTCGAGGGCAATGCCTTGCTCAAGGCGCGCGCCTGCGTTGCAGCCAGCGGATTACCCGCGCTCGCTGACGACTCCGGACTTGCGGTTGATGTGCTCAACCAGATGCCCGGCGTACGGTCCGCCCGCTGGGCCGGCCCTGGTGCCAGCGACGAGGAGAACAATGCCCTTCTGCTGCGCCAGCTGGAGGATGTCCCGGCAGCCGAGCGGACTGCCAGGTTCGTTTGTGCGATGGCGCTCGTCCTTCCGGATGGTGCCGAACACGTACGGCTGGGTGAGATGCGAGGCCGGCTGAGTGTCAGCCCCGCCGGTGACAATGGGTTCGGCTACGATCCGCTATTCGTGGCCGAGGGAAACACCGTGACCAACGGGGAGCTTGAGCCAGCCGAGAAGGATGCCATTAGCCATCGCGGGCGCGCCGTTCGTGCCATCCTGCCTGTACTGATAGCGGAGCTGCGCCGGCTGGAGCCAGCTGCTCGATCGGTCGGCTCTGCCGGCCGTCCTTGGGAGGAGGGATGAGCCGTGAAGACCTACCTTGACCTGCTTGACCATGTCCTGACCCGAGGAGTGGAGAAGAGCGATCGGACTGGCACTGGCACGCTCAGCACATTTGGCTACCAGATGCGCTTCGATCTCCGCGAAGGCTTTCCACTGCTGACGACCAAGAAGCTGCACACCCGTTCGATCATCGCCGAACTGTTGTGGTTCATCCAAGGCTCAACCAACGTCAAATGGCTCCACGAACAGGGCGTGACCATCTGGGACGAATGGGCCGATGCGGACGGCGAACTGGGCCCTATCTACGGGTACCAGTGGCGGTCCTGGCCGACACCAGCCGGCGAACACGTTGACCAACTGGCCGGCGTGATCAATTCGATCAAAGCGACGCCAGATTCCCGTCGCCACATCGTCAGCGCGTGGAATGTTGCCGATCTTGCCGACATGGCGTTGCCGCCGTGCCACACAATGTTCCAGTTTTACGTGGCGCATGGCCGATTGTCCTGCCAGCTCTACCAGCGCTCCGCCGACATCTTCCTCGGCGTGCCATTCAATATCGCCTCGTACGCCCTGCTCACGCACCTGGTAGCCCAAGTCTGCGACTTGGAGGCCGGCGACTTCGTGCACACTCTCGGCGACGCACACCTCTACCTCAACCACCTTGATCAAGCCCGGCTGCAGTTAGGGCGAGAGCCGCGCGACCTCCCGAAGCTGGTGCTCAACAGGGGCGTCAGTTCGATCGATGAGTTCAGCTCCGATGACATTGCGATCGAGGGGTATGACCCGCATCCGGGCATCAAAGCGCCAATCGCAGTTTGATCATGCCCGAGATCATTGGGATAGCAGCTGTCGCGGTCAACGGCGTTATCGGTGCGGACAACGACATACCGTGGCGGATTCCAGCCGACTGGCAGCGGTTCAAGGCCTTGACGATGGGAAACGTGTTGATCATGGGCCGCAAGACCTATGACTCGATCGGCCGTTCGTTGCCTGGGCGCACCACATTCGTGATCACCCGGGACCGGCTGTGGCGAGGCGAAGGTGTACACGTTGTGGCCGGTCTCGATGAGGCGATTGATCAGGCGATGCTGCTGAGCCCCAAGATCATCTTTGTCGCTGGCGGGGGAGAGGTCTACCGGGCGGCCTGGGATCGGCTCACCGGGCTGGAGGTTACCGAGGTCGATCGCAATCCCGATGGCGACGTGAGGTTTCCGGAGATCGATCCGGACGAGTGGATCGAAATGAGTCGGGAAGCACACGATGGTTACAGCTTTGTGAATTATCGGCGGCGCTCATCCAAGATGTCCGTTGTTTGAGAATTACCGGTGTGCCAACCCGAAGCCGTGGTTGCTCGTCCCTTAGAATCACGCCCCGGGTCGTAAATCGTTGGGCGAGGAGAACCACATGCGAGAACCGTCTTTGGCTGCCAAGTTAGGCGCCGAATTTCTTGGGACGTTCCTACTTGTTTTCGGGGGTTGCGGCAGCGTTGTTGTGTCCGCCCAATTCCTGAACAAGGACAAAGTTGAACTGGGAATCGGTTTGCTGGGTATCGCGCTCTGTTTCGGCTTGGCTGTGTTGGTCGGCGCGTTCGCCTTCGGTCACGTGTCGGGCGGTCATTTCAACCCCGCAGTCAGCATCGGCCTGGCGATAGCGAAGCGGTTCGAGTGGAAGGGCGTGCTGCCCTACATCGTGACCCAGGTCGTCGCCTCCACCGTTGCGGGCGCGGTGCTGTTGGGGATCGCGTCCGGGAAGGCTGGCTTCAGCGCCGTGGAGAGCGGCTTTGCCACGAACGGCTATGGTGATCGCTCGCCTAACGGCTATGGACTCTTCGCCTGTCTGATCACCGAGATCATCATGACCGCGATCTTCCTTTACATCATTCTTGGCGCCACCGACGATCGTGCTCCGAAAGGCTTCGCGCCTATTGCGATCGGCCTTGGGCTGACCGTGATCCACCTTGCCAGCATTCCGATTGACGGCACCTCGGTAAATCCGGCCCGCTCACTCGGAGTTGCCTGGTTTGCAGGCGGTGCCGCGCTGGCGCAGATCTGGTTGTTCATCGTCGGGCCGATTATCGGGGCAGCGATTGCCGGTGCCACGTACAAACTCATCACCGGCGCGCCCAGCGCAGACATCGGTATCGCCCAGAATCCGGACGTCGAGAGCGAGACCCGTCGAG
>Ga0307310_10000008_pt1 | contig 42654 bp, 48 predicted proteins | sample ER_DNA_197_FD_194502 | JGI IMG/M metagenome (GOLD analysis project Ga0307310, IMG submission 194502) | Bulk soil microbial communities from the East River watershed near Crested Butte, Colorado, United States - ER_DNA_197 | ecosystem: Environmental > Terrestrial > Soil > Floodplain | place...
CGCCTGATCCTGATCGGTCTCGTCGCAGGCTTCTTCAGCGCACTGTTCGGTGTCGGCGGCGGCATCGTGATCGTGCCGCTGCTTCTGCTCGTCGCGCACTGGGATCTCCGACCTGCAGCCGCGACGTCGCTTGCGGCGATCGGCGTCACCGCCACCGCGGGCGTGATTACGTACGGCTTGCACGGGGAAGTTGAGCCCAAGTACGCACTGCTCGTCGGCGTGCCCGCCGCGTTTGGCGCTGCCGGCGGCAGCGTCCTCCAGCAGCGGCTCCCGGTGCGCACGCTGTCGTTCCTGTTCGCGGCCCTCTTGACCGCGATCGCGATCCGGATGCTCCTCCAGTGACCTACGCGCTCGCGATCCTGCTCGGGCTCGCCGCCGGTGTCCTCGCCGGGCTCTTCGGCGTCGGCGGCGGCATCCTCTTCGTGCCCACGCTCACGTGGCTCGGGCTCACGCAGCTGCACGCCGAGGCGACCTCGCTGCTCGCGATCATCCCGACCGTCCTCGTCGGCGTCTGGCAGCAGAAGCGGTACGGGCATGTTCGGGTTCGGCCGGCGATCCTCATCGGCGTGGCGTCCATCGGGGCCGCGGTCGGTGGCGCCCAGGTTGCCGAATCGCTGCCGGAACATGTGCTCCGGAAGCTTTTCGCCGTGCTGATGATCGTCACCGCCACACAGATCGCGTGGCGGGCCCGGCAAAAGCAGCAATAATCGGACGATGGCCGACGAAATGCCCGACGAGCTGTGGATTCCGCTGGTCGACGAGCCGATCGGCTCGGTCGTCCAGGCGATCGTGAAGGAGAACCCCGAGATCGGGAAGCTCGTCGAGTCGCCCCATCGCGTACTCGCCTTCCGGACGTTCGCGTACATCCGCTGTGGGCTCGTGCTCGGGCAGCTGCTCTTCGACCACGACGTTCCCGACTACGACGGCTCTGAGAGCTGGGTGGAAGCGCTCTTGAAGGATCCCGCGCATCACACGGCACTCACGGCCGAGGTGCGCGCGGTGGCAGAGGAGATCGCCGCCGACCCGAAGTACGGGGAAGACGAGCCGCTCGGCCCGGACGACGCCGTCCGCGAGCGCTTCCGTGCCTTCGCGCGGACACGGCTCGGCGAAGCCTCCTAGACCCGCTCCCGCGGGTTTCACCGTCCAGCGGTGGCGCCCATAATGAATCGCCTCGTGTCTCGCGTACTCCTCATCCCGAGCGTCGCCGCCCTGTGCGTGCTCTGCCTCGCCTCGGGCGCCGCCGGCGACCGTTCGGCCGGCGCCACGGCACGGGCCTGGGCGATCAAGGTGATCGTCCCCGGCCAGCCCGGCAGCGTGAGCCGCGTCCTCACCGCTCCCGACGATGCCGTCGCCTTCGACGGTGCCTTCGCATATCCCGCAGACGGGTCGGTCGTCTCGGCCAGCTCCGTGACGACGAGCGTCTCGGCGGCGAGTGGCGTCCAGGCCAGCGCCGGCGCCACGTCGCAGGCGACGTCGCTCTCGCTCTTCGGAGGCGAGATCGTCGCGCAGAGCGTGACCGGTGAGACGCACGCGAGCGCCGGGAGCTCGAGCGCGTCCGGGGACACCGGCGTGACCGGCTTCGCCGGCCTCGTCGTTCTCGGCCAACCGGTGTCGCCGACCGCGAACCAGACCATTCAGCTCGCCGACTGGGGCGTCGCGATCGCGCTCGAGCAGAACAGCCAGCGCATCGACAAGCCGACGCCCGGCCATCACGATTTCGTCACCGCGCTCGACATCACACTGACTGCGGATCACGGCGGCCTCCCGGCACAGAGCGAGATCCAGATCGGGTACGCCGAGGCGAACGCGCAGGCGAGTGAGGCGCCGCCGCTCCCGAAGGCACCGACGGTGTCGACCTCGACCGTGAAGACCCCACACGAGCCGCGCAGCAACGGCTTGCCGCCGGTGCTGTCGCGCCCGCTCGGCGTGACTCCGCCGCAGAACGCCCAGGGCTACGTCTTTCCCGTGTACGGGCCGTCGTCGTACATCGACACGTACGGCGCATTGCGCGGCGACGTCTCAGGCGGCTGGCATCACGGCGACGACATCTTCGCCCCGCTCGGCGCGCCGCTGCTCGCGGTCGCGCACGGCACGGTGTTCTCCGTCGGCTGGAACAAGGTAGGCGGCTGGCGGCTCTGGCTGCGCGACGACAGCGGCTGGTTGTACTACTACGCGCACCTTTCGGCGTACTCGCCGCTCGCGGTGAACGGAGCGGTCGTGAACGCCGGCGACGTGCTCGGCTTCGTCGGCAACACGGGAGACGCGCAGGGCACGCCCTACCATTGCCACTTCGAGGTGCACCCCGCGCAGCTGCTCGGGCTCGGCTACGACGGCGCCGTCGATCCGACGAAATACCTCGACGCGTGGCGCCGTCTCCAGGATGTTCGCTTCGACGCAGTCACCGGCTGGACGCCGTCGACGAGCGCCGCAACGCCGAAGGCCGGCGCGGTCCTCTTGCAGAGCAGCGACATCTCGTCTGCGAGCGGGCTCGACCCCGCGTCGTTGCAGCGGGCAATCGCACCGACCGCAACAGAAGGGGAAGGCGGGCTGCTGGTGCCGACGGCGCAGCAGCCCACCTCCAAACCGATCAGTCCTTAGGTCGTGGCAGAGCCGTTTCCGCTGCCGCCCTCGTACGTGAAGTCGTCGCCGCCGCCGAAGAGGCGATCGGAGAGGAACTTCCGCGTCTGCGGGCCGGTGAACGGATTGAAGAGAACACCGAGCACGATGCCGACGAACAGGAGAAAGCCACCGGAGCGGGGCTTGTGCTCGTTCTTGCCCTGGACGCGATCAGCGGCCTTCCGCAGCTCCGCGATCGTCGAGCGGAGCTCGTCCTGGATGTCCTTGTCGGTTGCGACGCGCGTCGCGGCGCCCGACACACCGCGCTTGCCGACGAGCTCTTCGTAGATGCTCCGTGCCGACGCGTACGCGTTCCGCACGTTGTCGCGCAGCTCCTCATCGTGGAGCGCGCGATCGAGGTACGGTTTCGCATTGCTCGCCGCGTCCGAGACCTTGTCTTTCGTCTTTGCCATAGCCGGTCGATCCTTTCGGTTGCTGGCGAGGGTTTCTGGACCCCTCACGCTCGTTGTCATTCTCGCAGCCTGCGGAGCTTCTAAGACTGCAACGACCCAAGCGGCTCAGGGGATTCGCGGCCAAGGCTTCACCGTCTCCGTGCCCGTGGGCTGGAGCGTCTCCCGATCCGCTCGCTCGGTCGTTGCGACGAAGGGTAGCGCGCGCCTCTCGGTGACGATTTTCACGCTTTTGAAGCCCTACGATCCAGCGCGTTTCCAGGCGGCCGCGAAGGAGCTCGACGGCATCGCGGCCCGGCTCGCCGCGCAAGCGGGCGGCAGGCTGACGCAGAGCGCGACGTCGGTCGTCGCGGGTCGCAAGATCCGCTCCTACCACTTCGAGAGCAAGGGTGTGCCGACCCGGATCGGCTTCGTCCTCGTCGGCAAGCGCGAGTACCAGCTCGTCTGCTCCGGCAACACCGGCCGCCCCTGCGACCTGCTCTTCTCGAGCTTCAGTGTGACCTAGAGGCTGCGGCCTGCGGCTCGACCGCCCGCTGCCGCGCGACGACACTCGGCTCGGTCCCGTCGAACGCAACGTCGAAGACCTGCTCGATCGAGTCGACAAGGATGAACTCGAGGTCGCGCTTCGTTTCCGGGGGCAGGTCCTCGAGGTCGGCCTCGTTCCCGCGCGGGAGGATCACGCGCTTCAGTCCCGCGCGCTGGGCGGCCAGCACCTTCTCGCGCACGCCGCCGATCGCGAGCACCTGGCCCGTGAGCGTGATCTCGCCGGTCATCCCCACCTCGTTCGAGATCGGGAGCGCGCGCACGAGCGAAGCGATCGCCGTCGCCATCGTGATCCCTGCGGACGGGCCGTCCTTCGGGATCGCGCCGGCCGGGACGTGCAGGTGCACGTCGTGTGTTGCGAACCAGTCCTCCGGCAGCGCCAGCCGGTCCGCGTGCGAGCGCACCCACGAGAGCGCCGCCTGCGCCGACTCGCGCATCACCTCGCCGAGTTGGCCGGTGATCGTGAGCTTGCCCTCGCCCGGATACGCCGCCGCCTCGATGAAGAGCACGTCTCCGCCCGCCGCGGTGTATGCGAGGCCGGTCGCCACGCCCGGGTCGACCGTTCGGCGGCGCACCTCGCTCGAGTACGTGCGCGGGCCGAGGTCGGCTCGCACGCCCGCTTCGTCCACGTCGATCGTGCCGTCGAAGCCCTCGGCGACCTGGCGTGCGGTCTTGCGGCAGAGGTCGGCGATGCGTCGTTCGAGGCCGCGCACGCCCGCTTCGCGCGTGTAGTCGCGGATCACGTGGCGCAAGGCGTCGATGCCGATCGTGATCCGCTCGGGTGTGAGCCCGTGCGCCTCGACCTGCTTCGGCACGAGATAGCGCTCCGCGATCCCGAGCTTCTCCTCCTCGGTGTACCCCGAGAGCGCGATCACCTCCATGCGGTCGAGCAGCGCCCCCGGAATCGTGTCGACCGTGTTCGCAGTGCAGATGAACAAGACCTTCGAGAGGTTGAACGGCACGTCGAGGTAGTGGTCGCGGAAGGTTCCGTTCTGCTCGGGGTCGAGCACCTCGAGCATCGCCGAGGCGGGATCGCCGCGAACATCGGAGCCGAGCTTGTCGATCTCGTCGATCAGCAGCAGCGGATTCATCGATTCCGCATCGCGTAGCGCGCGGATGATCGAGCCGGGCATCGCGCCGATGTACGTACGCCGATGGCCGCGCACTTCCGCTTCGTCGCGCACACCGCCGACCGACAGGCGAGAGAAGCGGCGCCCGAGCGTGCGCGCGATCGACTCGCCGAGCGATGTCTTGCCGACACCGGGAGGCCCGACGAAGCAGAGGATCTGCCCCGACGGGTCGTTCCGGAGCTTCGATACCGCGAGATGCTCGATGATCCGGTCCTTCACCTTGGCCAGGTCGTAGTGATCCTTGTCGAGCACCTCGCGTGCGTGCGCGAGGTCGAGGTTGTCGGTCGTCGTGACACCCCAGGGGAGCGTCGCGATCCAGTCGAGGTACGTGCGGATCACGCCATACTCTGCGGCCGCAGCCGGCAGGCGCTCGAGCCGGCTGAGCTCACGCATCGCGGCCTTCTCCGCCTCCGGCGGCAGGTCGAGCTTCTCGAGGCGCTCGCGCAGCTCGGCCACTTCGGCCTGCTCGGGATCGCCTTCTCCGAGTTCCTCCTGAATCGCCTTCAGCTGCTGGCGGAGGAAGAACTCGCGCTGCCCCTTCTCGAGCTCGGCCTGGACCTGCGACTGGATCTTCGTGCCGAGCTCGAACACCTCGAGCTCGCGATTGAGGATGAGCGACACCTCGCGCAGCCGCTGCTCGATCGACGCTTCCTCGAGCAGCTGCTGTTTCTCCGCCGTCTTCAACCGCAATGTCGACGCGACGAGATGGCAGAGCGCGCTCGGATCCTCGACGTTCGCCGCGGCGAGCTGAAGCTCCTCCGGCAGATACGGGACGAGGCCGATGATCCGCGCGAAGAGGCCCTGCACGTTCCGGGTCAGCGCCTCGACCTCCTTCGTCTCGTCGATCTCGTCCGGGAGCTCGACGAACTCACCCACGAGGTACGGGTCGGTGTTTGCCTCGCGCACGAGCCGGACACGGCGGATCCCCTGCACGAGGACGCGCAACGTCCCGTCGGGAACCCGGATCATCTTGTGCACGACGGCTGCGGTCCCGATCTCGTAGAGGTCGTCGAAGCCCGGCGACTCGGCGTCCTCGCCCTGGACGGTCACGAGCGCGAGCAGCCGGTCGCTGCCGACGACGTCGTCGATCAAGCGGATGGAGCGCTCCTGCCCGATCGCGAGCGGCGTCATCGACTCGGGGAAGACGACGGTCTCCTTCAGCGGCAGCACGGGAAGCATGGGCGGCAGCTCGTCGCCGAGATCCTCTGCCCGCTGTTGCTCCTCCGCGCTGACGACGACCTGGTATTCATCGTCGGTCAAGGCCCGATCACCTCGATCGGCACGGCGCCCGAGGCGGGCGGAAGCGTCGCGATCGGCAGCGTCACCTTGAGCATGCCGCGCTCATAGGTCGCGGTTGCGCGCGACGGGTCGGTCTCCTCGCCGAGCTCGAGGCGCCGCTTGAACGTCCCGTAGTCGATCTCCATGGCGAGATAACGCGCGGCGGGCGCTGTCGGTCGCTCCCGATTGCCCGAAATGACGACGGTTTGCCCGGACGCGACGACCTCGAGCGTCTCCAGCTCGACGCCCGGGAGCTCGACGACGACGTGGAGCGTCGGCGGATCGTCCGTGCGGTAGCAGTCGCACTGCGGCCGGAAGCCGGGCCGAAGCCCGGAGAACTGCGGCACCTGCCACAGGTCCGCGAAGAGCTCCTGGATCTCGCCCTGGAGATCGCCGATGTTTCGTTTGTGCCCGGTCATCGAGAGTCGATACCCGTTTCGGGCTACCGTCAAAGCATGCGGCGGGCAATTCGCCTTCTTCTGGCGGCGGCCGGGCTCCTCGTCTACACCTGGATCGCGGCCGTTCGCAGCCTCCCGCGCGTCAAGGCGCGGAAGGCCCGGCGCGGGAGATGACGCCCTCGGCAAGCCGTTTCGAGGCGGCATCGACCATCGTGCCGTCGACCGAGCTCGCGCCGTCGGCCGCGTCGAGGATGCGCCGCGCGCGTTCGACATCGGCCGCCGAAGGAGTGAAGGCGGCGGTGACGGGCGCGATCTGGTCGGGATGGATCACCCATTTACCGTCGCAGCCGAGCGCGAGCGCGCGCTCTGCCGACGCACGCAGCCCGTCAGCGTCGTCGAGCACCGCGTAGGGGCCGTCGACTGCTTGCAGGCCGAAGGCCTTTGCCGCGACGACCATCCGGGCAAGCGCGTAGGCGGAGGACGCCTCGCCGATCGTCAGCACGGGCACGCCGATCGACGCGGCGAAGTCGCCGGGCCCGAAGACGAGCGCCTCGAGCGGCGCGCCGAGCGCAGCGATGCGCTCCACCTCGACGAGGCCGCGGGCCGTCTCGATCTGCACCTCGAGCCCGGTACCTACGGGCAGGAGCTCGACCACAGCTGCGACGTCGTCGGCCGACTCGGCCTTCGGCAGGACGACGACGGCCGGCGGGTGCTGCCGGACCGCTGCGAGATCGTCGCGCCACCACGGGGTGCCGACCGCGTTGATGCGGATCGCAAGAGTTCTGCGCGCACGTGCTGTGCCGAGCGTCGCGCGCGCCGCCTCCTTGTCCGCCGCCGCAGTGCCGTCCTCGAGGTCGACGACGACCTCGTCCACCTCGAGCGCCGCCGCCTTCTCGAGCATGCGCAGGCTCGAAGCCGGGACGGTGAGGCAGGTGCGGCGGGGTCTCGGCGCCATCGCCGGAACCTAACCGTTTCCTTGCAGAGCAGACATAGAACTCTTATGCATCCGCTCTACGATTGGTCCATGCGGATCATCGTTGCGCTCATCGGCTCCCTCACCGTGCTCGTCCTCGTGCTGCCCATCCACGCATAGCGGTTAGCATCGCCCGCGTGAAGGGCGTCATCCTCGCAGGCGGCTCGGGCACGCGCCTTCACCCGCTCACGCGGATCACGAACAAGCACCTGCTGCCGCTCTTCGACCGGCCGATGGTGAACTACGCCGTCGAGGCGCTGGTCGAGGCCGGGATCACCGAGCTGATGCTCGTCACCGGCGGCACGCACGCCGGCGAGTTCTTCCGGCTCCTCGGCAACGGTCGCGAATACGGCCTCGACCTGCTCACGTACGGCTACCAGGAGCAGGCGGGCGGCATCGCCGAGGCGCTTGCACTCGCGGAGCACTTCGTCGCACGGGACAAGGTCTGCGTGATGCTCGCCGACAATGTCTTCGAGCGCTCCCTCCAGCCGATCGCCGACAACTTCGAGCAGCAGGAGCGCGGCGGCCGGATCGTGCTCTCGGTCGTCGAGGAGGACGAGCATCTCCGCCACCTCGGCGTCGCAGTGATGGACGGCGAGCGCGTCAGCGAGATCGTCGAGAAGCCAGAGTCGCCGCCGTCGAAGTACGCCGTCACCGGCATCTACTTCTATGACGCGCAGGTGTGGGACGTGCTGCCGACGCTCCAGCCGTCCGGCCGCGGCGAGCTCGAGATCACCGACGTGAACAACTGGTACGTCGCCCGCGGCGAGATGGCCGCCGACGTCGTCGACGGCTTCTGGGGCGACGCGGGCGAGTCGATCGACGCGTACTACCAGGTCAACGACTTCGTGCGCCGTGACAGCGGATGAACGTCAGGACCTTCCCGCTTAACCGCTACGAGGACGAGCGGGGGTGGTTCTCGGAGTTGATTCGCGCCTCCGCCTTGCCGAAGCCGCTCAAGCAGGCGAACCTCTCGCGCTCGCGCAAGGGCGTGATCCGCGGCCTCCACTACCACGAGCGCGGCCAGGACGATCTCTTCGTCTGTCTCGAGGGCATGGTGCGCGTCGTCGTGCTCGACCGCGAGAGCGGCGAGGTCTTCACCGCGGACATCGGCGACGACAACCCGGTTGCCGTCTACGTTCCCGGCACGCACGCGCACGGCTACGAAGCCTTGACCGATTGCCTGTTCATGTACCTCGTGACGGAGGAGTACGACGCCGCAGCCCCCGACGAGCACGGCATCCCGTGGGACGACGAGCGCGTCCGTCATATCTGGAGCACGTCATCGCCGATTCTCTCGACTCGCGACGCGTCCTCGTAACCGGCGCGGGCGGCCAGCTCGGCGCCGCGCTGCTCGAGGCGTTCCCCGGTTCGCGCGGTCTCACGCACGCCGACTGGGACGTGACGATGCCGCCGTCGCCGCTCGGCAAGCTCGATCTCGTGCTGCACGCGGCGGCGTGGACGGACGTCGACGGGGCAGAGGCCGATCCGCAGAGCGCAGCCGCCGTGAACGTCGGCGGAACGCAACATGCACGAGAGCTCGGTGCGTCCCTCGTCTACTTCTCGACGGACTATGTCTTCGACGGGACGAAGCAAACGCCGTACGTCGAGTCCGACGCCCCGAACCCGCAGTCGGTGTACGGGCGCACGAAGCTGAGCGGGGAGGCCGTAGCCGGCGAGGACGCCTGGGTCGTCCGCAGCTCCTGGCTTTTCGGCTCGACGGGCACCAACTTCGTGCGCACGATGCTTCGGCTCGGCGCAGAGCGCGGCGAGGTCGCGGTCGTCGACGACCAGCGGGGCTCGCCGACCTTCGTCGGGCATCTCGCCGTTGCGGTGCGCGAGCTCGTCGAGCGTCCGCGCGGCCTCTGGCATCTCGCCGCCGACGGTGACTGCACGTGGGCCGAGCTCGCGGAGGCGGTCTTCGAGGACGCGGGGCTCGACTGCCGCGTACGGCGGATCACAAGTGCGGAACTCGGCCGCGCTGCGCCGCGACCGGCGTACTCGGTACTGCGGAGCGAACGCGCGGATGCACCGGTACTGCCGCACTGGCGCGACGGGCTGCGCGAGTGTCTCGACCGTCTTCAGTGATGGTGCGGGGCGGCGGCGGCGACGATCGCATCGCCGACCTCGTCGTACAGGCCGCCCTTCAGAAGGAATGCGCTCGCGCCTGCTTCGAGCGCGAGCGACACGGCGCCTTCGTTCGACAGGCCGCTCACCGCGAGCACGCGCAGTGCGGGCTCGTTCGCGAGGAGCTTCTTCGTCAGCTCGAAGCCGTTCATCCCCGGCATCGCGAGGTCGACGAGCGCGACATCGGGGTGCTGGGCATCTGCGAGCTCGATCGCGCGCAGCGACGTGTCGGCCGCACCGACGATCTGGACTCGCTCGTCGCGGTCGAGGAGAGCGGTGAGCGCTTCGAGGAACATGGGCTCGTCGTCGACGAGCAGCACGCGAATCGGCATTCCCGATGGGTACCCAAAACTCGCGAGGTTGAAGCGGCCGGGTGCGCTACCCCGACCGCTTCAGCTTTCCGTGCTTTTTCGCGTAGCGCTCGCCCTTCTTGAAGATCACGAGACCGAGCGGTATCGCCACGACCGCGATGATCAACAGTGGCCAGACGTCGGCCCACGCGATGCCGGCACCGTCGACGACGGCCGCGCGGTCGCCACGCAGCGCGTACGTCGCGGGCGAGATCTTCGCGATTGCCTGCATCCAGTCGGGCATCACCGACACGGGGTAGTACACGCCGGAGACGGCGAGCATCGTCCCCTGCGCGACGAAGCCGAGCTGCGCGCCCTTCTCCGGCGAGATCAGCGGCAGCACCGACGTCATCATCCCGATCCCCATGAACGAGATCGAGGCGATCGCGAGGAGGCCGAACGCGGCGAGGAAGTTCGCGTTCGGCATGTGGATGCCGATGAACGCCGCGACGACGAAGAAAAGGATCGTCGCCCGGACGAGTCCGTACAGCACGGCGAACGCACCCTGGCCGAACAGGTGCATCGACCGCGAGAGCGGCGCCATGAACGTGTACTCGATCGTCCCTTCCCAGCGCTCCCACGCGACCGTCTCGGTCACGAACTCGAAGATGATCCCGAGGAACGCCCAGATGACGGCGCCGACGAGCAGTTTCGTCGCAAGCTCGTTCTCGCGCGCGGGCGAGAGGTTCACCGCACGCGCGATGAACACGATCGTGAGCGTGTTCGCGATCGTCCAGACCATGAACGCGAGGTCCCACAGGATGTAGCGCTTGACGAGATAGACGTTGCGCTCGACGATGCCGCCGAGGCCGATCAGCTCCTGCCGCACCGTGGCTCCGCGGCTTTTCGCCCTGACACCGATGACGGTCATCCGAACACCTCCCTGTATTCGTCGTCCTCGTCGTGCTCTTCTTCGAACGTGCGGCCGGTCGCGGCGAAGAACGCCTGCTCGAGCGTCTCGACGTCGTAGCGCCGCTTCACGTCATCGACCGGCTCGAGGAAGAGGAGCTCTCCCCGGTCGAGCAGGCCGATGCGGTCTGCGAGCCCCTCCGCCTCCGCCATGTCGTGCGTGCAGAGGAGGATCGTCGCGTCGTGCGTGACGCGCACATCGCGGATGAACTCCTGCACCTCGAGCTTCGAGCGCGGGTCGAGACCTGTCGTCGGCTCGTCGAGCAGCAGCAGCACCGGTGACGTCAGGAGTGCACGCGCGAGCGCGACCTTCTGCTGCATGCCGCGGGAGAGGTTCTCCATCGCCTCGCGGCGTCGGTCCGCCGGGAAGCCGACCTTCGCCAGGATCTCGGGGATCTTGTGTCTCGTCACCGAGGGCGGCATTCCGTAGAAGCGCGCCGCGTACGAGAGGTTCTCGGACGCGGACATCTTCTTGAAGAAGCTCGCCTCGACGGAGACCCGGTTCACGAGCTGCCGGATCGCACGCGTGTCGCGGAATGCGTCGTGCCCGAAGATGCGCGCCTCGCCGCCGTCGTTGATCAGGAGCGTCGAGAGCAGGCGGACGAGCGTCGACTTGCCCGAGCCGTTCTGGCCGAGAATCGCCACGCATTCCCCGCGCTCGATCGTGAACGTGACGTTCTTGAGCGCCGGCATTCGCCGCCGCGCGAAACGGCCCGCGCGCCTGTCCCGGCGGCGGAACTCCTTCGTCAAGTTCACGACCTCGACGGCCGGGACGTCATGACGGACGGATCGGTTCGATGCTGCGGGTGTTGCGAAAGTGGTCATGCTGCTCCTTTGAAACGAAAAAGGGAAACGACGAGAACGGGAAACGCGCGCGCTAAGGCGGCGGGCGGACTTAGCGTCCGCGCGGGCCGGCGAACCAACTGCCGACCGGAGTTCCGTTCATCGTGTTTCTTCGCAACATGGCCGCCGAACGATACGTGTCGGCGCGCGCTGCGTCAAATGTTTTTTCACGCAACCTGCTTTCACGCGGGTTGCAGTCGTTTTACGCAGCGCGCGGCGGCTCGTCGTCGTCCTCGTCGTTGCTCTCGTTCGGCTCGAGCCACGCGACGAACTCCGGCTCGCGCAGCAGCAACTCGATGACGGTGCCGCCCTGCTCCTCCTGCTCGGTCATGTGTCCTCCTTGACGTCGTGGATGACGAAGAGCCGCTGCCCCAACATCGAGTCGTGGCGCGACTGCGCGGTGAGCTGCTTCAGGTCGGGGTACTCGACGACCTCGGGCGAGACGCGGGTGCCGGCGACGACGTAGCGGACCGGCTCGTCGCTGTCGTTTCGGATCTCGTGCGCTCCCTCGGGGCCAGGCGGGAAGTGAACGGCCTCCCCCTCCTCGAGCTGCCGCTCACCTTCGAGCGTCCGCAGCGTCGGCCGGCCGCGCAGCACGAGGAGCAGCTCCTCCGAGCCGTGGTGGTAGTGGAAGATCATGAAATTGCCGCGCTCGAGCTCGTAGAGGCTCGCGCCGAGCAGCGGGCCGCTGCCGACGAGGCGCTTTGCCTTGCCGCCGCCGCCCGACCAGTCTTCCTGCTGCTCGCCCCAGTTGTCGTCCCAGATGTTCATGCGGAGATCCTGGCAGACAAAGAGGCCATCTTCTGTCATCTTTAGGAAATGCGGGCAACTCGGCTCGTGTCGCTCCTCCTGCTGCTCCAGACGCGGGGCCAGCTGACCGCGTCCGAGCTCGCGGACCGGCTCGAGGTGTCCGTGCGGACGGTGCACCGCGACGTCGAGTCGCTCGCGGCCGCCGGCGTTCCCGTCGAGGCGGTGCGCGGGCCGGCGGGCGGCTATCGGCTCCCAGGCGGCTATCGCACCCGCTTGACCGGGCTGACGGGCGACGAGGCCGAGGCCCTGTTCGCCGCCGGCATCACAGGCCCGGCGGCCGAGCTCGGGCTCGGCGGCGAGCTCGCGGCCGCGCGGCTCAAGCTTCTCGCCGCGCTCCCCCAGGAGCTCCAGGAGCGGGCAAGCCGCGCGTCGCGGCTCTTCCACCTCGACACCCGCGGCTGGTTCCGGGCCGAGGACACCGTGCCGCACCTGCCTGCGCTGGCCTCCGCGGTCTGGGCGGGGTGCCGGGTGCGCCTGCGCTATCGCGAGGGCGGCCGCCTCGTGCAGCGCACCGTCGACCCGCTCGGGCTCGTGCTGAAAGGCGGCGCGTGGTACCTCGTCGCACGCCGCTCCGCCGGCATGCGCGTCTACCGCGTCTCGCGGGTCGCGTCGGTGCGGCCGCTCGCCGACCTCTTCGAGCGCGCGCCCAGCTTCGAGCTGCGCGCGTTCTGGGACAGGTGGTCACGCGACTTCGAGCAGGGCCTCGCCCGCGTCGAGGTGACGGTACGCGTCGCCGAGGAGGTGAAGCTCCGCTTGCCCGGAGAGCCGCGCGTCGACGGCGAAGGGCGGACGGTGCTCGCGTTCGCCCACCTCGGTGACGCCTACCGCGAGCTTCTACGCTTCGGTGCGCAGCTCGAGGTGCTCGAGCCTGCGGAGCTCCGCACGCGCATCGCGGAGACCGGTCGCGAAGTAGCCGCGTTGTACGCTCGCTAGATGCCCTCGCTCACGACGTACGGCCTCTTCATCCTCACAGCGCTCGCGCTGCTCGTGATCCCAGGCCCCGCCGTCCTCTACGTCGTCAGCCGCAGCATCGACCAGGGCAGGAGCGCCGGACTCTCTTCGGTGCTCGGGATCACGACCGGCACCGTCGTCCACGTCACCCTCGCCGCGGTCGGCCTCTCCTCACTCGTCCTCGCCTCGCGGCTTGCGTTCGACACGGTCAGGTACGTCGGCGCCGCGTATCTCATCGTTCTCGGCATCCGCCGGCTCCTCACGCGGCGGACCGACGACGGCGTCGAGAGCCGAGCGCCGCGGACGCGCCGCGATCTCTACACGCAGGGGCTCGTCGTCAACCTGCTGAACCCGAAGACGATCGTCTTCATCTTCGCGTTCATCCCGCAGTTCGTCGACATCGGCGCCGGCCATGTGTGGCTGCAGATCATGCTGCTCGGCTTCACCTTCGCCTTCCTCGGGCTGATGAGTGACAGCCTCTACGCCGTTGTCGCAGGCACTGTCGCCGACCGGCTCCGGGACACGCCGGTGATCGCCAGGGTCGAGCGCTGGTTCGGCGGCACGGTGCTCGTCGGGCTCGGCGTCGCCTCGGCCCTCGTCGCACCGCACCGGTCGTCGTGAGACCCCTCTAGTCGCTCCACCAGCCCTGGGTCATCTCGGTGTCGTCCGCCTGCGGCGCGCCGATGGCGAGGATCTCCATGCCGTCCGTGCCGCCTTCGAGCGCACGCGTGACGTCGCCGGGCACGCGGATCGCATCCCATTGCGTGAGCTCGAGGATCTCGTCGCCCACCTTGATGCGCCCGCCGCCGCTGATGACGACGTAGACCTCCTCCTGCTTGCCGTGCGTGTGACCGAACGGCATGCGGAAGCCGGGCGCGAACTTCTCGTAGCTGACGCCGAAGTTCGAGAGCTCGAGCGGCTTGCGAGCGAAGCGCGCTTCGAGATTGTCGGCGAGGCCGAACTGCTCGGCCATGTTGTCGACCTGCTTGAGGTTCTTAACCGTGTAATTGCTCATGCCGGATATTGACAAAGCAGCCGCGCGGTCTGCTACGGTCATCGACAGGACGTCCGCCGGTGCAGGCGGGCGCCGAGGCAATGAGGCCTCACGACTTCGAGTCGTGGGGTCTTTTTTTGTGGTCCAGCACACCCAAGGAGAAAAAATGGCCGAGATCGAGAAAGAGTTGAGGCACTACCTCGAGGGCGCGGTCGAGCCGCGTGCGGCGCTCGAGTGGTCGCGCGAGACGAGTGCCGCCATGGTCGACCTGAAGTTCTGCGACCTGCTCGGCACGTGGCAGCACGTGACGCTGCCGATCGGCTCGTTCGACGAGTCGGCGTTCGACGAGGGGCTCGGCTTCGACGGCTCCTCGATCCGCGGCTGGCAGGGGATCGAGGAGAGCGACATGATCCTCATGCCCGACGCCTCGACGGCGTTGCTCGATCCGTTCACCGAGGTGCCGACGCTCTCGCTGCTCTGCGAGATCGCCGAGCCGATCACCTACGAGCCGTACGCGAAGGATCCTCGTCGCGTCGCGAAGCGCGCCGAGGAGTATCTGCGCTCGACCGGCATCGCCGACACCTGTTACGTCGGCCCTGAGTGCGAGTTCTTCGTCTTCGACGAGGTCTCGTACACGAGCACCCAGAACGAGGCGCGTTACAAGGTGGACTCGGCCGAGGGTCACTGGAACTCCGGCGACCCCGGCCTCGGCTACACGATCCGTGAGAAGCAGGGCTACTTCCCGCCGGCGCCGCACGACACACTGCACGACCTGCGCACGCGCATGGTGCTGACGCTCGAGCGGCTCGGCGTGCAGTGCGAGTTCCATCATCACGAGGTCGCATCGGCGGGGCAGTGCGAGATCGACCTGCGCTTCGAGAGCCTGACGCGGATGGCCGATCAGGTGCTGCTCTACAAGTACGTGATCAAGAACACGGCGCTCGCGGCCGGCAAGTCGGCGACGTTCATGCCGAAGCCGATCTTCGGCGACAACGGCTCGGGCATGCACTGCCACCAGTCGCTGTGGAAGGAAGGGACGCCGCTCTTCGCCGACAAGTCGGGGCCCGCCGGGTTGTCGCAGCTCGCGCGCGGCTACGTCGCGGGCCTGCTCGAGCACGCACCGGCGCTCCTCGCGCTCTGCGCGCCGACGACGAACTCGTATCGCCGGCTCGTCCCGGGCTACGAGGCGCCGGTGAACCTCGCGTACTCGTCGCGCAACCGCAGCGCGTGCATCCGCATCCCGACCTACAGCGAGTCGCCGAAGGCGAAGCGCATCGAGTTCCGCTGTCCCGACCCGACCGCGAACCCGTATCTCGCGTTCTCGGCGATGTTGATGGCCGGTCTCGACGGGATCGAGCGCGGTCTCGACCCCGGCGAGCCGAGCGACTTCGACCTCTTCGAGGACGACCACGGAGTCGCGCAGGTGCCAGGCTCGCTCTCGGAGTCGCTCGACGCGCTCGAGGCCGACCACGCCTTCCTGACGAAGGGCGGCGTGTTCAGCGAGGGCCTGATCCGCACGTGGATCGACTGGAAGCGCGAGCACGAGGTCGACCCGGTGCGGCTGCGCCCGCATCCCTACGAGTTCGCGATGTACTACGACTGCTGAGCCGCGCGCGTTGAAGACCCTGACGCGTATGGAGATCCGCGACCTCCGGTCACTGGACTGGCCGGAGGTCGCCGCGATCTACGTCGACGGCATCCGGACGGGCAACGCGACGTTCGAGACCGGCGTCCCGTCGTGGGAGGAGTGGGACGCGGCGCACACGAGCATGCGGCTCGTTGCCGAGCTCGACGGGCGCACCGCCGGCTGGGCGGCGCTCTCCGCGTACTCCGACCGCTGCTGCTACAGCGGCGTCGCCGAGGACAGTGTGTACGTCGCGTCGTGGGGGCAGGGCCGGGGCGTCGGGCGCGCGCTCCTCGAAGAGCTGATCGCGCGCTCGGAGGCGGCCGGGATCTGGACGTTGCAGGCGGGGATCTTCCCCGAGAACAAGGCGAGCCTTCGCCTGCATCTCGGTTGCGGCTTTCGGCTCATCGGCGCGCGGGAGCGCATCGGCGAGCTGAAGGGCGTGTGGCGTGACGTGTTGTTGCTCGAGCGACGGTCGGAGGTGACCGGATGACGAAGGTCGAAACAGTGGTGATCCGCGAACGGATCGAGACGGTGATCGACGCGGTGGAGGAAGAGACGGGCCACGTCGGCGTCACGGTGATCGAGGCCGTCGGGCACGGACGCGAGCGGGGCGTCACGCACGAGTACCGGGGGCGCGTGTTCGAATCGCGCTTCCTGCCGAAGGCGTTGCTGATCTTCGTCGTCGACGACCACAAGGTCGAAGCGGTCGTGCGTGCGATCGCCGCGGCGGCGCACAGCGGCAACGAGTCGGGCGACGGCCTCGTGTGGTCGACGCCCATCGACAACGCGACCCACAATCGAACGGGTCTGACCCTGGGGGAGGTGGAAGTCGGATGATCGCTGCTGCGATCAAGAATCACGATCTTCTGATCGCGGCCAGCACGATCTGGGTGGTCATCACCGCGGTCCTTGTCATGTTCATGCAGGCGGGCTTCGCGTTTCTCGAAGCTGGCCTGACGCGCATGAAGAACGCCGGTCACATCGCCGGCAAGAACGTCCTGATCTTCGGCCTGTGCTCGATCGTCTACTGGGCATTCGGCTTCGGCCTCGCGTTCGGCGACGGCGGCTGGTTCAGCGGCAACGCGGGCTTCTTCCCGTCGGTGAACTCGATGATCGCCGTTGGCGCGAAGCCGTACGACTGGTTCTCCGAGATCCCGGGCGCCGCCGGCTACCTCTTCGAGGTCGTCTTCGCGGGCGTGTCGCTCGCGATCGTCTGGGGCGCGATGGCGGAGCGCGCGAAGCTCTGGGTGTACTTCGTCTTCGGCATCTACTTCACGCTCACGTACTCGATCGTGTCGCACTGGATCTGGAGCCCGCACGGCTGGCTCTTCTCCAGGGGCATGCAGGACTTCGCCGGCTCGACAGTCGTGCACTACCAGGGTGCGCTCGCGGGTCTTGCGGGGGCGCTCATTCTCGGGCCGCGTATCGGCAAGTTCGGCACCGACGGCCGCGCGAACCCGATTCCCGGCCACAACATCCCGTTCGCCGTCCTCGGCACGCTGATCCTCTGGTTCGGGTGGTTCGGCTTCAACCCGGGCTCGACGCTCTCCGTCGACTTCGGCGGTTTCGGCTACTTCGCGTACGTCGCCATGACGACGAACATCGCTGCAGCGACGGGCGCGGTCGCAGGGCTGCTCATCGCCTGGGTGAAGCTCGGCAAGCCCGACATCTCGATGATGCTGAACGGCGCGCTCGGCGCACTTGTCGCGATCACCGCAGCGTCGGGGTTCGTGGCGCCGTGGGCGGCAATCGTGATCGGCGCCGGCTCCGGCGTGATCGCGGTGTTCGGCGTCATATTCGTCGAGCGGATCGGCATCGACGATCCGATTGGAGCGGTGGCGGTGCACGGCATGTCCGGCGTCTGGGGGACGCTCGCGTGCGGGCTCTTCGCGGTGCCGATCCTCTCGTCGAATCTCGCGACGGGCAGCAAGGGCCTCGTATACGGGGGCGGCTTCCACCAGCTCGGCGTGCAGGCTCTCGGGCTCGTCGCCGTCGGTGCGTTCACGTTCGGCACGTCGTACGGCTGCCTCTGGGTGCTGAACAAGATCTGGGGCATCCGCGTCGACCCGGCCGTCGAGACGCAGGGGCTCGACGTCCACGAGCACGGCATGTGGGGCTATCCCGAGTTCTACATCCCGGTTCCCGGTGGGTACGGCACCGAGTCGCACGGCCATCTCGGCGTTGCGCACACCCACCGGCCCGCACCGGAGCCCGTCGCGAGGGAGGTGCCGGCATGATGCCGACCTGCACGTGCGCGAAGCCGGTGCCGGTCGAGCAGGCGACACGGAAGGGCGCGGCGAGCACCGAGTGCGCGCGCTGCGGGCTTCCGATCGCTCTACGTCTCGCGAACTGAATCGGAGAGGGCTGCGGCGCCATGTGCGCCGCAGCCCTCAGCCGACGTAGATCGGCGTATGCAGCGGCACGAGGTCGTAGAGCTGTTCGACATCGGGGATCGCCATCCGCACGCAGCCGTGCGAGGCGGCCGAGCCGAGTGACCATGTGTCCGCAGTTCCGTGGATGCCGGCGCCGTTGTAGAACCCGAGCCAGCGCGACTTGATCGGGTCGGCGGGGCCGGGCGGGATCACCTGCCCGGCGAGCGAGCCCGCCCACGCGCTCAGCGGCACGTGCCACGACGGGTTCACCTGCTTGTCGTTGATCTCGTAGAAGCCCGCCGGCGTCTCGAGGCCGGCGCGTCCCACTGCGATGCGGTACGTCTTCACGAGCTTCAGCCGCTTGAAGAGGCGGAGCGTGAACGTCTCGCGGCTGATGAGGATCATCGTGTGGTAGCGGCGCTCGAGCGACGACGTCCACCAGCGCGGGAAGACGGCCCGTGTCGGGACGGTCAGCTCGCGCGAGCCGTCCGTGCGCAGAAGCGCAGCGGTGAGTGCCCGCTCGAGCTGCGGCTGCTTGACTGCGCGGCCGGCTTGCGAGGGGACGATGCGCAAGCCGGTCGCAAGCGGCTTCGGCACGATGCGAGCGTTCTTTGCCGGCCGGTCGAGCACGCGCGCCACGTGGCTCGCGACCGTCTCGATCTGCGCGCCAGACACGGCAGCTTCGAGCGGCACGGACTCGTTGAGCCGCTCGCCGCGCACGTCGCGGATCAGGCGGTGCGCGAGGCCGCCGCTCCGGCTGAGGCGCACGGCGTTCTCGACCATCCGCTGGATGTCGACCTTCACGCCGGCGCTCGCCGGATCCACGGTGAACCGGTGGTCGCTGTAGACGAGGTGCACCGGCTGCGACAGCCGCAGGGGCAGCTCTTCCTGGAGTCGCGCCTCCGCGGCGGGCGCGTCGAGACCGCCGACGTCGATGCCGCCGACGACGACGCCCTTGGCGATCCGGTCGGCGTGCGCCTGATCCCACAGATAGGCCGAGGCGCCGCCCGCCGAGACGGCGAGCCCACCCACGGTGAGCACGAGGCCACCGGCGACAAGAAAACGACCCCGCATGCTGAGCGTTTTACTCCCCCTGTGCGATGGAGCGCAATCCCTCTATAGGCTCGGACCCGTGCGGTACGTGGTCGTCGACTGCCGCTGGGAGCTCGGTGCGCCCGGCAAGGGCCGTGAGCTCTACCGCGCCGGACATGTCCCCGGCGCCGCATTCCTCGACGTCGAGGAGGATCTGTCGGATGTCTCGGTGCCCGACGCGGGCCGGCATCCGCTGCCGTCGGCGGAGCGTTTCGCGGCGGCGGCCTCGCGCGCGGGCATCGGTCCGGACGTGTTCGTCGTCGCCTACGGCTCGCTCGGCGGCGCCGAGCGGCTCTGGTGGCTGCTGCGGCATTTCGGCCACGACGCCTGCGCCGTGCTCGTGGGCGGGATCGCGACGTGGGGCGGCCCGCTCCGCGACGGCGACGAGGAGATCGAGCCCGCCGAGTTCGTGCCGCGTGCGCGGGACGGCGACACGATCGACGCGGCGGAGATTGTGCGGCGTCTCGCCGATCCGTCGCTCGTGCTCGCCGACACGCGGACGCCGAACCGCTGGCGCGGCGAGCCGAACCCTGTCGACGATCCGGCAGGGCGGATCCCGGGTGCCGTGAACGCGCCCTGGGCGGAGCCGCTGCCGGTGCTGCCGGACGGCGAGCTCGTCGCCTACTGCGGCTCCGGGGTGACCGCGTGCGTCGTCGTGCATCGCGCCTGGCTCGAGGGCCGCGAGGCGCGGCTCTACCCGGGCTCGTGGAGCGAGTGGTCGCAGCGCGGCCTGCCGCTCGAACGGAGCTAGCTGGCGGAGTAGGTGACGCTGACGTCGGCGGTGATCGTCTGCGTGCCAGGCTCGATCGCAGTCGAGAAGTCCGCCTTGCCGGCGGCGAACGGGATCGGGGTCTGGCCGCCGCCTTCGGCGATCGTCTGGACGCCGCCGAGCGTGAGGCCGGCTGCTGCCGCGAGTGCGGCTGCCTTGTCCTTCGCATCGGCAACGGCGCTCTTCAGGGCGTCCTTGTAGAAGCCGCTCTCGTCGGAGCGCGAGAGGTTCGGGCCGGAGATGCCGTTCGCGCCGGCCTTGACGGCCGCATCGACGACGGCGCCCGCCTTCACGATCGTCGTCTTCGCGCTGATCGTGGTCGAGGCCGCGTAGCCGATGATCGTCGTGCCGTCCTGCGTCGTCTGCGGATTGAGCGAGATCTGGCTCGTCTGGACGTCGGCCGGGGACACGCCTGCGTTTTTGACCGCTTCGGCGACAGCTGCGGCTGCATCGCCGTTGTGCGCGATCGCGCCCGTCGCCGTCTGGGCCCGCGTCTCGACGGTGAAGTCGAACGAGGCGCGATCGGGCACGGTCGTCACCGTTCCGTGACCGGAGACGGTGATGGTCTTCGTCGCCGGCGTGTCCGCCGACCGGCCGAGATGCGGCTGCGCCACGCCGGCGATTGCCGAGGCGGTGAGGAGCACTGCGGCGATGAGGAGGGCCCAGCGAAGTCGCATCATGGGAGTGATACGGCGCCGACCGGCCGGACTGTCACACAGGCTCTTAAGCCGCGGCCGTGCTCGTGCCCAGCTCGCCGAGATACGGCGTCCAGCGCTGCGGGATCCGCGGTGCGGCGAGCTTGATGAAGAGCACCGGTTGCGGCGGGCGTGGCGCTGCCTTCAGCTCCATGCCGACCTGCTCGAGGGAGCGGTCGCCCTTGCGGAGGTTGCACGGGGCGCAGGCCGTGACGACGTTCTCCCACACGGACTCGCCGCCCTTCGACCGGGGCACGACGTGGTCGAGCGTGAGGCGGCCGCCCGAGGTGCCGCAGTAGACACAGCGCCAGCCGTCGCGGGCGAAGAGCGCGCGCCGGGAGATCTTGCGCTGGATCGCCCGCGGGACGCGGACGTAGTGGATGAGCCGGATTACGTGCGGCCAGATGAAGCTGCCGGTCGCGGAGCGAAGCGGCTGGTCGAGGTGCTCGATGACCTCCGCCTTGCCCTTGTAGAGGAGCACATGGGCGCGCCGAACCGTGCACACATTCAGCGGCTCGTAACTGGCATTGAGGACCAGAACCTGCTGCACCCTGCGCAGAAAGGTACCACCAGCCCCTGATTTCCGGCCCTTCCAGCCATGTCCCGGTGTCAAAGACGAAATATCCCCGGCGCCTCGGTTCAGCACCGCCCGTCAGCCCCTGAGGACATGTCCTGGTGTCAAACGACCTGAGGAAACGCCCGACGCCTACGAGGCCATGGCTCGTTCGACCGCTTCGAGCTCTTCCGGCGAGAGGGCGACCGAGGCGCGGCCGCGGTCGATCTCCTTCACGTAGATCCGCGCGTGGTCGCGGCCCTGAATCGCGCTCAGGACGATGCCCGTGCGGGCCGAGTCGAGCAGTGCGACCGAGGCGGACTGGTGCCCGCCCGAGTTCTCGTACGCGTCGTAGCGGACGATCGCCGTCTTCGAGACCGTCTCGTCGACGCGGCGGTCGACCTGGCCGAGCGAGGCGGAGACCTCGTCGACGGCACGCCGCAGCTCGTCCAGCCGGCTCTGGAGCGAGACGGCGAAGTCGACGAGGTCGGACTTGCCGCCGCCGAGAAGCACGAGCTGCGCCTGCCGCACGCGCCGCAGCGTCAGGTAGTGGACGAGGACGACGAGGAGCGCGGCCGCCGCCGCGAGGGCGGCGCCGACGGCGATCCAGCCCGCGGCGGAGGCGCTCAGATTCATCAGCTCAGCGTGAAGAAGACCGTGTACGTCTGCGAGTTGTTCGCGAGGTTGACCTCGCCGGGGACCGGCGCCACCACGACCTTGACCTTGGCCGGGTTGCCGAACGCCGCCGGCGGCACGTCGAACGTGGTGAACGTGGCGGTCTTCCGCTCAGCCGCCGCGATGAGGTCGATCGTCTGGCGCTTCTTGATCGTCTTGCCGCCCGCGGTGATCGTGAGCGTGACGGGGACGCTTACTTCCTGGAAGTCCCCGGAGTTCTCGACGGTAACGATGAATGCGAGATCGGTCGACACCTTCACCGTCGTCGCGGTGCTCGTCGAGAGGTCGATGCCCTGCGGCGTCGCACGCACCGAGACGACGCCGTCGCCGTGCTTGCCGCTCGGGGTGCCGCCGGTCGACGCGCCCCCGAGGCGGTCGAGCAGGAGCGTGAACGAGCGCGAGCTCACCAGATCGGAGTTTGTGACGAAGTGCGACGACGGGATGACGACGCCCTTGACTCCCTGGTTCTGGAGCTGGAGCGTCGCCGGGGTCGTGTAGAGCTGCTCCCACACAACGTCGCTTGCTGTCAGGAGTTGGCCCTGCGCCGTCAGCTTGGCGCTCGTGTCGGTCTTGTTCTTCAGAGCATTCGGCCGCGCGAGTATGTCTCCGAGCCCGGAGAGCGCCTTCGCGCGGAGCTCGATCGCGTTGACGAGATTCAGCTGCAGCGCCCGGAGCGGCCCGGGCGCGCGGATCTGCTGGGCCTGCGTGTAGGCCTGCTGCTCCTGTTGCGCGAACTGCTGCAGCTTCGTCTCGAGCTCGGTCTGCTTCAGTCCCGGCGAGACGAGCTCGCTCGCAAAGTCGCCGCCGAGCTTGTCGTCCGCCGTCGCGATCGCCTTCACCTTGTCCGCGTACGACTGGTACTCGTCGTGCTTGCTCTTGCCCTGGCAGGAGCCGACCCAGAAGACGAGGCCGATCACGATGACGATCGCGATTGCGATCAGGCCGACGAGCCGCGCGAGCGGCACGAAGCCCGTGGGCGTCCGCATCGGCGGCCGAGGCGGCCGGTCGCCCCCGCCGCGGCCGCCGGATCGCTCCAGACGCGGCAGCCGCCGCCGCTGGGTTGCCTCGACGGTCTCGGGCTCGTCGAAGAAGTCGAACTCGATGTTGTTGTCGTCGTCGTATTGGCTCAAGCTCGCACCTCGACCCCAGGCCGCAGGATCTCCGGCCAGACTGTACTCCGGCGTCCGAACGGAGAGGAGATGACCCTCCGACGGCCAACGGGTCAAGACCGTGTCCAACGCCGCGCTCGCGCTTCCAGGCGACGGGCTCGTCCTCGACCGCTACCGCCCGCTGCGCCCCCTGGGGACCGGCGGCTCGGGATCGGTCTGGCTCGCCCGAGACGAGCAGACGGGGCTCGACGTCGCTCTCAAGATCGTCGCCCGCGAGGGCAAGGCAGCCGCACGGGCCGAGCGTGAGGCCGCCGCAGCAGCGCGGCTCCGCCACCCAAGCTGCCTTCGCGCCTACGCGTTCGCCCGCGACCCGCGCCACGTCTACATCGCCTACGAGTTCGTGCCGGGCCGCACCTTCCGTGAGGTGCTGCGCGCCGGCGAGCTCCCGGACGCCGCCGCGATCGAGGCGTGTGCCCAGATCTGCGAGGGGCTCGCCCACGCGCACGCCGCCGGGATCCTCCACCGCGACGTAAAGCCGTCGAACGTCCTGCTCGCGGACGGCGACACCGTCTCCGTGCGCCTCCTCGACTTCGGGCTCGCACGCATGGCAGAGGCGGAGACCCTGACGGCGCAGGGCGACGTCCCCGGGACGCTCGCCTACATCTCACCCGAACGCCTCGCCGGCGAGGAGTCGACCACGGCCGCCGACGTCTGGTCGATCGGCGTGATGCTCTGGGAGTCCCTCTCGGGCCGCCACCCGTTCTGGCAGACGTCGATGCTCGAGACGGCCCGTGCGATCGAGCAGGGCGCGCCGAAGCTCGAGACGCTTCGCCCCGACCTGCCGAAGCGCCTGCTCGAGCTCGTCGACCGGTCGCTCTCGCTTAATCCGGCACGGCGCCCGGCCGCGGCCGAGCTCGCCCAGGCGCTTCGCGGCGTGGCGGCCCCGCAGCGGGGGCGGCCGCAGGTGCGGCCCGGTCGGAGCGTCGCCCTGCCCCTGGAGGCGGCCCGCGCCGGTGCGGCGGCGCTCGCAGGCGGCTTCGCGGCCTGGACGGCGGTCGAGCTGCCCTTCTACCCCCACGGCTGGGCGGCCGGCCTCGCGCTCGCCGTCGCGGGGGTCACGGCCTTCCGGGCGCGCCTCGGCCTCGCGCTCGCCCTCGCGGTCCCCGTCCTGCCGCTCGGCAACGTCTCGCTCGGCCTCGCCTTCCTCTACGCCGCGCTCGCGGCCGCTTGGATCGTCCTCTCCTGGCGGGAGCCGCGCAGCGCCCTGCTTTTCACGCTCGGTCCGCTCCTCGCGCCGCTCGCGGCCCTCGGGCTCGTCCCCCTCCTTGCGTCCGGTCTGCGCGCCGGCCCGCGCCGCGCCGCACAGGCCGGGGTCGCGGTGCTCGCCGCCGGTCTCGTCGCCGGCGTCCGTGGCGTCGCCCTGCCCTTCACCGGGGCCGCGCCCCCGCTCGGGCTCGGCGTCGCCGGCTCGAGCGACCCCTTCGACGTCGTGGGCACGCTCGCGCGGGCCGCCGCAGCTCAGCCTGCGCTCCTCCTCGAGGCCGCCGCCTTCGCGGCGATCGCCCTCGCCTTGCCGTTCGCACAGTCCCGAGGGCGGTGGGGCGCGGCGGCCGCCGGCGCCGTGATGCTCCTGCTCTGCGTGCTTGCCGTGCCCGCGGCAGCGGCGGTGCCTCTCGTTGTCACGGCCTGGGTCACGGCGGTCGTCCTCGCCGTACGGGGTGGCCGAGTTGCATAGATGCGCCCGGGGGTAATGTCATCCCGCAGCCATGGTGCTCCGGGCAATCGAACAGAAGATCGAGGCGCTCTTCGAGGGCGTCTTCGGCCGCGCGTTCCGCACGAACGTGCAGCCGGTCGAGCTCGCACGCAAGCTGGCGAAGGAGATGGACGACCACAAGACGGTCTCCGTCTCGCGGGTCTACGTCCCGAACGAATACACCGTCTACCTCTCGACCGCTGACCGCGAGCAGTTCGAGGGCTACGAGAACTCGCTCCAGGCCGAGCTCGAGGAGTACATCGGCGAGCACGCCAAGAAGGAGGACTACGCGCTTCTGACCGCGCCGCGCGTCCTGCTGGAGACCGACGACGACCTCGCGCGCGGCGAGTTCGGGATTGCCACGCGCATGGTGCAGCCGCGCCGCGCGAAGCGGGACGCCGGCGAGCCCGAGGAGCAGATCGAGCCCGGCGCGACGATGATCTACAAGCCGAAGGCGATGCCGGAGGCGGCCGAGGCCGTCGACGACCCGGATCTCGAGCGCGAAAGCGCGAAGCTCTCCTGGGACGGCAAGACGCTCCACGTCGACAAGCGCCGCGTCGTCCTCGGCCGGTCGCGGGAGTGCGACATCCAGGTCGAGGACCCGAACGTGTCGCGCCGCCACGCCGAGCTGCGGCAGGAGGGCTCCGCCTACTGGATCGTCGATCTCGACTCGACGAACGGGATCGAGGTGAACGGCCGCCGCGTGCAGCGTGCGAAGCTCGAGTCCGGCGACATGTTCACCGTCGGCTCGACGGAGATCACCTTCTCGACGGAGCGCGAATGAGCCTGCTCGCGAGCACGACCTACGAGAGCGTGCTCCTGGCGTTGAAGGTCGCGTTTCTCGTCCTGCTCTACCTCTTCATCTGGCGCATCGTCCGCACCGCCGCCACCGACCTGCGGCTACCCCAGGAGAGCTTCATCCTGCGGCCCGCGCTTGCGGGCGGCGGCGCGATCGGCCACGCTGCGGACTCTGGCCGCCTCGTCGTCGTGGCGAGCGCCGTCCTCGAGCCGGGCCAAGAGTACGAGCTCAGCGCCGCGCCGCTCACGATCGGGCGCGGCGGCCAGAACGACGTGCAGATCGAGGCCGACGAGTTCGCGTCCGCACGCCACGTGCGGATCGAGCCGCGGCGCGACGGCGTGTGGGTCAACGACCTCGGCTCGACGAACGGCACCTTCGTGAACGGCGTGCGCGTCGACCGGCCGCGCAAGCTCGCGAACGGCGATGTCGTGCGCGCCGGCGAGACAGAGCTGAGGTTCGAAGATGCGTAGGCTCGACGGAGCATCACGGAGACTCCTGTGACGATTGCCTCGTACGCGCGGGCGAGCGATACGGGCAAGAAGCGGCGGCGGAACGAGGACTCGTACGTCGTCGCGCCGCCGCTCTTCGCGGTCGCCGACGGCATGGGCGGCGCCCAAGCGGGCGAGGTCGCGTCGAAGCTCGCCGCCGCGGCGCTGAAGGAGACCCACCCGGACGGCGCGTCCGGGCCTGAGACGGTGATCGCGCTCATCCAGGAGGCGAACCGCCGCGTCTACGAGCGCGCGGCAAGCGATCCGGCGACCTCGGGCATGGGCACGACGATCACCGTCGCGCTCGTCGACGGCAGCGAAGTGACGATCGGGCACGTCGGAGACTCGCGCGCGTACGTCGTCCGCGGCGACGAGCTCGAGCAGCTGACCGAGGACCACTCGCTCGTCAACGAGCTGCTGAAGAGCGGCAAGCTCTCACGTGAAGAGGCAGAGACCCATCCGCAGCGCTCGGTGATCACGCGCGCAGTCGGCACCGACCCCGACGTCGACGTCGACGCGTTCACCGTGACCGCCGGCGAGGGTGACGTCTTTCTCCTCTGCTCCGACGGGCTGACCGACATGGTGGCCGACGCGGACATCCTCGACGTCGTCGAGAAGCACCGCGACGATCTCGACCGCGTGACCAAGGCGCTCGTCTCCGCGGCGAACCGTGGCGGCGGCGAGGACAACATCACCGTGATCGCGTTCTCGATCGCCGCGGACAGCGACGACACCGTGCGGATGGATACGCCGGTGGACGAGGACACACTCGAGCGCATTCCGCTTCCGACCGTCGACACGATGGTCGTGCCGCCGGAAGAGGTCGAGGAGGTCTTCGTCGAGCCCGGCTCGCCCGAGGCCGAAGCGGTCGCACGGCCGCAGCCGATCTCGCCCGCTGCACGCATCCGGCTCGTCCTGACGATGCTCGCGCTGCTCGGGGTCGCGGCAGTGCTGCTCGTCTGGGGGCTGGTGCGCTGAGCCTGTCGAATCGCAACCGCGAACTCGCGTATCTCGTCGCCGTCGGCCTTCTCACGGGAGTGGGCTTCGCGGCCGTGTACATCGCCGGCAGCTCGCAGATCTCAGCCGCGTCGCTCACGTACGCCGGCTTTTTCTTCGCGCTGTATCTCGCCGCGCACGTCGTTGCACGCATGACGGTGCCATACGCCGACCCGTACGTCCTGCCGATCGCGGCGCTGCTGACGGCGATCGGGCTGACCGAGATCTACCGGCTCGGGCCGAAGGACGCGTTCCGGCAGGCGACCTGGGTCGTCGTCGGCGTCGCGATCTTCGCGGCCATCCTGCTCGGCCTGCGCCGCGACTATCGCCTGCTCGAGAACTACAAGTACCTCTTCGGCCTCGGCGCGATCGCGCTGCTCTTCATGCCGCTCCTGCCGGTGATCGGGCTGCGCGTGAACGGGGCGCGGCTCTGGGTGCACTTCGGCTCCCTGCGCTTCCAGCCCGGTGAGCTCGGCAAGATCGCGCTCATCGTCTTTCTCGCGGCGTACCTGCGCGAGAAGCGGGAGGTGCTCGCTGCCGGCCGGCTGAAGGACTGGGGGCCGCTCCTCGTGATCTGGGGCGCGGCGATGATGATCCTGTTCGTCACCGACGACCTCGGCAGCGGGCTTCTCTTCTACGGGATCTTCCTCGGGATGCTCTACGTCGCGACCGCGCGGGTCGCGTTTGTCGCCGTCGGTCTCGGCCTCTTCGTCGCCGGTTCGTTCGCGGTCTACCGGGGCACCCCGCATGTGCGCGAGCGCGTCTTGAACTGGCTGCACCCGTGGACGACGGAGAAGATCTTCTGCCCGACGAGCGGCCAGCCGGCGTTCCGCCAGGACTGCCAGAGCTACCAGGAGGTGCAGTCGCTCTACTCGATCGCGCACGGCTCCATGGGCGGCACGGGCCTCGGCTCGGGCACCTTCGAGACCGCGTCGGGGCACCAGATCATCCCCTACCTCAACACCGACTTCATCTACTCGGCGCTCGCGCAGGAGCTCGGGCTGATCGGGGCCTCGGGCCTGATCCTCCTCTACATGGTGTTCGTGCTGCGCGGCTTCCGGATCGCGCTTCTCGCCGGCGACGGCTTCTCGAAGCTGCTCGCGGCCGGCCTGACGTTCGGGTTCGCCCTGCAGACGTTCATCATCGTCGGCGGCATCCTGCGCGTCATCCCGTTGACCGGGATCACACTGCCGCTCGTCTCGTACGGCGGCTCGAGCATCGTCGCGAACTTCTTCGTGCTCGCCGGCCTGATGCTCGTCTCGAACCGTGCCAACCGTGAGCTGGCGGGAGAGCGATGAATCGGCAGTTGACCCGGCTCGCGCTCGTTGCGGTCGCACTCCTCGTCGCGCTCGTCGTCGCGACGACGTACTGGCAGACCTGGGCCGCGGCAGGCCTGCAGGACCGCCAGGACAATGCGATCCAGCGCGTCGTGCAGTTCACCGTCGCGCGCGGTCTCATCGAGGGCGCCGGCGTCAAGACCCTGTTCGCGACGAACCACAAACAGAAGCTGAGCGGTCAAACGCTCTACTACCGCCGCTACCCGCAGCACAAGCTTGCCGCGCAGACGGTCGGCTACTCGACGCTGACGCGCTCGCAGGCCGGTCTCGAGCGCTCGATGAACGACTACCTCACGGGCGCGAACACGAACCTGTCCGATGCGTTCAAGCAAGTGCTCGCGAAGATCGGGAACGCAACCGTGCACGGCAACAGCCTCGTGCTCACGCTCAGGCCGAAGGCGCAGCGACTCGCCGAGAACCTGCTCGGCACGCGCTGCGGCGCGGTCGTTGCGATGAACCCGCACACGGGCGCCGTCTACGTCATGGCGTCCACGCCGACCTACGACCTGAACCAGATCGAGCAGACGAACGGGTACGCGCGCGTGCTGAAGATCCGCGGCGACTGCGGCGGCGCGTCGGCGCTCTACAACCGCGCGACGCAGGGCCTCTTCGTGCCGGGCTCGACGTTCAAGACGATCACCGCTGCCGCCGCGCTCGACACGGGAACGTACAACGCAAACTCGGAGTTCGACGACCCCGGCTACTGCACGGTGTACGGCACGCAGGTATCGAACGCAGGGAACCCGGATCAGGGCGGACGCGAGGTGTTCGGACATCTCAACTTCGTCACGGCGTTCCAGCACTCGGTCAACTCGGTGTTCTGCAACATCGGCCTCAAGCTGGGCGCCGGCACGATCCTCCAGTACGCGAAGAAGTTCGGCTTCTACAAGACGCCGCCGCTCGAGACGCCCGCGAACGAGCGTGCGCCGAGCGGCCTCTACAACGGCACGCACCTCTTCGATCCGAAGGACCCGACCAAGGTCGATCCCGGGCGCCTCGCATTCGGTCAGGAGCGCATGCTCGTCACGCCGCTCCAGATGGCGATGGTCACGTCGACGATTGCGAACGGCGGCATCGTGCCGAAGCCGTATGTCGTCCAGAGGATCGTCGCGCACGATGGCTCGATCGTGCGCAACACGAAGCCCTCGAACCTCGGCCGGGCGATCAAGCCCGAGACCGCGACCACGCTCACGCAGATGATGGTCGCGGTGACCGAGGGCGGCACCGGCAACGCGGCCGCGATTCCCGGCATCCACGTCGCGGGCAAGACGGGCACCGCGGAGACAGCGCTCCGCAACGTGTACACGGCCTGGTTCATCGCGTTCGCGCCCGCAGACAATCCCCAGGTGGCGGTCGCGGTCGTGCTCGAGAAGCAGTTGAACGGCTTCGGCGGCTCCGTCGCGGCCCCGATCGCCAAGCAGGTCATGGAGGCCTTGCTGGCCCGCTGACGTACTGGATGACTGAAGTGCTGACTACCCTGTAGGAGCCCCGTGGCCGTATCGGACACGCTCATTGGAACGCTCTTCGACGGGCGCTATCAGGTCGTCCGCAAGCTCGGCGCGGGCGGGATGGCGAACGTCTATCTCGCCGAGGACCAGGAGCTCGGTCGCAGGGTCGCGATCAAGATCCTGAACGACCGGCACGCGAACGACGACCAGTTCGTCGAGCGCTTCCGCCGGGAGGCCAAGAACGCTGCCGCGCTCTCCCACCCGAACATCGTCTCGATCTACGACCGGGGCGAGGCCGAGGGCACCTACTACATCGCGATGGAGTTCCTCGACGGGCGGACGCTGAAGGAGCTGGTCGTCTCGCGCGGGCCGGCCCCGGTCACCGTGTCGGTCGAGTACGCGCGCCAGATCTTGCAGGCGCTGCGCTTCGCGCATCGTCACGGCATCGTGCATCGCGACATCAAGCCCCACAACGTGCTCGTCGACGCAGAGGGCCGCGTCAAGGTGACGGACTTCGGCATCGCGCGCGCGGGGACATCGCAGATGACGGAGGCGGGCTCGATCGTCGGCACCGCGCAGTATCTCTCCCCCGAGCAGGCGCGCGGCACGGACGTCGACCAGCGCTCCGACGTCTACTCGCTCGGCATCGTGTTGTACGAGCTGCTCACGGGCACCGTGCCGTTCAACGGCGACACGCCGGTCGAGATCGCGATGAAGCATCTCTCCGCGGTGCCGGAGCCGCCGTCGACGCGGCGGCCCGACGTTCCGCGCGATCTCGACCTGATCGTGATGCGCGCACTCGCGAAGGATCCGGCGGATCGCTACCAGAGCGCCGAGGAGATGGACGCCGACCTCGAGCGCTTCGCGCGCGGCGCGGCCGTGTCGTCCGAGACGGAGGAGTCGGCGACGCAGGTCATGCGGCTGCCCCCGGAGCCATATGCGGCGACCGCCGCGACGATGATCACGCCGGGGCGGCGCACGGCGCAGATGCCGCCGCCGCCGGTCTACTACGACCTCGAGGAGCCGATGCAGCGCCGGCCGATCTGGCCGTGGATCGCTGCACTGTTCTTCGTGATCGGCGCGGGCATCGGCGGCTGGTTCCTCTACAGCGAGATCTCGAACAAGCTGAACTCGACGAAGCCGGTCGCGGTCGAGCTCTACCTGAACATGCCGGAGGCGCAGGCGCGCGTGAAGATCAAGAACGACGGCTTCCAGCCGCTCGTCGACCACCACTCGAGCCGCACGACACCGCGCGGGCTCGTGTTCAAGCAGGTTCCCAATCCGGGCGAGCACCTGCCCAAGGGGAGCCAGATGCACATCTGGGTCTCGACCGGCCTGCCGAAGTCGTTTGTGCCGGATCTCGTCGGAAAGCAGTCGACGGACGCCGTTGCGTCGCTGACGAGGCTCCGTCTGAAGCCCGATCTGCATCCTGTCCCGTCGCAGTTGCCCACGGGTGAGGTGACGGCGCAGGAGCCGAAGGCCGGCGTGAAGCTCACCGTCGGCAGCCTCGTGCGGCTGAACGTGTCGAAGGGCCCGCAGCCGATCGTGGTCCCGTCCGTGATCGGGGAGCCGTTCGCCCAGGCCGCGTCCGAGCTCCAGGCGCGGGGCTTCAAGCCGCAGCCGCGCTATGTCGACGACAACCAACCCGCGGACACGGTGATCGGCCAGAGCCCGACCGCAGGCGGCACCGCCGGGAAGGGCTCGGTCATCTCGCTCACGGTCTCGAAGGGGCCGAAGACCGCGACGGTGCCGGACGTGACGAGCTACGACCTCGCGTCGGCCGAGCAGCAGCTCCGGGCCTCCGGCTTCAAGTCGCAGGTGACCGAGCAGGACGTGTCGGACCCGAACCAGGTCGGCACCGTTCTCTCGCAGGATCCCGCCGGTGGCTCGCAGGCGGCGAAGAACAGCGTCGTCCACCTGACCGTCGGGCGCCAGGCCACGCAGACCGACACGACGACGACGCTCACGACCCCGTGAGCCGCCGGCTCCGCGTCGCGCTGCTCGCGGGCGGCCGCTCGAGCGAGCACGACATCTCCCTCGCCTCCGCCCGCTCGGTGCTCGAGGCGCTCGATCCGGAGCGCTACGACGTCGTAAACGTCGCCATCGGCCGCGACGGCCGCTGGGCAATCGAGGCTGGGGCCAGACCCGGGCCAGGCCCCTTGACGACGGGGCCACAGGAAGGTGCAGGGCCGGCGGAGACGCTGCCGGTTCCGGCCGCGGCGGGGACGCTCGCGGCTCTCGGAGACGTCGACGTCGTCCTGCCGATCCTGCACGGGCCGTTCGGGGAGGACGGGACGGTGCAGGGGCTGCTCGAGCTTGCGGATGTCGCGTACGTCGGCGCGGGCGTGGCGGCCTCGGCGCTGGCGATGGACAAGGATCTCTTCAAGAAGGTGATGCGCGACAGCGGCATTCCGGTCGCGAAGCACCATGCGATCCGGCTCGGCGACGCCGTCGAGAACCCGTTCGGCTATCCGGTGTTCGTGAAGCCTGCGCGGCTCGGGTCGTCCGTCGGCATCTCGAAGGTGCACGACGAGGCCGCGCTCGGGCCTGCGGTTGCGCTCGCGCGGCGGCACGACGAGAAGGTGCTCGTCGAGGAGTTCGTGGAGGGCGTCGAGGTCGAGTGCGGCGTGCTCGGCAACCGCGTGCCTTCGCCCATCGCCTCGCTTCCCGGCACGATCGACACGCTCGCACACGAGTGGTACGACTTCGAGTCGAAGTACGACGACGACGGCATGCGGCTCGTGATCCCGCCCGACCTCCCGCGGGAGACGATCGAGCTCGTGCAGCAACGCTCAGTCGACGCGTTCGTGGCGTCCGAGTGTGAAGGCCTCGCGCGCGTCGACTTCTTCGTGCGCGCGAGCGACGGCGAGGTGATCGTCAACGAGCTGAACACGATGCCCGGGTTCACGGCGACGAGCGTCTACGCCAAGCTCTTCGAGGCGTCGGGGATCGGCTATGCCGAGCTCGTCGACCGCCTGATCGAGCTCGCGCTGGAACGCCGCGAGCGGCGTTCCTCGCTCCTCTACTAGGAGCGTGCGCGAACTTCGTTGATCTCGACCGACGAGTTCGAACCGAGGTTCGTGATCCAGACGACGTAGTAGCGCGCGGTTCTCCCCTGGAGCGAGAAGGTCGTCGTGCCGTTGACGACTTTCGAGCCGGAGTCGGTGACGAACGGGCCGTTCGGCGACTGCCCCGAGGTGATCGACGCGGTGAAGTCCGGTGTCGCACTCGACATGGTGACGCTCGCGAGCTTCACGCTCCGGCCGGCGTCGAGCACGACACCGACGCCGGGCTTGTCGAACGTGTTGTAGTGCTCCGTGTTCCAGTACGTCGTGAGGTTGTGGTCGGTTGCCTTCGGCGCGTCGGCGTCGTGCTCGCCGTCGCCGCCGCCAGGGTCGTACGCGCCGACGCCCGTGAGCGGCACGGCGACGCCCGCCGTCGCAGGAGGGCCGGAGCCGGGGTTCTTCGAGCCGCCGAGGGTGAGAACGCCGGCAACGATCGCACCTGCGGCCGTCGCGACGAGCACGAGATAGAGCGGCCAGCGCGGACGCTTCGTCCGCACACGATGCGGCCGGCTCTCGCGCACGACCGGGCTCGGCTTGATGAAGGTCCGGTCCGCGTCGGCCGGCGCGAGCTCCGCAAAGCAGTGCCGCAGCTCCCCCTTGAACTGGTCCATCGAGGCGAAGCGGCGCGCGGGATCCTTCTCGAGCGCCCGTTCGACCGCGGCGACGAGGCGGAGCGGCGCGTCGGGCCGTGCCTCGGTGATGTCGGGCACCGGCTCGTTCACGTGCTTCATCGCGACGGCGACGAAGTTCTCGCCGGGGAACGGCACCTCCGCGGTCAGGAGCTCGTACAGGACGACGCCGAGCGAGTAGACGTCGGTCGCGGGCGTCACGGGCTTGCCGCTCGCCTGCTCCGGCGAGAGGTAGTTGCTCGTGCCGAGCACGGTCCCTGTCTGCGTGACGCCTCGCTCGACGTCGAGCGACCGCGCGATCCCGAAGTCGGTCACCTTCGCGTCGCCGTCCGGCGTCAGCAGCACGTTCTGCGGCTTCACGTCGCGGTGCACGAGCCCGTTCGCGTGTGCGAACGCGAGCGCATCGGCGATCGCCACCCCGAGCTCGATGACTCGCCGTACGGGGAGCGGCCCGGTGCGCTCGACGAGCTGCTTCAGGTTCTCACCGTCGACGAGCTCGAAGACGATGTACTGCTGCCCGTCGTCCTCGCCCCGGTCGATGACCGTGACGATGTGCGGGTGCGACATCTGCGCGACCATCTGAGCCTCGCGCCGGAAGCGCTCGACGTACTCCGCGTCGTCCCCGTAGTGCGGATGCAGGATCTTGAGCGCGACGTTGCGCTCGAGCAAGGTGTCGTGCGCCTTGTAGACGCTCGACATGCCGCCGGTGCCCACGAGCTCGACGACCTCGTAGCGGTTGGCGATCACCTCACCGAGCATGGCCGTCTGGGCATCGGAGTACGCGGAGCGCTGTGCGGGCACGAGCGTAGAACGCGGGAGCGGCCGAGACGGCTACGCGAGAACGGTCTCGAGCGCCTCTTCCCAGACGCCGAGGGCCTCGTCGAGCTCGGAATCCGTGATCACGAGCGGGCAGAGCACCCGGATGCAGTTGGAATGGACGCCGGCCTTCAGCAGGAGCAGGCCGCGCCGGGCTGCCTCCTCGGTCACCCGGGAGGCGAGCTCCGGGGCCGGCTCCTTCGTCGCCGGATCCCGGACGAGCTCGATCGCGAGCATCGCGCCGAGGCCACGGACGTCCCCGATCCTGGGATGGCCCTCCTGCCACGAGATCATCCTGCCCCGAACGGTCTCGCCGATGCGCTCCGCACGGTCGACGAGCCCCTCGTCCTCGAACACGTCGAGCACCGCAAGTGCTGCCGCCTGTGCGACCGGATTGCCGACATAGGTGCCACCAATGGCGGAGTCTCCGGGCGCGTCCATGATCTCCGCCTTGCCGAGGACGCCCGAGAGGGGGAGGCCGGCGGCGATCGACTTCGCCACGGGCATCAGGTCGGGCTCGACGCCGAAGTGCTCGATCGCGAACATCTTGCCGGTGCGCCCGAAGCCGGTCTGCACCTCGTCGACGATCATCACGATCCCCTCGCGGTCGCAGATCTCGCGGATTCCTTGGACGAACTCCTTCGGCGGCACGATGAATCCGCCTTCGCCTTGGACAGGCTCGAGGATGATCGCGGCGACCGTCTCGCGCGCGACCTGCGTCGTGAACGCCCGCTCGAGCGCCTCGAGCGCCGCCTCGGCGCTGATGCCGCGATAGGCGTTCGGGAACGGCACGCGGTAGACCTCGGGCGCGAACGGCCCGAGCCCGGCCTTGTACGGGTGCGTCTTCGACGTCAGCGTCAGCGACATGAGCGTGCGGCCGTGGAACGCGCCGTCGAACGCGATGATCGCTGGGCGGCGCGTATAGGCGCGCGCGAACTTGACGGCGTTCTCGACCGCTTCCGTTCCGGCGTTGAAGAACGCTGCCTTCGCCGGCCCGCTGAACGGCGCGACCGCGAGGAGCCGCTCGGCGAGCGTGACATAGATCTCGTACGGCACCATCGTGAAGTCCGTGTGGAGGAAGCGCCCGGCCTGCTCCTGCACGGCCTCGACGACATGCGGGTGCGAGTGGCCGACGTTCAGGCAGCCGACGCCGCCGGCGAAGTCGACGAAGGTGTTCCCGTCGACGTCCGTGAGGGTCGAGCCGCGGCCCTCGGCAACGACGACCGGCAGGTAGATCGAGAGCGGGTCGGCGACGACCTGTTGCTTCCGCTCGAGGATCGCCTGGGATTTCGGCCCGGGGATCTCGGTTTGCAGGTGAATCGCTCGCGTCGTCGCCATCGCCCCCTCACCATAGCCGAGTGCATGGACGAATAACGCCGATACAGCGGGGCTAGAGCTGAGGCGCCGGGAGGTCGGGCAGCGGCGGCGGCGGCCCGGGCCGGAGCGCGCCCGCGGTGTAGAGCCCGGATGCATTCCAGAGCATGAATCCGCCGGCCTGCTCGGTGCGCGCCGAGCCGATCTGAGCCGTGACGTCGGCGAGCGTGTACGTGCGCCCGAGCGAGAAGTCCTGGAGCCACGGAACGAGCAGCGCCTTGCCGCCGACGAGCTGCTGGCGGAAGTCCCGGAGCGAGAACATGACCGTCGACGCCGGTTCCGCGTTCGGGTCAGGGAGGTCGAACTCGCCCGAGCTGTAGTGCGATGGGTACGTCATGGGATAGATCGCGTCGACGATCTTCGCAACCTTGGCCGGATGCTGGCCGATCCCGAGATCGTGCGTCGCCGCCAGCCCGAAGACGTCGGCAGACACGCGCACCCCGAGCGGATGCAGGCGCGACGCGGCGTAGCGCAGGAACGCAGGCACGGTCGCGTTCATCGGCTGCGGATGCTTGCCGGGGAAGCGCATGATCGAGACGTCGCCGTCGCTCGGGAAGCGCACGTAGTCGAACTGGATCTCGTCGAAGCCCGCCTTCGCCGCGGCGACCGCCACGTCGACGTCGTACTTCCAGGCCGCGCGGGAATACGGGTTCAGCCACGCGAGCCCGCCGTTCGTCTTCCAGATCGCCCCGTCGCGGCGGTGGATCGCAAGCTCCGGATGTGCGACCGCGGTGATCGGATCCTCGAAGCTGACGACGCGGCCGATCAGGTACACGCCGGCGGCGTGCGCCTCGCGGGCGATCTTCCGGGCGTTGAAGTACGGGCGGGCGGCACCGTCCTTCAGCGCGATCGCCGGGGCGCCTTTGAGGAACGAGACGTTGCCGGTCTCGTCTTTCACGTCGACCTCGACCGTGTTCAGGCCGTCGCGCTTCAGCGCGAGGTACGCCTTGAACTTGCCCGGGAGCGACATGAGCGGGCCGGTGATGTGCACGCCGCGGATCTCCTCCGGGAGCGGCGTCCGGAACGCGCTCGTCGGGGCGGCCGATGCCACCGGCGTCAGCGCAATCGCTGCTCCCGCGCCCGAGCCGGAGAGGAGGCGCGTCAGGCCGAAGAGCGCCGCGGCGCCGAGCAGCACGAGCACGGTGAGCGCGCTCAGGCGGCGGCGGCGCACCTGGCGGCGCCTGATGTCCCGGCGCTGCCGACGCGCGTCGGTGGTCTCGATATCCGAGGCGATTGCCACGAGGGACCCGGGATCGTAGCCCGTAGACTCGCGCCGTGGTCCTCTCCGACGCCACGATCGCGCGCGCTCTGGCGGAAGGCCGCATCGAGATCGACCCCTACGACCCGGCCCTGCTCCAGCCCTCGAGCGTCGACGTCCGCGTCGACCGGTTCTTCCGGGTCTTCCACAACAATCGCTATCCATATATCGACGTCAAGGTCGAGCAGGAGGAACTGACGGAGCTCGTGGAGGTCGACGGCGAGCACCCGTTCGTCCTCCACCCCGGGGAGTTCGTGCTCGGCTCGACGCTCGAGCGGATCAGGCTGCCCGACGACCTCGTCGCTCGCCTCGAGGGCAAGAGCTCATTGGGGCGGCTCGGCCTGCTCATCCATTCGACCGCGGGCTTCATCGATCCCGGCTGGGACGGGCACGTGACGCTCGAGCTCTCGAACGTCGCGAACCTGCCGATCACGATCTACCCCGACATGAAGATCGGGCAGATCTCCTTCATGCAGATGACCGAGCCGGCCGACACGCCGTACGGCGCCTCGGCGATCGGCTCGAAGTACAAGGGGCAGAAAGGCCCGACTGCGAGCCGCTACTTCAAGAACTTCGAGGCCGGCGAATGATCTTCGTGACGGGCGGCACGGGTTTCGTCGGCCCGCACGTCGTGCACGCGCTACGCGCGCGCGAGCTACCGGTGCGAGTGCTCGTGCGCGACACAGGGCGCGGCGCCCGCGCTGCCGCGTGGGGGGCGGAGCTCGCGATCGGCGACGTGACCGATCCCGGCTCGCTGCGTGCTGCGACCGCCGGGATCGACACGATCGTCCACCTCGTCTCGATCATCAAAGGGTCCCGGGCTGACTTCGACCGGGTCATGGCCGCCGGGACGCACAACCTCGTCGCCGCGGCAAAAGAGGCGGGCGTGCGGCGCATCGTCCTGGCGAGCGCCCTCGGGCTGAGCGAGCAGACGAAGGACGCGGTTCCGTACTTCGCCGCCAAGTGGGAGATGGAGCGCACCGTGAAGGAATCCGGGATCGAGTACGTGATCCTCCGGCCGAGCTTCGTCTTCGGCAAGGACGGCGGCGTGCTGCCGACCTTCGTGCGCCTCGCGCGCTTCGCACCGGTGACGCCGATCGTCGGGCCCGGCACGCAGCGTCTGCAGCCGATCTGGGTCGACGACGTCGCGGAGTACTACGCACGCGCGGTCGACCTCGACGCCGCCGTGAACCGCACCTTCGAGCTCGGCGGGCCCGACGCGCCGACGTGGAACGAGTTTTGGGACCGGCTGAAGCGCGTGCTCGGCTCGCGCCGCCCGTCGCTCCATGTCCCGGCCTCGTTCATGCGCGTGCAGGCGGCGCTCACCGAGAAGCTGCCGGGCGCGCCGGTGACGCGCGACCAGCTGACGATGCTCTTGCTCGGCGACAACGTCGTCACGTCGCCGGACGCGGTCGAGACGTTCCAGCTGCCGCTCGTCCCGCTCGACGAGCAGCTTCGACGCGCCGCGACGTGACGCGCGGCCTCGTCTTCGCCGAGGCGGGCTCGCGGCCGGCCGTCGAGGAGATCACGCTCGAGCCCGTCGGCGCCGGCGAGGTGCAGGTGCGGGTCGAGGCCTGCGGCGTCTGCCACACCGACCTGCACGTCGTCGAGACCGGCGGCTGGGGCATGCGCTTCCCGATCCTGCTCGGGCACGAGGGCGCTGGCGTCGTCGAAGAGGTCGGCGAGGGCGTTACGGGCGTCCTCCCTGGCGACCGCGTCGTGATCGCTTGGCGCGCGCCGTGCGGCGACTCGTGCCCTGCCTGCCGCCGCGGCGACCTGCGCCGCTGCTCGAACAACCTGCGCGTTCGCAGCCGGATGCACCGCGCCGTCGACGACGCGCGGCTCAGCCCGGTGCTGCGCTGCGGCGCCTTCGCGGACCGGGTGATCGTGCACGAGGCATGTGCGGTGAAGATGCCGGACGCGCTGCCGCTCGACCAGGCGTGCTTGCTCGCCTGCGGCTTCTCGACCGGTGCGGGCGCCGCGCTCTGGGCGACGCCTGTGCGCGAAGACGCGTCTGTGACCGTGATCGGCTGCGGCGGCGTCGGGCTCGCGGCCGTGCAGGGCGCGCGACTCGCCGGTGCATCGACGATCGTCGCCGTGGACGTGCTGCCCGAGAAGCTCACGCTCGCACTCGAGCTCGGCGCGACGCATGCGGTGGACGCATCCGGCGGTGACTCGGTCGAGCAGGTGCGCGAGCTGACCGACGGCGGCGTCGATTTCGCGTTCTCCGCAATCACGGCGCCGGCCGGGCTGACCGACGCGGTGCGCATGTGCGCGTACGCCGGAACCGCGACGCTCGTCGGCGTCCCGCCGCCCGGGCGCACGCTCGACCTCGATCTCGAGCTCGACCTCTTCCACCCGAAGGTCGCGATCGCCGTGACACATGGCGGCGACACGATCCCGCAGCAGGACTTCCCGTTCCTCGCGCAGGCCGCGCTCGACGGCAGGCTCGACCTCGACCGCTTCGTGACGCGGACGATCGCGCTCGAGGACGTGCCGGACGCCCTCGACGAGCTGCACGCCCCCAAGGGCGTCAGGACGGTCGCCTTGCTCTAGTAACTCCGCTGGTTAGCATCCCGCGATGCACGAGCTGCAGAACGGCCTCTGGCACTGGGAGGCGCCCCATCCGGAGTGGGAGCCGTCGGCCGGCGGCCCGGACGGCTGGGGCCCGGACGTTTCGTGCTACGCGATCGACGACGGCGAGCGGTTGGTGCTGTTCGACCCGCTGGCGCTGCCGGCCGAGCTCGAGGAGCTCGCGGCCAGCCGCGCGACCGCGATCGTGGTCACCAACGCCTGGCACGAACGCGACGCCCGCGACCTCGCCGAGCGGCTCGCCGCGGAGGTGTTCGTGCCGCCGCCGGACGGCCCCGGCCGGCTGGAAGGGCAGCCATACGCGGCCGGCGATCGGCTGCCCGTCGGCGTCGAGGCGCGCCCTGGGGCCGAGCCGCCGCTCGACTACATGCTCTGGGTCGAGAGCCGCCGAGCAATCGTTATCGGCGATTCGCTCATCGACAACGGCACCGGCCTGACGCTCTTCGACCGCTGGATCCCCGAGGGCCAGACACGCGAGCAGGTCCTCGAGCGCCTGCGCCCGCTGCTCGAGCTGCCGGTTGAGATCGTGCTCCCGACGCACGGGGCGCCCACCGACCGCGCCGCCCTCGAGCGCGCGCTCACCTGACGCCGACCCGGCTTAGTGCCCGAAGCTCGCGCGGCGCTCGGCGTCGCGCTCGGGATCGGTCAGATGACCGTCGCGCTCGACGTAGCCGCCCTTGCCGCCGACCACGAAGACGACCGCGTCCTCATCGAACGGGTTCGAGATCGTGCGCGGGGTCGTGGCCTCGGCGTGGAAGAGGCCGCCCTCGCCGAGGTCGCGCGTCTCGCCATCGACCTCGACGCGAACCATGCCGCGGTGCACGAAGTACAGCTCGTCCTGCGTGTCGTGGTAGTGCGAGAACCCCTCGTATCCGGGCGGGTAGACGAGCGCGTTCACGCCGAACGCGTTCACGCCGAGAGCAGCCCGGATCTTCCGGAAGCCGTAGCCGTCACCGAGCTCGTCGAGAGAGGAGAACGCGTGGCTCATTTCTGGCACGCAGTATCCGCCAGCGGCAGTCGGGCGAGCAACTCGTCGAGCGTCGCTTTCTCCTCGTCGCTGAACCGCGCGCCGAACAGCTCCTCGATGTCGGCGTGGTGGCTCGACCGTGCCGACTCGATCTTCTCGAGGCCGGCCGCGGTCAGGCAGGCGTAGGTCACGCGGGCGTCGCTCGCGCAGCGCTGCTTCTCGACCCAGCCGGCCCGCTCGAGCCCGTCCAAGAGCCTCGTGATCCCCGAGGCCGTGAGGAGCACCGTGCGCGCGAGGTCGACCCGGCGGAGCCGGTTCCCCTCCGCGTGCCAGAGCTGGACGAGGACGTCGAAGTCGCTGAGCGTCAGGCCGTGCGCGTTCTCGAGCCGCGCGGACAGCTCCCGCGTCACCGCGGCGTGGGCCCGGAGGAACCGGAGCCAGGCCTCCTGCGTTATTTCTTGCGACCTCAATACTTGACTAGACAAGATTCTCCCGCTATGATCGTTGACAGCTCAAGTATACAGATTTCTCCCCAGGAGGCAATGACCACAATGTCAGTCATCGAGAACACCAAGACGTTCGCACCCGCCGGCACGTGGGCGGCCGATCCGGTCCATTCCAACGTGTCGTTCGAGGTTGCATACGCAGGCGTCAACACCTTCCGCGGCGGCTTCACCGACTTCACCGCCACGCTCACCGGCGACTCGCTCGACGGCTCGGCGAAGGTCGCGTCCGTCGACGTGAAGGACGAGCAGCTCAACGGGCACCTACAGACGCCCGACTTCTTCGACGCGGCCCGCTACCCGGAGATCGCCTTCAAGGCGACCGACCTGACCCGCGCAGACGACAACACCGTCTCGGCGAAGGGCGAGCTAACGATCAAGGGCGTCACCGAGCCGATCACCCTGACGGGCACGATCGCGCCGGCGCCGTCCGTCGACCCGTTCGGCCGCGAGCGCCTCGGCCTCCGGCTCGAGTCCACCGTCGACCGCACCGCCTACGGCGTCAGCTGGAACGCGCCGAATCAGGGCGGCGGCGACTACCTCGGCAACGACGTCAAGCTGATCGCCGAGCTGGCGCTCGTTCGCCAGGAAGGCTGACGATGAGGATCCTGGCCGTCAGTGGCAGCCTCCGCGCCCGCTCGCACAACACGAGCCTGCTCCAGGCGGCCGTGGAAGCCGCGCCCGAGGGCGTCGAGGTCGAGCTGTGGGAGGGCATCGGCGCCCTGCCGATCTACGACCAGGATCTCGAGGGCCCCGACCTCCCGGACACCGTGCACCGGCTCCGGGAGGACTGGGCCGCGGCCGACGCGATCCTCTTCGCGACGCCCGAGTACAACGGCTCCGTCCCCGGCGGCCTGAAGAACGCGATCGACTGGGCCTCCCGCCCCGTACGGGAGGGCGCGATCACAAACCAGACGGTCGCCGTGATCGGCGCCAGCACCGGCCAGTTCGGGGCCATGTGGGCGCAGGCCGACCTGCGCAAGATCCTCGGCGTCGCGGGCGCCCGGGTGGTCGCCGACGAGCTGCCGGTGACGCGGGCGCACGAGAAGTTCGACGCCGAGGGCCGCCTGCTCGACGGCGAGCTCTTCGAGCGGCTTCGGCTCCTGCTCGAGACACTCGCGCGCGAGGCGGCCCCTGTCGCCGCCACAGTCTGATCCTGGAGGGTTTGGCGAGATAGTGGCTCTCCCAGAAAGAACGAGGGCCGCTTGCGCGGCCCTCGATTCCGGATACCAGCTTGCATTGGCAGAGGCGCTTCCTGCTCCGGCTGAGGTAGTCCGCCGGGCGGCGCGAAACGCGTCGTCCCCTACGCTGGCTAGGCGATTCCCCGTAGGTCCCGGGGACGCACCTCTACCCGCTGGTACCTCCACTGCCCGTACTTGATGAAATCACTGCCGGACCACCTCCT
>Ga0307310_10000010_pt1 | contig 39771 bp, 33 predicted proteins | sample ER_DNA_197_FD_194502 | JGI IMG/M metagenome (GOLD analysis project Ga0307310, IMG submission 194502) | Bulk soil microbial communities from the East River watershed near Crested Butte, Colorado, United States - ER_DNA_197 | ecosystem: Environmental > Terrestrial > Soil > Floodplain | place...
GAGAGCTGAACCTGTTCTGGAGTGAGAATTACCTGGTGACGATCCACCGAAGACCCACTGCCGTCCTCTCGGTGCTCGATGAGACCCGACGGCGCTGGGAGCGAAATGAGCAGCGGGAATCCCACGGTGTCGCCTGTCTGGTGTATACCCTGTTCGAGAGCCTGGTGGATGGCTACTTCGTAGTGCAGGACCGGGTCCGGGAGCGGATCGCGGGCATCGAGGAGGCGATTCTCCAAGGTGAAGAAGGAGCGGCCGCCGATCTGTTCCGGTTACGGAAAGAGCTGCTACGGGTGCCTCCGCTCCTCTCGCCCACGACCCATGTACTGGAGGAGGTGCTTCGCCGCGAACGCATGATCCCTGACGTGCTCCGGCCCTATTATGCCGACGTGCAGGACCATGCCGTCCACGTGCTGGCCGAGCTGGACACATATCGCGATCTCCTGGGGGCCGCGCTCGACACCCACGTCTTCTATGCCTTTAATCGGCTGGCCAAGATCATGCAGCGGCTGACGGCCATTACTGTGATCATCCTGGTGCCCAACTTCGTCGCCAGCATTTACGGCATGAATTTCGTTCATCTATTCCCGCCGAGCGATTCGCAATACGGGTTCGTTGCAGTGGTCGCCTTTCTGGGCCTGATGGTCATTTGGGGGTTCGTCCACTCGCGGATGCTCCGGTGGCTGTGACTTTGCCTCCTCTCAGCATCCGACTCAGAACCGGTGAAACTCAGGGAATCTGCCAGACAACGGGTTACCCGTCCGTGAGCCATGATCTTGGAGACATTGGGTTTAAGTCTATGGCCTAGTACCTGCTCCTGTCGCCCAATCGACCCGTACTATCTCGTTTCTGGCAAAGCTGTTGTCTGTCCCCGGGGGTGCGGTTGAGCAGCATCACGCACATTATCTCCAATCGCCGCATCCTGCGTCTGGACACAGTCCGGAGCAAAATCCTCGTATTTGCCATCCTCGTCACGCTGATCCCGACCGGAATCACCGCCTGGGTCTCGTATTCACAGAACCGGAAGGCGCTGGAGGAGAAGATCTCGCAGGAGCTCCTCAGTGCGAGCTCCCAGAGCGCGCGCGAGATGGATGTCTGGCTCAAAGAGCGCCTCTACGACCTCCGTGTATTTGCCAGCTCGTATGAAGTCACCGAAAATCTGGTCCGGGGCGCCGAGCGCTCCTCCCATCGCGGCCGGCTCAACGACTACCTCAACTCCGTTCGCGAGCGGCTCACCGACTACGAGGAGCTGGTAGTGGTGGACGCACAGGGCCAGATGGTGGGCACCAGCGCGAACCAGGTCCATCCCCTCCGGTTACCCGGTAACTGGGCCAAGGAGCTGAGCACCAGCGATGCGCTGATCGGTGACGCCACCTGGGACGAGTCGCTCGGGAAGGGGATTCTGCTGGTGGCGGTACCGGTTCAGCGGGCCGATGGCAGAATGGTCGGCGCCCTCGCGGCCCGGCTCAACCTGCGTGGCGCGGAGGAGGGTCTCAGGGCCTTCGCGCCCAGCACGTCGGGTCAGATGTACCTCATGACCACCGAAGGCTCCCTGATCGCAGGGTCGCAGAGCGGCTCGGCGCAGCTGATGCGAAGCAAGCTGAAGCAGAAGGTACTGGACAAGCTGAAGGCTCGTGAGGGAACCGTCGTCAGCTACGAGAGCGTCGCCGGCACCGATGTGGTCGGCAGCCTCAAGCGGGTCCCGCGGGTCCGGTGGGCGATCCTGGCCGAGATCCCGGCCGACACGGCGTACTGGCAGGTACTGCGGTTCCGGAACATGACGCTGCTGATCGTCGGCGGGTTGCTGCTCGGCGTCAGCGCGGTTGCCTATCGTCTCGGTGTTCTCATCGTCCGCCCGCTCGAGCGCTTGACCAAGGGCGCGGCCGAGGTGGCCAACGGCGATTTGGCGGTAGACCTTCCCGCGGCCAAGGGCGAAGTGGGCGACTTGACGCTCGTCTTCAATCACATGGTCGAGCGGCTCCGCCATGGACGCCAGGAGCTCGACGCCGTGAACGAGCAGCTCCGCAGGCAGAACGAAGAGCTGGAACACTTGTCCACCGTGGACGCGCTCACCGGCCTGCACAACCGCCGGTATCTCACTGACCGACTCTCGGATGAACTGCTACGCTCCTACCGGGAGAAGTGCTCCTTTACCGTGCTCATGGCCGACGTGGATGAGTTCAAGAAGTACAACGACGCCTTCGGTCACCCGGCCGGTGACGAGGTTCTGCGGAAGGTGGCGAGCATCCTGCTCAGCTCGATCCGCGCGGTAGACTGCACCGCCCGCTACGGTGGAGAGGAGTTCGCTGTGCTGCTGACCGACACGGTGGGAGAGGGTGCCCTGCAGGTGGCGGAGCGCATCCGGGCCCGAGTGGCCGCCGAGGAGTTCCCCGGCCGAAAGATCACCATCAGCATCGGCATGGCCGAGTTCCCGGTGCACGGGCATTCGGCGGAGGCGGTGATCTCGCGGGCCGACGAGGCGCTCTATGCCGCCAAACGCGCCGGCCGGAACCGGATCGAGCGGGCCGGTCCGAACCGCACTCGGATCAAGGAGCAGAAGCCCTAGCTAGCGCCGTTCGATGAGGTTGCGAAAGATCCATCCTCCACGGCCTTCGCCGTCGCTGATCCGAATCCACTCGTCCACGTAGGAATAGCCGGTCAGGGAATCTCCCGCTTGTACCGAAAACAGCACGCGTGCGCCAAGCCCCGGTCCCTCACGAACATTTCCACCGCTCACCGCCTTGAGCGGAATCGGTAGCCCGAACGCTGTCTCCCCGGGCCGCTCGGGCACCCGCTCACCACCCGCCAATCGTCCGCGTCCGGCCGCCGCCATGGTCTTGGCCTGGTTGGCCAGGTAGAGCGCGCCGCCGTAGTTCTCCTTGCCGAACTCGTCCGAGCTGTCCTTCAGCAGCCGCCTGGCCTGCCCGGCCTCGGGGGAGGATTGCGGAGCGGCCACCCTCAATGGCTGGAGGGCGAGCTCCGCTTCGGCTATGCCGGAAGCCGCCTCGGCGCGGGTGGCCAGGGTTTGGAGTTTGGCCATGGCCCGCACGACTTCCTCCCTCGCCGCATCCAGACGGGCCTGGAGATCATCCACCTGTGCTTCCTTGTCCATCAGCGACAGCTCGAGCCGGGCGATCCGCCGGTCCTGGTCCGAGCGCGCCGTCGCAGACGGGGCCGGCCGGCGACGGACTGGCTGAGCCGTCGTCTCGGCCTTCTGGGAAGCACAGGCTGTAAGAGGAACTGCTGCGGCGAGGATCAGGTGGCCTATGCGCACGGGCACATCGCATACTCCTGAGGACGCAGTGAAGTTGGAGCAGGGGTCGGGCGAAGCGGAAAGTTATACCTACCCCGCAGGCATACCGCCAGTCCCGCCCTCAGTCTTCGTCGTCCTCCCGGTCCTTCAGCGCCTCCGCTGCCGTGTGCCGGACGATGCGATCGCGATCCTTTTTGGCGAGCGTGAGCGTGACAGTGACGCGGCTGTCGTCCATGTCGGCGAGGGCTTTGATCACCGCGAAGCGGAGGTGGGGATCGAGGCTGGCATAAGCGGCGGCGAGTGCTGGGACCGTCGTAGTGTCGCTGATCTCGCCGAGCGCTTTCGCTGCTATAGTCGCCAGAATTGGATCCGAGTCCTTGAGGGCGGCGACCAGCCGGGGCGGGGCGTGCTTCACGCCATCTTGCTCACCCAAGGCCTCGGCAGCCAACCGCCGAACGACTGGGTCACGATCGTCGATGGCGTGTGCCAGAGCGCTCGCCGCATCCCGGTACTCGACGTCGCCCAGCGCCTTGGCAGCGGCGCGGCGGACCGTGAGATCCTTGTCGCTCAGCGCTTCGGTGAGCACGCGGCCGGCCCGGTAATCTTCGATGTCGCCGAGCGCCTCGATCGTGGCAACGCGCACCGGCAGGTCGGGGTCGCGGACCAGCGGGGTGAGAGCTTCAACCGCCCTGATGTCCTCGATGTCTCCCAGCGCGCGGGCAGCGGTGGCCCGCGACTTCGCGTCTTTTGCCCGGAGCAGCCGGCCCAATGGCTTCACCGCACGGGCATCCTCCAGCTCGCCGAGCGCATGCGCGGCCATACGCGCTACGGCGGGTTCGGTGTCCTCCAGTGCGCGGGTCAGATCGTGCAGAGCCGCCGGATCCTCCGCGTCTGCAAGGCCCAAGGCGCCGGCTTCGCGGGTGCGCGGGTCCGAGCTCCGAAGCGCAGCCCGGAGCAGGCTCACCGCCTCTGCCTGTTCGCTGTTGCCGAGCATGCGTGCGGCCGCGTGGCGGAGGCAAGGCTTCCGGTCTCCCAGTGCTTCGGAGAGCACAGCCAGCGCGCGAGGATCGGTCACCCGATGGCTGAGTGCCTGGTGCGCGCCCAGTTCCGCCGCACCGGTCTCCAGCATTTCGTCCCCAGATCCATCCCAGCCCCAATTGTTTCCCACCGAGCGGACGGCGAATTGGCAGACCACGGTATCGCTGGCCGCAAGTGCCGCGAGGAATCGCGCTACTGTGGCGGAGTCGGGCCCGTTCCTGGTGTCCTTGAAGCCGGTCCATGGGTCGGGATCATCGTATTCCTCCTCCTGTTTTCCCTGAGCCTGCAGCGGGACGAGTGGCCACCAGGATAGGAAGAGCAGGACCGCAAGCGAGGCTAACGAGAGTCGTCCGATCATGGTTGGTTCTCCGGGGATGAGCAGCGGAGCCCCACGCCCCGCCGGATCGGATTTGATAGGGCGAACCGCGCGGAGGTTGTATCTTCCTCTCAACCCGCACCACCTGATCTCATCTTCCCGGGGCATCGGCTTGCAGGAGCACGTTACCCTTTTACCGCCTGAGGCGCGTCCCCAGGACTCCAAGGGCATCTCGGCGTCCCTTCCACCGGATCTGATGGAGCAGGTGCGCTCCCGGGTGGGCATCCTTGCCTTGCTCCTCTTCATTGCCTTCGCCTTCGATCCCCTTCTTTACCTTGTCGGCTGGACAATCGGCGCGCTAAGCGGGGTCCCGGTGGTTGTGGAAAACGTCGGGTTCATGTTGGCCGACCTGGCCTTGGCCATTGCCTCCGCCGGCATATGGTGGGTGGCGCGCGGCAGTTCCGTCTCGCCGTCCCGGCTCCATACCGTGGGTCTGATCTATGAGATCGTCATCTGCTTCCAGATATCGGTCACGATTTTCTGGCAGTGGTACTTGCAGACGGGGCACCTGCCTCCCATCACCTGGGTGCCTATGGTTATCGCCATCTTCCCCTTGATTATGCCGGGCCCTCCGCGCCGCATGCTCGCGGCTGCCCTGATCGCCGGCGCGATGTCGCCGTTGGCGCTGTACATCCTGGACAGCTCGGGCAAAGTGACCGCCGGAGGCGATGACTACTTCCGAGCGGTCGTTGGTCCTTTGTTGGGTGTCGCGTTTGCCTACATGGGGGCCCGGGTCGTCTACCGGCTGGGCCGGGAGGTGGCGGCCGCGCGCGAGCTGGGGAGTTATCGGCTGGAGGAGCGGCTGGGGCAGGGAGGCATGGGCGAGGTCTGGCGAGCCCGGCATCGCATGCTGGCTCGTCCAGCGGCCATCAAGCTCATCCGGCCGACGGGAGCGGGCAACGGAGGGGCAGCTATCTCCAAAGAATCGATGAGCCGGTTCGAGCGCGAGGCCCAGGTCATCGCTCGCCTCCGCTCGCCGCATACTGTGGACCTGTTTGACTTCGGCGTGGCCGACAACGGCTCGTTCTACTATGTGATGGAGTTATTGGAGGGACTCGATGCCGACACCCTGGTGCGGCGCTTCGGTCCGGTGCCCGCCGAACGAGCCGTCTACCTGCTCACTCAGATCTGCCACTCACTCTCCGAGGCCGAGTCGTGCGGGCTGATCCATCGCGACATCAAGCCGGCTAACATCTTCCTTTGCCGCTACGGTGAGGACTGCGACTTCGTGAAGGTGCTGGACTTCGGCCTGGTGAAGGCGTTCGATGAGCCGAAGGAGGCCGGTCCCGCTCTCACCAGGGAAAACATGGTGCATGGCACTCCTGCGTTCATCGCCCCGGAGCAGGCCATGGGACGGGCCGACGTCGATGCCCGAGTGGACATCTACGCCACCGGTTGCGTTGCCTACTGGTTGCTCACCGGTCGGCTCGTCTTTACCGCGGACACGCCGATGGGCTATCTCGTGCATCATATCAACACCCCGCCGCGCCCGCCCTCCACCTTGGCGGAGCTGCCGATCCCGCCGGCGCTCGACAATCTGGTTCTCTCGTGTCTGGCCAAGGATCCGGCCCAGCGACCGCAGTCGGCGAGGGAGCTGTCGCGCCGCCTCATGGAGATCGAGAGCGCAAGGGCATGGACCGAAGAGCGAGCTCGAGAGTGGTGGGACAAGCATCAGCCGGATGACTGATGATCTTCCTTGTGGTCGCTCTCGCCCTGATGTCACCTTCCCAGGCATCCTGTCGCACAATTCCTGATACCGCCCGCATCCAGTCGATCGGCAGATTTTCAGACATCCGGTACACCGAAGAGCATGCTTACGGCCACGCAGTGATGCTGTGGCGCGCCGGCGGCTGCATCTTCGGACTGTTCGAAAGCTCCGAGGGTCTTGCGGGCGATACCCCGACCGGTCTGCTAACCGACGTCCGCCACAGCCCCTCCGGTGCGCTGAGCTTCGCGGCCAAGTTGACCACGGGCATGACGAACATTGCCGGCTCAGCGGCGCCGGTTCCGTCACGAGATCTGTTTGGGTTTACGGGGCGGTTAGGGAATACGGCACTGGAGGGCAGGTTGGGCAGATCGGATCAACTGAGACCGGCGGTCGAGCCAGCGGTCATCCACATTGTGCTGCGGCGGGTGCCGAAGCAGGACGAACTGTTCGATGAGGCAAAGACATACGGCGCTTGGCGCGAGGCTGTCGAACCGATTCTGCGATTCCGCGGTCCCAGGTGGTGAGGAGCCTGAGGGGGACACTTCCGCTAGATCAACCTCTCGAGTTCACCGGAAGGTGCCGGGACTCACTTGATAGACCAAGTGGTGGGTCCCGACCTCATCCTCCGGGGCCCAGAAGCCGAGCTGCTCGGTCCAGCGGGTGGTCTGGAGCCGCCGCCCACGTAGCGTCAGGAAGCCTCCGGCTCGGGTGGTGACCACGCCGAGCTTCCGAAGATCGGCCAGGCCACGGAGGGCAGTCGAGCCTCGCACGGCCACGATCCGGCGCGCGGCCAGGGGTCCGATGCCCGGAACCCGCACCAGCTCTTCGTACGATGCCATGCCGACTTCGATCGGAAACTGCTCGGGGTGCGCCAGCGCCCACGCACTTTTGGGGTCGACGGCAAGCGGAAGATTTCCGCTCGGCTCGTAGACGACCTCCTCCGGTCCGAATCCGTATTCTCCCAGTAGATAGGCCGCCTGATAAAGCCGGTGCTCGCGCAGTGCCGGGGAGGCCGGGGCGCTTTCCAGCGGGGTATCGCTGATGGGCCGGAATGCGCTGAAATGAGGGTGGTGCACGCCGCCGCCGGTCTTGAGCTTGGTGATGGTGTCCAGCAGCGAGCGGTCGGTGTCTGGGGTAGCGCCGACCACGAATTGGATGGTCATGCCGGAGGCGCCTCCGGGTTGTAGCGGGTCCTTCGGCTTCCCGTGGGCCTGCGCCTCGCGCTCGAGGACCACTAGCTTTCGAACCCGCTCGAAATCGTGGAGCGTGGTGGCGAAGCTCTTCTCCGGCGCAATCTGCGCCAGGCTCTTGCCACACGGCGCCTCGAAGTTGAGTGAAACCCGGCTGGCCAGGGCAGTGAGCCGGTCGATCTGCGACGTTTCCGATCCGGCCACCAGCTTCACGTGGATGTAGCCGCCGAATCGATGCCGTTCCCGCAGCAGCTCGAGTACCTGAATGAGGTCGTCCATGATCCTGGTGGGACGGCCGGGGATGCCCGTGGTGATAAACAATCCCTGGCACCACCCCCGGCGACGGGCCTCCAGGAAGATGCGGACTAGCTCCTCGGGCTTGAGCAGCGTCCGTGGCATCGGTCGGTCCCGCCGCATCGGGCAGTAGTGGCAGTTGTAGCTGCAGGCATTGGTCATGAGGATGCGGAGGAGCGACATCCGCGTACCGGGGCTGGGGCGCAAGTTGCGAATGTTGAGCGGGCGGAGTGCGCCGACGTCGTTCGTGTGACGGAGGCGCGGCGGCAGCCCTTCTCGATCATCCGCGGCGAGCGACATTAATAGATCGAGCTTCTGCTCCAGGCTCTGGCTTTTCATGGCTCCCCCGGGTGGCGGTAGCCGAACGCTACCCGAACAAAGCCCGAAGCACAAGGACCAAGAGTCCTGTTTTAGCGTGTCGCTGCTATGACTTCTCCTGGGGCGCGAGGGCCCGGCGACGCGCCTCGGCCAGCGCGAGCCCGATGGTTTCTCGCGAAGCGAGGAGATCCCGGACTGCCTGGTCAGGAGTGCCGCGCGCCCGAGGCTGTAGGTCGCCCGTCTCCAGCAGGGCCCAGAGCCTTCCCCGGATAGACTCCGGCAATACTGTCTCGAGATACTCGAGCGCCGTGCCGCGGAGCTGCGGATCATCGGTGTGAAGAGCATGAAAGGCCAGCCGGAGCGTCTGCCGCGGTAGGATCAGCGAGAGCAGGGTGAAGAGGTGCTCGAGGCTCCGGTTTGCGCGATCGCGGAGTAACTCCGCCTCCATGGGCGAGGCTTCGTCGTCGGGCAGGTCGATGAGCTGCCGGGTCTCCCAGATCCCTCGGTCCACCGCCATCTCGCTTTGAACCAGGCCGAAGACCCGCTCGCGATCCACCCGGAGGCCCGGAATATCTTCTGCCATCGGGATCAGTGCACGGCCAGCACGGTAGCGCACCTCGAAACGCCGGTCCTGCAAGGCATCGAAGACTCCGTTGAACACCTCGACCGTGCGGCAGGCGGCCAGAGCGTTGATGAGGCGGCGCCGAATGGCGAAGTCCTCCTCCGGATCGAGCAAATGCCGCAACAACACGCGCGTGTTGCTTCCCGCCACATCGCTGAGTGCGCGGATGGCATCCGGGGCCGCGTCATTCCAGGCCAGGAGCTGGATGACCGTCTCCACTTGATCGTAATTCAGCGGATGGGCCGCGAGTGCATCTCTAACCTCGCGCGCGTTTCCTGTTCTGATCGCCCGGTCAAGTAGCGTCTCCGTCCGGCTCGGCGCCGCCGGTGCGGAACGCTCGGCCGTGCTCTCCGGGCTCAGGACGCCAAAGACCCGGGTCCGGATGCCGCTCAGATCGAACGCTCCCACGGTCTGGAGCAATGCGCCGGCGTCGTCCTGCATCGGATCCGGCAGGTGTCCCGCACGACGCTGCAGGCTTCCCTCGAGCGCGCCCACGTATCCCCGGTGCAGCCGGCGGGCGACGAGGAGGGCGGCAACCGACAGCCCAAACGTCAGCACGAGCAGCACCTGGCCGGCGGCAGCGCCGGCAACCGCCAGCGCGCCGAGGATGAGGACGCCGCCCGCCACATCTCCCACTCGGGCCGCTCCGACGTCGAGCAGCAGTTTGGTGGCGCGCTTTTCTTGCGGTGCGATCGGCGTGAAGAGCAGTTCGTAGCCAGCACGGAAGAGCGAGCTGCGGAGAACAACCTCGACACCCCGCGCCACCACCACCGATGTCAGCCCCGGTATGAGAAACGCGCTCACCGCGCCGACGGACACGCCGGCAGGGAGCAGGGCGACACTACGCGCGATGCCGAGCCTGCCCAGCAGTCGCCGAAGCAAGCTCACCTGAATAAAGATCCCGAGCAGGGCCGTCGTGGTGTAGAACGCCGCGAAGAAGCGGAGCAGCTGCTCGCCGCTGGTGGCCGTCACCGTGGCGCGTGCCTTGAACACGTAGTCCAGCACGCCCTCCGCCGTGGAGGTGAAGGCCACCAGCAGAGCGAGACCTATCAGGTATGACGAGTTTCTCAGGATCCGGGCCGCGGAGAGCGGCGGCTCGGTGCCCTGCGCCGGCTCGGGGGTGGCGCTCTCAGGCGGAGCGCCGTGCTCCACGCCCAGGACCAGTCCTGCCGCGAGCAGTTGCAGGCCGGCCAGAATCGGAAGCATCGCGGTGAGCGGAAGCACCGCGCCGACTCGCTCCGGCAGGAGCCCGCCGAGCAAACCGCCCAGGGAGCCGCCGGCCGTGATCTCCCCGATAGTGCGCCTGGCGGTGCTCGGGTCGAAGCGCTCGTTTACAATCGCCCAGAAGCCGGAGACGAGGAGCGCGCCGAGGCCGGTGAGGTGGAGGTAAACCAGAATGGCCGCTGCCGGTCTGGACTCCGCGGTTAACATCCACTCCGCGATGAGTAGTACGGCGCTCCACAGAAATAGCCGGGGCACGACGCGGGCCGGTCGCATCCGGGCCATGACCCGAGCCAGACCGAGAGTCAGAACCATGGAGAGCAGCGCGGCCGCGATGACCATCGGGGGGAGCGCCGCCACACCGAAGGTCGAGAGCAGGAGCGCGTCCCGGGTGGATTTGCCGGCGAGCTGGAAGGCGATGATGACCGTGCTAGCCGCTGCCGCGGCGGTGGCTGCCCGTCGATCTGCGGTGGAACGAAGACCCGCAAGACGCATTTAGTACCCGAAGCCTGCCTGAAGATAGAGGCCGGTTCGCTCTTCTCCTTTTGCCACGGCTATCGAAAAGGTGAATGCGCGGTCCAAGAACGCGACCCAGACACCACCGCCGCCGGCCGCGTGCCAGCGGTCCGATGACTCGCCCGCGAGAAATACCCGCCCCACATCACCTAGTCCGAACACCCCAAAGTCGGCCGGTAGGACCAGGACGAGGCGCGCGAGCGAGAGACGCAACTCTACCGAGCCGTAGGCGGATGCGTCACCCGCGTACCGGTTGACCTTTCCCAGTCGTACGGTGGAAGGCCCACCGATGAAAGCGGATTCGAAGAAGGGGTAGTGCCCCCAAACTTTTTTTCCGCCGATGCGGACCGAGAGCGTGGGGTCGAGTGGGAGGTGCGGGGTGAGATAAGTCGCGGCCACCCCCTCGACTGTTCCGAAGGTGCTGTCGACGTCCCATACCGCGGGATAGAGGTTGCCGCCGAGCTCCAACAGGAGTCCGCGAGTTGCGGCGGAGGGGTGGTCCCGGCTGTCGTGCAGCAGGGTAATGCCGCCTCCGATCTCGCCGAAATTGCCGCTTCCGTACAGGTCGCCGAGCGTGAAGAGGAAGCGACCAGGACGCCGGTCGGTGGACGCGTATTTGAGTTCGGGCCCGACCCGAATGGTGGTTCGTCCGTCGAGACCGAACACGAGAGACGGGTAGAGGCCGAATGCATCCTGAGTTATTCGGTAGAACTCGTTGTCGCGGGGCGCGGCAATCTCGTTGCCGAACCCGTGAAAGCTGATCACGTCTATCCCTGACGCGCGAAGCAGAACCTCGGCGTAGCTGGAGGAGTTCTCCCGGCGGAACTGCCCCAGGTAATCCACCCGATAGGTCTTGGGGCCGGAAGCGAAGCCTGCCCGGAAGCGGTGGCGGCTGGAGTAAGGATCCTTCCTGAAGCCGTAGACCTTGAGCGTGCGCCCGCCACCGAGGAAGAAGCCGATATCCGGTCCGTAGCTCGCCTGAGTGCTCGCCGTCCAGCGGCTCCCCCAATCGCGCGGCGGCATAGCCTTGGGACCCTTCCGCGGTGCAACATAGGGGCGGCGATCGACGCCGGCGCCCGAGCCCTGGACTCGAGCCGGTCCGTCGGGATCGTCGTAGAAGCGCTTACGGCCACCGCCGGTAGAGTCTACCAAGGTGTCCCGGCCCTCACCTCCCAGGATCCGTAGTAGCGGGCCGCCGCCCGACTTGCCGCTTACCACGGCGTCGTCGTCTCCGCCATCGAGAAACAGCCGGACCTCCCGGGTGACCGCCGGGTCGAACCGCCGGCGAAAATAGGGCTCGCCCTCCGCGGAGTCGCTGCTCAGGGTCACCTCCACTTCACCGCCGGGCTCTCGGGTGAGCCGCGCGCGGTCGCCGGCATCGGTGGCGTGAACGTCCACCTGTTTCCCCAGCTGCCGGTAGAAGCGTTCGGCCGCCTGGAGCAGGTGGTCGCGGCGGGAACGCAGGGCAGCGGCGAGTGCCCGGCCCTTGAGAGCGTAGTGCTGTGGTGGGAGGGCGCGCACCGCGTCATCAATAACGGTGTCGGTGAGTGTCGCTTGAAGCGAGCCGACCACCGATTGCCACACGGGCCACTCGACTTCGCTGAGGAATCGGCGATCGAGGTCGCGTCCATTCCACGTGGCGCCCGGGATGTAGGGATACTTGGGGCCGAAGTTTATCAGCTGGGGAGCGCTCTGCCGGGCAATGCTCAAGAGCACGCCGTCGTATTTGACGAAGGCCTGATCGCGATCGAGTGGGATAGGGACCCAGCGTCGCGGCAGCGTGGTGCCGAACCTGGCCCATCTCCATTGATCGGCGTGGCGATCCCAGTCGCCGATCAAGAGATCGAACAGTCGTGCGGTGAGGAGCGCACGGGTATCCACCCGGTCCTCGGGACTCCGCTGCACCCGCTCAAAAAGGCTGTCGCTGTCGATGATTTCCGTGGCGCCACCCCAGTGTGCCAGCGGGGCGGTCGGCCCACCAATCCGATCCTCCAGAAAACCCATGATCCCGCCGAAGTCGGCGTCGAAATCGCCGAGCCCAGTGCGCGGGAGCACCACGAGGCGAGAGTTGGCGTGGAGGATGCCGGCTGCGGTGAGGAGTCGGTCGACCACGAGCGGTCCAGTGGGGAAGGCGGAGCTGGTCTGGTCCCGTACCACGCTCTTGGCCACGGTGCTGCGTAGCTCGGGGGGCAGCGCTGCGGACGGGTCTTTGTCCACAGAGCGGAAGAAGAACTCGCGGCCGTCGGCTGCTGCCAGGCGCAGTGACTTGGTTTGCTGCCCGCCACCCTTCGATATGGGCCGGAGTCCACCCACGAAAGTGCGGGGATCGAGCACCGGCACGGTGATCGGGGTGGCCCAGAGCGAGCGGTACTCTCTTCCGAGCAGCAGGCTGTGCAATCCGCCGGCTCGGTATCGCGGCCCGGGCGCCTGAAGCGTGTCGTGCTGCGCAGATGAGTCGCGTTGCTGCGCGTTGAGCTCGGCCGGCGTGAGCCACGCGGCCGCCAGACCGACCAACAGAGCTCTCAGTGGGTTCATGGTGTTCACTCCACCCAAGTCGAAAAGACTTCATGGCTGTGTCCGGCACGATCGACCTCCAGCACCGCCAACCTGGCGGGACCGGAACGGGGGACATCCAGCCGGGCAAAGCCGCTCGCCTTCCGGGCGAACAAGCTTCCCTGAATGCGGGCTGCTCGCCCGCTGTGCCCGTAGATGCCGCCGCCGCTCACCAGCTCGAGCGGCACTCCCGCCCGACTGATTACCTCGAGGTTGTGCTCATGTCCCGCTGCGTACAGGCCGGGCGGTGCCTCGGCGAACGCACGGCGAAAGGCCCGAATCAGCCGGCGATACGCGCGCGATGACATGTCTTGGCTTGAAATACCCCGGCTCCGGATCACGGGATAGAGCGAGCCCACCAGCGGCAAAGGCAGCCAGAGCCAGGGGGCAACGTTCCTGAGGGGGAAGACATGGTCCTTCCACCCGAAATGCCCGCCGTGAACTCCACCCGACGCCAGGGGGTGATGGGCCGCGACGACCACCAGCCGCTCTCCCGCTCCCGCGACGGCTGCGTGCAACGAATCCACCACTTCCGATTCGGCATCCTCAGGGCAATCCGAGCTCGGGTCGGTCGGCTTGGGCCCGCCGTGGAGCCACCACTGGGTGTCGAGCAGCACCAGCCGAAGGCGCCGTCCCAGGTCAACTACGCTCGGCCCGGGGCATCCACCGCCGGGACGGAGCCGGGCCACACCCCTTCCCGCGGAATCTATGAACGCTTCCTGCCGTCGAATCGACTCCCAACCGTCCTTGCCGTATCGCGCCCAATCATGATTACCCGGAACGAAGAAGCCGGTCGCTCCCGCCTCCCTGACCGTTTCCACCTGCGCCGAGAGCCGCCGCTCCGCCTCCGCCCGATCCGGCTGTCCCGGAGCCGGGAGTCCGCGCGGATAGACGTTGTCGCCCAGGAAGACCACTACCCGGTCGGCCTGGGACGAGGCCAGGTCTTGTCGCAGGGCCTCGAGCACCGGCTCGCCGCGAGGATCGGGGTCGCCCGCGTCGCCGATGAGGTAGAGGCTGGCCTCGACCTCGTCCGGCGGGAGGACGGGCACCGGCGCCGGCGTGGGCGGCGGAGTCCCGGCGCAGGCTAGAACGCAAAGCAGCGCCGACGCGCGCCAGACCTTAGATCGCAGGCTCACCGGCTGAACGCCGAGCCGGGGAGCCCCCTCGACTTCCGGGCGTATTCCCGCCCGATCGCTAGGGCCAGGAGCAGCCACCCGGCCGCAAGCACCAGATTCACCCGGGCAAAGCCGGCGGTCCCGAAGCCGAGCAGCGTGGTGCCCGTGAACACCAGCACCGCGGACAACACGTCTCCAGCCCGCACGAAGAACGAGTCGATGGCCTGTTTGGCCTTGTACTTCTGATCGCGATTGGTGGGGAGAAAGAGCACGTTGCGCACGGTGTTCTGGATCGAGTAGTCGGTGGCGTTCTCGGCGATCTTCACCGCCCGCACCAGGGCCAGGATCGGGGCGAAGGCGAGAATCGCGTACCCGGTGAGGGCGATCACTGGCAGCACCACCACGGCCACCTTCACCCCGAAATACTTGAGGATCCGAGACACGAGAAAGAGCTGGACCAGAAGCCCTACCAGGTTGACCGCGAAGAAGAATTGAGAGTAGAAGCGGCCGATGTACTCCTGGACTGAGAGACCTCCGGATGCTCCCGCCGCCACTGCCGCCGCGGCTGCACCAGCCACAGTGCGGCCCAGGATGTATTCGCCGGTGGTGTTCACCCAGTTGAGGACCAGCATGAGCAGGGCGATGAGCAGCAGGTAACGGTCGGCGAAGACCAGCCGGAAGGTTCCCCGGCGGGTCGCCGGGCCGGTGCCGGGCAGCGAGACGGTGAGCTTCTGCATGTCCTCGACCATCGCCACCTGGTACTCGCCGGTGGCGGCCGGCATCTCCGCCGTCGTCAGGTGCATCGGCAGGTGGTTCTCGTGACGCGCGCGCTCCCGGGCGTCCACCACGTTGCTGATCATGACGGCCAGTATGAGCAGGCCTGCCGCCACCAGCAGCAGCTCAGCCACCCCGACCAGTGGGATGAGCCGGCCGGTAACCACGCTTCCCACCACCGCTCCGAGCGATCCGCCGAAGGCGACAATGGCGAAGAGACGCTCGCCCTGCTCCTTGGTATAGACGTCGTTGGCGAAGGACCAGAACTGCGCCACGATCATCAGGTTGAAAATCCCCACCCAGAGGAAGAACACGACTCCAACTGCGACGTTGGCCCGGGTGAGGCCGTAGAATGCGACCAGGCAGAGGACGAAGAACGCGGTGACAGTGTTGAGCAATGCGCGCCGGGGGAGTCGGTCGGCCAGCGCGCCGTAGGCAGGCACCAGCGCGAGAAGGAGCAGGGCCTGGCCTGCCGCCGCGTAGGACTTCACTTCAGCGCCCCCGCCCGACAGGATGAGCGCCTCCCGGATTGGCTTGATGACGTAATAGGCGGTGAAGAGGAGGAAGACGTTGAGCGCGAGGAGTAGGACGGTTGCGCCTTCTCCCGCTTGAACGTCGGCAAAGAGACGCAGGGCACGGTCCAGGACTCCGGCCCGGTCGGCTCTCCGCGGTGCCAGCTCGCTGCTTGCCGTCATTCGACGAACGCCTTGGAGAATCCCGGCGTGTTTAGAGCCGAGCGGAATCCAACGCGGGCGCAGGGGTCTCTCCTGGCGCCCACAGTTCTTCCACGGTCTTGGTCAGCATCCGATGATCGGACTCGACCGGCTGTACCCAGTTGGGCTGCGGGTGGTGGCGCTCCCACCAGCGGTGGGCGCGTTCCTCGCTCCAGCTCTCGCCGGGAACCGACGCCGCCAGCAGCCGGGACAGCTCGGTCGCGTTCTGGGGTCGGTCTTCCGGGTGCTTGGCCAGGCACGCAAGGATGGCGTTGTCGAGCGCCGCAGGGATCTCCAGCTCGCTCTGGTGTGACGGTGGAACCGGTATGGCGTTGGCATGCTGATACATCATCTGAATAGCGGTGGGCGCCTGGAAGACCAGACGTCCGGTCAGGAGCCAGTACCCAACGCAGCCCAGTGTGTAGATATCCACCCGGTGATCTGCCACCCCATCGCCGCGAACCATTTCGGGCGCGATATAGGCCGGAGTGCCCGTGGTGCTGTCCGGCGCCGTCAGCAGCGTCGACTGCTGGTCTCCGTCCCCGATCGCCTTCACCAGGCCAAAGTCCAGCACCTTCACGAAGTCGACCTCTAGTCCCATCCGGCAGGTGAAGATGTTCGAGGGCTTGATGTCGCGGTGCACTAAACCGCGCGCGTGCGCTTCGGCCAGGGAATCGCATGCCTGGCGCAGCAGGTATACGGCACGCTCCGGCTCGAGTGGTCCGAACCGCTCGACCAGCGTCTCCAGGTCCAGTCCATCCAGGAGCTCCATGACCAGGAAAAAGGTTCCGTCCTGGGCTACCCCGAAATCATAGAGGCTGATGGTGTGCGGGGATCGGAGCGATGCGGCGGCATCGGCTTCGCGGCGGAATCGCTCGGTGATCACCCGGGCGGCGGCGGGCGTGCTGGAGCCGAGGATCTCGGATCGGATCAGCTTCACCGCGGCCGGACGTGCCAGCATCTGGTGCGTTGCCCGAAACACTTCGCCCATCCCTCCCTTACCCAACGGTTCCTCCAGCCGGTAGCTACCCAGCTCCCGGGCGCGGCGCACCTGCTGTCCCAGGTTGTGGATGATCTTTACCGGCAGCACCACCAGGAAGGCACAGATGTAGGTGGGCAGGAAATCCCAGAGCAGATAGAAGGCGCTGAGGTGAAGCGGAACTCCGCGAAGATGAGTGATGACAAGAGCAAGCGGCTCCGTCGAGGCGGCCAGGAGCGAGGTAACCAGAGTCTTCTTCGGCGTGTTCGGTACGATGGCCGGATAGAAGAGGATCGGGATGCAGACCCAGGAGATCCGGGGGCTTATCGGCACCAGCGCCCACTGGCTGAGGATGGACACCAGCATACACTGGAGCACCAGATAACCGGACCCCAGGTCCACCAAGACGGGCTTGCCGCTCAGACGCCGGGCCAACACGGTCATCAAGAGGGAGCTGACGATCCCTATAGCCGCGACCAGATTCCCGGGGAAGGGCCACACGTCCCGCATGAAGGCCATCTCCCCGAGCCATCGCGCGACGAGGGTGTTCATGACAATCGTGAGCGCCCACAGCGTGGCGAAGACCAGGCCCACGATCCCGACCCGGCTGCAGGTCTGACCAAGCATGTCGCTGGGCAGGCCCTGTCCGGGTCTGGAGCTTTCTGCGGATCGGACGGGCGTCGACGGACGGCGCCCGAGGAGTCGAGATGTCATGAACAGCTCACGACGAGGGAGTCAATCATAAGGCTACTATGGCTATAGGCCGTGGGCTAGGACGCGGTTGCGCAGTTGCACCGGGCCTATCCGCAACGTACGTTCGAGCGGGCTGGTTCCACGAACCTCCCTTCCCGCATCACCATGGCGCTGAATCCGAGAATCTGGCAGCCGATCGCCATCGCGCTCCTCGCGTGCCATAGGGGTGCGCCCCCGACTTCGGAGCCGGCACGCTGCGGACCGAACGTCCCCCGCTCGGCACAGCATCCCCTGGCCTCTCGCGCTGCCGCGCTCGCGGGAGACTACGACCTCATTCAGGTGCGGACCCAGCCCGTCGGCGGTGAGACGAGCTCGGGCCGGCTTCACCTGGTGCCGCTCGACTCGGCAGCCCGTGCGATGGCGGTGGGAGGAGCGGTGCGCGACTTGACCGGCTGGCTGGAACCGACTGCCGGCGACAGCGCCTGGCGCTCGAGCGTCGGATCACGAGACCCGATGCATCCGGGCGTGGTGCTAGCTGGAGACCACGTGCGGTTGGGACAGACCAAGCTGGACGGGTACGGCGAGCACCTCACGATCACGGCCGTATCACCTGAAGGTTTCTGGGGCTGGTGGAAGGCGGAGCCTGGGTTCGAAGTGACCATGGATGCCGAAAGTCGGGCGTTGCCCGATCCCGCCGGCTATTTCTGCGCGTTGAGAGTGACACCGAAGCGGTGAAGTCACCGAAGGTCAGTGCGGGAATCCTTCTCTTTCGCCGGGGAATCAGTGGGCTTGAGCTATTCCTGGCCCATCCCGGCGGTCCGTTCTGGCAACGGCGTGACACCGGTGCCTGGACCATTCCCAAAGGTCTGGCTGAGGAAGGGGAGGATCCACTGGCGGCTGCCTGCCGGGAATTCGAGGAAGAGACCGGCTTGTCTCCCCAGGGGCCGTTCATTCCGCTGGGAAGCGTGCGCCAGAAGGCCGGAAAGCTGGTGCACGCCTGGGCCTGGGAAGGAGATGCCGATCCGGCCACTGTCACCAGCAACACCATGCAGACCGAGTGGCCGCGGGGCTCGGGCCGCTGGCTCACCTTTCCCGAAGTGGACCGCTGTGCCTGGTTCGATCCCCGGGTGGCCCGCGAGAAGATCAATCCGGCACAAGCAGCCCTCATCGACCGGCTCGAGACCGAGCTAACCCGCGAGAAGCCGCGCTCCTCGTGATGAGCCGCCGATCGCCCCGCCTGCTGACACTGTTGATGGGAGCGACTCTAGCGCTTGGGCCTGCTGCCGCTGCCACCGAAGCACAGCAGCAGCGTGCCCGTGCGGCCGGCGTCGCGCCCGGCGTGCTCCAGCCCGGTCCCCACAACGCAATCACCGATGTCAGGGGCGTGCGAGTGGGGCAGTCGACCCTCATCGTCGGCGACTCGATCCGCACCGGCGTCACCGCCATCCTCCCGCATCCGGGCAACCTATTCCTCGATCGGGTGCCCGCAGCGATCTACGTCGGCAACGGATTCGGCAAGCTCCTGGGAAGCACCCAAGTGGCCGAGCTGGGCGAGTTGGAGACTCCTATCCTGCTCACCTGCACGCTCTGCGTATGGAAAGCGGCTGATGCGCTCGTCGCGTACCTGCTCGCACAGCCCGGGATGGAGGATGTGCGCTCCATCAACCCGGTGGTGGGGGAGACCAATGACGGCTATGTGCTGAACGCGATCCGGCAACGGCCCATCTCGCGGGACAATGTAGTCGCCGCCATCAAAGCAGCTTCCGGCGGCCCAGTGGCGGAAGGAAGCGTCGGGGCCGGTACCGGAACCGTCGCGTTTGGCTGGAAGGGTGGTATCGGGACTTCATCCCGATTGACCGGCCCGGTCGACAGCCGATGGACTGTCGGGGTGTTGGTGCAAACCAACTTCGGCGGTGATCTCCACATCATGGGCGTGCCGGTCGGCCGCGCGCTGCACCGCAATGGAGTGACCGGGGGACAGAACAGCCAAGGCCCGAAAGGCTCGATTATGATCGTCGTCGCCACCGATGCGCCGCTCTCGGACCGGAATCTCCGCCGCGCCGCGGCGCGCGCGATTATCGGGCTTGGCCGGACCGGCTCGGTGGCCGACAACGGCTCGGGAGACTACGTCATCGCGTTCTCCACCCATCCGGACGTCCGGCGCCGCAGCGGGGAAACCCGTCGATCGGTTGCTGAGCTGGGCAATGACGCCATGTCCGGAATTTTCCAGGCCGTCGTCGACGCGACCGAGGAGGCGATTTACAACTCGCTCTTCATGGCAACGACGGTCAGCTCGCGACATGGCACGGTGCAGGCTCTGCCGGTGGACGCAGTGCTCGATATCCTGCGGCAACACGGCGCGCTGCGCTGATGAAGCCATACGCCGACCACTTCTCCCGGGTGGCCTCGGCCTACGCCACATGCCGGCCAGGATATCCCGGTAGCTTGTTCTCCTACATATCAGAGCTCTCCGCGCGCCATGAGCTCGCCTGGGACTGCGCGGCGGGCAGCGGTCAGGCGACACTACCACTCACCGGTAGGTTCCGCCGGGTTCTCGCCACCGACGTGAGCGCGGCGATGCTGGACCGCGCCCCGCGTCATCCCAGTATCGAGTACCGGGTGAGCCCTGCCGAGGAGAGCGGCCTGGCCGGCTCGAGCGCCGATCTGGTGACGGTGGCTCAGGCACTGCACTGGCTGGAGATCGGGCCGTTCTATGCCGAAGTAGACCGGGTTCTCTCGCCCGGAGGAGTACTGGCGGTATGGTCCTACGCAAGTCAGCTCCTCGGGGACGAATCGCTCGACGCCACGCTGAATAGCTTCTACACCGAGGTGGTCGGCCCGTACTGGCCGGCAGAGCGCCGTCATGTTGAGGCCGGCTATCGTACCCTGCCATTCCCCTATGTCGAGCTCGAGACGCCCGCCTTTGCCATGGAGGAGCGCTGGACGCTGCCCCAGCTGCTTGGCTACGTGGGGACCTGGTCCGCCACCCAACGTTTTCGGGAGACCCAGGGACATGATCCCGTGGCCCAGCTCGCCGGTGAGTTGGCCGAAAGCTGGGGAGATCCAGCCTCGGTCCGGCTGATTCGATGGCCGCTCAGCGTGAGAGTTGGCCGCAAGGAGGATTGACCCTTACATTGGTGCGGTCCTCACCTCCAGACGGTATGAAGACAGTCGACGAGTTCACGCCTTCAGCCGAGGGGCGTGCAGGTTCCGTAGCCTCGGTGCTCGTGGTGGATGACGAAGCAGCGGTTCGTCGCTTCGCGTGTCGCGTGCTCGGGCGGGCGGGCTACGGCGTATTCGAAGCAATGGACGGGGTTGAGGCCTTGGAGCTGATCCAAGGCCACACAGTGGTTCTGGAACTAGTGGTGTCCGACATCGTCATGCCGCGGATGAATGGGGTGGAGCTCATGCAGGCCCTCGCCGTATCCCGGCCTTCGCTGGCAGTGATCCTCATGTCCGGGTACGCCACCACGGCTCTTTCCGAGCGTGGCATCGTTGCGCCATGCAGCATCCTCCCCAAGCCATTCTCAGCCGAACGCCTGCTGGCTGAGGTCGAACGCTGTATCCCGCGTGCTGGTGGGGGATCCAGCGCCGCCTGAGGGCGAAGCCTCCAGTCACCCCCGTAGTAAACCCCCTGACTTCCTCGACCGAGGCTTGGCGCGGGTATTGCCGATTCCACCCGCCCGGGATCGGACCTCTCTCTGGTTGTCACTGTTTTGATTAGGCGTGACCACTATACTGCTGACAGCGGTTCTCCCCCGAAACCGTAAGACATTTCCGCGGTTGACCTTACGCAGGATCTGCCGACCGCTGGTGCAAACCGGCTCGCCGGCCCGACGCAGCGCCCTGCCGCCTGCGCCGGTGCAGAACGCAAGGCTCAACCTGGTCACCGGGACACGTGCTGCTAGAATCGAGGAAGCTCCAGATGAGTCCTGCCGCCCGTAACCACGTCACGTCGGTCCTGCTGCTGTTTCTGTTGGGCTGCAGTGGCGACCCAACCGGTCCCACTGGCGGGGGCACGCTTTCAGTCACGATTCAAGGTCTCCCGAGCGGCGCGGCCGGGGCCGTGTCGGTCAGCGGTCCTGGCGGGTACAGCCAGTCTTTAACCAGCAGCCAGACGTTCACCGGCGTCGCACCTGGCGTCTACACAGTGACCGCATCCGACGTCACGGTAGGAGCCGCGCCCTACCAGGCCAGTCCTTCGAGTCAGACAGTGACGGTCTTGCAGAGCGGCTCGCGGGGCACCGCGTTCATCACCTATACCACGCCTACCGGCGCGGTCGCGCTCACTATCAGTGGCCTTGGCACCAGCAGCAATGCGCTCGTGACCGTCACCGGTCCAGGGAGCTACAACCAATCGGTGAGCAACAGCAGAACGCTGAGCGGCCTCGCCCCCGGCGACTATACGATCGATGCCCAGAACGTTGCGGGAGTATCCTGCGGCTCCACCTTCAACGCGAGTCCCACCACTCAGAACGTGACCGTCACGGCGGGTGCCACCGCGAGTAGGACGGTCTCCTATAGCCCTACGGCTTCCGGATTGGTGAACCTGTGTGTCGATGGCATGTACCTGACCCAGAGTGCGCAGAACTATGCCGGGACTATTCCTCTGGTGCAGAATCGGAATGGTTTGCTGCGGATCTTCGCGGTGGCGGACCAGGCCAACAACTTAACACCGGTTGTGCAGGTGAGGTTCTACAATGGCGCCACCCTGCAGTCCACCGTCAACCTCCCCCCGCCCACGGGAATGACGGGTGTGCCCACCGCTCCAGATGAAAGCGCACTGAGCAAATCGTGGAACTATCCCGTGCCCGGATCGATGATACAGCCTGGGCTGAGAATCGAGGCGGAGGTCAATCCTTCCCCCTCAATTCCGGAGAACAATACTGGCGACAACGTATTTGGGCCGGCAGCCCCAGTGATCAAGGCCGTGCCTACGCTCAACGTCACCTTCGTTCCGATCATCCAGAAAGGCATTCCGATCGGCCGGCGGGTTGCGGGTAACGTCACCACTGGAAATGCAGCGAGCTTCCTGCAGGCCACTAAGGACATGCACCCGATCGATACCTACGATGCGGCCGTTCACGCGGGGTATACCACGACGACGTTTGACACGCTGCAGCGCAACAACGAGAACAGCGCGTGGGGGACGATCCTGGGGGAGATCGATATGCTGCGGGCGACTGAAGGCAGCTCACGCTATTACTACGGCGTGGCCAAGGTCTCCTATAGCAACGGTGTCGCCGGAGTCGCCTACGTGAGTAACCCAGGGACTCTTCCGCCACAGGTCGCCCGCGCCGCCCTCGGCTGGGATTACATCCCCAGCGGCAGCATTGTTGCGGCCCACGAGCTGGGACACAATTGGGCTCGGAACCACGCGCCCTGCGGAGGCCCTAGCGGGGTCGATCTCAGCTATCCGCAACCGGATGGCACCACCGGCGGCTATGGCTACGATATGTCAACCGGGACGATCGAGCCGCCCATCATTACCGATATCATGGGATACTGCGATCCGAAGTGGATCAGCGCGTATACTTACTCGGGGATATTGAACTATCTCTCCACCGTAAGCCCACTGGTACAGGCCAGCGCATCCAGAGCGGCCGTTCAACCTTGCCTTCTCGTCTGGGGCCACATCCGAAATGGGGAGCCCGTGCTCGAGCCGGCCTTCCAGGTCAACACCCGCCCGAGCCTCCCCGCTCAGGCAGGGCCTTACTCCCTCGAGGGCAGAGCTTCCGATGGTAGCCCGGTCTTCAGCCTCTCCTTCGCACCCAGCGAGATCGCCGATGCCCCCGGGAGCCAGCAGAACTTCGTCTTCGCCGTTCCCCTGCCGGCGGCGCGCGCATCCCGGCTGACGAGTCTCCACCTGCATGGAAACGGCCGGCCCGCCATCCTCGCCGCTACAACGGCAGTGACCGGCGCCCAGGCTGCCACCCAATCCGAGGCGGTCGAGCTTCGGCGGTCGGGGGCCGGCAATGTGAGTCTCCGATGGGATGCCCGGGCCCACCCGATGATTATGGTCCGTGATGCCCAGACCGGCGAGGTCCTGTCACTCGCCCGGGGCGGGGATGCGGAGTTCTCCACCCATAAGGGACAGGTGGATCTGGTGATGTCGGATGGCGTGAAGAGCAGAGTCAAGCGGGTGGCGGTGGCTCCGTGATCAGGATAATGACCGCGGGAATCTTGCTGGGGCTCACCTCCTGTGCCCGGAACGGAGCGGAGTCAAAGCCGGCTAATCAATCATCCCAGTCGGTAACGTCCGCGCCGGTAATCACGTTCGAGCGTACCGCCTGTTTCGGCAGCTGCCCGGTCTACACAATCTCGGTCTCGCCGTCGGGCGAAGTGCAGTACGAAGGCAGGGCGCATGTGCGCCAGCTGGGAGCAGCAACGGGCAAGGTGCCACGGGAGCGAGTCGATTCCCTCCTCTCGGAGTTGGACCGGGGAGGATACTTCACCTTTGCCGAACGGTACACCTCGCCGGAGCCCGCCTGCGGGCGGTACGTCACCGACTCACCTACCGTCATCACTTCGGTCACGCTGCGGGGTCGCACCAGGCGGATCACCCACGATTATGGATGCGGCGGAGCGCCGGGGGCACTCGTGGTCCTCGAGCACCGGATCGACGAGGTTTTGAACTCCGACCGGTGGACCGGCCGCTAGCGCCTTCCTTCTGGATCCAGCCGGTCCCGAAGCGCATCTCCCAACAGCGTCGCCCCTACCACTACCAGGACCAGTGCCACGCCCGGCGCAGTCGCCACCCACGGGGCGTTCACCAGCGTATCCCGCCCAGAGGCGATCAGATTTCCCCACGATGGCGTCGGCGGCTGCACTCCAAGCCCCAGGAATGACAGTCCAGCCTCCAGCATGATTGCGTTCCCGATGCCAAGCGCGGCGGCCACGATCACCGGCGTGAGCGCGTTGGGCAGGATGTGACGAACCAGCACTCGCGGTCCGGGTACGCCCAACGCCACCGCGCTTTCGACGAAAGGCCGGGCGGCCAGCGCGCGAACTTCCCCGTAAACCAGGCGCGCGATGGTCATCCAGCCGGTCAACCCAAGCACCACGATCACGAGGGCCGCGCTCGGCTGCCAGAGTGAAGCGAGTAACAGCAGGAGCACCACGCGGGGCAGGGCGAGCGCAAAGTCGGTGAACCCCAGCAGCACCACACCCAGCCGGCGGGGCCAGAATCCCGCTGCCGCCCCAACTGCCAGCCCGATGGCCACCGAGAGAAGAACCGCCAGCACACCCACGCCCAGAGATACCCGCGCACCGTAGGCGAGGCGGGCCCACACGTCGCGCCCGAACCGGTCGGTACCGAGCAGGTGAAAGGTGCCGTGAACGTCGGCGCTCATGGGCGGCAGGAAACGGGTGGCGACGATGTCCCGCTGGATCGATGGGTCTACCGCCAGAAGCGGAGCGAGCAATGCGACCAGAACCGCGATAGCGAGCACGGCAAAGCCGAACCGAGCTCGTGAGTCCTGGATCAGTGAATGACGGGCGCGCATCAGGCCGCTCCGCCGACCTGAGTGGTCCTGAGCCGGGGATCCGCCCAGGCGGCCAGTCCCTCGGCGAGCAGGTTACCGAGTACGACGAGTATGGCGCTCACCGCTGTGGCCGCCATGATCACCGGATAATCCCGAGCCCCCACCGCTTCGACCATGATCCGTCCCACGCCCGGCCAGGCGAAGATCGCCTCGATGAACACCGCACCTGAGAAGAGTGCCGGGAGCGAGAGTCCCAACAGCGTAAGCACCGGGATGAGCGCGTTGCGCAGCACGTGCCTGACGGTGACCTGAACCGGAGAGAGACCCTTCGCGTGGGCCACGGTGACGTAGGGCGCGCCCTTCACGTCGAGCATCGCGCCGCGGACGTAGCGTGCCGTGCCTCCGATTCCGATCAGCGTCAGGGTCGCGAGGGGAAGTGCGAGGTGCCGGAGACGGTCGAGCATCTGGTCCGAGCCGGTGAGGAAATCAGCGTCGAAGCCCGCCGCGCCGAACGCAGGCAGCGCCCGGAGCCAGTAAGTGAAGACCATCACCAGCATCAACCCGAGCCAGTAGCCGGGCAAGGCGAAGAGAGTGACGGTCACGACCGAGAGGATGGTGTCGAGCCGGCCATTCCGCGCCGCCTGAACCGCTCCCACGGCGATGCCGAGGAGATAGCTTAGCACCAGTGAGAGACCGACCAGCCTCACTGTAGCGGGCCACGCGTCGCCGATCATCACCCGGACTGAACGTCCGGTCGCGATGCTGGTGCCCCAGTCGCCCCGGACGAACCGACGAACCCATGACGCGTATTGCTCCACGATCGGCCGATCGAGCCCTAAGGCCTTTCGTTGGGCGGAGAGCTGCTCCTGAGTGGCGGTCGGACCGACCAGGAGGAGCGCCGGATCGCCTGGTGCAAGCCGGAGGAGGAAGAACATCAGGGTCACGACGCCGATGATTACCGCGAGGCCGGCGATTGCACGACGGATCAAGGCGCGAAGCATGGCTTGAATGTAGAATACGCCGTGCTCTCGGCGCGAATCGCTATCCTCCTCCTTGTTGCCACGACGTCCGCCTGCGGATCGAGCGCGGATCGTCGCGGGGCCACGGTCCTTTTCGCTTCTGGAGCGGATCTCCAGAGTATCAACCCGCTGCTCACGGTGCATCCACTCGCCCGCCAGGTGCAGCGGTACGTGCTGCTCACTACGCTGGCACGCTACGACAGCACGCTGACTCCGCGGCCGTACCTCGCCCGGCGCTGGGAGTGGTCACCTGATCGCACCCGGCTCACGTTTCATCTCGAGACCACGGTCCGCTGGCATGACGGACAGCCCACCACTGCGCGCGATGTGGCCTGGACCCTCGACGCCGCACGCGATCCCGATACCGGCTACCCACGGGTGAACGATCTGGCGGAGCTCGCCTCTGTGCGCACCGCCGACGACTCCACGGTGGTCCTGAGATTTCGCTCGCCTCAGTCCGGCTTTCCCGACCTTCTCACTGATCTGGCGATTCTGCCGGCCCATCTGCTGGATAGCATTCCTCACCCCTCGCTCCGCCAAGCTGCCTGGAATGTGACTCCGGTGGGCAACGGGCCATTTCGGTTCGTATCCCACGAGCCGAATCGCCGCTGGGTCTTTGCCGCCGACTCCACCTTCCCGGCAGCGCTTGGGGGTCCACCCAGGCTCCAGCGGTTCACGGTAGTGGTGGTGGACGAACCGACCACCAAGCTCGCCGCCTTGGTATCGGGCGAGCTCGACTTCGCCGGCATTCAGCCCGCGCACGCCGAGTTCGTTCGCCGAGACCCGAATCTGGAGGTGGTGAGCTATCCGCTGCTCATGACCTACGGCATCGTATTCAACACCAGGCGGCCGCCCTTCAACCGGCTCCCTCTCCGGCGTGCATTGAGCCGCGCCATCGATCGCGATGAACTGGTCGAAGGGTACGCTTACGGGTTCGGAACGCCTGCTGAAGGCCCGGTACCACCCTCCGCGCCGAGCTATCTTCCGATCGCCGTGGCAGGACCCGGCACCTCGGCGCCGCGGACGGAGCGAATCGCCTTCGAGCTTCTCACCGTGGGCAGCGGTGAGGCTGCCCTGGAGCAGATGGTGCAGGCACGCCTGAGGAGCGCCGGATTCGATCTCACGATTCGCCAGCTGGAGCTGTCGGCTTTCCTTGCGCGAGTCTATCGCTCGCATGACTTCGACGCCGCTGTCGTCGGCACCCCCGGCGATCTTGGGCTCGGCTATCTCGCTCCCCTGGCGGCACTCGCCGGCATCAAGGCGCCGGCCGACCCGGCGGCGGCGCAGCGCCTGTTCGCCGACTCGTTGCCCGTCGCCTTCCTCTATCACGCCCGCGGCCTTCAGGGAATGAACCGGCGCGTACATGGGGTGACGATGGATCTCCGGGGCGAGCTTCCCACCGTGCACGACTGGTGGGTGGGATCGTGAAGCCCCCTGGCAGCTCCGGTGACACGTTCGCGGCCGTGGCGCCGGTCCGTCTCGATCTGGCAGGAGGCTGGACCGACGTGCCGCCCTTCTCGGAGCGCGAGGGCGGGGTCGTGGTCACGGCAGCGGTCCGGCTCTTCGCCCGGGCGGAGGTGCTGCTTGGCGGGCGGGGATTCCGGCTTGTCTCCGAAGATCTGCACGACGAGCTCGAGGTGAGCGACTCGGCCGGGTTGGTTCGTGATGGACGGCTGGACCTTCTCAAGGCCGGACTCCGCATGTTGCCGGTCGGCGCCTGTACCGTCACCACCCGCTCCGAGGCTCCTCCGGGGTCCGGGCTCGGTAGCTCCGGCGCGCTCGACGTTGCGCTGGTTGCGGCGCTGTCGTCCGCCCGCGGCGAGAGTCCGGACCCGGTGGCCATCGCCGAAACAGCATGCCATCTCGAGGCGGTCGAGGCCGGCATCCCCGGCGGCCGTCAGGACCAGTTTGCCTCGGCCCATGGCGGGTTCCTCCGGCTGGACTTCCGGGACCCTGACGCCGAGGTGCAACGACTCAAGCTCGATGCAGCTTTCACCGCTGACCTCGCTCGGAGGATGCTGCTCTGCTACACCAGCGCATCCCATTTCTCCGGCACCACGATCGCACGGGTAATGCGTTCCTACGAGCAGGGCGATCGTAACGTCGTCGCGGCGTTTCACGGCTTGCGAGACGTCGCCGAATCCATGGTGACCGCGTTGGCCGCCGCCGACTTTGCCGCGATAGGGCGCCTCTTGAGCGAGAATTGGACCCACCAGCAGGCGCTCGATCCCAAGATGTGCACTGAGGAGATGGCTCGGCTCGAGCGTGCACTGCTCGCCGCCGGTGCGCTTGGCGGGAAGGCTGCCGGATCCGGCGCCGGCGGCTGCATGTTCTTTCTCACGCCGGACGACCCGGCTGGCGTGATCGAAGCTGCAACTGCCTGCGGCGTGCGCCTGCTTCCGGTTCGCTGGGCAATGCGGGGCGTGTACCAGTGCTGAACGCCGAAGAGCTGACCGCCAGGCGCGCTGCCATCGAGTCCGAGCCCGAATTGCGTGCATTGCGGGACCGGCTCGTTCAGCGGGCCGAGCCGGTTCTTGCCAGAATGCCGCCCGTCCCGAGGTCGAAGGCGCTATTGACGGCGGACGGGGGCGTTTGCCCTGACGACGGGACTCATCTGGTCTTCGATCCCTGGAGTCCCACGGTGCACCGCTGTCCCCACTGCGGTCGTCAGTTCAGCGGTGAGCGTCACGACGGGGCCTGGGCGCATTACCAGCATCTCTGGCTGGCGGAGCGCGCGGCGCACCTTGCCACCGTAGCCGTGGCAGGTCGAGTCGATGCTGCCGCCCGAGCCAACCAGCTGCTCCAGGCTTACCGCGGTTATCACGAGTACCTCAATCGGGACAACGTGCTGGGGCCGAGCCGGCTCTTTTTCTCGACCTATCTGGAATCGATCTGGATCGGCAATTACCTGGCGGCCGCGTGGCTGATGCGCGAAGCCGGGCTGCTCTCAGACGAGAGTGGCGAGATCGTATCCAGGGTCGCGGATGAAGCCGCCAACCTCATCGGCGAGTACGACGAGGGATTCTCCAACCGCCAGACCTGGCACAATGCGGCGCTCGCCAGCATCGCGGTCTGGTTCGAGGACGGCGACTTGGCCGCCCGTGCCATCGAGAGCCAGACCGGAATTCTCGCCCACCTGCTGCATGGGTTCGGCGAGGATGGGATGTGGTATGAGGGAGACAACTATCACCTCTTTGCGCTTCGAGGCCAGCTGTTGGCCCTGGGATGGGCGCGTCTGGCGGGAGTCGATGTCCTGGGCGATCCGCGACTCGCCGCTCGCGTGGCCGCGGCGCTGCGCGCTCCGGCGCTCAGTGCTCTTCCCGACTTCACCTTTCCGGCCCGGAAGGACTCCCGCTTTGGCGTGTCGCTCGCCCAACCGATGTACCTCGAGCTCTGGGAGATCGGCCTGGCCCGGCTCGGCCGCAGTGCCGAAGGGCATATGGATCTGTGGAGCTGGCTCCACGGACTGTACCAATCACCGGCTCCGCCGGCCCAAACTTTCGATTCATACCTGCACGAGGCGGGCGAGCCAGCCCCGACCCGGCCCCGGTCTCGTGCCGATCTCTCCTGGTGGTCCTTACTGGAGATGGTACCCACGATACCGGCCGAGACGCCGGCCTGGTCGCCCGGTAGCGCTTTCGTCGAGGGACAAGGTCTCGCCTTGTTGCGTTCAGGCGACCGTTACGCCAGCCTCGAATGTGGACCGTCCGGGGGAGGACACGGTCATCCCGACCGACTCAACCTCGTGCTCCACGCCGGAGGCGAGTATTGGCTACCGGACTTCGGTACCGGCTCGTACGTGGCCCGCGATCTCTTCTGGTATCGTTCGACCCTGGCGCACAATGCTCCGCGACTCGACGGCCTGTCCCAGCCGATGGGCGATGCCTTTTGCGAGAACTTCGAGGAAGGCGGGGCCTGGGCCTGGGCCCGTGGCCGCTACGGAGATCTGAGCCGTACACTGGTGGCCGGTCCCGATTACCTGCTCGACGTGGTCCAGCTGTCCGCGGCCGAGGATCACTTGCTGGAGCTACCGCTTCACTTGAGCGGACGGGTCGAGGTGAAGCCGACGGGCAGCTGGGAGCCGGCGGAGCTCCCCGACGAGTTTGCCCGCCAGGTCGAGCGCTACCGTCCTACGGATTCCGGCAACATCGTCCTTGGCGCTTGTGGTCATTCCGGAGCGACCCTGAGTGCGCATCTGGCTTACCAGGGCGATCTTCTGCGAGCCCTGGGCCCGGGCGCTCCCGGCTCAACCGAACCGGTGCCGTTCTACCTGGTCCGCGCCCAGGGGCGAAACCTTCGCATCATCACCGTCCTGGAGCCTGGCGGGGGTGGGTCGGCGGTCCGTGGAGTTCGGGAATCCGAGAACACCATTGAAGTCGAGACTGAGAGCGGCGTAGATCGTCACGTGGCGACCGTCGAAGGCTGGGAGATCCGGAGCCCGGCGGGAGGCACCCGGCTCGGTGGCACCCGGCGGCAACCGAAGCCATTCGAGCCCCTGGTGCGGGACCGGCCGCTGGTGGCTCGCGGCGTGGTGCTCCCGCTTGCCGAGCCTCCCGCGCTGGACGGAAGTGCAGAGGGTTTCGACCCATCCGAACCGCTTCAGCTCGATCACGAGGACCAGTACCGGCGGAGCGAGGAGCCCTATGCCGGCCCGGACGAGTTCTCGGCAACCGCGGTCGTCAATTGGAGCGATGAGGCGCTCTACCTGGCGGTGGAGGTGGTGAAGCCGGAGGTCGTCGCACGCGATCCGGCCGCTCCCCCACTTCTCCTCGACAACGAGCCGGACGAGATCCACGCCGACGGCATACAGGTGTATCTCCGGCTGCCTCCCGATGAGGTGGTCCATGGCTATCTTGTCGTGCCGGCCACCAAAGACCGTAGGCTGATCACGCGACGCGTGTCCGGCGGAGCCTTACCGGAGGGCGAGGTCCGTGGCTGCTGGGAACCGATCGAGTCGGGTTACCGTATGACCGTGGCCATTTCACCGCCGCACTGGGGCCCGTTTCGACCCGGCGACGAAATCGGTTTCGATCTGTTGGTGAACCAGATGCTACCGGACCGAATGAGGCGCGCAGGCCAGCTGGTCTGGACCGGCGGCGGCGGCTGGGTCTGGCTCCGCGGTGACCGGCAGGATCCGTCGCGATTCGGGACCCTGGAATTGCGTTGACATGACCGATCACATCGTTGGCTTCACCTCCACCGGCAGCAAGCGGCCCGAGGCGCTCTTCGGCGAGCATAGTGCCGATCTGCCCTCCCGGATGGTGCGGTCCTCCGGCTGCCACGTGTGGGACGACGCCGGGCGCGAGTACACCGACTATATCATGGGATTGGGCTCGGTTGCGCTCGGTTACGGCCACCTCGACGTGACCCGTGCGGCCACCGCTGCCGTCGAGGCCGGTGTAGTCGGCCCCCTGGCCCCCGTGCTGGAGGAGGAGGTCGCGGCCGAGTTGTGCCGGCTGATGCCCTGGATGGAGCAGGTGCGGTTTCTCAAGTCCGGCGCCGAGGCCATGGCCGCTGCGGTACGACTCGCTCGGGTTGCCACCGGTCGTGAGTCCATCCTCGGCTGCGGCTATCACGGCTGGCTCGACTGGTGCCAGGGCCGCGAAGGCGTTCCCCACTCCACCCGTGCCTTGTACGACGAGCTTCCGTTCAACGACGCGAATGCTGCGCGAGAGCTGATTCGCTCGATCGGCGACCGGCTGGCGGCAGTAGTGTTTGAGCCCCTCATAGTGACTGAGCCCGACCTCGAGTGGCTCAAGACCCTGCGGGAAGAGACCGCTCATGTCGGCGCACTGCTCGTCGTGGACGAGATCAAGACGGTGGGCCGGCTCGCGGTCGGTGGCGCGTGCGAGCGCTACGGCATCCGGCCGGATCTCGTCGTCATCGGGAAAGCCATCGCGAATGGATTTCCCCTTGCCGCGGTCGGCGGGCGCGCAGAAATAATGGCCGGCGTCTCCCACACCTGGATTTCTTCGACGCTTGCGACGGAATTCGTCTCCCTCGCCGCTGCCAAGGCCACGCTCGGTGTCCTGGCGTCGCAGGAAGTGCCCGAGCACCTTCGCCGGGTCGGTGGCCGTTTGCTGGATGGATTGTCTGCATTGCGGCGGCTTCACCCGGATCTGGTCATCGGCGTGGGAGGCGTGGCGGAGATGTGTTTCCTCCAGTACGCCGACGAAGCCGCCTCTCGCGCCGTCACCGCGGCCTGCGCCCATGCCGGCCTCCTCTTCAAGCGGTCGGCCTACAACTTCGTCTCCCTGGCGCACACCGATCCGGTCATCGATCGGTCGCTCGAAGTGCTGGCCGAGGCCCTCTCGGTCGCCGCAAAACCTGCCTAGATTGGGAGAGCAGGCCGGACCGTCGTTGCAACTGCTTCGAGGAGGAACTCATGTCACCGCGTAAACCCACCATCGATGATGTCGACGATATAGACGATGAGGATGGAGTGCTGGAGGAAGAAAAGGCGCAGGAAACTGACCTGGACCTGACCATCGCGGATGCGGAGGATGTCGCGACCGTACTGCCCCCCGAGCTCGAGCAAGAGGAGGAGAGGTAGCGCCGGGTGCTCATCGACGTTCACGCTCATTTTCTTCACGACCGCTCTCCTCGCTCGGACTGGCCCGCTCGTAACGCCAGCCGGCTCCGCGCGGGAGACCGCGTCGGTATTACGGTGCACGTGGCGTCGATCCTGGGGAGCTGGGGCGCCACCTCGCCGATCTATTTCCCGTCGCCGCCCGACATCGAATACGGCAACGACTTCCTGCTCCAGTTGCAGCGTACTAATCCCGCGCGCATTCGGGGCTACGCCGTCGTCAACCCTAACTTCACAACTCATGCGCTGGCGGAGCTCGCCCGCTGCCTCGATGCCGGGATGATCGGTATCAAGCTCGCGGCTAGTCGCCGGGCCAACGATCCGCTGCTCGACCCGATCTGCCGCGCTGCCCGTGAACGAGGGGTACCGGTGCTGCAGCACATCTGGCAGCACCGCCGCCGGGAGTATCCCGGACAGGAAGCCTCCGACGCCGCCGAGCTCGGCGCACTGGCGGCACGCCATCCCGGCGTCAACTTCCTCCTGGCTCACATCGGCGGTGGCGGTGACTGGATCCACTCGCTTGCCGTGGTGCGCGATCTCCCGAACGTCTTCGTGGATCTTTCCGGAAGCGGGGTAGACGGCGGCATGCTGGAGGAGTGCGTCGAGGCGGTCGGTGTGGAGCGGCTGCTGTGGGGCTGCGATCTCACCATCGATACCGGCTGGGCCAAGCTTCGCTACCTGGAGCACATGCTGACGGGCGACGAGCTCGAGCTGGTCAAGTGGAGAAACGCGTCGCGCATCTTTCCCCCGACCGCTTTTCCCACCGACTGATGCGCATCGATGTCAACAGCTTTGTCGGCGCCTATCCGTTTCGGAAGCTGCCCGGTACCTCTCCCGACGGACTGCTCCGCTCCATGGATCGCGTTGGCATCGATCAGGCGTGGGTTGCTCATCTGCCGAGCGTCTTCTGGCGTGACCCGGCCGACGGCAACGCGTGGCTCTACGAGACGGCTGGGCAGCAGGCGCGGTTCCGGCCGGTGCCGGCCGTGCATCCCGGCCTCGCCGGCTGGGAGCAGACGATAGCCGGAGCATCCTCGGCCCAGGCGCCCGCGGTTCGGTGCGATCCGATGTATTACGGTCTCGATCCGGTCGGTTCGGAGATGCGGGCGTTGGTGAAGGTGTGCGGCAAGGAGCAGGTGCCGCTGATGCTGGCCGTGCGCCTGGAAGACGCCAGGCAACGGCACCCGAACGATCGGGCGGGCGAGCTCCCACCGTGGGCGGTGAGAACCCTGGTCCGGAGCGATTCTCGGGTGCGTCTGCTCGTCACCCATGCCGACCGGCCGTTCATCGAGGAGGTGCACTTCGGGTCTACGCCGGAAGAGTCGGCCCGTATCTGGTGGGACATATCATGGGTCTGGGGTCCCCCCGAAGATCATTTGGAGACATTGCTCGGGACCATCGGCGTCGAGCGGTTTGTCTTCGGAACCGGACAACCACTGAGGCTGCCGGAGACCAGCGTCGCCAAGCTCGATCTGCTGGACCTGTCGAAGGAACAGCGGGCCGCCATCGAGAGTGAAAATCTCAAGACATGGATTCAATGACGACCCTGATCGAGCGTCTCACCGGCGGCCTCATCCCGGCCGTCCCCGTTCCCTTCCGCGGTCGCGATCTCGACGCTTCCGCACAGCGGCAGTACGCGGCTTGGATGGCGACACAGCCGGTTGCGGGCGCTGCGGTCTGGGCTCACACCGGACGGGGTCCCCACCTCGGGGCGGACGTTCGTCGCGAAGTGCTCGAGACCTGGCGCGAGGCGATGGCCGATCGGGTCATTGTCGCCGGCGCGCGCGACATCGGCATGGCCATCGAGGCCCGGCGCGGAAAGGCCGACGCCCTGCTGGCGTTTCCCCAATCGAACGATCCCATCGGTTATCACCGGCGGCTGGGCCGCGAGCTGCCGGTGATAGCGTTCTACCTCTATGAGGAGGCGGGCGGGGTGGACTACGATGACCAGACCCTGCACGGAATTCTCGAGCTGCCCGAAGTCCTGGGCATCAAGGTGGCGACGCTGGACTCGATAATGACCTTCCAGCGGATCGCCGCCGTCCTGCGGCAACATCCCACCAAGCTGCTGATCACCGGGGAAGATCGCTTCCTCGGCTACTCGCTTTTGCTCGGCGCCCGTGCGGCGTTGATCGGCATGGGGGCCGCGCTCCCCGATCTTCAGGCCGACCTGGTCCGGGCGTGCATCGCGGAAGACTGGCCCCGCTTCGTGTCGCTCTCCGAGCTGTGCGACCGGTTCTCTCAGACCACCTTCATCCAGCCGATGGAGGGGTACATCCGCCGAATGCTCTGGGCCGCCGCGGCCGAGGGGGCTCTCCCGCCAGACGCGTGCGACGACCCCTGGGGCCCTGCACTTCCCCCTGGCGAGCGCGACGCGGTCGAGCGCGCGGTGCGAGATGCGCGCGCAACTCGAGCGTGACTTCGAGCGCTTCAAGCGCGAGCTGCCCCGCGATTTCCCGGCACACGTGCGGGATACCTACCGGATCGATCTCGGCGCCCGCTATCTCGGACATCCGCTGCCGCATCCCATCGGCAAGGGATCGGGCCAGCTCTCGCTGAGCCAGGAACAGCTGGAGAGCGACCGCGTCGCCGGTCTCGCCTTCGTGGTGCTCAAGACGGTAATCGCGGAAGATCCCGAGGGTATCCGGTCCATGGGTGCCTGGGCTATCCATGAGACCCGGATGAAGGTCGAGCGTCGTGTGTCCGAAGGCGGGCGAGAGGGATGGACGGTCACCTGGAAGGGACGTGGATGGGACCGGTCATTCGAGGATTATCTCGCCCTGGTGCGGACTGCGGCCGACCTCACCCGTGCGAGAGAGCTCGTGGCGGTGCCATCGGTCAAGTACCACCTGCCGCGCCTTGACGAGCCGTTCCGCGCCGCCGAATACGAGCACACCACCGGCCTGCTGGCTCTGGCCTGGGGTGGGGCACGCCTCTCGTTGGAGAAAGACTTCTCTCCCACGCTTGCCGGGGACGAGCTCGCCGACGAGCAAGCCCGCATTCTGCGATGGCTGCGAGAGGTGCCGGATCAGATTCGCCGCTCGGTGAGCGATGGTGCAGTGCGGCTGGCGCTCAAGCTGATGAATGCCCGATTCGACGACGCCTTTCAGCTCGAGATGCTGACCGCGGCCGCCTCAGCCGATGCGCTGGTCGTCTTCAATCGGCTGTGGGATCCGGTGAGCGGCGTCGCCTTTGGAGGCCATGACCTCAGCGAGCGCAATTGCCGGGTGCTCCGCCAGGTCCGCACCGAAGGCCACGCGCTGCCGCCGCTGACCGGCAGCGGCAATGTATGCAGCGGGCGCATGATCCTCGAGTACGCCCGGCTCGGCTGCGAGAGCGTCCAGCTCCACACCTTCTTTCAGTTACCCCTGTCGGAATACCCCGCCACCCAAGGCTCGCGTTCCCAGCGCGCCTTGCACGCCCTCATCTTCCACCCGACCGACGGTCTGATCGCAGGCCTACTCGACCTCGAGCAGCAGGGCTCAATCGAGCGCAAGGCTGGAGAGCTGCGCTTCTTGGACCTGCAGCGCTCTAACATGAATCACGACGCCGATGCCAATTGACAGAATTGAGCTATATGAACTGACCCTCCCGCTGCTGGAGCCGTTCATTATCTCGGGCGGCAAGATGGTAGAGCGCCGATCGCTTGTTGTGGTGCTGCACGACGAGGAGGGTCACCGAGGCTACGGCGAATCACCACCGTTCGAGCTGCCGTTCTATTCGGAAGAAACCCTGGCGAGCGCACGCTACCTGCTCGAGCAGGTGCTCATCCCCCGCCTGCTCGAGAGTGAGTCGGAGTCCCCCGAAACCGTTGATGAGATTGTGCGCCCGGGTGTCCGGGGGAATCCCTTTGCCCGGGCAGCGCTGGAGACGGCCGCCTGGGATCTCGAGGCAGCGCGCCGCGGCGTCGGCCTTGCCCACCTGCTCGCCGAGCGGCTCTGCGTCGAGCCGGTCTCCACCGTGCCTTGCGGTGTCGCGCTCGGGATTCCCCATGACCGCTCACTCGACACGCTCCGCCGGTGGATCGAGGAAGCGCTCGCTCGCGGATATCAGCGGGTCAAGATCAAGGTGGCTCCGGGCTGGGAGGCGCCCGCGGTGCAAGCGGCAGGTGACGCGATGGCCGGCTCCGGCCTGCCGCTCACGGTAGACGCCAATGGAGCCTACACCTGGCCCGAGCACGAGACCAACCTCCGAGCCATCGACCGCGCCGATCTGCTGTACTTCGAGCAGCCGCTTGCCCCCGACGAGCTCCTCGCGCATGTGCGGCTCACGCGCGAGCTGCGGACTCCGATTTGTGTTGACGAGACCCTGCGCGATGCAACCGCCGCTGCCCAGATCGTCGAGCTCCATGGTCCACGGGTCTGGAACCTGAAGGTGCACCGCGTTGGTGGTCTCTCCGAAGCGTGCCGCATCTACCGAATCGCCCAGAAATCCGGGGCCCAACTCTGGGCCGGGACGATGCCCGAGTCCGGTATTGGCTCCCAAGCCGCTCTCGCCATGGCCGCCCTACCTGGCTTCGCCTACCCATCGGACCTGGAGCCGAGCGCTCGGTGGTTCGGTCCCGATGGGGACGTCATCCAGCTGGCCATGAGTGGAGAAGGTCGTATGGATGTGCCTTCGGTCTGCATCGAGCGCCAGCTCGACCGGGAGCGGTTCCAGGACTCCAGCCACCTTATTCGCTCCTGGGCTTCCGCCCGGCGTTGACGGTCCCGGTACCGAGGTCTAAACTCGAACCCTATGGTAGAATACGCGGTCCTGGTGGCGCACAACTCCGCGAGCTTCATGGGCGGGGTAGGCAACGACGTCCTCTCGTGGGCGTCGCGGCTGGACTGGATCATGCTCGGGTATGCCGCCGGCGGCCTTGTCCTTCTCCGCCTGGCATTCGTGGCCTTCAAGACAACTCGCCGCTACTGAACTCCTAAATCCCTCCCCCTTGGGCTCACCTAGCGCGTGTGACCGGCGGTACAGCCCCTCTCAGCCCGCACTTAGCATCTTTGTCTCGTCACCTTTCGTGGAGACGAGTCCATGAGTTCCGGCGAAAAGCTGCGCCGCTGGGCGGGCTGGTTTTGTCTAGGAGTGGTAGCGCTGTTCGCCCTCTTGGGATACTACTTCCGCAACGTGCGTTTCACACCCGTAGCCGGCGGATTTCTGATCCTGTCCGCGGTGTTCTTGATCGAGCGTGGTAACGAGCAAGTGGAGCGCAATGCCATTCACCCGGGAGCAGATACGGGACTCGGTTGAGCGCGCAGGCGAGGCGCACTGGCAGGCCCTGATCCGGCACCACGAAGACGCCTACCCGGCCAGTCGCCCGACCCCCGGCGAAGTCGCCAGGCAGGAGGCCGAGCGGCTCAACGCCATGGGTTTAGGTGACAACCCGAACCTCCGCCTGGTTGAAAGCCGGGTCGAGCAGGTCCCCCCCGCCGTCCAAATCACTCACGTGTTCGAGGATCTGACCAAGGGCACCCGGTTCCAGACCGAGCCCTTCACCGGGTACGACTGAGCCCGGATTCCTCGCCACCCTCCCTGGCCGGGGGTAGGTTTCCCGCGATGCCAGGGTACACCTTCCATCTGATCCCGCATACCCACTGGGACCGGGAATGGTATCTCCCGCAAAGCGTCTTTCTGGCGCGATTGGTTCCCGCGCTGGATGACCTGGTTCGCCGCCTCGAGTCCGAGGCCGACACCACCTTCCTGCTCGACGGCCAGACCGTACTGCTCGAGGACTACTTGCGAGTCCGCCCGGACCAGGAGCCTCGGGTCGGGGAGCTGGTGCGCGCCGGCCGCCTTCAAGTCGGGCCCTGGTATGTCCTGGCCGACGAGTTTATCCCGTCCGGCGAGTCGTTGATCCGGAACCTGCTCCTGGGCCAGGCCGATGCGGACCGGTTCGGCGGCCGGAGTGACGTCCTCTACTCGCCTGACGCCTTCGGCCATCCCGCGGTCTGGCCCCAGCTCGCGGGGGAATTCGGGATGCGCTATGGGGTGGTCTGGCGCGGCATTGGGGGGGAGCCCGGGCAAGAGCGCGACCTGTACCGATGGCGGGGACCGGATGGGCGCGATGTTCTCTTATATCATCTTCCGCCCGACGGATATGAGGTCGGAGCGGGACTGACTGCCGACGCCGATCGACTTCCCGACGTCTGGGCGAGCGTCCGTGCCACGTTGGTACCCCGCGCCTCCACCCGGCAGGTCGCGGTGTTCGTCGGGGCCGACCACCACGCGGCCCATCCCGACATCACCGCGGTCCGCTCCCTCCTGGGCCGGCTGGAGCCCGAGAGCGAATTCCGCATCTCCCGTCTGTGCGACTTCTTCAACGCCGCGTCATCCGAAGCTGCCGGCCTGCCGGTCGTCTCGGGGGAGCTGCGCTGGTCCTACGGCTATACCTGGACGCTACAGGGCGTGCACGGGACCCGTGCACCGCTCAAGCGCCGGCATGCGCTGAGTGAGCTGGCGCTGGGCCGCATCGCCGAGCCGCTCGCCGGACTGGCTCTCGCCGCCAGAGGATCAGACCGGCGCGCCACCCTCCACCATGCCTGGCGGATGCTCGTCCGCAGCCAGTTTCACGACTCGATTGCCGGGACCACGAGCGACCCCGTGGCGAGGCAGGTGCAGCTCCGGCTGGACGACGCCCGGGGGGTCGCCGGCGAGATCGCCCGCACCAGCCTCGACGATCTGGTCGGCAATAACCCCGATCTGGCGCGGGCCGATCCGGGGGCAACCGGCCCGCAGCTGGTGCTCTGGAACCCGGTCCCTCGACGGCGGGAGGGTGTGGTGGTAACCGACCTCACCTGGTTCCGCCGGGATGTGCTGGTCGGCCCTCCCGGCAAACGGGTGCCACGAGTGGGTCCGGGCCGCCGGCCTTTTCACCTCGCCGGCTCCGACGGGCTCATAGCAGTGCAGCCGCTGGGGGGCGTCCCTGCGCAGGAGCGGCTGGATGCACCCCATCACTATCCCGATCAGGACGTGGTAGACCGGGTGCGCATCGCCTTTGCCGCGCCGGAGGTTGGCGGGCTGGGACTCCTGAATCTCCAGCCGGTAGATGGAGCCGCTCGAGTCTCCCATGGGGGGACATGGATCAGGGGCCGCAGCATGGGCAACGAGCTGATCGAGGTTTCGGTGGAAGCCGGCGGCGCCTTGCGGCTGATCGACCGGCGGACCCGGCAGAGCTACCGCGACCTGCTGGTGCTCGAGTCCGGGGGCGACGCGGGCGATACCTACACCTATTGTCGGCCGGCGCGGGACCGGATTCGCCGGAGCCGTGGGCCGGTAACGGTGCGGCCACTCGCGCGAGGCCCGCTCGTGGTCGCCCTGGAAGCCGAATG
>Ga0307310_10000016_pt1 | contig 37542 bp, 30 predicted proteins | sample ER_DNA_197_FD_194502 | JGI IMG/M metagenome (GOLD analysis project Ga0307310, IMG submission 194502) | Bulk soil microbial communities from the East River watershed near Crested Butte, Colorado, United States - ER_DNA_197 | ecosystem: Environmental > Terrestrial > Soil > Floodplain | place...
GCGGGCCATGTCGGTCGGTGCCGATGAACTCGCAATCTTCGTGTCCGCAACCGAGACCTTTGCCAAGCAGAATCTGGGTACCACGCTGGACGGTGCCATCGACATGGCGGCACCGGTCGTCAAGGCGGCTATGAGAGAAGGAATTCCAGTACGCGGCTATGTCTCGATGTGCTTCGGAGACCCGTGGGAAGGGAGCGTCGACCCGGCAGCCCCCGCGGCCGTCGCAGCACGCCTCATGGAGCTCGGCTGCTCCACTATCAGCCTGGGCGACACGATCGGTGTTGCCACCGCTGGTCACGTGGTGGCCGTACTCGACCGGGTAGCAGCGGCGGGGGTGCCACGAGACCGGACCGCGCTACACCTGCACGACACCTACGGCCAGGCTCTCGCGAACGTGCTGGCCGGATTGGAGGCCGGAGTCACCGAATTCGATTCGTCCGCCGGCGGACTGGGCGGCTGCCCGTACGCGAAATCAGCGACTGGGAATCTCGCTACCGAGGACCTGGTGTGGATGCTGGATGGCCTTGGCATCGAGACCGGCGTTGACGTGATGAAACTTGCAGCCACCAGCTGCTGGCTTGCCGCCACGTTAGGGCGGCCCTCGCCATCGCGGGTGGTGGCCGCGCTGGGCATTTGAACGCCTCCGGCACTAGTGTCGTTGTCGTGGGTGGTGGGAGGGGCACACATGGCCGACATCGACGACTTCGACCTCGACCGGAGTATCGCTCAAGCCTGGGCTGAGTTCCAGAGTCGGTTGAGTGAAGTCATCTCCCTGATCGACGATACGGCCGATCTGACGATCGGCACTGAGTCAGGGGGTAATGGTCCGCCGCCCTTCGTGAGGCTGAGCAGTCCTCGACCAGGCGTGGTCCGATGTGAGGCTGCCAGCAACGCGGTGCTCGGCGGTGATTTTCAACTCTCTGCCGAGCTGCTCAGCGCGATGGAACGGCTGGGGTGGCAACCACCGACAGTGGGCGGTGAGCCACCATCGGCCACCCAGTCGGCGGAGCCGACGGCGAATTTTTGGATCGAGCTGCCGCAGGTTGAGTCCGATCGAATAAGTGAGCTGGCCGTAGCCGCCCTACGCGACATCTACGGCGTGCAGCATCCGGTTTTCCTCGCTCCCGACCAGCTCGCGGAAGCACTACAGCCGGTACCGGCAGCCGTCGAGAGTGACTCCTCGATCAAGGTCGTGGAGGTGGACGAGACCGATCTCCGGTCGACCATGCCGCGTAACCAGCAACATCTCAACGATCTTGTCGATGCCGAGCTTGCCGAGATATACGGCCATCTTCCGATCCGCGACGCTGAGGGTGACGTGGCCATCAGGGTCGGATCGACGATGCTCTTCCTACGCACCTCCTCCGATGGCCAGGAGGTGGTGCTCTTCGCTCCCGTCGTACACGACATCGCCGGCCGATCACGCGCCGCCGAGGTGCTCAACGACTTGAACGTCGAGGCTCGCTGGGTCAAGTTCCAACTGATCAAGGATCGCGTTTTTGTGACGATTTCCGTGCTGTCGCGACCCTTCGTACCGGCTCACCTACGCCAGGCCGTCCGCATCCTTTCTGACGTCGCCGACGGCATCGACAACGAACTAGCCGCCAAGCTCAATGGCCGAACCACCTTCAGCGACCACGATTAGAGCCGGTGGCGGTAGTTTCCCCGACCCGGCCCACGCCTAGCCTTTCGACGGAACGCACCAACGAGTCGAAGGTAGATTGGATGCCGTGATGGATCCCCGGGAGCTTTACACCTTGAACGAGGCGGTGGTCGCCAAGCTCAAGGAGCATCGCCCAGTGTTGATCCACCAGCTGGACGGCTTCGTGGACGCCGGGCAGGCTGGACGGCTGTTCTCCACGAATCTGCTGGACAACCTCGAGCACGAAGTGCTCGCCGAATTCGATCATGATCAGCTCCACGACTACCGCAGCCGCCGACCAGCGATGATCTTCGACACCAATCAGTGGAAGTCTTACGCCGACCTTCATCTGCGGATCTATCGAGTCACGGACGGCCATGGCGAGGTCTTCCTGCTCTTTAGCGGCCCCGAGCCGGATGTTCAGTGGGAGCGACTCGCTGCGGCCATGGTCGGGCTGATCGAGCGGTTCGGCGTACGGATGACTGTGGGCGTGCACGGCATCCCTATGGCGGTGCCGCACACCCGGCCCATCACCTTGACGGCGCACGCGACCGACCCCTCTCTGGTCAGGTCTTATCGGAGCTGGATTGATCGTGTCGAGGTGCCAGCGAGCTTCACCGGCCTGCTGGAGTTCCGTCTCGGTCAGCTGGAACGCACGGCCATGGGTTTTGCTGCCCACGTACCGCATTACCTAGCTCAAGCATCCTTCCCGGAGGCGACTCTGACGCTGACGCGTTCCCTCAACCAAGCGACCGGCCTGGCCGTACCGCTGGAACCGCTGGAGAAGGCATCTGCCAGCAATCTCGCAGACATCGCTGAGGAGATGGCGACCTCGTCCGAAGTCCAGGAGCTCGTCGCGACACTGGAGCAGCAATACGATGCGCTCCAGGCTGAGCGACCGGATCGGGTGCCCAGTGCTGAGGAAATCGCCGCCGAGTTCGAGCGGTTTCTTGCTGAGCGCGAGAAGGACGACTGACCTGCTGCTGCCTAATGCACCAGACCGCGAGGCGCTTGTCAGACGGCTTCGGCTAGCGGGGTGTGTATTCGCCGAGGACGAAGCAGGCGTGCTGCTCAGCGCTGCCACAACGCAGCATGATCTCGAAGACATGATCCGGCAACGCGTACAGGGACTCCCGCTGGAGCAGATCGTTGGTTGGGCCGAGTTCGCCGGACTGCGGATTGGCATCGAGCCTGGCGTATTCGTACCGCGACAGCGGACCCTGCTTCTGTTGCGACACGCCATGCGGCTCGCTCCGGCCCGGCCAGTGGTTGCCGAGTTGTGTTGTGGTTCGGCCGCCATCTCGGTTGCGCTGGCCGCGACACTGCGGGGAGTCGAGCTTTACGCCACCGATATTGATCCGGCTGCGGTCCGATGCGCTCGCCGGAACCTGGTCGATGTCACCCCGCCAGCCTCCGTCTTCGAAGGTGACCTCTATGACCCACTGCCACCGTCACTGTCTGGTCAGGTCGACCTGCTGCTCGCCAATGCGCCCTATGTGCCGACTGAATCGATCGCGCTGATGCCGCCGGAAGCCCGCCTCTATGAGCCGCGGGTCGCGCTCGACGGCGGTGCGGACGGGCTTGACGTGCATAGGCGAATCGCCGCAGGCGCGACGCACTGGCTTGCCCCGCACGGGCATCTGCTGGTGGAGACTAGTCGCAACCAGGCTCCTGGAAGCGTGGCCGCCTTCGAGCGTTGTGGGTTAGTGGCCCACGTGGTCAGCTCCGATGAGCTGGATGCGACTATCGTCATCGGCCGGCTGGCAACGGCTCACCTGTAACAAAACGTGGCGGGGCCCGAGACCACTAAGCTCCTGTCGTGCCTCAGTCCCTTGTCGAGCTCATCGATTTGTTGGACTTGGAGGAGATTGAGATCGGGCTGTTTCGGGCACGGCAGCCAAACACTCAGCTACAGCGAGTCTTCGGCGGCGAAGTGCTGGCCCAGGCGCTCATCGCCGCCGCCCGGACCGTGCCGGTCTCCCGAGTGCTGCATTCCCTGCACGCCTATTTTCTGCTTCCCGGGCGGACCGACATTGCCATCGTCTACGACGTCGAGCCAGTGCGTGACGGTGGTTCATTCTCATCGCGGCGGGTGGTCGCTCGGCAGGGTGGCAAGGTGATCTTCTATCTGTCGAGCTCCTTCCATGAGATGGAGGAGGGTTTCGAGCACCTTGATCCGGTTCCGGACGACGTTCCAGCTCCCGAGGATTGTCCGACCCTGGGGGAGGTGTTGTTCAAGGCATCAGGTCGGCCAGTCTCGTTCTGGGAGCACGAGTGGGGAGCACTCGACGTGCGCTACGTCGGTGACTCTCGGACCGGCGGCGCTCTCGTGAACCCACGTCATCCGGCACATTCCCGCGTCTGGGTCCGCGCGAAGGGCAGGTTGCCCGATGACCGCCGCCTCCATCAGGCGGCGTTGGCGTACGCCAGTGATTTGACTTTGCTGGGTGTCACGACGGTGCCACACAACGTCTTTATCGGGCTGAATGTGCATGTCGCCTCCATCGACCACGCCATGTGGTTTCACCGGCCGTTTCGTGCTGACGAGTGGCTGCTTTACGACCAAATCTCACCGTCTGCCTCGAGCGGCCTCGGCTTGGCAACCGCCCGCCTGTTCCAGAACAGCATCCTGGTCTCCAGCGTTGCCCAAGAAGGCCTCATCCGCCCCCTCCGCCACTCCTGAGCGAACAGAAGAGGAGGAAGTATCCGCTTGCTGAGCGTCGGAGCCGCGCTGTCGGCGAGCGGAGGAGCGATGAGCGAACGCGCTTTTTGTTCGCGAAGAGTGACGACGACGCCGACTCCCTGCGCGGCGTGCGCGAAGCAAGCCTCAAATAAGTACGGGCGATCCGGAGGGGGAATCCGGATCGCCCTTTGGGCTGCTGGTAAGTCGCTGTGAGGTCCCGCTGTGCGGGGGTTATGCAGCTAGGACCGACTTACCTCGCAGCTTGGCTATGGCATGACGCTCGATCTGACGGACGCGCTCTGCGGTGATTCCCCAGATCGCACCGATATCGGCGAGCTTGGCTTGACGGCCGTCAATGAGTCCGTAACGGCGGCGTACGACGTCGGCGGAACGCTCATCCAGAGAGGCGAGCATGTCCTCCAACCGGGCGTGCTCTTCGGCGTCGAGGAAGACCTCGTCCGGACCTGGCATCGGCTCGCGGGCGATCAGATCGCCAAGAGCGGTGTCGCCGCCTTCTTCGACAGGCGCATCGAGGCTCACATGGTCGCGGCCGTAGCGCATCAGATCAAGGACACGCTCAGGCTCGAGATCCATTTCGATGGCGATCTCTTCGATCTCGGGATCGCGCCCGAGTCGCCGCTCGAGCGTCCTGCGTACTGCACCAACCTGATTGACCTGCTCGGCAACATGTACCGGAAGTCGAACAATGCGGCCTTGCTGGGCGATCCCGCGGCTGATGGACTGCCGTACCCACCATGTGCCGTAGGTCGAGAACTTGAAACCCTTGGTGTAGTCGAACTTCTCCACCGCTCGGATAAGGCCCGTATTACCTTCTTGGACCAGATCCAAAAGGGGCATCTGAGACCGGCCGTACTTGCGAGCAACAGAGACCACCAAACGTAAGTTGGCGGTCACAAAATGCTGCATTGCCCGACGGCCTTCGTCGACCAAGAACTCCAGTTCGGCCTTGCTCGGCCGCTTGGCATGTTTTCCACGCTCTGCAAGCGTCACATCGCCGGAAAGGACGTGCTCGGCGTAAAGACCAATTTCGATCGTCTTCGCGAGCTCAACTTCCTCCTCAGCGGTCAGCAACGGAGTCTTGGCGATGCCTTCCAGATATAAGCCGACTGCATCTTTGCCATCGATGCCTTCGGATACTCGCGAACGAGTAGTTGTTGCCACAGTGGCCCCTTTCGTTACCTTCACAATCCAGAACGCGTCAGGTACCGATTTGGATTCCTCGGTTGCCCTGAAGAATCCCTGAGACCTACTCGGGGGTAACCCCGAGCGGTTTTGCCCCCGCGGTCGAGTTCGTCAGCGTGCACTAATGGTTCGAAGCAACGGTCGTTTGTGGATGCATTACCCGCTCAGCCGCGGTGGTACGCGCCTGCCGACTAACTCAAATAAAACGGTCATAGAGGGCCGGGAATTCCCGAAACCGCTCACCCTTCGCGCGTTATCTCGCTCACGATCCAGGCGTACTCGAAGGCCAGTTCCCGCCAGCTCTTGTAGCGTCCGCTCACGCCGCCGTGGCCGGCCACCATCTCGGTCTTGAGCAAGATCTGACGTTCGTCCGAGTTGGTCGCGAGATGCCGCAGAGCGGCCACCCATTTGGCTGGTTCAACGTAGAAAACGCGGGTGTCGTTGAGGCTCGTGGTCGCCAGAATGGCCGGATAGTCGATCGAGCTGACATTTTCATAGGGCGTATAGGACTTCATGTACGCGTAGACCTCGGCGTCGTGCAGCGGGTCTCCCCACTCTTCCCACTCGATCACGGTAAGCGGCAGATCAGGATTGAGGATGGTGGTCAGTGCGTCGACGAAAGGTACTGCGGCATGGATGGCGTGGAACTTCTCTGGGGCGAGGTTCGCTACGGCACCCATCAGTAGGCCTCCAGCGCTCCCACCGCGCGCGGCCAACCGGTCGGCCGATGTGTATCCCTGCTCCAGGAGATGGTCCGCGCAAGCGATGAAGTCGGTGAAGGTGTTCCTCTTGGTGAGCGTCTTGCCGTGCTCGTACCAGCTCCGACCAAGCTCGCCCCCGCCTCGGATGTGGGCAATGGCATAGACGATGCCACGGTCGAGCAGTGAGAGCCGCGGGACGGAGAAGCTTGGGTCCATGGATGCCTCGTACGCGCCGTATCCGTATAGCATGGCGGGGGCCGAGCCGTCCAGTGGGACATCGGCCCTGCGCACGATCGACAGCGGCACCTGGATGCCGTCCGGGGCGGTAGCCCAGCCACGTTCTTGGATGTAGTTCTCCGGTTGATATGGGCCAAAGCGCGGGTCGTCCAGCACTGGGGTGCGTTTCAGCAAGGTCAGTTCACCGGTGGTCAGGTGATAGTCGTAGATCGAGTCAGGCGTCAACATCGAGGCGTAACCAACCCTGATGGTCGGGGTTTCGTACTCAGACTCACCGGGTGCGTACGCCACGTAGAGGGGCTCGTCGAAGGCAAGGTCGGAGCCACCCTGCAGGTCGCCTCCCGCATCCCGGGGCATCACATGCAAGGCGGTCAGACCATCCCGTCGCAGCGAGACGATGGCATGGCTGGCGTACGCGCTGACTGACAGGATCCGGACACCCTGGCGGTGCGGAATGACCGGCCTCCACTCGGTGTGACTGGTGGCCTCAAGCGGCGCCTCTGCGAGCTCGAAATCTTCGGCGCCGTCGTTGTGCACGATCAGCAACCGATCACCGGCGGGCTCGATGTCGTACTCAACCCCCTGCCGTCGCGGCGCGACGATGTGAGGCTCACCCTCAGGATCATCGGTGCTGAGCAGCCGGAATTCTGAGGTGATCTTGCTGCCGGCGCCGATGATGATCCAACGATCATCGCGGCTTGCGTCGACACTCAGCCAGTAACGCTCATCAGACTCGGTCAACACCTCGACATCCTGCGACGGGTCGTCGCCCAGCCGATGCCGCAAGATGACGTACGGCCGCCAGGCTTCATCCGCCCTGGTGTAGAAGAGGTGACTGTTCTTCGCCCACGCGACCCCGTATGCGGTGTCGTCGATCTGATCAGCAAGCAGCTCACCTGATACCAGGTCCTTGATCATGATCGTGAACCGCTCGGCCCCAGTCAGGTCGATCGAGTATGCGAGCAGGCGTCCGTCGAGAGACACGCTGAGCGCGCCGAGAGCGAAGAACTCGTGCCCTTCAGCCTCACGATTGCCGTCGAGCAGAACCTCCTCGCCGCTGATCTCATGTTCAGGATCCGGCAATGTCGCTCGATCGTTCGCGACGACCCGACAGTAGATCGGATACTCCGATCCCTCCACCGTCCGTACGTAGTACCAGTAGGCATCTCCACCTGGATGGGAGGTATAGGTCGGCACACTGAGGTCGGTTTCCTTGGTGCGTGCTTTGATCTCGCCAAAGATCGCGTCCGAGAGCTCCGAAAGGTCGGCCGTTTGCGCTTCGGTGTAGGCATTCTCTGCTTCCAGGTAGCTGATCACCTCCGGATCGTCCTTGTCGCGCAGCCATTCGTAGGGGTCGACGAACACGTCACCGTGATGAACGCGGGTGATCGGTCGCCGCTTGGCGACGGGTGCGGGGGAGGCGAGGGAAGCGCGAGCGTACATGGTGCACGAGCGTAGTGTTCCCGCAACGGCGACGATGCGTGAGGATAGCCCCATGGGAGCTGAGGTCGACGTCACAGAGTTCACGCGGGAGGACCGCAAGCGTCACCGGGACAAGGTTCGTAAGGGCTTGGATGTGCTGGCCCGGATGCTCACCGAGTCTCGATTCGACTTCGAGCGGCCAATGGCAGGTCTGGAGATCGAGCTCAATCTGGTGGACATGGATTGTCAGCCGGCAATGCGCAACGCTGAGGTGCTGGCGGCGATTGCCGATCCCTCGTTCCAGACCGAGCTGGGTCGCTTCAATATTGAGATCAATGTCGACCCGCGACGACTCGCCGACTTCGGCTTCTCCGACTTCGAACAGTCGGTGCGCAAGTCGCTGAACGACGCAGATCCGCGAGCCAAGGAGATCGGCGCGCAGCTGGTGATGATCGGCATCTTGCCAACTCTGATGCCGCACCATGTGACCTTGGACAGCGTCAGTGAGAACCCGCGCTACTCGATGCTTGACCAGCAGATCTTTGCCGCACGTGGCGAAGATCTGGAGATCATCATCGATGGCGTGGAGCGCTTGGCGATGGTCTCCAACACGATCATGCCGGAGGCCGCGTGCACCTCGACCCAGGTGCATCTGCAGGTAAGCCCAGATGACTTTGCGGGCTACTGGAATGCGGCCGAGGCGATCGCCGGCGTACAGGTCGCCCTCGGGGCCAATTCGCCGTTCCTGTTCGGCAAGCAGCTGGTGTCCGAATCTCGCATCCCGCTGTTCGAGCAGAGTACTGATACGCGCAGCGACGAGCTGAAGGCTCAGGGCGTACGTCCACGGGTCTGGTTTGGCGAGCGCTGGATCACCTCGATCTTTGATCTCTTCGAGGAGAACTCGCGATACTTCCCGGCGCTGTTGCCGATCAGCTCCGACGAGGATCCAGTCGCCGTCCTGGACCAGGGCGGTGTGCCACATCTGGACGAGCTGCGGCTTCACAACGGCACCGTCTACCGCTGGAACCGGCCCGTGTACGACATCAGCGATGGCACCCCACACCTCCGCGTAGAGAACCGCGTGCTGCCGGCAGGCCCGACGGTCGTGGACACCATGGCGAATGCCGCCTTCTTTGCGGGGCTGGTGCGTGCGTTGGCCGATGAGGAACGCCCGATCTGGACGCAAATGTCCTTCCAGGCTGCGCAGGAGAACTTTGTGTCCGGCATCCGGCACGGCATCAACGCCGAGGTCTACTGGCCTCAGGTGGGTCAGGTGCACGTCGCAGAACTCGTGGTTCGCAAGCTCTTGCCGATGGCGGCGGAGGGCCTGCGTCAGTGGGAGGCGGACGAGGTTGAGATCGGTCGGCTGCTCGACATCATCGAACGGCGCTGCTTGCGTACGGCCAATGGATCTACCTGGCAGGTCGCGGAGGTGGCGCGGCGTGAACAGGCTGGCGCATCGAGGCAGGAGGCATTGCAGGGGATGCTCTCCAGCTATCTGCCGCACATGCACAGCAACGAACCTGTCCACACCTGGGAGGTGAACTGAGTGTCACAGGCCGAGCTGGTTACCTCGTCGGTGCCCGCGCCGGCCAAGCCAGTCATCGTGGTCGGCTATTCCTCGCGGCCGGAGGGCCGCGCGGCCTTGAAGCGCGCATTGAGCGAGGCGAGATTGCGCGAAGCGGCGGTTGTCGTGCTCGACACCTCTCCCGATGTCGATGCTCCGGGGCTGGCTGAGGAGCTAACCGCTTCCGGAGTCAGCTACGAGATCAGAACCACGGATGTCCATGACCCCGCCGATGAGCTGCTCAGAATAGCTGAGAGCACTGAAGCCGACTTCATCGTGATCGGACTGCGCCGCCGGTCCCCGGTCGGCAAGTTGCTATTGGGCAACAATGCCCAGCGAGTGCTGCTTGACGCTGCCTGCCCAGTTCTTGCTGTGAAAGCTGGGCCCGAAGCCGTATAAATTGCTCCGCTCACTACGTTCGCTCCGCGCGGATCGCGCCTTGTCGCCACCGACTTCGTCGTCGCTCAGGGACGAAAGGCGTGTCCCCTCGTTCCTCCTCAGCACGGCGGCGCGCGATCCGGTGCTTGATCGCTCCGTCCGCATTTGCGACACGAATCTCAGTCGGCCTGCTGCTTTGGAGATCCGTGTCAGAATACCGGGTGGAGCGCCTATTGACATCCAGTGGGCGTTGCTTGCCCTTGTTCCGCCAGGTCAGTCCGAGAGGCCCTTTGTGACACCCCCCTCCAAACTGCAGAGATCATCCCGCGCGGTGGCTGCGTCCGCAAGCCGGGCACGGCAAGAAAGCGTTCCGATCAAGAAGGCCGCGCCCGCCAAGTCAGTTCAGGCCAAGAAAGCTCCAGCCAAGAAGGCGCCGTTGACGTCTGTCGACAGTCCCCGGGCGAAGAAGGCTGCAGCACCCCCGCCGCCGCCAGTCAGCGATGAGTCAGTCATCTCTGACGAGATCTCACCGACGACTGAGCCGGAGGTCGTCGATCCTGACGCTGTTGATCCGGAAGCAGCAGACGTCGAGCTTGACGACGTCGCTCTTCAGCAGCTGGATGTCGATCTTGTTGAGGCGGAGCCGTTGACCGCTGACGTTGTCGTCGATCTGGAGACTGAGGAGGTCGTCCTCACAGTCGGCAAGAAGCGGACCCTGGACGACGTCGACGAGTCGGCGTTCGAGCCGGCCGAAGAGGCGAAGCTCGAAGAGGAACTGGCCGAGGACGAGGGTTTCACGCTGTCGGAGGCTGATGACGCCGACGAGCCCGAGCAGCAGGTGATGGCCGCCGGCGCCACGGCTGATCCTGTCAAGGACTACTTGAAGCAGATCGGCAAGGTTGCGCTACTGAACGCCGAGCAGGAAGTCGAGCTTGCGAAGCGCATCGAAGCTGGATTGTTCGCTGACGAGAAAATCAATGACGAACAAACCAAGGTCAAGGCAACCAAACACGACGACTTTGAATGGATCGCCGAAGACGGCCGTCGTGCCAAGAACCACCTCCTAGAGGCCAACCTCCGGTTGGTGGTTTCGCTGGCCAAGCGCTACACCGGGCGCGGAATGCTTTTCCTCGATCTCATCCAGGAGGGCAACCTCGGCTTGATCCGGGCGGTCGAGAAGTTCGACTACACCAAGGGCTACAAGTTCTCCACGTACGCGACGTGGTGGATTCGGCAGGCGATCACCCGGGCGATGGCCGACCAAGCGCGTACGATCCGCATCCCGGTACACATGGTCGAGGTGATCAACAAGCTTGCCCGGGTGCAGCGGCAGATGCTGCAGGATCTGGGCCGGGAGCCGACGCCGGAAGAACTCGCGCGCGAGCTCGACATGACCCCAGAGAAGGTCGTCGAGGTTCAGAAGTACGGGCGCGAGCCGATCTCTTTGCACACGCCGCTGGGCGAAGACGGCGACTCCGAGTTTGGCGATCTGATCGAGGACTCGGAGGCGGTCGTACCTGCGGACGCGGTGAGCTTCACCCTGCTTCAGGAGCAGTTACATGACGTGCTGGACACCCTGAGCGAGCGGGAAGCTGGCGTGGTATCGATGCGCTTCGGGCTCACTGATGGTCAGCCAAAGACGCTCGACGAGATCGGCAAGGTGTACGGCGTGACTCGGGAACGGATCCGCCAGATCGAGTCCAAGACGATGAGCAAGCTGCGCCACCCATCCCGCTCCCAAGTGCTCCGCGACTATCTCGATTAAGCGACGACCCGGGCAAAACAGACCGGCCACCACCCTGGCTGGAAACTGGGTGGCGGCCGGCTGACTGCCTGCGGGGACCGGTTAGCCGATCCGTTGCGACTCGTCGTGGATGGTGAGTGCCACTTGCTTGAGCTTGTCCGCATGCTCCTTGCTGTGGTGCAAGCAGAACAGGAGCTCGAAACCGCTGGCCATGGTGACTCGAACATATGCTTGCGCGCCACACCGATCGCAACGATCCGAGGCGTTCAATGCGGGACCTTCGATAACGGGAGTGTTCACGCTGGGCCTCGCTTCCTGACGATTTGATGTTCTGGTCAGATGATCTTTCTGATCCGAGGCGTGCATCGTGTCGGCGATACACACTTCGCATATCTCAACATCTCGTCTGCGTCTGATTGTTCCGGTTCTGCGTCTCGTGCCAATGACCGTTGTGTAACGAATCCTGTGAATCCTCGCGTTGCCGGTCAGATGTGATGGTCGTGTTGTGAACGTTTCGTTGTTCGACACAGCAGCGGATTGGCCGCTGGTGATGCGCCGTCAGACGGCCGCCGCGAGGTACTCTCAGCCCGTGCCAACTACCAGCCCTGCAACGGAAAGCCGTGATTACGAGGCGCGGCACCTCTTGGTGTTGGAGGGGCTCGAGGCGGTCCGGAAACGGCCTGCTATGTACATCGGCTCCACAGATACCAGGGGGCTGATGCACTGCCTGTGGGAGATCATCGACAATGCTGTCGATGAGGCGCTGGGCGGCTACGGCAAGGAGATCTTTGTCACACTGCGCTCCGATGGCGGCATCACGGTACGAGATCAGGGTCGCGGTATCCCAGTGGACCTCGAACCCCGTACCGGCCTGTCCGGGGTCGAGGTCGTCTTTACCAAGCTGCACGCGGGTGGCAAGTTTGGCGCCGGGTCTTACAACGCGACCGGCGGGCTACACGGCGTGGGTTCCTCGGTCGTCAACGCCTTGGCTAGTCGGCTCGATGTCGAAGTGGACCGTAATTCCGCAACCTGGGCCATGTCGTTCCGGCGCGGCGTCCCGGGGACATTCGACGGCCCGGGGCCAACCGCGAAATTCACTGCAGGAGGTCCGCTGCGCAAGAGCGGTCGGGTGGCCAAAGGGGCGACCGGAACTCGAGTCACTTATTGGCCGGATCGGCAGATCTTTCTGCACGACGCGCAGCTCTCGTTGCGAGATTTGCAGGATCGCGCACGGCAGACCAGCTTTCTGGTGCCCGGACTGGCGCTCCATGTCATCGACGCCCGCGCCGAAGAGGTGATCGAAGAGACCTACCGTCACAGCGGCGGCATCTCGGAGTTCTGCGAGTTCCTGGCACCTGATCAACCCATCACCGACGTCATCCGACTGCGCGGCACCGATCGATTTACCGAGACGGTGCCGATGCTGGACGACGAAGGTCACATGGAGCCTGCAGACGTTGAGCGAGACCTCGACATCGACGTCGCAGTTCGTTGGGGAGATGGCTACGACACTCGAACCCACTCATTCGTGAACATCATCGCAACGCCTAAAGGTGGCACCCACATAACGGGCTTCGAGCGTGGACTGACCAGGGCATTCAGCAATGCGCTGCACAACACCCGGCTGCTCAAGAACGGCGACGAGGTCCTGAAGGAAGACGTACTGGAAGGCATGACTGCGGTCGTCACCGTACGACTGGCTGAGCCGCAGTTCGAGGGTCAGACCAAAGAGGTGCTCGGTACGCCTGCCGTGTCACGACTGGTGACCAGGGTGGTGGAAGGCGAGCTCGCCAGATTTCTCTCCTCCACCAGGGCGGCGACCAGGGCACAGGCTCGTGCGGTCTTGGAAAAGGTTGTCGGCGCGTCGCGGACTCGGGTCGCCGCCCGGCAGCATCGGGAGGCCCAGCGCCGCAAGAATGCCCTGGAGTCATCCTCGCTGCCGGCCAAGCTCGTCGATTGCCGCAGCAACGACGTCGACCGCTCGGAGCTGTTCATCGTCGAGGGCGACTCGGCACTCGGTACGGCAAAACTGGCCAGAAACTCCGAGTTCCAGGCGTTGCTGCCGATTCGGGGAAAGATCCTCAACGTCCAGAAGGCGTCGATCGGCGACATGCTGAAGAACGCGGAGTGTGCCTCGATCATCCAGGTTGTCGGTGCCGGATCAGGCCGCAGCTTCGACATCGAAACAGTGCGCTACGGCAAGATCATCTTCATGGCCGACGCAGACTCCGACGGTGCCCATATTCGTTGCCTGCTGGCCACTCTCTTCTTCCGATACATGCGTCAACTGGTCGATTCCGGTCGGGTCTTTACCGCCGTGCCGCCGCTGCATCGCTTCGAGCTGACCAATCCCCGCAAGGGTCAGCAGAAATACATCTACACCTACTCCGATGCGGAGTACCAGCGAAAGGCAGCTGAGCTCACCAAGAAGGGTCTGAATTTCAAGGAGCCGCAGCGTTACAAGGGACTTGGTGAGATGGACGCCGACCAGCTGGCCGAGACGACGATGAATCCCCGGCACCGTACGCTGCGCCGCATGACGGTGGACGACGGCCTGATCGCCGGAACCACCTTCGAGATGCTGATGGGTAACGATGTGGGTCCGCGTAAGGAATTCATCATCGACGGCGCGTACGCGCTCGACGCCGCCACTATCGACGCCTAACTCAGTAGTCAGCTTCAGCGTTCGCGCGCTCAAGTGACGGGCCGGGACTTGGCAGAATCCCGTACTTCCTGCTCAGCTCTAGCAGGACTTGGGGGTCTGGCGGCTGCCCCCGCAGCGATGTGAAGTATTCCGCCTGCTCGGCGAAGAGCTTCTCCATTCCAGCCGGCACGATGACGCCCACTGCCCAGACCGGTTCGTCCGACAAGTTGGCGAAGGCGTGCGGAACGCGGCGGGGGAGCCACTGCAGGGTGCCGGGGCCAGCCTCGATCTGTTGCTCGTCAACCTGCAGCGTGAGCACTCCCGAGATGACGAAGATGGCCTCGTCCTCCCGACTGTGGACGTGTCGCGTTGGTCCCGGAGCGTGTGCTGGCAGCCGGGCCTGTCCGAAGGCGACCAGCCCTCCGGTACGGTCGCCACCCGCCAGCACGGCCCACAGCTGAGATTGGTCTGCAGCAACAACGGTGAAGGGTTCGAAGGAAGTCATTTGCGACTCCTCGCTAGAAGTTATTACTAGTGTAGATCACTAGTAATTAACTCGGTAGACTCACTCACGATCATGGCTACTAAATCCCGAACCGCTGCGTCCTTACCGGCACCGACCCGGAAAGAGCGTGCCGCTGCCACCCGAGAGCGCATTCTGGCCGCAGCGTATGAGGCATTCGTGGAGTCAGGTTTTCAGGCGACCACCATGCCATCGATTGCCGAGCGGGCTGGGGTTGCGGTCCAGACGGTCTACTTCGTCTTCCACAGCAAGACCGAACTGCTGCGGGCCGTTTCCGACGCGGCTGTCATCGGTGTCTCAGACCCGCGGCCGCCGAACCTGGCCGAGTGGTATCAGGCGGCCGTAAACGCCGCGGATCCGGAGCAGGCCTTGGCAGCCTTCGCCGCTGGCGTCGCGACCATTCTGGATCGGATGGGTCCGCTGACACCCGTCCTCGCCAGTGCAGCCACTCTCGAGCCAATGATTGCCGAGCATCTCGCGCATACCGAGCAGCTGCGTGTGGAAGGCTATGGGGCCTTCATCCGCCACCTTCACCGCAACCGGCTGCTTCGCCCGGGACTGAGCGTCAAAATAGCCACGGATGTCTTGCTGACCCTCCTCGGCCCGGCCACCTATGTTGCTTTTACGCGGGATCGTGGCTGGAGTCACAACCAGTATCTGAAGTGGGTTTCACCAACTCTGGGAGAGCTGCTGATCAGGGATCGACCTTCCTGATCGCGAGGAGGCGTCGAAGGGGTGTAGCTATGCCTAGGCCACCGACTTGCCAGCTTGGCTGGTCGACGACCATGGGCGCTGACAAGTGGGCGAGTAGGAGTTAGTCCCAGCGTTCCAGGAGGCCTGTGTCGACGTCGTAATAGAACCCGCCCACAACTGCTCGATCGCCGATCAGCGGATGATTGCGGAGCTTCTCGGCATCACGATGCAGAGTGCGGCGTTGGTCCGCCGATGCGCCGAACCGTACCCAGGAGGCATCGGCGCCGCTGGCGTTCCGGATCCGCTCGATGATCACATCGTCATCGGCTGCTGCCATCGCACAACGGCTGTGAGGGATCACCATGATGCGGTTGACGTTCAGCAGATGAACGCCTGCGATGCAGCCAGCAAGTGCGGAAGTCGTGACGCGAGCACCTGGCGTCCTGATGATCTTGGCATCGCCGAAGGTCAGACCGAGCATCGCGAGGGGCGCGATTCGAGAGTCCATGCAGGTGACGACGAGGACCCCGGCATGGGCTATCCCGTCGAAACCGTGCTGATCAAAGCTCTCGGCGAACTTCTTGTTGTTTGCCAGCAGATCGTCGAAGGCGTGGTTCGTCTCCGTTACGTTGTCGGGCCGGTCTTCAGCTGCGTGCTCCATGCGTATCGGCCTCCACGTGCGGGTTGTTAGCCCGCCGTGGCCGATCCGATCGCCGCGATGGGCTGACTGCTGGGGGTTCCTGACCCGTCGCGCCGGGCGTCAGCGGCAGGCAGCGGTACGGGACTGCCACTGGGCGCTGCGGCGATGGCCGGCGCTGGCCCCACCCAAGCGAGCAACACAGCATCCTCGCCTTTGAGGAACCGATGGCAGCGTACCCCGCCAGTCGCCCGGCCTTTGGCCGGATAATGCCCGAACCCGGTGACCTTGACAGATCCGGCGTCTGTTCCCGGGAGGGCGCGCGAGGTGCCGGAGACCGTCGCAACGACCACCTCCATTGCCGACACAGCCCCGAAATAGACGACACTCGCGCCGATGCCGAGCTTGATGCCGGCCATGCCACCGCCTGACCGGCCCTGTGGTCGTACGGCGGTGGCGGGGAAGTGCAGGAGTTGGGCGTCATTGGTGACGAAGACAAGCTCGGCCGCCGCACTGGTGAGCTCGATGGCGCCCACGACCCGGTCGCCAGCCTCGAGGCGGATGACTTCCCACGAATCCTTGCCGAGGATCTCGGGATTGACGCGCTTGACGACACCGCGAGCCGTGCCGAGCGCGAGGCCGAGTGAATCATCGGCCAGCGTCGTCAGACAGAGCACTTTCTCTCCCGCATCCAGGGTGACCAGCTCACTGACATGGGTGCCGCCCTGGAGGTTCGGCGCGTGCGCGGTGCTGGGCACGGTGGGGAGATCCAGCGCGCTGATCTTGATCAATCGGCCGGCACTGGTGATCAGCCCGCAGCTACCACGTGCCGTAGCAATGATCTTGGACACCATGACATCGTGGTTGGCTCGGGCGCCGACCGGTGGGATCGGCTGGGCGGAAGCGGTTCGTGCCAGCAAACCCGCGGAGGAGAGCAACACCCAGCAGGGATCGTCTGCGACCTCCAGCGGAGCGGTTGCTGCCGTGGTCGCAACGCCGCTGGCTGCTAGCAAGATCGTGCGGCGCGGTGTGCCGTGCTGTTGAGCAATCTCGGCAAGTTGATTGCTGACCAGGGTGCGGAGCTGCACGGGATTCTCCAAGATCTCGGTGAGCTCAGCGATGGTCGTCTCCAGCTTGCCCCGTTCGGTCTCGAGCTCGATCCGGCTGAATCGGGTGAGCCGGCGCAGCGGCATCTCGAGAATGTAGTTGGTCTGGATCTCCGATAGCTCGAAGACCTCCATCAGTCGGGAGCGGGCTTGGGCGGTGTCGTCGGAGCCACGGATGATCGCGATCACATCGTCGATGTCGAGAATCGCCACCAATAGGCCTTCGACAAGGTGCAGGCGCTCCTGTGCCTTACGGCGGGCAAAGTCCGTGCGGCGGCGGGTGACGTCGTACCGATGCCCGAGGTAGACCGTCAGCAGGTCGCGCAGCGTCAAGGTACGCGGCTGGCCGTCGACCAGAGCGACGGCATTGATGGCGTAGTTGTCCTCGATCTTGGTCAGCTTGTAGAGCTGCTCCAAGATCGCGTCGGGATTGAAACCGCTCTTGATCTCGATCACCAGCCGCGTTCCATTCGCCCGGTCCGAGAGGTCTTTGACGTCGGCGATGCCCTGCAGCTTGCGAGCGTTGACGAGATTCTTGATTTGTTCGATCACCCGTTCTGGGCCGATCAGATATGGCAGCTCAGTGATCACGATGCCTTTGCGACGCGGGTGGACCTGCTCGATCCGGGCGGTCGCTCGCATCCGGAAGGATCCCTTTCCCGTGTGATAGGCGTCCCGAATGCCGTCCAGTCCGATGATCTTGCCGCCACTGGGCAGATCGGGTCCGGGGACGAAGCGCATCAATTCATCGATGTCGGCCTCTGGATGCTTGATCAAATGCCGCAGGGCCTGGACGACTTCCACCAAGTTGTGCGGTGGGCAGTTGGTGGCCATCCCGACAGCGATTCCCGTCGCGCCGTTGACAAGCAGATTGGGGAAGGCCGCAGGGAGCACTGTTGGCTCGACGTCCTTGCCGTCATAGTTCGGCTTGAAGTCAACGGTGTCCTCGTCCAGACCGTCGGTCATCGCCGCCGCAGCCGTCGCCATCCGGCATTCGGTGTAGCGCATGGCGGCGGGACCGTCGTCGAGCGATCCGAAGTTGCCGTGGCCGTCGATGAGGGGCAGTCGCACGCTCCACGGCTGGGCCAGGCGGACCAGGGCGTCGTAGATCGCTGTATCGCCGTGCGGATGATACTGACCCATGACTTGACCGACGACTCGGGCGCACTTGACGTGCGAGCGGTCCGGCCGTACGCCCATCTCTTCCATGGAATACAAGATCCGGCGCTGCACGGGCTTGAGTCCATCTCGGGCGTCGGGCAATGCCCGGGAGTAGATCACCGAATACGCGTATTCCAGGAAGCTGGTCTGCATTTCTGAGGAAACGTCGATGTCGACGATTCGTTCGGTGAATTCGTCCTCAGGTGGTGCGGGTGTTTTGGCCATAGAAACGCGGATCCTCCTCTCTAGAGGAAGGGTTTGAGCTCATCCAGCAATCGGTCGCCAGAGGCGGCCTCACGCGCGTAAAGGATTCCGTAGCTGAACCCGTTCTGGCCTGACCGGATGCCGACCTGAGCGCCGAGCTCACGGAGGAAGGCTGCGCTCACGATGCCATCCTGATGATTTCCCAGCAGGTCTTGTAGGTCCTTCCGCTGCGCAACGATCTTGTCGGCCTTGGGTCCCCAGACCGGCGCAGCAGCCTCCACCGCATAGCGATAGCGCTTCGACGCCTTCCGCGCGCGATGAAACAGCTCCTCGGAGGGCTCTTCGGCCCGCCGCACCGCTACTGCTGTGGAGAGCCGCTTGCTCGCCTTCTTCTTCGCCGTCTTGATGGCGGTCTCGATCGCTTCCGTCGGTGAATCGGCGGCCGCAGTGAAGGGCGGATCGCTTCGCCAGTGGTGGATCAGGCCGATCAGCTTGCGGTAACGCTCGGAGTTCAACGCATCGATAAGGTCATCGGTGGCGCGCTTGCGCCGAGTGGCTAGCTCGGTCTGGATCGTCGATGACACCGGACCAAGCATCAGCTCAGGCGGCAGTGCGGCAAGCAGGGCAGCTTGCCGCTCGGTCAGGATGTCCAGATCACGTACCTCGCCGAGCAGGGTCGCCCACCAGATGAGCTCGGATTCAAGATCATCGGCTTCGGCCCGGTCGAAGAGGTCGGCAAACACCCGGATGGTGCTGCGTAGCCGGCGTACCGCTACCCGCGTGGTGTGAACGACATCTTCGCCGGCTCGCAGCTGGGCCTCGGAGTCGATGAGGACCGTGCACTGCTCGGCGAGATACGCACCGATGAGATCGCGAACAGTGGCAGGTTTGTCGCTCATGCCGCGGTCATCGTGTAAGGCATGCCGTGACCTTACGCCGAGCGCGCAATCTGTGTGCGGCTCTACGGAACGTGTCGGATGAATGGTCCTGAGCATGTCGAAGGGCACATAGCTGGGCGCGCTCGACAAGCGCCGCCCTGAGCTCGTCGAAGAGCTCAGCGCACATACAGACCGCTAGTGCACACGGCCCATTCGGACGTCGGGAGCGCCGAGGCGGGCGGCGTCCGCCGACAGGTCGTCCGGCTGGTGTTGCGACTCGCGTTCAGCTGCAACCCGCTTTTGATAGTGCTCCACCTCACGGTCAATATCTGCCGGTCCCCAGCCCAGGATGGGAGCGACGAGTGTGGCGACCTCGGGCGCCGCCGCAAGGCCACGGTCCCAGGTTTCGATGGAGATTCGGGTACGCCGGGCCAAGATGTCGTCCAGATGCAGGGCACCCTCGTGCGAGGCGGCATAGATCGCCTCGACCTTGAGATATTCCGCTGCACCCTCCAACGGATGCGCGAGCTCCGGGCGGGATTTGATCATCTCCAGGAGTTCTGGGAACAGGGACCCATAGCGGTTCAGCAGGTGCTCGACTTGAAGATCACGCAGGCCGGTTTCGTTGACCAGCAGGGGCCGCGCATTCCACAGCGCATGGTAGCCATCGGCGCCCAACAACGGCACATCCTCGGTGCAGGATGCGGGCACCTTTTGATTCAAGTCTCTGACCGCCGCATCGACAGCATCCTTCGCCATCACTCGATAGGTCGTGTACTTGCCACCCGCGATCATCACCAGACCACGGACCGGGGAGGCGACGGCATGCTCTCGAGAGAGTTTTGACGTCGAGTCCGATTCGCCGGCCAGCAAGGGGCGCAGGCCGGCATAAACGCCAATGACGTCGTCTCGGGTGAGGGGGTCGGCCAGCAAGGTGTTCCCGTGGCGTAACAGATAGTCGATGTCAGCCTGGCTGGCCGCGGGGTGAGCCCGGTCCAGCTGCCAGTCGGTGTCGGTCGTGCCGATGATCCAATGGCTTCCCCACGGGATGATGAACAGCAGGCTCTTCTCCGTTTGCGTGATCAACCCAGTCCTGGAATTGATGCGGTTGCGCGGGACGACCAGGTGCACACCCTTGGAGGCGCGTACCTGAAACTGGCCACGACCGCCGAGCATCTGCTGCAGCTCGTCGATCCATACTCCGGTTGCGTTGATCGTCTGCTTCGCGCGGATGGTGAAGGTGTTGCCGGACTCGAGATCACGGACTGTGACGCCGGCTACGTGATCGGCCTCGCGTAGGAAGTCAAAGACTCTGGTGCTGGTTGCGACCGCCGCGCCGTAGTGTGCCGCAGTGCGGCCGATCATCATGGTGTGCCGGGCGTCGTCGACCAGCCCTTCGAAGAACCTGATCGAGCCGATCACCGACTGACGATTCGCGGACGGAAAGGACTCCAGCGTGCGCTTCCGGCTCAGGTGCTGCAGGTGGTGTGGTACTCCGCGGCCGGCGCCCATCAGGTCGTACACGCCAATGCCGAGACCCGCATAGCTGCGGTCAATAACGGGTCGGGTTAGCGGGTAGAGAAACGGCACCGGTTTGGCCAAGTGCGGAGCCAGCTTGTTGAGGGCTAGAGATCGCTCTTTGAGCGCCTCGAACACGAGGGCAAAGTTGAGCTGTTCGAGATAGCGCAGCCCGCCGTGGAACAACTTGCTGGACCGGCTCGACGTGCCAGCTGCGAAGTCGCGGGCGTCGACCAGTCCCACTCGCAGTCCCCGGGTGACGGCATCGAGCGCACAGCCGCAGCCGGTGACGCCGGCACCTATCACGAGGATATCGAGGTCGTCGTTGGCTAGCCGGTCCAGAGCGTCCGCTCGGGCCGCAGGACTGAGGGGTGAGGTGGTGGTGAACATCCGCGCGGTCAGGGGTTGACCAGGAAGGATCGTTCCGGATCATGGCGCCCCTCGATCAGCCGGATCGTGCCCGATCGAGATCGCATGGAAAGCGAGTGGGTCACGATTCGGTGGCTCTCAAATCGCACGCCGCGCAGCAATGAGCCATCTGTAACGCCGGTGGCGGCGAAGAACACATTGTCGCCGGAGACAAGATCGGTTGTTGACAGGGTGCGATCAAGGTCATAGCCAGCATCAAGAATCGCCGACCGTTCGCTCTCATTGCGCGCGATCAAACGGCCGAACATCTCACCACCCAGGCAGCGGAGCGCACATGCGGCAAGCACTCCTTCCGGAGTTCCGCCGACGCCCACCAGAAGATCGACTCCGGTCGACGGGGTGACGGCCATGATCGCACCGGCTACATCCCCATCGAGCAGAAATCGAATCCTGGCACCTGCGGCGCGGATAGCGGTGACGAGCTCGGTGTGCCGCGGTCGATCGAGGACGCAGACCGTAAGGTCGGATACTGCACGATCGGTCGTCGCGGCGATCTTGGAGAGGTTCGTAGCGATCGGCGCGTCAAGATCAACATCGCTGGCGGCATACCCAGGCACCACAAGCTTCTGCATGTACACCGCGGGGCCGGGGGAGAACATCGTGCCGCGGGGAGATACGCCGATGATGCTGACGGCGTCGGGCAGGCTCTTGGCCGTCAGGGTGGTGCCATCGACCGGGTCGACGGCAATGTCCCACTCCGGCCCAGAGCCGTCACCGACCCGCTCGCCGTTGTAGAGCATGGGGGCTTCGTCTTTCTCGCCCTCGCCAATCACCACGACGCCGTTCATCCGAACCGTGCCGAGCACTGGGCGCATGGCGTCCACGGCAGCGGCATCCACCTGGTTCTTGTCACCGAAGCCCATGTACCGCGAGCAGCTGATCGCGGCGGCTTCGGTCGCCCGGACCAGCTCCAGCGCGAGATTCCGGTCCGATTCCGCGCCGAGTTTTTCCCGGGTCCGACGTTGGGTCTCTGTCGCCATCTCCACTACTCCTCTTGTCGTCGCTAGCGCTAGACCTCGACCCAGTCCAGCGTTCGTTCGATCGCCTTCTTCCACCCCTCGTACCCGGCGGCCCGTTCCTGCTCGCTGATCTGCGGGGCCCAGCGCCGGTCCTCTTGCCAGTTGTCTCGCAGTTCGTCCGCCGACGCCCAGAACCCGGTCGCGAGACCAGCGGCGTACGCGGCACCTAGCGCCGTCGTCTCCGCCACCACAGGCTTACTCACCTCAATACCGAGGGTGTCAGCCTGTATCTGCATGCAAAGCTCGTTCGAGGTGACGCCACCGTCAACCTTCAGTTCCGCCAGCCGGACACCAGCATCTTTTTGCATGGCTTCGACGACATCCCGACTCTGATAGCAGATCGCGTCCAGTGCCGCCCGGGCAAGGTGCTCACGGGTATGGAAACGGGACAATCCGACAATGACGCCACGGGCATCAGAGCGCCAATAGGGCGCGAAGAGCCCGGAGAAAGCGGGGACGAAATACATCCCGGATGCACCGTCAACCTGCCGTGCCAGGGTTTCGATCTCGGCGGCATCCCGGATGATTTGGAGCTGGTCGCGCAACCATTGCACCGCGGAACCGGTGACGGCGATGGAGCCCTCGAGCGCATAAACCGGCGCGTCCTCCCCGAACTGGTAGCACACGGTGCTCAACAGGCCGTTTGTCGAGCGGCACAGCTTCTCTCCGGTGTTGAGCAATAAGAAGTTGCCGGTGCCGTACGTGTTCTTGGCATCGCCTTCGGACAGACACACCTGCCCGACCATGGCGGCGTGCTGATCTCCCAAATCTCCGCTGATCGTGACCTCACCGCCGAACGGCCCATCGGAGCGAGTGCGTTGGTAGGCAGTGGGATGCGAGGACGGCAGGATGGCGGGCAACATCGACCGAGGAATGCCGAAGAAGCTCAACAGTTCCGGATCCCAGTCGAGGCTTTCCAGGTTCATCAGCATGGTGCGGCTGGCGTTGGTGACATCGGTGATGTGCTGACCACCCGCAACGCCGCCGGTGAGGTTCCACAACAACCAGCAGTCGGTGGTGCCGAAAAGCGCACGGCCGCGTTCTGCGGCAGCTCGTACGCCGTCGACGTTCTCCAAAATCCACTGCAGCTTGCCGCCGGAGAAGTAGGTGGCCGGCGGCAGGCCGGCGCGCTGCCTGATCACGTCCCCTCGACCGTCTCGATCAAGGGCGGCAGCGATCTTGTCGGTGCGGGTGTCCTGCCAGACGATCGCATTCCCGTACGGCTCACCAGTGGTCGGATCCCATACCACGGTCGTTTCCCGCTGATTGGTGATGCCGAGGCCGGCAAGATCGCTAGCAGCCAGGCCTCGTTCTTGCATGGCTTGCTTCACGACATCTTGAGTGCGTTGCCAGATTTCGACAGGATCGTGCTCCACCCAACCCGCCCTAGGCAGGATTTGCTCGTGCTCGAGCTGGTACTTGCCGACCTCGCGGCCCGAGTGATCAAAGATCATGCAGCGAGTGCTTGTCGTACCTTGGTCGATTGCAGCAACGAAGTCGGCCATGGCCCGACACTATTGCGTATTAGATTGCGTCGCTCGCCGGGCTCGCTCCGCGCGGATCGCGCTCTGTTGCCACCTACTTCGTCGTCGCGTGGGGACCGAAAAGCGTGTCCCCTTCCTCCTCCTCAGCACGGCGGCGCGCGATCCGGCTTTGGTTGGTTCGCTAGTCGCGCTCTGGATCAATGGTTCGATTGCGTAGGCTCATGCTCGTGTCTGCAGGCCAGGGCCGTTCCGATGCGGAAGGCGACCCTCCCGGATACCCACGAGAATGGGAAGCGGACGTGCTGCTTTCCGACGGTGGGGTTGCCCATCTGCGGCCGATCCGGCCGTCAGACGCCGACCGGCTGGTCGCCTTCTACGATCGGGTTTCTCCGGAGTCTAAGTATCTGCGCTTCTTTGCTCCCTATCCGCGACTGAGTGATCGTGACGTCAAACGGTTCACCGAGGTCGATTACGTGGATCGAGTGGCCTTCATCATCACCCTCGGCGATGACATGATCGCGGTCGGCCGTTACGACCGGATCGAAGATGATCATGCCGAGGTCGCCTTTCTCATCGAGGACGCTCATCAGGGCCGCGGCATCGCCCAGTTGCTGTTGGAGCATCTGGCCCAAGCCGCCCGCGAGCGCGAAATCACCCGCTTCGTCGCCGAGGTGTTGCCGGCGAACCGGCGGATGGCCAAGGTTTTCGCGGACGCTGGGTACCGCGTCTCCAAGGGCATCGAGGATGGCGTACTCGCCGTCGAGTTCCCGATCTTGCCCACCGACACATCGGTCGGTGTGATGGAGCGTCGCGAACATCGTGCGGAAAGTGCCTCCGTGCGGCGGCTGCTGACGCCGGAACGGATCGTGGTGTACGGCGACGGTGACCGGATGCAAGGCTTGATCGATTCCATGCTGCGGGGTGGCTTTCACGGTGAGGTAGCGGCGGTTGCCACCGATGGTCGCGAGGTTGCGGGCATCAGCAATGCGTCATCGATCGGCGCGCTCCCGGGTCGGCTGGACTTGGCACTCGTGTCGGTGCCGACCAGCCAGCTAGGAGCTGTGGTCATCGATGCGGCGCACAAGGGAGTGCACGGCATTGTGCTGCTGACCGGGACGGATTACGCCGCCGGGGACAACCACCAGATCATCAACCTGGCGCGCGCGTACGGTATCCGAGCGCTTGGTCCCGATGCTCTGGGAGTGATCAACACGCTGCCGACGGTGCGACTGAACGGCACACCGGGGCCGATGCCGCGGGCCGGGGGAGTGGGGTTGTTCTGCCAATCGGCCGCCGTCGGGGTGGCGCTCCTGAACCACGCCCTACGTCACGATGTGGGCTTGTCGTCCTTCATCAGCACGGGCGACTACGCCGACGTCACCGCGAACGATGTCATGCAGTACTGGGAGGACGACGAACCAACCCGAGTCTGCCTACTCACCCTCGATTCGATCGGCAATCCCAGGAAGTTCTCGCGGATCGCCCGGCACCTGGCTCGGAAGAAGCCGGTTGTCGTCTTTGCCCCCGGACGTACTCGCCGGAATGATCATGCCGGGGTACGCGGTGGGCTCGGGCATGCTCCGGATGAGGCAGTCGATGCGCTCTTCCGGCAGGCAGGCGTCATGGTGGTGCACAACCGCGGCGACATGATCGACATCGCCAAGATCGCCACACGCCAGCCGTTGCCTCGAGGCCCGCGGGTCCGGATCATCACCAACTCCCTCACTCTCAGTCACCAAATGATGCAGAAGATGGATTCGGTCGGTCTGTTCCACGACCCAGAGCCGGAACTGCTCGGCGCTAATGCGGGCGCTGCAGCGTTCGCCCAAGCCGCGCGGGCGGCATTGGCGGATCCCCGATATGACTCCGTCGTCTGCGCCGCGGTCAATGCCTTCGACCGCGGCACCGAGGAAGTCATCTTGGCTCTTGAGCAGGTTGCCGCCGAGGGCGTGAAGCCATTGATCGGAGTCTTCTTGGACTTCCATCCGCCACTGGGGAGCGACGGCGAGCCAGACTGGCCCGGATCCCTGCCGAGGTTCGACGGCTCGGTGGATGCCATTCAGGCGCTCGCATATCTGACGGCATATGCCAAGTGGTGCGCTCAAGACCCCGGTGCCGTTCCCATCCTGGAGGTGGACACGCAGGCGGCACGACGAGTGGTCAATCGGGTCCTCGCCCAGCAGCCCGAGGGTCGCGAGCTGACCACTGCGGAGACGGCTGAGCTGCTGAGCAGCTATGGGATCAACGTTGTGCCACAGATCGCGGTCTCCGGGTTGGCGGACGCTATTGCTGCGGGCGAGCAGCTTGGCTGGAATGTTGTGCTGAAAGCAACGACGGCCGCCGTCCGCGGTCGACCCGATCTTGCCAGCGTGCACCGCAACATCGACAACCCCGCTGAGCTGACCGAAGCCTGGAAGGATCTGCGCCAGCTGATGGCCGAGACCGGGCTCCCAGAGGATGAGGACCTCTCGGCCGCCAAACCTGTCGTCCAGGCCATGGCGCCACCGGGCGTGGCGCTGGTGATCGCCAGTCGCGAGGATGCGGCCTTCGGTCCGATCGTCTCGTTGGGCCTGGACGGAATCCCGAGCGAGCTGCTTGGCGACATCGTCTATCGGGTACCGCCGTTGACGACCGTCGAGGCTGGCCAGATGGTCCGAGAGCTCAAGGCTGCTCCTACTCTCTTCGGTCGGCACGGCGCGCCAGGAGTCGACGTGACAGGGGTCGAGGACCTGCTGCATCGGGTGGCACAGCTGTCCGACGCCATTCCGCAGCTGGCTTCGCTGACGCTGCGGCCTTGCGTGGCCTCGGTCAACTCGATCTCGGTCCTGGGCGGACGGGTTTTCGTCGCGCCTACCGCTGACCAGCGCGACCCGTTGGCACGGTTCCTCTAGATGCACCGACTGTCGGTGCTGCGTGGCAGGATGATCGACATGAGAATTGGCTCCACGAGGAAGGATCTGCGCGCCGAAATTGACGCATGCGGATACTTCCCGGAACTCGTCGAGGACGCGGTCATGCTCGCCCTCGCCGACGAGGAGCTGCTGGATTTCGTCGTGCACCACGAGCCGACGTTCAATCGTGACGAGATCCATCGTCATGTCACAGTCCTCGCTTTGACTCCGACCAGATTGGTGATCGGGCATACCGATGACCAGCCCGCCGAACCTCCGACGCCGGGCATCTATGCGGCGTCCTCCACTGAGTCGGTGGCGCTGAAAAAGATCAATACGGTGGCCTTGACCCGCGTCGTCACCCAGCCGGAGGCCTACCAGGCAGGATCGGAGGATGTGTTTGAGACTTGGCTGGCAGTTGGCTGGGGAGCGGTGCGTCGGATCGATGTCGAACCGGCGACGTGCAGCGATCCGCAGTGCGAGGCCGATCATGGATACACCGGAACCCTGGTGGGTGACGACTTGACCGTGCGAATGAGCGCGGCAGCTGATGGCCCGGACCGAGTCGCCCGGCTGGTGCGGTTCGCCAGCTCGCTCCAGCGAGCGGCGGCAGTATGACTTCACCCGTGGTGGGAAGATCTTCGCCACTAGCCGAGCAGCGCGCAGACCCCGACAGACATGACACCAACAAGAACGACCCCAACAAGAATGACGTCGACAAGAACGACTCCGAAAAATCGCAGTCAGCGAGCCAGCCACTGCCCGGGATGATCGTTCCGCGGTACAACTCCGCCACGCTCGGGGAACTCCTGCCGAGCATCGGTGCGCATCTGCGAGTGCCAGAGTTCAGCGAGGACGCCTTCCGGCTGCCACAGTCGGCGCGTTACGTCGTTGTCCTCATCGATGGGCTTGGGTGGAATTTGCTGCGCCGTGCCGTACGCGAGGCGCCGTATCTCGCGTCGCTGCTGGGCAGCGCGCAGCCGATCACGTCAGCGGTGCCGAGTACGACGGTCACCAGCCTGGCAAGCCTGGGTACCGGTTTACCGCCAGGTCAGCACGGTCTGGTTGGCTACACCTCGCGGGTGCCGGCGACAGGCGAGATCCTCAATGCCTTGACCTGGGAATCGGACCCAGCTCCGGCTGCCTATCAGTCCAAGCCGACGTTCTTCGAGCGCGCCGCGACAAGCGGGGTTGCGGTGACCACGGTGGCGCTCGCTCGGTTCAGGGGCACGGGGTTGACCGAGGCCGCACTGCGCGGAGCCTCCTTTGTGCCGTTCACCGAGGACAGTGCCGAGGACCTTCGGATCGCCCTGATCGCCGAAGCGGCCTTACGCGGTGATCACAGCGTTGTTTACGCCTACGAGCGGGAACTTGATCATTGCGGGCACGTACACGGCTGCAGTTCGGCTACCTGGCTCGAGCAGCTGGCGCGGATCGATGCCATGTGCGAGCGGCTGCGTGCTGCTCTGCCACCCGAGGTAACGCTGATCATTACTGCCGACCATGGCATGATCGACATTCCGCCGCAGCAACGTATCGTGGCCGAGGATGATTCCGCTTTGATGGCAGGCGTATCAGCGCTGGCCGGCGAAGGCCGCTTCAGACAGCTCTATGTTGATCATGATCTACCGCACCGGGTGGCCGATCGATGGCGGGCGCGGCTCGGTGAGCTGGCGTGGGTGCGCACCCGTGACGAAGCGATCGACGAAGGCTGGTTCGATGCGATCGATGATCAACTGCGTGATCGCTGGGGACACGTGCTGGTCGCACTGCGTGGCGACTGGGCCGTCATGACGAGGACGTTCCCTCGAGAATTCACGCTGATCGGCATGCATGGGTCCCTCACACCAGCCGAGATGCTGGTGCCACTTATCGTGGCTTGAGTGGGAAGCCCATGGGAGGCTCAGCGGGATGACAGGATTCCGGCGTGGCTGAGCTGTGCTACTTCACCGGGCCAATGGACTGCGGCAAGTCGACGCTGGCTTTGCAGCTGGATTACACCCAAGCCGCAGCTGGACGGAAGGGCCGGCTCTTCACCAGCCATGATCGAGCCGGCGAGTCGACGATCTCGTCACGCCTTGGCCTCGCCCGGCCGGCGATCGAAGTCACCTGGGATTTCGATTTCTGGAGCTACGTTGTCGGCCAGCTGACCAGCGGTCATCGGATCGACTACCTGGTCTGCGATGAAACGCAGTTTTACTCGGCACAACATGTTGATCAGCTCGCCCGGATCGTCGACGAGCTGCAGATTGACGTATTCGCCATCGGCCTCCTCACCGACTTCGCTACCCGGCTGTTCCCTGGCTCACAGCGGCTGGTTGAGCTCTGCGACAGGCTTGAGACTCTGCAAGTCCGCGCGCTGTGCTGGTGCGGTGAGCGAGCGACGCACAACGCCCGCACCATCAACGGGGCGATGGTGCTGGAGGGCGATCAAGTCGTGATCGGCGATACGCTCCCAGGTCCTGATGCAGACGGCAGTGCAGCAGGACAGGAGATCGCGTACGAGGTGCTCTGTCGCCGCCATCATCGTCGTCGGCTCACGCGAGCGGTAGCGCGGGCGAGCTTCTCTGATCCGCTCCCGCTCGGCGAACGCGGGTCTGCCGATGAGCCGTAGACCAGCCGTGTTGATCTCTGCTGCAGAGCTGGCCGCTCTGCTTGGGTCGGCGCAACAGCCGGTCATCGCTGACGTGCGCTGGACCCTAGGCGGACCACCCGGTAGGCCGGAGTTCGAGGCGGGCCATATTCCCGGCGCGGTCTGGGTGGATCTCGAGTCTCACCTCGCCGGTCCGCCAGGCGCCGGCGGCCGACACCCGTTGCCTCCCGTGGCCGTCTTCGAGCAGGCGATGCGGGACATCGGCGTACGCAAAGATTCCTTGGTCGTTGCCTATGACGCCGCAACGTCGCAGGCGGCGGCACGCTTGTGGTGGCTGTTGAGCGACGCCGGACACGATGGGGTCCGGGTGCTCGACGGCGGCCTCGCCGCCTGGAGAGCCGCCGGTCTTCCGATCGCATCTGGCATGTCAGCGACGCCAACTCCGGGTGACTTTGTTGCCCGACCCGGCCAACGCCGACGGTGGAGCGCAGCTCAGATCTCCGCGCGGTTGGGCAAACCGGATGCTCCCACACTCGTCGACGTCCGGACCGCCGAGCGCTACGCAGGTGACAACGAGCCCGTCGACCCAGTTGCCGGTCACATCCCGGGAGCCGTCAATGTGCCGTCGTCGGCGAACGCGTATCCCGACGGCCGATTCCTACCGTCCGCCGAGATCGCGGCGCTGTACGAGGCGGCGGGTGTGGCTAGCCAAGGCGTCGCCGACAATGGGGTGCTGTACTGCGGGTCCGGAATCACCGCCGCACAAAGCTTGTTGGCGCTCGAATCGGCAGGGCTCACGGCCGCCATCTACCCAGGCTCCTGGAGCGAGTGGATCACTGACCCGAGTCGGCCTATTGCGGTCGGACGCCGTCCTTGACTAACTCCGTTTGGGTCCACCGAACATGATCTCGTCCCAGCTCGGCACCGACGCCCGCTTCCGTTTGATGCTCTTCCGCTGCGACTGCGTGTCGGGGTGCGCAAGCGACTCGATCTCGAACTCATGTGCTTCGTCGGTCCGATCCGCCAGATTCACTGCGGGATCCGGTGGTCCGGGCTCGTCGGTCCCCGGCAATTCCTCTTTGTGTGCTGCGTGAGACACCCGTGATGGGCGCTGCACCGGTTCGGCCACATCAAGTGCCGCGTCCTCGTGCATGCTGGGCTCAACGGGATAGTTGATCACAATTGCCGGTTCCCAGCCGCCGTCGGTGCTCGTTTCGGTTTCCGGTACCGCCGTGGCATCGCTCAGCCCCGCGTACACCCGCGGGGAGTCCTCGCTGTAGCCGTCGCCGCCCAGCATCTCGTAAAGCGTTCCGATCGGCGACCGGCTGGCCTCGTCCTCGTCAGGCTCGCTGGTGACGGGCACGTCCACAACTGGATGCAGCGTCCGCGAAACCGCAACAGTCGGCTCGTCGTCAGCCGGCTCCTCGGATACGGGCGGCTGCTCGGTAGCAGGACGAGCTCTCTTCGTCGCGGCGAGCCTTTCGCTCAGATCGAGGGTGGGCTCGTTGTCGCCACTCTCCCCGGCCTCCGCCGGCCGCGGACGGGTCGAGTGCAGCCCGGTCACCGCGGACGGCTGATCGCCAAGCAACCATCGCGCTTCGTCGTTCCCAGCGACCGAAAACCGGCCTCGAAGGTCATAGAAGAACGCCGCCTGTCGGCTTGCTTCGCCAGCCCGATAGTCCGCAGTAACGGCCCAGCGGCCGTCGTCTAGGCGATAGGAGTCCCACGTAATCGCATCGATGTCGACCCCGCGCCCGATCAGTCGCTCAGTGACCGTGATGCGCAGACTGCGGTGTCCCGACGGCTCACCACGGCGGCGTACGGAGGACGACATAGCCATCGACGCAACGTGTTCACGCTCAGCAAGGACCGGTGCCGCGAAGCGCTCGACGCGATCCGGTGGGATTCCTGCGACGCCGGCCACATCTTCGAGGCTCTCGCCGGCCCGGATCCGGGCCTGAATATCACGCGGGGTGAGTGAGGTTTGCATCTCGATCTCCAGTTGTCCGAGCCGCGGTCGGTCGCCCCGCACCGCTGCGCGGAGTCTTTCGTCCGCCTCGATGATCAATTCCTCACCGCTCTCGGTGACCACGATCAAGGACTTCCCGTCCGGGCTGAGTCCCACCAGTCGTGCGCTGCGCATCCGTCGCGGCGGCTCCTCGTGCGGCATTGTTCTCCTCAACTTACTCTGCCTCTCCTACGAAATGCGGGAGGCGCTCGGCCCGCGAGTGCGCGAGGAAACGAGCCATCTTGGGTGGCGTCGTACTGTCTTCTCCATGCGCGAGCCTTCGCAACCGGAACGAACTACCCGAGCTCAGCTCCGGGCATCTGGATATGTAAGTCGCCGCATCAAAGTTGAGCTGCGCGACAATTTGCTGCAACGCCTTCGGTCCGGGACTACGGCATTCCCCGGCATCGTCGGCTTCGATCTCACCGTGCTTCCCGAGCTGGAGAGTGCGATTCTCGCTGGTCACGATCTGGTGTTGCTCGGCGAGCGTGGACAAGGCAAGACCCGGCTGATGCGGACGATAGCTGGGCTGCTCGACGAGTGGAGCCCCAAGGTCGCTGGTTGTGAGATCCACGATGACCCGTACGCGCCTGTGTGTGTGCGATGTCGAGCCCTGGCTGCTGAGTTGGGCGACGAACTACCCGTCGAGTGGCTGCACCGCGACGAGCGATACACCGAGAAGCTGGCCACGCCGGATACCTCGGTCGGTGACCTGATCGGGGATGTAGATCCCGTCAAGGTCGCTCAAGGCCGCACTCTCGGCGATCCGGAGACGGTGCACTACGGACTTGTGCCGCGCACCAACCGAGGCGTGTTCGGCCTCAACGAGCTGCCCGACCTCGCCGAGCGCATTCAGGTGGCCCTGTTCAATGTCTTGGAGGAGCGTGACATCCAGGTACGCGGCTATTCGCTGCGACTGCCTTTGGACGTCTTTCTCATCGCGACGGCCAACCCCGAGGACTACACAAATCGGGGCCGGATCATCACACCACTGAAGGACCGGTTCGGTGCCGAGTTGCGCACCCATTACCTCACCGACCTCGCTGACGAGGTGACGCTGATCCGCCAGGAGGCCACGCTGGTTGCCGAAGTTGGTGATCATCTACTCGAGGTGCTGGCGCGCTTGGTCCGCAACCTCCGCGAATCCAGCTCCATCGATCAGCGTTCGGGTGTCTCGGCCCGCTTTGCCATTGCAGCGGCCGAAGGCGTGGCCGCCTCGGCGTTGCGCCGCACCGCGCGTAATCATGATCATGAAACAGCCGTAGCGCGAACCTGTGATCTTGCGGTGGTGCTACCTACCTTGCTCGGCAAGATCGAGTTCGAAATGGGTGAGGAAGGCCGCGAACGAGCGGTCCTTGAGCACCTGCTCCGGCTCGCCACAGCGGCGACGTTCCGCGATCGGCTCTCCGGTCTGGATTTGTCGGGTTTCACCGAGGTCTTCGCCCAGGGCGGCCTGGTCGAGACCGGTGATCTGGTCCCGGCATCGGATCTGCTGTCGCAGCTGGGCACAGTGCCCGGATTGTTCAAGGTGTTGTCCCGACTCGGTTACGACGATTCGGCCGGCCCTGGAGAGGTTGCCGCCGCTGCCGAGTTCACCTTGGAGGGGTTGCACCTGACTCGTCGAATCGATAAGGAGATCGCCAACGGGCGGGCGATCTACGGCGCAGCCTGACAGGAAGTGATCATGGTTTCCGGCAACAGTGATCGCGATCACCCCGACGACCAGGGACCGGACCGGGCCCATCATCGGTACCGTTACGGTGCCTGGCGCGGTGGACCAGACCCCCTCAAGCCTCCCTTCGACGTACGCGAGGCCATTGATCGGATCGGTCAGGATGTGCTCTCGGCCGGCACCGTTCGCGATGCGCTGCGGGACCTGATGCGCCGCGGCATCGATGGTCGCGGTGGCCTCGACCGACTGGCCGACAAGATCAGGAAGCTGCGTGCGCAGGCGCGCCGGCGTGGCGAGCTGGGTGGCGTCCTGGATCAGGTCCGAGCGGCGCTCGACCAGGCGCTCGCCGCCGAGCGGGACACCTTGGCGGCCGATAGCTCGGCGGAGGCGCGGCTGGCGGAGCTCGAGCTGGACACGCTGCCCGATGATGTCGCCGGGGCTGTTCGGGGCCTTGATCAGTATCCGTGGCGATCCGAGGAAGCCCGCGAGATCTTCGAGGCGATCAAGAACATGCTGCAGCGCGAGGTGCTGGACGCACAGTTTGCTGGCATCAAAGAGGCGCTCGAGTCGCCGGATCCTGAGGCCATGCAACGTGTGAAGGACATGCTGGCCGATCTCAATGCGCTGCTGGCCGCACACGCGCGGCAGGAGGACACGACCGACCAGTTCGCAGAGTTCATGGAGCGGCACGGCGAATTTTTCCCCGAACAGCCAGAGACGGTCGAGGAACTGATCGACGCTCTGGCCCGCCGCGAGGCAGCCGCCATGAGACTGATGGCCTCGCTTACCCCTGAGCAGCGCGAACAACTCGGCCAATTGATGAGCCAGGCGCTCGCCGACGCAGATCTTGCCGCGGCAATGGCGCAGCTGGCTGACAACCTGCGGGCATTGCGGCCAGAACTCGATCGAGATCAACAGGTCGGCATGCGGCCGGGTGGCGAACCGCTCGGTTACAGCGCAGCCGTCGAGGCAGTCGCTGATCTGGCCGATCTCGAGGCACTCCAGAACCAGCTGTCCCAGGGTGACCAGGTCTCGACGCTGGATGATGTGGATGTCGACTTGCTGGCCAAACATCTTGGTCGCGAGGCCGTTAGCGACCTGCAGGCGCTGCGTGATCTTGAACGGGAGCTGGAGCGGCAGGGATATTTGGCCCGGGGTGACGACGGACTCCGGCTGACCCCGCGGGCGGTACGACGGCTTGGGCAGACTGCACTCCGGCGAGTGTTCGCACAGCTCGACGGCTCGAACAATGGCGATCACGACGAGCACCAGACGGGTGCGGCTGATGAGCCGACGGGCCTGACCCGGCCGTGGGTCTTCGGTGACGAGCTGCCGATCGATGCGCCGCGTACCGTGGCCAATGCATTGCACAGATCAGGGCTGGGATCGGACGGTGTTGCCCTGCTGGTCGATGACTTCGAGGTCACCGAAACCGAGCGGCGAACCAGCGCAGCAGTGGCCCTCTGCGTTGACCTGTCGTTCTCCATGGTGCATGACGGACGTTGGGGACCGATGAAGCAAACCGCGCTGGCGCTCAATCAGCTCATTGAGACCCGGTTCCGGCAGGATGCGCTGCAAGTCATCGGCTTCAACCTGCTGGCGCGCCGGCTGACACCGGTTCAACTGGCCGAGGCTGAGCCGGAGTGGACGCAAGGCACCAACCTGCAGCATGCATTGCTGCTTGCCTTGCGCCACGTGCGGCGGCACCCGGATGCGGAGCCGGTGGTACTGGTCGTCACTGATGGCGAACCGACCGCTCATCTGACCGGTGGGGGAGAGGCGTATTTCAACTGGCCGACGACATCGGAAACACTGCGTGCCACGATCGCAGAGGTGGACGAGCTCACTCGCTACGGCGCAACGATCAACACCTTCATGCTGGGAGACGATCCGGGGCTCGCTCGCTTTGTCGATGCGCTCGCCCGACGGGCCGGGGGCAGGGTCTTCACGCCCGACATATCTCGCCTCGGAGAGTACGTGGTCGCCGATTATCTAAGGGTTCGGCGCGGCCGTCGGTAAGGCCGATGGGTGCTCCGCGAATCAGGAGACCAGGTTCAGGGCGCTCTGCCGCTGCCTGCGCACGATGTCGGCAAGGTAGGTTCCGTAGCCTGATTTCAGCAGCGCACGAGCACGCTGCTCGAGCTCGTCGTCGCTCAAGAAGCCTTGTCGCCAGGCTGCCTCCTCGGGAGCCCCGATCTTGAGTCCTTGCCGAGCCTCGATGGTGCGTACGAAGTTGCAGGCGTCGTTCATGGACTCGAACGTCCCGGTGTCCAGCCAGGCTGTGCCACGCGGCAGGACACCCACATGTAGCTTTCCGGCCTCGAGATAGTGACGGTTCACGTCGGTGATCTCGTACTCGCCGCGCGCCGACGGTCGGAGCTGGCTGGCGACCTCAATGACGTCGTTGTCGTAGAAATAGAGGCCCGGAACGGCGTAGTTGGACCTCGGATGAGCAGGCTTCTCCTCCAAGGAGATGGCCCGACCCTCGGCGTCGAATTCGACAACGCCGTACGCGTTCGGCTCCGCGACCCAATAGGCGAAGACAGCTCCACCTTCGACGTCTGCGAAACGGCGCAGCTGAGTGCCCAAACCGGGGCCGTAGAAGATGTTGTCGCCGAGCACCAGCGCTACCTTCTCAGAACCTATGAAGTCGGCGCCGATGACGAAAGCTTGGGCAAGTCCGTCAGGCGAAGGTTGCTCGGCGTAGCTGATCGAGATCCCGAACTGTGAGCCATCTCCCAACAGTCGTTGGAACGCGCCCCGGTCGTGTGGCGTGGTGATCACCAAAACGTCGCGGATCCCGGCAAAAATCAGAGTTGACAGGGGATAGTAGATCATCGGCTTGTCGTACACGGGGACCAACTGCTTGCTTATCCCGAGCGTCACAGGGTGCAGCCTGGTGCCGGATCCGCCGGCCAAAATGATGCCTCGCATAACCTTCAGTCTCGCAGAATGAGGCGACTGGCCACGACGACGCTGGGCCCGCACTTCGTCCTTAGGATGACTCGCATGACGAATTTCCTGGTGACTGGCGGGGCAGGATTCATCGGATCCAACTTCGTCCGCTACGTGCTCGACAACACCGATGCTTCGGTGACGGTATTGGACAAGCTGACCTACGCCGGCAATCGTGCGTCGCTGCGGGGCTTGCCCAAGGATCGCTTCGCATTCGTTCAGGGCGACATCTGCAATGCAAGCCTGGTTCATGAGTTGGTGCGTGACCATGACCTGGTGGTGCATTTTGCGGCCGAGTCCCACAACGACAACTCGCTGCGCGACCCATCGGCGTTCGTTACCACGAACCTGATCGGCACCGCCACGCTGCTGGAGGCCGTACGTCGCTACGGCACGCGCTACCACCACATCTCCACCGACGAGGTTTACGGCGATCTTCGCCTCGACGATCCGGACAAGTTCACCGAGGCCTCTCCTTACAATCCGTCCAGCCCGTACTCCGCGACAAAGGCCGGCTCGGATCATCTGGTCCGCGCCTGGGTACGTTCCTTCGACGTACAGGCCACGCTCAGCAACTGTTCCAACAACTACGGTCCTTATCAGCATGTCGAGAAGTTCATTCCTCGTCAGATCACCAACGTCTTGAACGGTGGCCAGCCAAGGCTTTACGGCGCAGGCCTGAATGTTCGGGACTGGATTCATGTCGATGATCACAGCGCCGCAGTGCTGTTGATCACGGCCGAGGGGAAGATCGGCGAGACATATCTGATCGGCGCCGATGGCGAGCGAAGCAACAAGCAGGTCGTGGAAACGATCTTGGAGCTGATGGGGCGGTCGCGAACCGACTACGATCACGTCACCGATCGAGCCGGCCACGACCTGCGCTACGCCATTGATTCGTCCAAGCTCAGGATGGAGCTGGGCTGGCAGCCGATCTTCTCCGACTTCGAGGCAGGCCTGGCCGCCACGATTGCGTGGTACCAAGCCAACGAAGCATGGTGGCGGCCACAGAAGACGGATACCGAGAGCAAGTACGCCCGCCAGGGCCAGTAGGCGATGGCCGAGCTGGCTGTCAGCCAGACTCCTATCCCTGGCCTGCTCGTCGTCTCCTTGGACCTACGCCGCGACAACCGTGGCTGGTTCAAGGAGAACTGGCAGCGAGAGAAGATGGTGGCTCTCGGCCTTCCTGACTTTGCGCCCGTGCAGAGCAACATCTCGTTCAACTCCTCGCTCGGCGCAACCCGAGGTATCCACGCCGAGCCGTGGGACAAGTTGGTCTCGCTGGCGACTGGACGAATCTTCGGCGCTTGGGTCGATTTGCGCGCCGGTGCCGGCTTCGGCCGCTGCTTCACAGTTGAGATGGGTCCTGAGACGGCGGTCTTCGTGCCGCGCGGGGTCGGCAACGCCTATCAGACTCTGGCCGCTCAGACGGCGTACTCATATCTGGTCAATGATCATTGGACGCCGGCGGCCAAGGATTCCTACACCTTTGTCAATCTTGCGGACGAGACTTTGGCGATCAACTGGCCGATTCCGCTCGAGCAGTCGGA
>Ga0307310_10000019_pt1 | contig 34631 bp, 33 predicted proteins | sample ER_DNA_197_FD_194502 | JGI IMG/M metagenome (GOLD analysis project Ga0307310, IMG submission 194502) | Bulk soil microbial communities from the East River watershed near Crested Butte, Colorado, United States - ER_DNA_197 | ecosystem: Environmental > Terrestrial > Soil > Floodplain | place...
CGCGCGCCGGCGAGGCCGCCAGCGCGCTCACGAGCCCGTCGAAGGCATCCGCGGTGAGATCCGGTGCGAGCTTGACGACGAGCGGGGGCTCGGGATGCTGCGCCACGAGCGCCTCGAGCAGCGCCACCAGCCGCGCGGGCTCCTGCAGCTCACGCAGGCCGGGCGTGTTCGGTGAGCTGACATTGACCGCAACGTAATCGGCGACCGCTGCCACGGCGCGATGCGCCGCCAGGTAGTCCTCCTCCGCCCGCTCGTGGGGGGTCTCGCGGTTGCGTCCGATGTTCACGCCGATCACGAAGCCGTCGGGCAGGCGAGGGCGGGCCGCCGCGACGCGCTGCGCAATCGCTGCGGCACCCGAGTTGTTGAAGCCCATGCGGTTGATGAGCGCGCTGTCCCGACCGAGCCGGAAGAGGCGCGGCCGGGGATTGCCCGCCTGGGCGATGGGCGTGGCGGTCCCGACCTCGACGAAGCCAAAGCCCAGCGCAGCCCACGCTCTGAGCGCCACGGCGTCCTTGTCGAATCCCGCGCCGAGGCCGATCCGGTTCCGGAACCGGAGGCCCATCACCTCCACCGGCGACGTGGCCGCGGCGCCTGCCCCCGAGGCGAGGCGCAGGAGCCAGCCGGGCGCCGCCCGCAGCGCCGAAAGGGTCAGGTGATGGATCGCCTCTGCGTCGACGGCGAAGAGGAGGGGTCGGATCGCTCGGTATGCCGCGACCCGCAGGCTCGTCAACGAGCGGCCAGGGTCAGTCGTCGGTCGCGCGGGGGAAGGCCATCTCCTGCGGCCGGAGGGGCGGGAGCGGCTCCCCGTCGCCGTCCACCGCGGTGCCCTGGTCCGGAGACATGAACTCGTGCCACACCTCGGTGCCATTCCGCGGGTCGTCGTCCAGCTCCTTGATCGCCACGATGCCCTGGAAGCGGATCACCCCGGATGCCGCGTCGTCGGTCTCGAAGTCGTCCTCGTACTCGGGCGCGCGCTCCACCGCGTGGCCCAGCGCGGCCTCCTCATCCGTGGCCTCGACCAGGATCACCCGATCCTCGACCAGCGACGCGGCCGCCGGGTCGCCGACCATGTACGCATAGCGGAGCTGAACGCTGAACCAGCCGGATGGCTCGACGACCGCCTCCTCGCGACCCGGCGCCTGGCGGATCACGAGGCGGGAGGCTCGTCGCCGACCACGGTCTGCGACTGCTCACGGAGGAACTGCTGGACGTAGTACGGACCAAGCCCGCTCTTTCCGGATGACCCGGAGCCCTTCCAGCCGCCGAACGACTGGATCCCCGGCCACGCCCCGGTCGTCGCCCCTGCTCGGCGGTTCACATAGACCACGCCCGCCTGGATGGCGTCGAGGAATCGGCGAATCTCTTCTGGATCGCGGCTGAAGATGCCGGCCGTCAGACCGTACTCCGTCTCGTTGGAGAGGGCCAGCGCCTCATCGAGCGATCCGACCTCCCCGACGACGATGAGTGGCACGAAGAGCTCGTCCTGGAAAAGGCGGTGATCGGTCGGAAGCCCGGTCACCACAGTGGGGGCAGGGAAGTAGCCGCGACTGGCCGCCTCGTCGCGCAGGACCTCGCCCCCGACGGCGATCGTGCCGCCGTCGCGACGCGCCTCGTCGACGGCCCGCCTGAAGGTCTCGACCGCCCGCTCGTTGATGACCGGCCCCATCCAGTTCTCGCGCTCGGTCGGGTCGCCCACCGCGATCGCCCGCGTCAGCTCGACCAGCTTCTTCACGAACTCGCCGCTCACGGCGCGATCGACGTAGACGCGCGAGTTGGCAGAGCACTTCTGGCCGTCGAAGCCAAATGCTGATCTCATCACGCCCTCTGCCGCGAGGTCGAGGTCTGCGTTGGCGGTCACGATCGCCGGGTTCTTCCCGCCCATCTCCGCGATCATCGGCCGCGGGTACTCGCGCGTGAAGCTCTTGTACAGCTTCATCCCGACCTCGAAGGAGCCGGTGAACACCATGCCCCCGATATCGGGGTTCTCCTCCAGCTCGGCGCCGACCGTGTCGCCGGATCCGGTCACGAGATTGAAGACGCCGGCGGGCAGCCCTGCCTCGCGGAGCGCCTCGCCGAACTTCCAGCCCATCAGGGGTGCGTCGCTCGAGGGCTTGAGCACCACGCTGTTGCCGGCGATCAGGGCGCCCGCGCTCGGGCCGCCCGCGAGCGCCATCGGGAAGTTGAAGGGGCTGATGACGGCCCACACGCCATGCGGCTTCAGGACGCTGCGCGTCTGCTCGGCGGCAGAGAGGGAGCCCATCGGCCGCACGAAACCGTCGTTCCGCTCCATCTCGTCGCTGTAGTACCGAAGCAGGTCTGCGGTCTCCTCCACGTCACCCAGCGACTCGAGCCGATTCTTGCCGACCTCCAGGGTCATGAGGGCGGCGTAGTCGAACTGGCGCTCACTGATGATGTCGGCCGCCCGGCGCATGATCTCGACCCGCTTGCGCCAGCCGAGGTCACGCCAGGCCGGATACGCCGCCCGCGCGGCGGCGACCGCGTCGCGTACGTCCTGGCGCGTGCCGACGGGGAATCGGCTCACCACGACGCTGCGATCGATCGGGGAGCGGTCCTCGAACTCGTCGCTTCCGCGCCGTTCCTCGGCGCCGATCAGCATCGGGTACGAGCGTCCGAGCTCTGCACGCGCCCGCTTGAGCGCGGCGTCGAACGCGGCCTGCAGCTCCTCGTTCTGTGCCGAAAGCGTGGCGTAGGTGATCTTCATGCGAGGAGTGGTGGTGGCCATCCGTGCGCAACCTCATGTCGTCGGGAAGGACGATTATCGCACCGGCCGATCCGTCCGCCGCGCTCGGCGGATACGCCGTATCCATGCCAAAGGCCAGGCTCCGGGGGGAGAAGAGCCTGGCCTCTGACGCGCTGCATCATAGATGTCGCGATTCGCGTCCGCAAGGTAGATTTCGTCCGGATTCCGCCGGGATACGGTCTGCTGAGGGCCGGAATCGGTCCCTGGCTGGGTTCAGGCCTTCGCAAGATGATAGAGGCCCAGCTTGAGCTCGAGGCTCAGTCGATGCGGACGATCCAGGAAGGCTCGCCCCCGTTCCCCGTAGAGCCGTGGCAGGAGATCTCGCGCGGCGGCCTCGTCCGGCAGGTCCAGGCGCGTGTGGACCACCTTCAGCTTGAAGCCATGCGCGACCCACCATCCGACCCGTCGCTGCGTCGCCTCGAGCGCACGGGCGACGACCTCGGGATCGAGCAGTGCCGCGACGTCGTCACGACCGTAGTACCCGATCACGACCAGGCGGCCGCCGCGGCGCAGGACGCGCAGGGCCTCCGCGATCGCCGGCAGCGATCGGTCATCCGGCTCGATCCCCCCGGAGAGGACGATGTCGACAGCGGCGTCGCGGAGTGGCAGGGCGGTCGGCTCGCCGTGCACGATCCGAAGGTTCGGCTGGTGCGAGCTCCCCGCCCGCCGTCGAGCCTCCGTCAGCAGTACCGGATCCGACTCGATCCCGTACGTGCGCCCCGTCCGCCGCGCCAGCAGCATCGGATAGTGCCCGATCCCGGTTCCCACGTCCGCGATTCGCTTGCCGGAGACCGGCACGATCCGCTCGAGCGCCGCAAGGACCTTGCGGTCGGGGTCGATGGCGTCGCCCAGGCGGCGGTGGAGCTCCGGATCCGTGTCGGTGAGCTCCGGCAGGATGGCATCCATCAGGGGACTGTCACACGCGTCACGGCCGGCTTCCCGCCCGTGATCGTGAGGATCTTCTCTCCGGCCAGGAACTGGAGGTCGAAGGCGATGGGTCCCGGCGCGGTGCGGTCGACGTACAGCGGGATCGTGAGCGTGACCCCTGCGTCGATGGGCCCGTAGCCCAGCGAGGTGGTCCCGGCCGGCTCGCCCAGCGCGCCCGGCCCCTCGACCCATTTCGTCCATTCCTGGCGCAGCGGGGGGCCGCCGTCGGCGATCCGCTCCTTGCTCGGCACGAACGGATGGAGGAAGAGGACCTCCCGGATGGGAGTCGCCCAGCGCAGGACGATCTCATCGATTCGCGTCGCGGAGCGGTTCGTGACCGCGACCGTGATCCGACCGCCGGCATTCGCGGGCACCGCAACGGCCACCTTGACGCCGATCAGCCGGGTGTCGGCCGCGTTCGGGAGCTCGAGCGAGAAGGAGGGCTTGGGCGTCGGCGAGGGCGAGGCAGCCGGGCTTGGCGTCGGGCTGGCGGTCCCGGCCACCGTTGCCGTCGGCCGGGTGCTGGGGGAGGGTGAGGCCGATGGCGTCGAGCAGCCGGCGAGCGCGAGCCCCACGACCACGATGAGCGCGGCGCGGCGGATCGGATGTGGGGCTGAAGTCTGCGTGGGTCGTCGTCTCCTGCGCTCGTGGGCAGCCATGGGCCCCGGCATGGTAGTTGAGACGCCCCGTCGCAGCGATGCCGGCGCCCCGCTGTTAGGATCGGCCGCGACCGATGACCCCCGAAGCGACACCCACCCCCTTCGCCGTGCGCCTCTGGTTCGCCTGGGCGTTCCTGCTCCTGGCGATCACCGGCCTCCTGCTGCCACGCATCGTGGAGTTCGTCGACTTCTCGGAGCGCGCGCCGTTCTCGCTGCTCGGCATCTTCATGATGCTCGAGCTTGCGGTGCTCCTCTTCGGGATCACGGTGGCGCTCCAGCGAAAGCGGATCGCCCATCGGTTCGCGATCGTGATCGCCGCGCTCGCGGCGCCGATTCTCGCCGGCCTGCCCCCCGCGCTGATCGAGATGCCGCGCTCCGCCGCGAATGGCTGGTACCTCATCTTCGCGCCCGTCGGCCTGCTCATCAGCGCGGTGCTCATCGTCGGCCTGCTGCGGCCCTCCTCACGCGCCTACTTCAGCGAGGCCTGAGTGCGGCTCCTCGCCTTCGCGCTCGCCGGTGACCCGCAACGGCCCCGCCTCGGCCGCCGCAACGCCGACGGCGTCCATGACCTGACCGATGCCCTCGGCTCCGACCTCGGGACCCTGATCGTCAGCGGGGTGGACCCTGGCGACGCGGCGGGTCCCCTGGTCGACCCTGCCGAGATGGCGCTGCTGGCGCCCCTCCCCCGACCCGGCAAGATCATCTGCGTCGGGCTCAACTACCACGACCACTGCCGCGAGCAGGGGATCGACCCACCCGCCTATCCGATCCTGTTCAGCAAGTTCGCGAATGCGGTGGCGCATCCCGGCCAGGTCGTCGTCCGCCCGAGGGCGACTGACAGGCTCGACCTGGAGTGCGAGCTCGGGGTGGTGATCGGCCGCCGAGCGAAGTCGGTCGGTCGCGAGGCGGCGATGGAGCACGTCTTCGGCTATACCGTCGTCAACGACGTCACGATGCGAGACCTTCAGCGGGAGGACAGCCAGTGGCTGCGGGCGAAGGGAAGCGATGGCTTCGCGCCGATGGGGCCCGAAGTCGTGACCCGTGACGAGATCGCGGACCCCCAGCGGCTCGGCGTCCGGTCGAGCGTGAACGGGGAGACGTGGCAGGACTCGAGCACGTCCGAGATGGTCTTCGACGTGGCGACCCTGGTCGCCTTCGCTTCGCGAACGATCACGCTGGAGCCTGGCGACCTCATCGCGACCGGAACACCTGCCGGGGTCGGGCATTTCCAGGATCCACCGAGATACCTGCACGACGGCGACGTGATGCGCTGCGAGATCGACGGCATCGGCGCGATCGAGAACCGGGTGGCGGACGAGCAGCCGCGGATCGACGATCACGCCGTCGCGGCCGGCCTGGGCTGAGGGTCCGGGTCCCACGCCCGGGCTACCTATAATCGGCTCTCCATGACCGCCACCGCCGTCCGGACCATGCGCGCGCTCGCCAAGACGCGCCCCGCCCCGGGCGCAGAGCTGATTCGCAGGCCGGTCCCCCGGCCGCGCTCCGGGGAGGTGCTCCTGAAGATGGAGGCAGCCAGCATCTGCGGCACGGACCTGCATCTCTTCGAATGGGACTCCTGGGCGCAGGACGTGCTCACCCCGCCGACGATCCTGGGGCACGAGCTGGCGGGCACCGTGGTCGAGACCGGATCCGGCGTGACGCGGGTCCGCGAGGGCGACCTGGTTGGCGTCGAGAGCCACCTGGTCGACTGGACCTGCACGCAATGCCGGGCGGGGAGCCCGCACCTCTGCCGCAACCTGCGGGTGATCGGCGCCCACGTCGACGGCGGCTTCGCGGAGTACGTGGTCATCCCCGAGACGAACGCGATCGAGAGCAACGGCCTCGAGCCCGCCGTCGTCGCCCTCCAGGAGCCGATGGGCAACGCGGTGCACGCCGCGTTCGTGGAGCCGATCGAGGGTCGTACCGTCGCGGTCACCGGGTGTGGGCCGATCGGCCTCTGCGCGGTGGGGATCGCGCGCGCGGCAGGCGCGGCGCTGGTGATCGCCACCGACACCGAGCCCTACCGCCTCGAGCTCGCGCGGACGATGGGTGCCGACCTGGCGCTCGACGGGCTCGATCCCGAGACACCGGATCGCATCAACGTGGCGACCGGTGGCGATGGCGTCGAGGTGATCCTGGAGATGAGCGGAGCGGCCCCCGCTCTCGGCCAGGCGCTCGAGATGGTGACCCGCGGCGGCAGGATCAGCCTGCTCGGGATCTTCGGCGAGCCGGTGACGATCGACCTCTCCGAACAGGTGATCCAGAAGGGCCTGCGGCTGTACGGGATCTATGGTCGCCGCATCTACGACACCTGGGAGCGGACGCAGTCGCTCCTCCGCTCGGGGGCGCTGGACGTCGGCCCGATCATCACCCATCGCTTCGACCTTGCCGACTGGGAGCGGGCATTCGAGCTGATCGCCTCCCGGCATGCTGGAAAGGTGGTCCTCCTCCCATGACCGATGCCGTCGCCGCACGCCGGCGCAATCCGCTCGCCTTCCTCGATGCGGAGATCGACGAGCTCAAGGCGAAGGGGCTGTATCGGCGCCTGCGCGTGATCGAGAGCGAGCAGAAGAGCCGATGCATCATCGACGGGCGCGAGGTGATCACCCTGTCGAGCAACAACTACCTCGGGCTGAACACGCACCCGCGGCTGCGTGAGGCTGCCGAGACTGCCGTCCGCGAGTACGGCGCCGGATCCGGGGCGGTGCGCACCATCGCCGGCACGATGTCCCTGCACGAGGAGCTCGAGCGGCGGCTTGCGGAGTTCAAGCGCGTCGAGGCGGTGCTGACCTTCCAATCGGGCTTCACCTGCAACACCGGGGTGATCCCGATCGTGGCGGCCGAGGGGGCGACGATCGTCTCGGACGCGCTGAATCACGCCAGCATCATCGATGGCATCCGCCTGACGAAGGCGGATCGCAAGATCTTCCCGCACGGCGACATGGAGGCGCTGCGAGGCACCCTGAGCGAGCTCAGGGCGGCCCCTGGCGGCGCGGAGCGGACCGTGCTCGTCATCACCGATGGCGTCTTCTCGATGGACGGGGACATCGCCCGGCTGCCGGAGATCGTCGACGCGGCCGAGGAGGCCGAGGCGATCGTGATGGTCGACGACGCGCATGCATCCGGGGTCCTGGGTCGCAACGGGCGGGGCTCGATCGACCATTTCGACCTGCATGGCCGCGTGCACGTGCAGGTCGGCACCCTGAGCAAGGCGATCGGAGTGCTCGGCGGCTACGTCGCGGGTCCCGCCGCGCTCCGAACGGTGCTCGAGCATCGTGCCCGGCCATTCCTCTTCTCGACGTCGCATCCGCCGGCTGTGGCTGCCGCCTGCATCGCGGCAATCGAGGTGCTGGAGAGCGAGCCCGAGCTGATCGAGCGCCTCTGGGAGAACAGCCGGTTCTTCAAGGCCGGCCTGGGGAGGCTTGGCTTCGACATCGGCGAGTCGGAAACGCCGATCACGCCGGTCATCGTGGGTGCCGGCGCGCTCGCCATGCGACTCTCCGACCGTCTCTTCGAGGAGGGCGTCTTCGCGATGGGGATCGGATTCCCAACGGTTCCCGAGGAGCGCTCGCGGGTGCGCACGATCGTGACCGCCGAGCACTCGCGCGAGGAGCTCCAGACCTGCCTCGCCGCCTTCGAGAAAGTTGGCCGCGAGCTGGCCATCATCTGAGCCGCGTGGTACCGTAGCGCCCCCGCTGCCGGAAGTGCCCGAGACCGACCGTGGACAGACCAATGCGCGAGCCGTTGAATGCCGTCCTTGCGCCGCCGCTCATCGATCACCTGCCCCGCCATCCGCGGGCGCCGCGCGATGCCGCGCGGACGATTGGCGACCAGGCCGATATCGACGAGCTCGCTCAGGCCGCCATCGCGGGGGATGTCGAGGCGCTCGGCGGGCTCTACGACCGGCTGGTCGGGCCTGTCCACCGCTATGTCGGGGTGCGCATCCGCCGTCGTGAGGATGCAGAGGACATCACGCAGCTCGTCTTCGAGCGGATCGTGGCCGGCCTTCCGCGCTACCGCCACAACGGCAAGCCATTCGCGGCGTGGGCGTTCCGCATCGCGCACAACGCGGTGATCGATCATGTCCGTCGTGCTCGACCGGTCGAGCCTCTCCCCGATGACTACGAGCCGGTGGATACCCTCGGGCTCGAGGCATTGAGCCTGCGCGGCGAGGAGATCCGCGAGCTCCGCAGGGCCATGCGACGCCTGACCGGCGACCAGCAGGAGGCGCTCGCGCTGCGCTTCGCCGCCGGCCTCTCCGCGGAGGAGGCAGCGCAGGTCATGGGGCGCAAGGCGGGAACGGTGCGAGGGCTCACCTTCCGGGCGATCGCGGCCCTGCGCCGGCACCTCGCCGAAGAGCCGGCACGATGATGCTTGTTGACGCTCCCATGGCCCTTCTCGCGCAGCTTCGCCGCCAGCTGCCGCCCGAGCCACCCGACGAGTCGACGGTTGCGCGGTTGAACGCGGTCCTGGCCGAGCTGGACCCCGATCCGCTCTTCCGGCGCCGGCTGCGCGGCAGGCTGCTCAACAACTACGTGGCGGTGCACGAGGGGATGCGGCCGGCGCCAGCTTCCGTCTCGCGACGAGGGAGGGTCGGCCGTGCCGCCCTCTACGCCGGCCTCACGGTGGCGATTGGCGCAACGGCCGTCGGCGCCGCGTCGCGGAACGCCCTCCCGGGCGATCCGCTTTATGGGGCGAAGATGGCGATCGAGCAGCTTCAGATGGAGCTGGCTCCGGCCGGCGTCAAGCCTGCGCTCCACGCCGCTTTGGTCGAGGAGCGGCTCGACGAGCTCGCACAGCTCGCCGCACGTGGAGACTGGACGCACGCCGCGGCGTCCACCCGCCAGGTGGCGGCTGAGCTCCAGGGAATCCAGGCGGTGGGCGGCGCGCCGGCCGCCGAGCACGACCGGATTGCGCATCGCCTGGCCGTGCTGACCGCCGTGTTCGAAGCCGCGCCGCCCGCCGCACGGGACGGACTGCAGGGCGCGATCGTTGCCCCTGCCGAGGCGCCCGGTCAGCAGCCGAGCGTGGGCGTGGATGCGGCCCATGCCCCTGCCGCAGCGGCATCACCTCGCGCCGAGCGGACCGCGAAGCCAGAGCACACCCCGAAGTCCGCCGCTCCTGGCAACTGACCCCTGAGACAACAGAAGACGGGGTAGCACCAACGTGCTACCCCGTCCCTGCCAGGGGGGCTGGATGATTGGCGGGAGGACCGGCCGTCTGGCCCGCCCTCCCGCATCGGTCTACCGTCGGCGGCGTTGCACCGCACGCACGTTGGCGAAGGCCAGGCCACCGAGTGAGCCGAGGAAGAGCATCACGAGGAGCTCGATCGGCACATTCACCGGCTGTCCGCCCGGTCCGAACGCGACTGCCGTGTTCGGGACCTTGGGAGGCGGAGGTGGGTTACCGGCGAGAGGCGGCGGGATCACGGTGACTCGCACCGAATCCTTGCCCTCGTCGGAAGGCGTCTGGTCGGACTTGATGACCGCGACATTTTCCGTCGGTCCCGTCCTCGAGATCGTCGCCACGTTGACGGTGGTGACGAAGCTCACGGAGCCGCTCGCGCTGAGCGTCCCCAGGTTCCAGGTGACGGTCTTGCCATCGGCCCCCAGCGTGCCGCCGTTGGCCGCGCTGAGGAAGGTGAAGCCGGTCGGCACCACGTCAGTGATGACCGCGTTCGTCACAGGCCCGTTGGCCAGGGTGTAGGTCAGGCTCCAGGTCACTGTCGACGGCGATGCCGTCTGCGCGTTGGCCGGGCCGCTGATCGTGATCAGGTGGACATTCGCCACCTTCTCGATCGTCAGGGTCGGAATGCGGACCGTGACGGTCGAGTCGTCCGTGCAGTCGTCACCGACGCACGGGCCTTCAGTGATCGTCGCTACGTTGACGTAGTTGCCCGCGGTAGCGGTCGCGTTGACCGTCGCCGTGTAGGTCAGGGTGTCTCCGTCGGCGACATCAGACAGGTTCCAGGTGATCGCATTGGCGGTCGCATCGTACGTTCCGCCATCGGAGATGCCAGTCGCCGAGTCGATTCCGGTCGGAAGCTGATCGACGATGGTGGCGCTGTCGATCGGGCCATTCTCGACCGTCAGCGTCAGCTCGTAGTTCACGGCCGTGCCGGGAACGACGGAGCCAGTGGTGTCGTTGGTCTTCTCGATGCTGAGACGCTGCACGAGGACAGTCGTCTCGTCACAGACGAGCAAGTCGTTCTGGTCAGCGTCGACGCATCCGAGGTTCTTGAGGGAACCACTCGCGTTGGCGTCGACCGTCGCGTCGTACTCGTAGGTGTGGCTGCCCTCGTTGAGGCTGCCCACCGTCCACTGCAGATGACGGCCATCCGCACTGATCGAGAATCCGGCGCTCGGATCCGCGCTGTCTGCGACGTAGGTGAGGCCCGCCGGCAGCGTGTCGGTCACGACCACGCCCGTTGCCGTTCCGTTATTGACGGTAACGGTGATGGTGTAGTGAACAGTCTCGCCGGGCTCGACCGTGGGGTTCTCACCCTTGTCGTTGGTCTTCGTCAGGCCGACCGTCACACGCGTGTTGGTGATGGTGCACACGATGTTGGAGCCATCGGTCACGTCGACCGAGAGCGGGCCCGTTCCCGAGCCGCTGGCCACAACCGTCTCACCATCGACGCACTCGATCGAGCTGGCGTAGTTCGCCAGCGCGGTGCTGGTGCCGGCCGTCTCGCCGACGGTATGGCTGCCGGTGTTCACGGTCTGCGCACCGGTGGTCCCACCGTCGCCCACGTTGGCCGCCTGGGTGGTGCCGTCGATCTGCAGGTTGAACAGTCCGGGATCGTCGGACGGGCTGAGTGACTTGACGACGGTCAGGTCACCAGTCTTGCGGGTGTTGGTGATGGTGCACACGATGTCGGAGCCATCGGTCACGTCGACCGACAACGGCCCGGCACCCGTGCCGCTGGCGACGCTGGTCGCGCCGTCAAGGCAGTCGATCGAGCGGGTGTAGTTCGCCAGGTCGGTCGCGGTGCCCGCTGTCTCACCGACGTCGTAGCTGCCGGTGTTCAGGGTCTGCGCACCGGTGGTCCCACCGTCGCCCACGTTGGCGGCGAGCGTGGAGCCGTCGATCTGCAGGTTGAAGAGGCCTGGGTCGTCAGACGGATTGAGATCCTTGACGACGGTCAGGTTGCCGGTCGGGACCACGTTGACGAAGGTGTGGGTCGCCTGCTCCCCGGTCGCGGCGATCGTGAGGGTCACCGTGTTGTCGGGGGGCTCAGGCGGCTTGTAGCCCTCGGGAGCCGCGGTCTCGGTGAATGTGCATACCGTTCCATCCGGACCGTTGACGGCGATTGCGCCCTCGTCGCCGGTGACGACGGTGCGCGTGAACGACCCGTTGTCCGTGGAGTTGATCGTCTCGCTGGAACCGCCACCGGCGATGCTGCCATTGGTCGGAACCGAGAGGATCGTGTCGGGGAGGAAGGTGCCTGCGGTGACGTCGGGCCACTGGCAGCTCACGTCGAACGTCGCGCCCGCGAGTGCCTCCTGGGCCGCGTTGACCTTGAGGACACGAATTGCGCCACCGATCACGAAGCACGCGGGCCCGGCCTTCCGGTTGCTCGCCTGCGAGTCGCTCGGGGTCTCGGTTGTCTTGCCGTAGTTGCAGTACTCGGAGCCGATCGGCGCGTCGGCCGGAATGTTGAGGGTGAACTCGATGACCACCGGGCTGACGTCGTTCGACAGGGCGGTGACTTCGAACTTCTGCAGCGGCGTGTCATTGATGAACACGCAGTCGGTGAGCTTCCACTCCTCCTGTCCGGGATTGCCCTGCACCGTCGCGGGGAAGGTGAACCGGAAGGTGGCGCTTCCACCGGGCTCGAGCGTACCGCCTACGAGCTCCTTGGTGGTGTTCTCGCTGCCGGGCGTCGTCTTGACCCCGTTACAGCTGTTGCCATTGTTGTCAACTTCGACGACCGTGCCGGTCGCTCCGTGCACGGTCCCGTTGAGGAGCGGCCCAGCCACCGGCGCCAAAGGCCCGATGACCACATTGAAGATGAGTGCCATAAGTACCGGGACCGCCCGGAGTGGATTGAGTGCGTGAGTCGACATCTGACCCCTGGACCTCCATGTTGGTCGCTCATTGGCGACCGTTGATCGATCGATAGACGTTCTGTTCCTCATCGAGCCCAGGGGCTGCGAATGACCGATGTCATCCGATGGGCTCTCGGCTGTTCTGCTCATGCGACCGGCTCCCCCTCGAGCTCGATCGACTTGCTCCGAAGGCCGCTGCTTGCCGGGCCGACCGATTGCTCGGCGCGCCGGCAAGGGCGTGAAGGGAGGCTGAGTATACCCAGCCTGTCCAGTACCTTGGTACTACCCGGTTTACGCAAATTCGACAAGAGATTTCCGTGCCTAGCAGTGAGCATGGTTTCGATCGGGACACCAGCCCCCTGGGCTCTCGATCGCTTGGCGTAGCTCGGCGACCGTACTACGCCCAGCCGACCGCGCCTAGTACCTCCGCAGGTGGTGTCTTGTGCGGTGATGGGCGCTCCTGTCAAGAGCGGCACAGTACGGAGGTCCGGCATCGGTGCGCCCTCGCAACGGGAATTTCGGTGTAGCTCGCTGCGGGCGTCGAGCCGGGCACCAAAAAGGCCCCGGGCGGACCCGGGGCCTTTCGACGGATCAACCGATCAGCGGCGTCGGCGACTGGTCCCCAGGAGGTTGGTCCAGACGAGGCCGCCCAGCGATCCGAGCAGTACCAATGCGATCAGGACTGTCGGCGCGCTGCCGATCGGTCCCATCGCGGTGTTCGGCACCTGTCCGGCCGGGGGGTTCGGGTTGCCGGCGAGCGGTGGCGCCGTGACGCTGACCGTCACCGAGTCCTGGCCGTTGTCCGGCTCAGTCTGGTCGGAGTCGATCGTCGCCACGTTCACCGTGGGAGCCGACCGCGAGATCGTTGCCACGTCAACCGTCGTGACGAAGCTCACGGAGCCGCTCGCGGAGAGATCCCCGAGATCCCAGGTGACCGTCTTGCCGTCCACGCCCAGCGTGCCGCCATCGGCCGCGCTGAGGAACGTGAAGCCGGTCGGCACCACGTCAGTGATCATCGCGCCGGTCACCGGCCCGTTGGTCAGGGTGTAGGTCAACGTCCAGGTCACCGTCGATGGCGTGGCCACCTGTGCGTTGGCCGGACCGCTGATCGTGATCACCTCGGCGTTGGCAGCCTTGTCGATCACGAGCGTCGGACCGGGCGGCGGAATGAGCGTGTTCACGAAGGTGGCATCCGGGCCGCCCTCGCGGTCAGCGCACGTGCTCTGTCCATTCACGGTCACGTCCTGCGGGTCGGGGTCCGCGACGTAGCCGTCGGGGGCCATCGTCTCGGTCACCGTGTAGGTCTCGTCGACGACGAGGCCCTGGACGCAGAACGTACCGTCATCACCGGTCGTGAAGGTGTCGCCGACCGGCGCGCCCTCGCTGTCAGTCACTGTGAACTCGGCACCGGGGAGGCCGACGGGCTCCGCGCTGTCATCGGTCTTGAGAATCTCGATCGAGCCGCTGCCCTCGGGCGGAAGCTTCTGGTCGAGGAACTTCAGCTCCGAGGTTCCGGCCGAGGTGACGCCGACGATGATGCAGTTCTCGCCGGACTGGGACTGTGGCCCGCCGCTCGACCCGCCGTTGCCAGCCTCGGGCCGTGGGAGGGGATCAAGAAGGACCGTGTCGCCGTCGTCGTTGTATGCCTCCGGCACCTCGCACACGAGGTAGGTGTCGGTCGCCACCGGTGAACCCTCGGAGCGTCCCTGGCTGCCACCGCCGGTGTTTCCACCGCCGCCAGCGTTCTCGCCGAGCGTCACGGTGATCGTCTGCACGGAGTCCAGCCAACCCTCGTTGCCGTCGGACGGCTGGACGGTGTAATCGATATGCCAGCCCTCCAGCGAGGTGTCACGGCCATTGCAGGTGTCCTGCTTGCCGAAGCTCTCGCACATCGTCTTGAAGATGGCGATGGTTCCGGTGTCAGTGGCGCGTACCGCCTGTGCCCCGATGACGAGCGAGGCGAGAAGAGCGAATGATGCGAGCATCGCCAGCGCGAGCGCCGACGAGCGCATCGGTGAGGTGGCCGGTCTGGCCCCCGTTCGACCCACGATATAGCCGTCCTTTCAAAGAGCCCCTGGGAGAAGAGAAGATGAGTTCGACCGCGAGGCCTTCAGGACTCGCGGCGTGGCGAGTATATGGCCCCCGTCCAGTACTTGGGTACTACCTGTTTGGGCCGATCAGGGCGGTGCGGGGCGGTTGGGTGACGAGCGCTCGCAAAGCGGCGGTGACCGAATGCACCGGACCCATGAAGGGAGGGCCCCCGGAATGATCCGGGAGCCCTCGCATCTGTCCTGGAAGAAGCCCCGGGCTAGCGGCGTCTGCTGCGGACCCGGACAGCGGCCACGTTCCAGCCGCCGATGACACCCAGCGAGCCGATCACGGCCAGTGCCAGCAGCCCGATTGGCAGCTGATTGCCGCCTGGCATCGAGGTGTTCGGCAGCTGGCCACCACCGGGCCCGCCGGTGCTCCCCTTCGTGCCGCCGCGCACGGGAGGCGTGACGGTGGTCCCGCCGGCGCAGTTGTTCTCGATGGTCAGCGTGTTCGTCGCGCTATCCCACGTCTTGATGTTGATGCCGGTGGTGTCATCGTCGTCGGTGACGGTGATCACGCCGGCATCCGAGATCTCCACGGTCAGGGCGCCGGTGATGTCGCAGTCCCCGTTGTCGTTGGCGGTCTCGGTCAGGGTAAAGGTCCCCGCGCCAAGGTCGCTGAAGATGAGCTGGCCATTGGCGTCGGTCGTCTCGTCGACGAAGAATTCGCTCTCGTTGAGCGAAAGGTGGAAGGTGACGCTGCCGAGCGCGTCGCCGTTCTGATCGACCTTGACCAGGTTCAGCTCACTGCCCGCGCCGCCACCACCGCCGCAGTTGTTCTCGAGGGTGAGGGTATTCGTCTCGGCGTCCCACGCGGTGATGTTGATCCCGGAGGTGTCATCGTCGTCGGTGACGGTGATCTCCCCGGTAGCCGACACCTCGACGGTGAGCGTGCCACTCGTGTCGCAGTCGCCGTTGTCGTTGCCGGTCTCGGTCAGCGTATAGGTTCCTTCAGCCAGGTCGGTGAAGACGAGCTTGCCATCCACGTCGGTGGTGGCGACCGCCGAGAACTCGGGGTCGGTGACACCGGTCAGCGTGAACTCGACGTTTCCGAGCGCATCACCGTTCTGGTCGTTCTTGACGAGGTTCAGCTCGCCGCCACCACTGGTCCCACCGCCGCAGTTGTTCTCGACGGTGAGGGTGTTGGTCTCGGTGTCCCACCCGCTGATGTTGATCCCGGCGCTGTCGTCGTCATCGGTCACGATGACCTCACCGGCGGCCGTGACCGTGACCGTCAGCGTGCCGGAGGTATCGCAGTCGCCGTTTTCGTTGGCCGTCTCGGTGAGGGTGTAGGTCCCTTCTACCAGGTCGGTGAAGACGAGCTTGCCGTCCACGTCGGTGCTGGCGACCGCCGAGAACTCGGGGTCGGTGACACCGGTCAACGTGAACTCGACGTTTCCGAGCGCGTCGCCGTTCTGATCAGTCTTGACCAGGTTCAGGCTCGAGCTTTCGCCCCCACCGCCGTTCTCACACTCGACCCAGAAGACCTTGTGCTTGATGTTTTGATCGTTTCGGCCCTGCCAGAACAGCTTGTAATGACCCGACGGCAAGGTGAGCGGTTCGGTGCGCCACTCGCCGCTCGCATCGGTTGGGCCATATGGCTTCGGGCCCATGACCGTCGTCATGTCGCCGGTCGGAGGCCAGGACTGGACCCAGTACATGCCTTCCTGGCCAGCATCGGCGAAGAAGAAGTGGAAATGGAAGGCGCAACCCACGTGCGGCTCGTTGCGCACGATCGGCTCGGCCTCGCCGGGCTCCTCGTGCACCTTCACGGTGCCGTTGTTGCCGGATGGATCCGGTGGGTTGGCGAGCACGGGGCGCGCAAGCGTGAAGAGGGAGAGAATCAGCGCGCCGGCGGCGAGCAGACTCAAGACGAACTGGGCAGGCGAGATCCGGAGCTGCCCGACCGATTGGTGCTGCACGGACGACCCCCTTTTGGGAGAGAGGCCACGGTCGGCGTGGCGGACCGTCGCGGCTCGGAGGCTCCACACGCATGGCGCCGCGCGCTTGTGCACGGGCGCGCTGCAGGATGCGTACCCAAAGGTACGGTGTGGGTCCTGGTGCGGTGACACCGGTCACCAGTGGGAGGTCAGGCGGTTCGGCCGCGCGCCTCGAGGAGGACCACCTGGGTCTCGTCCGGCAGGGAGGACGGCGTGACGATCGCCTTCGGCTGGCGGATCGGCTCGACCGACATCTCGTGCAGGAACGTCTCCGGGCTCATCAGGTCGGCTGACGCGCCGTCGATCGCGAAGTGCATCGGGATCACGAGCTTCGGGCTCAGCTGAGAGACCACCTCGGTCGCCTCGGCGGGCGTCACGGTCGTGGTGCCGCCGACCGGCACCAGCAGCACGTCGATGGGTCCGAGCTCGGCGACCTGCTCCTCGGTGAGGAGATGGCCCAGATCGCCGAGGTGACAGATGTGCACGCCGTCGACCTCGACCGCGAAGATCATGTTCTCCCCGCGCTCGGTCCCGCGGGCCCCGTCGTGATAGGTGCGGACGCCCGTGACCAGCAGGTCGTGGAACTCGTACTCCCCCGGGCGGGTCAGGGTCAGGCCCGCGGTGATCGACCGGGTGTAGCTGTGGTCGGGATGCGCATGGCTGACCGTCAGCAGGTCGACGTCATGCTTGCCGGCGACGAAGCCCGTCGCGGGTGGGCACGGATCGGTGATGGCGGTCGCCTCCTTGCCCTTCAGTCGGAAGCAGGCGCGCCCGTACCAGGTGATCTCCATCGGTCGCCGGATGGTACCGGACAGCACGAGCGCCGGTGCCCGCCCAATGACACCGGCGCTCGAAGGAGGGAGGGTGGAGGCGGAAACCCGTTGGTCTCCAACTCGCAGCCTGAAGGCTAGAGAGCCCGCATGAAACGGAGGCTTTGGCTGCCTTAAGAAACCTGAACGTTGCCCGCCCCCGGTCCGCATACGCGAGAATGGCTGGCCAATGACCCCCATCCAGCGGCTTGCCGCCGCCGCGGCCGCGGTCCTCACCATGGTCATGGTGCTGGTGCTCGTGCTGCACGCGACCGGCGCCCTGGTCGCTGCGCGCCCGCCGGCAAGCCCATCGCCGAGCCCTCGCGCCTCGCCGACCACGAGCCCCGCCGCGAGCCCGCTGGCCAGCACTGAGCCGTCGCCCGCCTCGGCCCACGAGCAGGAGGCCGCCTTCGCCGAGATCGAGCGCCAGGTCCAGCAGATCCGCGGCCTTCCCGCCGCCAAGATCGGTCCCGCGCAGATCATCGACCGCAGCCACCTGGCGGTGGAGCTGCGCGCCCTCTTCGACGCGGAGTATCCGCAGGCGCGTCGCGACGCGGACAACCTCACCCTGCGCTCGCTCGGGCTGCTGACTGCCGACCAGGACGTGGCGCAGCTCCAGCTCAGGCTCCTCGGCGACCAGGTCCTCGGCTTCTACGACGACCGAGAGAAGCGCATGGTGGTGGTCAGCGACAGCGGCCTCTCGCCGGAAGCCAAGATCACCTACGCCCACGAGTACACCCACGCCCTCCAGGACGCCGCATTCAGCCTAAAGACGCTGCAGACCGATGCAGTGGGCGAGGACGACCGGTCGCTCGCCCGGACCGCGCTGATCGAGGGCGACGCGACGCAGTCGATGTTCCTCTGGGCGCTGGCGGGCCACCTCACTCCGGGCGAGCTCGCGCAGATCGGCAACACCCCGGTTCCGGACACCGGGGACGCGCCGTCCTGGATGGTCGGTCTGCTCGACTTCCCCTATACCGCAGGACTGCAGTGGATTGGCCAGGTCTACCAGGAAGGTGGGTTCGCCGCCGTCGATGCGGCATTCTCGACGCCGCCGGACTCGACCGAACAGGTGATCCACTACGACAAGTGGACCGCGCGCGAGAAGCCGATCCCGGTCTCCGTCCCGGACATCGGGCCCGCCCTGGGGACGGGTTGGAAGCGCGTCGCGTCGTCGCCGCAGGGCGAGGCAATGCTCGGGGTCATGCTCCAGTTCTTCGGCGTCTCCCAGCCGGATGCTGCCCGAGCGGTCGCCGGCTGGGGCGGCGACCGGGCCGCGGTCTACTCGGGGCCTGACGGCGCATTCAGCCTCGCCTGGCGCCTCGCGTTCGACACGGCTGCCGACGCCCGGGAGTTTGCCGATGCCTACGCCAGGGTGGTCGCTGCCCTCCCGTTTCCCGCTCGCCTGGTCCCACTTTCGGATACCGAGCAGCTGATCGTCCACGCCTCGACCGATGCCCTGCTGGAGAAGACGCTCGCCGCAGCGCGCTGACCCGCCTACATCGACTCGGGCGCCGAGACCCCGAGCAGGCCAAGGAGATTTGCCAGCACCTGGCGCGTGGCGTCGACCAGGGCGAGCCGAGCGCTGGAGATCGCCGCCTCGGCGGGCTCGTCCGAGAGGACGTGGCAGTCGCGATAGAACTGGCTGAAGAGCGACGCGACCTCCATCGCGTAGCGCGGCAGCTCGTGGGTCGCGTGACGCTCGGCGGCATCCGCAATCACGTCGGGGAGCGCAATCAGGCGGCGAATGAGCGCCTGCTCCGCGGGATGACGCAGGAGGTCGGCGGCCTGGCTCTCCTCAGCCGCTACCCCACGCTCGGCTGCGAGCCGCAGGATCGAGCAGCAGCGCGCGTGGGCGTACTGCACGTAGTAGACCGGATTCTCGCTCGACTGGCTCTTCGCCAGCTCCAGGTCGAAGTCGAGGTGCTGGCTGGCCGACCGCATGACGAAGAAGAAGCGTGTGGCATCCGGCCCAACTTCCGAGACAAGCTCGTCTAGCGTCACGAAGGTCCCGGCCCGCTTGCTCATCTTGGCCCCGCCCGCCAGGCGAACGTGCTGATAGATGATGATCTCCATGGCGTCCGGGTCGTGCCCCAGGGCCGCGGTCGCCCCCTTGAGGCGCGCCATGTCCCCGTGGTGGTCGGGGCCCAGGATGTACATCAGGTGGTCGAAGCCGCGCTCGAACTTGTCGAGCAGGTAGGCGACATCGGCGGCGAAGTAGGTTGGCGCGCCGTTGGAGCGGATGAGCACGCGGTCCTTGTCGTCGCCGAAGGTCGTCGCTCGAAACCAGATCGCGCCGTCGGCCTCGTAGACGTGCCCCGCGGCACGCAGGCGCTCGATCCCCTCCGCCACCTCACCGGCGTCGTGCAACTGGCGCTCGCTGGTGTACACGTCGAAGCGCATGCCGAGCCGCGCGAGCGTGGCCTTGATATCGTCGAAGACCCGGTTCCAGGCCCATGCACCGATCGCCGGCAGCGGGTTCACCGACGCGAGAACGTCGTCGGGCACCTCCGCGGCGATCCGCTCGATGTACTCACCCTTGTAGCCGGCTTCGCCCGACTGACCGGTGCGTGCGAGATAGACCGATTCTCCGAAGTCGCGGACCTGGCTGCCAAAGTCATTGACGTAGTACTCGCGTGTGACGCGACGACCGGTCGCCTCCAGCGCCGATGCCAGCACATCGCCGATGAAGCCGCCGCGTGCATTGCCGATATGCAGCGGACCGGTGGGGTTGGCGCTGATGTACTCGACGTTGATCCGCTGCCCGCGGCCAATCTCGGATCGCCCGAACGTAGCGCCGGCCTGCCGGATGATGCTCACCTGGGAGCCGACCCAGCCAGGGTCCAGCCGGAAGTTCAGAAAGCCGGGGGGTTCGATGACCGCCTCGGCGATGCCGGCGGGCAGCCTCAGGCTGCGCCGCAGTGTCTCGGCGATCTGGAGCGGCGCCGCGCGGGCGATCGGCGCGAGCTGCATGGCGACGTTGGTTGCGTAGTCTCCGTGCTCGGGGCGCGCGGGCTCGGCGACGACGATGGCTGGTGGGGCGTTGTCACCGATCTGGAGCTCACCGCCGGCGACCGCACGGTCTCGCGCAGCTGCCACCGCGTCGCGCAGCTCCGTGCGGATCGTCGTCATGGGCCGTGGAGTCTAGCGCCTCCACGGCGAGCTACGAACGCCGGACGACGACCCGCTGCGCCACCGGGACCAGGCGCCGGGCTCGGACGGGACCCACACCCCGCCGAAGCGCGGCAACGCTCAACCCTGCTGCGACGAGCACCGCCGCGATGGCGAGGGTCAGGCTGGGCGACTCTTCGGTGTCGGCCCGAGCGATATGCGCGGTCACGGGCTGGATGGCTGCGACCGGCGCATCGGCGGCCGACGGCGGGCTGCCCGCGCGCACCTGGCTGGTGGCGGCGACGATCACGACGGCGGCCAGCCAGACCACGATGAGCGCGATGGCGCGCGCACCGAGTCGAAGGCTGCTACCCGCTTGCATCTGTTGGTTCACTCCCGACGCCTTGCGGCGCCTCTCCCCAATCTCCCCAATCCCCCCAATCGCCGACGGCAAATGCAAGAGCAGGGCCAGATCCGGTCGAGCGGTGCAGAAAAGCACCAGGGCCGGTGGCCCGGCTCACCGATCGCGGGCGAGGCGGAGCTCGAGCGCCTGGTCAGGGGTGAAATCACGGAGCCCGAGCGCATCCGCCGCGACGTCCAGCAGTGCGCCCGCGGGAGCCAGGCCGATGAGCTCGCAATGGTCGATCTCGGTGCCCGCCTCGTGCGCCATGCGACGGATCTCGCGGACAACCTCGACAATGCCCGTCCGCTGCCAATCGACCAGGTTCATGCTCACCTGGGCCAGGCGCGGCTCGTCGAGGAGCACGGCCATCGCCTGCACGGCCGGGAGACCGCCGGACGATTCGCGAACGGCGTGCGCGATCTTCTTGGCCAGCACGAGGTCATCGGTCGCGAGATTGACGTTGAAGGCGATCAGGGGCTTGCGGGCACCGACTGCGACTGCGCCGCCGCGCGGGTGCAGGCGGCTGGGGCCGAAGTCCGGATGCCGCTCCGGGTTGATGCCGAGCTCCTCGCGGAGAGTCTCGTACTCGCCGCGCCGCACGTCGGCCAGCCGTCGCCGCTCGGGGCGCAGCGCAGCCTCGCCGTACAGGTAGACGGGCAGCTCGAACCGTTGCGCGATCTGCTCGCCGAATCGGCGCGCCAGGTCCACGCACTCCTCGATCCGCGTCGTGCCGAGGGGAACGAACGGGATCACGTCGACCGCACCGATCCGCGGGTGGGCGCCGGCATGCTGCTCCATGTCGATCAGCTCGAGCGCGCGACCGACCGCGGCGGTGGCCGCGCGGACAACCGGCTCCGCGCTGCCCGCGAAGGTCACCACGCTCCGGTTGTGCGTCTCGTCGCGCGACCGGTCGAGCAGGGTGACGCCATCGATCTGGCTGATCGCACGGCAGATCTCCTCGAGGACCTCCGGCCGGCGGCCCTCGCTGAAGTTGGGGACGCACTCGATCAGGCTGGGCACCGCCCGATGATACGCGGCAGGCTCCGGGGCAAGCCGCTCCGGGGCTAGCCGGCCGCGGCCACCTGGCGTGGATCCTCGCGGCCAAGGGTATCCGGGTTCACTCCCCGAGCCCGTGCCAGCCGCTCGGTGAGGAGCTGGAGCGGAATCGCGGCGCCGGCCAGCGCCTCCAGCGCAGGATCCATGCGCCGCGTGCTGGGAATGCTCAGCCGCCCGGCGGGGGTCAGCTCCAGCGGTACGCGCGGGCCGTTCTCGACGTCGAGAATCGCAGCGGCGGGCATCGTGAGGGCTGCGGCGGCCTCGAGGAGCCCGAGCTGCCGACGGAGGATGCTCGCCGGCAGCGGCTCGGCATCGGACCAGACCAGGACGAGGCCGGTTCGCCGATCGGCGGCGGCAAGGTGCCCATGGCGCACCGTCTCCACCTCGTGGGCCACGGCCGGGAGTCGCGCCCCTTCCTCGATCTTCAGCGCGAGCTCGCGGGCCGTCGCGTAATCGACCCCGAAGCCGGCAACGATCAGCCGCTCGCAGGGCAGCAGCTGCGCGGCGACCTCCTCGGCGGCGGGCCCCTGCTCGGCAGCGTCGAGGAGCGCCCGGAGCGCCAGCGCATCGAGCTGCTCGCCCGCCAGCGACGCCCCGATTGCCCCGAATACGACGACCGGCGAGAGATAGCCGACGGTGTGGCACCACGAGCGGTCCTGCTCGGCGGTCTCGACCACCATGTCGGCGAGCGCGGCGGCGGGGGAGCGGCCGCTCACGGTAACCAGCCCGACCCGGACGCCGGCGGCCCGTGCGACGCGCATGGCCTCGATCGTCGCCTCAGTTCCTCCTTCGTGCGAGACCGCGACCAGGAGACCGGCGGGCTCCGGGTGGCGGAGCGTCTCGAATGCCTGGAGCGCCCGGACGACCGGCCGCTTCCCGACACGCGTCAGCGCCGCGTTCAGGATCTCTGCCCCGCCGATGGCGGCATGCTCGCTCGTACCGCATCCGGTGATCGTGATGGCGGACGCGGAATCGGCGGCCGTCCGGACGGCAGAGGCCAGGTCGGAGACCGCGGCGTCGGCGACCAGGCGGCGCGCAAGCCGTTCGGCGAGGGCCGGCTCGGCGGCGATCATCTCGGTCATGGCGTACGGCGGTCCGGCCCGCCAGGGCGGGATCGTGGAGGAGGCCCAGGGATCGGGTGCGCCCGGCAGCGGATCGCTCACGGCCACCCGGCTCGGCTCACCGCAATCAGTCGTCGAGCATCGGGATGTGGACGCCGCGCTCGTGGGCAACCTCGATCGCACGCTCGTACCCCGCGTCCGCGTGGCGGACGACCCCCATCCCCGGGTCCGCGGTCAGGACGCGCTCGAGCCGCGCGGCGGCTTCGGGCGTGCCGTCGGCGACGATCACCATGCCCGCGTGCATCGAGTAGCCGATCCCCACGCCGCCGCCGTGGTGGACGCTAACCCAGGTCGCGCCCGCCGCGGTGTTGAGCAGCGCGTTGAGGACCGGCCAGTCGGCGATCGCGTCGCTGCCGTCGCGCATCCCCTCCGTCTCCCGATACGGGCTGGCCACCGACCCCGCGTCGAGGTGATCGCGGCCGATCACGATCGGCGCCGCGAGCTCACCCGACGCGACCATCTCGTTGATGCGCAGCCCGGCGCGGCTGCGCTCGCCGTAGCCGAGCCAGCAGATGCGCGCCGGCAGCCCCTGGAAGGGCACCTTCTCCTCGGCCAGGCGCAGCCATCGGCGCAGCGACTCGTCCTCCGGGAAGAGCGCCATCAGGGCGGCATCGGTCTTCAGGATGTCGCTCGGATCGCCCGACAGCGCCGCCCAGCGGAATGGGCCCTTGCCCTCGCAGAAGAGTGGACGGATGAAGGCGGGCACGAAGCCCGGGAAGTCGAACGCATCGGCCACACCTGCCTCCCTGGCGGCACTGCGGATGTTGTTGCCGTAGTCGAAGACGACCGCGCCGCGCTTCTGGAAGTCGAGCATGGCGCGGACGTGATCGGCAATGGACGCGCCCGCCCGCCGGAGATAGTCCTCCGGATCGGCCTCGCGCAGGGCGAGCGCCGCTTCGAGGCTGATGCCGCCCGGCACGTAGCCCGCAAGCGGGTCATGGGCCGAGGTCTGGTCGGTGGCCACGTCCGGTTGCCAGCCGCGGCGCACCAGCTCGGGCTCGACGTCCGCGGCGTTGGCGATCAGCGCCAGGCTCCGCGCCTCGCCCGCGTCTCGCCAGCGTTCGACGCTCGCAAGTGCGCCTTCCAGGTCGTCGGTCACCTCGTCGACGTAGCCCACCTCGCGCCGGCGCTCCGCACGCCTGGGGTCAACCTCGATGACGAGCGCCACCCCGTCGTTCATGGTGATCGCCAGCGGCTGCGCGCCGCCCATTCCGCCCAGGCCGGCGGTCAGGGTCACCCTGCCGCGCAGCGAGCCGCCGAAGCGCTGGCGGGCGAGCTCCGCGAAGGTCTCGTAGGTTCCCTGGATGATTCCCTGGGTGGCGATGTAGATCCAGCTCCCGGCCGTCATCTGGCCGTACATCGTCAGACCCTTGCGCTCGAGCTCCCGGAACTGCTCCCAGGTCGCCCAGTGCGGGACGAGCAGGGCGTTGGCGATCAGAACCCGCGGGCTGTCAACCGTCGTTCGAAAGACGCCGACCGGCTTGCCGCTCTGCACGATCAGGGTCTCGTCGTTCTCCAGGCGGCGGAGCTCGTGCACGATCGCGTCGAATGCCTCCCACGAGCGGGCGGCGCGGCCCGTCCCGCCATACACGATGAGGTGGTCCGGATCCTCGGCAACCTCGGGATCGAGGTTGTTCATGAGCATCCGCAACGCGGCTTCCTGTTGCCAACCCTTCGTCGAGAGCTCGGTCCCACGGGGCGCCTGGACGGCGCGTGGGCCGCTCTTGGGGGCGACGCTCGTCATGTACCGATGATAGTCCCGCCTGACCCGCGCCTCGTCGTGGAAGATCGGGTGTTCCAACCGACCGCGGACGTCCGATGGGGCGGCGCCACTGCAGTCGAGTCCCTCGGACTTGGAACACGGTACGTTCCAACCAACCGCGCGCAAGCCCGGAATGGCGCGCCAATGGTCAGCTGGTCCACGGGATGTTCCACGGGGCCGCCGAGCATCGGTTCCGACGCATCCGCCGCCGTCTCAGCGGTCGGTTGGGACGTGGGCTGATCAACGCCTGGGTGAGGTCACGCCGTGGTCGAGAGCAGGAACGCGGCAGCGAAGCCAAGTGCGGTGGCCAGGCCCGCGAGGTCGCCACCGTTCTCGAACGCCTCGGGGATCATCGTGTCCGCGAGCATGGTGAGGATCGCGCCGGCGGCGAAGGCCTGGACCAAGGCCACGGCAGCCTGGTTCATCCCGCCGAGCAGCCCGAAGCCGAGCCCTGACGCCAGGCCCGAGGCCAGCGCGACGCCGACCCAGAGCAGAACGATCCAGCGTCTGGCATGGCCCTCCTCGCTCAGGTCCCGGGTTCCGGCCGCACCCTCCGGGATATTCGAGAGGAAGACCGCTGCGAGGAATGACGCGCTGACGCTCGCGCCGCCGAGCAGCGTTGCGCCAAGGACGATCGATTCCGGGAGCCCGTCGAGGAGGGTCCCGAGCACGATTGCCGGGCCGTTGCTCGAGCTCGCCGCCGGAGTCGTATGCGGCCGGCGCCTACGTGCACGCCCATCGGCGCCGAAACGGATCACGAGCCGGTTGCCGACGAAGAAGGCCAGGGCGCCCGCGGCCAGCCCCGCGGCGAAGATTCCCGTGCCCCCGCGACGGAAGGCCTCCTCCGTCAGGTCGAAAGCGAGCGCGCTGATCAGCGCGCCTGCGCCGAACGCCATGATCAGCGCGGTGATGCGGCGAGAGATATGCAGGCCGATCTCGGCCACCGAGCCGATTACCAGCGCGGAGGCGGCGGCCAGCCCCCAGAGGCCGGCGGCGAGCATCTCGGTCAGTCCTCGCCGAACGGGTTCGTGCGCTTCGGCTTGTCCGGAAGCCGAAACAGGTCGTCCTCGCTTGCCCGTCGCGGGATGGGCAGCGGCCAGGCGTCGCCCTCGTCGGCGACCGGTTGTGTGCGTTCCAGCAGATCGTCCCAGCCGACCTCCGCGCCCTCGCTCAGCTCGCGCCGGTAGACCGGATAGCGGTCGTCGCCCGCGACCAGCTCGAAGCCAGCGGCGACGTAGATCGAAGGCGGACCGGGGGACGCGAGCCACGCGTCCGCGCCACCCTCGGGGTACGCCTCCACCGCGCCGATGCCCCGCCGATCGAGCTCCTGGCGCAGCGCCTCGAGGAGAGCCGTTCCGACGGAGAGCCGATCCGGGCCGAGGGCGTCGACGATCTGCAGGCAGGTCACCACCCATGGGGCAGGCGAGTCGGGTAGCTGCGGGTAGCGCTCGCGGATGCTCTGGGCGCGCGGGTAGACGCTCATTGGGCCGAACTGGGCATAGCCGACGGCCGCGCCGTCGCGATGGGCGAGCATTGCGTAAGCACCCGCCAGCTTCGCTCCGGCGAGCAGGCGGGAGCGCTTCAATGCCAGGCGCGGCTCCGAGGCCTCGTCGCCGGTGCGTGCGCCATCGAGCCGCTCCCAGTAGTCGCAGGTCTGGCAACGGGCGCCCGGTTGGGCGGGATCGGGGATCGCGTCGAAGCTGGCCGCGTCGACGAGCGCGAAGCTCAGGCTACCCATCGCCAGCCAGCCCTCCGGCCCAGAGCAGCCCGCGGACCGCCGCGATCTCGGGGGCGGGTGGCCGATCCGCGTCGCGGTGGCCGGCCACCGAGCGAACCGCGGCGTGGCCCGCGGCCACTCCGTCGCCCGGACGCAGGGGGGCGCGGAAGTCGAGACCCTGTGCGGCGCAGAGTGCCTCGATGGCGAGCACAGAGGCGGCACGATCGACAACCTCGCGCAGGTGGAGCGCCCCCGTCGCGCCCATCGAGACGTGGTCCTCCTGGTTGGCGCTCGTGGGCACGCTGTCCACCGACGACGGGTGGGTCAGCGTCTGCAGCTCGTTCACGAGTGCCGCAGCGGTGTACTGGGCGATCATCAGGCCGCTCTCCAGCCCGGGCCGCTCCGCGAGGAAGGCAGGCAGGCCGGAGAGATGCGCGTCGACCAGGCGGGCGGTGCGCCGCTCCGAGATCGAGGCAAGCTCGGCGACCGCGATCTTGGCGTAGTCGAGCGCCATGGCAACCGGCTCGCCGTGGAAGTTGCCGCCGCTGATCACCTCGCCGGAGGGGAAGACGAGCGGGTTGTCGGTCGCGGCGTTGATCTCGACCTCGAGCACGCGAGCCAGCGTTTCGAGCGCGTCACGGACCGCGCCGTGGACCTGCGGGATGCACCGCAGGGAATAGGCGTCCTGCACCCGATGCTCGCTTGACCGATGGCTCTCGCCGATCTCGCTTCCGCGCAGCAGGTCGCGCAGGCGCGCGGCCACGGCCATCTGGCCAGGGTGCGGCCTCGCCGCGACGAGCGGCTCGGCGTAGGCTGCGGCGGTCCCAAGCATCGCCTCCAGGCTCATCGCGGCGATGAGATCGGCACTGGTGGCCAGGAGGCGCGCGTCCCGCAGCGCCAGGGTGCCGATGCCGGCCATCAGCTGCGTCCCGTTGAGAAGAGCGAGCCCCTCCTTGGCTCCCAGCTCGATCGGCTCCAGGCCCGCCGCCGCAAGCGCCTCGGCCCCGGGCATCGCGCTGCCGCCGACGGTCGCCTCTCCCTCGCCGATGAGGACGAGGGCGAGGTGGGCGAGCGGGGCGAGGTCGCCGCTGGCGCCGACGCTGCCACGCGATGGAATGATCGGCGTCACGGCAGCGTTCAGCATCGCGCAGAGCAGGTCCGCGACATCGACCCGCACGCCCGAGAGCCCGATGGCGAGCGTGTTGGCGCGCAGGAGCAGCATCGCGCGCACCACGTCCCCGGGCAGTGGATCGCCGACCCCGGCCGCGTGTGAGCGGATCAGGTTGCGCTGCAGCTCGGCGGTCTGCGCGGCGTCGATGCGGACGTCCGCGAGGTCTCCGAAGCCGGTCGTGACGCCGTAGACACTCGCGCCCTCGGCGACCAGGCGCTCGATCGTGGCGCGTGACGCATGCATCCGCTCGCGCGCCACGGCGGCGACATCCACCTCGCGCGCGTCGCGCGCCACGGCGACGACGTCGACGAGGCTGAGGTCGCGGCCGGTCAGGGGGAGCGGCGGCATCGGTCCTTATACTACGGGCGTGCGCAGGATCCCGGACATCACCAGCCGGCTGCAGGTCAGCGACGACGCAGAGCACCGGCTGGGGGGCGCAGTCCCAAGTCCGGCGGTCGCCTTCCTGCTCGCCATCATCACGCTCCCAAGCCTCTTCTGGCTGGTGACGCTCAAGCGCACGACGGTCTACACCGGTCCCGAGGAGTGGCTGATGGCCAACATCGTGCCCGCCATGCAACGCTGGGTCGAGGGCAACCTGCCCATCCTGCACAGCGTGCTGCTCGGGATCAGCGGCCTGGGTGCCGGCTGGTTCGTGGCGCTGGCGTTCGCCGGGCTCGGACTGCTCGCCCTCGCGAAGCAGCGTCGGGACCTCGCCCTGCTCCTGGCCCTCGGGACGCTTGCCTTCCCGATCGAGTGGGCATTGAAGTACTTCACCTCGACCAATTCGATCAGCCTCGGCCAGCTCTTCGCAGCTCTCTTCGACGTCAATGGCATCGGGCTCGACGATATCGCCGACTTCCCGGCCGGCCATGCCCTGCGCGCGACGGTTCTCTATGGGCTCGCCGCATTCTGCGTGGCGCGCCTCGCCCACGATCGACGGCAGGGGCTGATCGCGTACGCGGTCGCCATCGGCCTGATCCTCGCCATCAGCGCGACCCGAATCTACCTCGGCGCGCATTACCCGATGGACGTCCTCGGCGGCTGGATGGCCGGCGCAGCGCTGGTCTCGATTCTCATCGCCATCCATGTCCTGCAGGTCGACGCGCGGGAGGGCGAGCTCGCCGAATCCGCCCCGGCGGCGCCCCGGCCCCGACGCGTCGCCGTGCCGCGACGAGCTCCGCCCGCTGCAGCACCCGCCATCAGCCCGACGGCCGTCTCCGATCCCCCCCGCGGCGAGGCGTAGCTCCTGCTCGACTTCATCGACCGCACGGTGCTGCCGTGGTTCCTGGCGCTCTACGACGCGATCGGCTACCTGGGGATCGGCATCGGCGTGGCGCTCGAGACCTTCATCCCGATCATCCCCTCCGAGGTGATCGTGCCGATGGCCGGCTGGAAGGTCAGCCAGTCGGCAGCCGACCCGGCAGTCGTCGAGCCGCTCACCGGCGCCCCATGGAGCTTCGTGATCGCGCTGCTCGTGGCGACCGTGGGCGCCGTGGCAGGCTCGCTGGCCGGCTACCTGATCGGCGCCCGGGGAGGGCGTCCGCTCCTCGATCGCTACGGACGCTACGTCCACATCCACGCGGCGGAGCTCGACCGTGCGGATGCCTGGTTCGCCCGCTACGGTGACCGGGCGGTCCTGCTCGGCCGGCTCGTCCCGCTGGTCAGAGCCCTGATCAACTACCCGGCCGGCGTGGCCCGCATGCCGATCGGTCGGTTCCTGCTCTTCAGCGCGCTGGGCTCCCTGCCGTGGAACGCCGCGCTGCTGCTTGGCGGCTACGCGCTCGGCGCGAACTACGAACGCCTCTACCAGGCGGTGCGACCGTTCGAGTACGTGATCTATGTCATCGTCGTCATCGGGGTCGTCCTCGTCCTCTACCGATGGACCCGTCGATCGCCGGGGGTACAGTCCGAGGGCTGAGTGGATAGCGGGGTCGAATCGGTTTGACCCGCCCAGGCGCGCGTGTCACGATCGCGGCCGAACAAACAGCAATCGCCTTCGGGGCGGGGTGAAACTCCCCACCGGCGGTCGGCTCGCGCGACGAGCCAGCCCGCGAACCTCACGGTCGGATGACCGATGAGGCCGATCCGACCTCGGCACTCGCCGAGCAGACGGGGCCGACGGTGACAGTCCGGATGGGAGAAGGCGTCAGCGGGCGCTGCGCGGTGCGCGGCGGCGGTCGCTGAAGATGCCCCGGCGGCAGAAGCGGGAGCATCCTTGCAGTCGACGGCAAGCCAGACCGCGGATCCGGCCTCTGGCCTCGACGTGCATGCGGAGCGGGTTGGCGTGCAGTTCTCGGCGCGAGGTGCAAGCGTCGAGGCGCTGCGGGATCTCAGCCTGGAAGCGCCGGCGGGCAGCTTCACCGTCCTGATCGGACCGAACGGATGCGGGAAGAGCACCTTCCTGCGCCTCGTTGCCGGACTGCTGCGTCCCGCAGCCGGCTCGATTGCCGTGGGGGGAACGCCTCCCCGCGCCGGAGATCGGCGCGTTGGCCTCGGTTACCAGCAGCCCCGCCTGCTTCCATGGCGGTCGACGCTCGAGAATGTCGCGCTCCCGCTCGAGCTGCGCGGCATTTCCACGGACGAGAGCCGCGCTCGGGCCCTCGAGGCCCTCGCGCGCGTCGGTCTGGCCGCTGCCGCGCAGCTCCGGCCAGGCGAGCTGTCGGGCGGCATGCAGCAACGCGCCGCCCTGGCTCGAGCGCTGATCGATGATCCCCCCGTCCTCCTGCTTGATGAGCCGTTCAGTGCGCTCGACGCGCTGACGCGCGAGACGTTTGACGGCGAGCTGCAGCGGGTCTGGCTCGAGCGTCCGCGCACGGTGCTCCTCGTGACCCACTCGGTCGCCGAGGCGATCCAGCTCGGCGATCGGATCGCCGTCATGAGCGCGGCGCCGGGGAGGGTGGTGCGCAGCGTGGAGGTCGACCTCCCCCGCCCGCGACCCGCCGAGCTGCTGGGCGAGCGACACGCGGCCGAGATCGCGTCCGAAGTGCGGTCCCTGCTGGCCGCCGTGCATCCTGCGGAGCTCCGCCCCTGGGGCGAGGGCGCGGCATGACGCGCATCGCCGCCGCGCTGGTGAGCCTCGCCGCCTTCGTCGCGCTGTGGAAGCTCGTGACACTGGTCGGCGGCTATCCGGATTACATCCTGCCGGCTCCCGAGGTGGTGGCCGCGCGGGCTGCGCGAGCCATCGGCAGCGGGGTCCTGTGGCAGCACACCGCGGCGACCCTCCTGGAGGTCGTGCTCGGCTTCACCCTGGGCGCGGTCACCGCGGTGGTCGCGGGCATCGCGCTCGCCAAGAGCCTCCTCATCGAGCGTGTCCTGTCGCCCTACATCGTCGCCGCGCAGGCGGTCCCGATTCTCGCCCTCGCTCCGCTCCTCGATATCTGGTTTGGCGGGGGTCTGCTGGCGAGGGTGGTCATCTGCGCGCTGATCGTCTTCTTCCCGATCGCGATTGCCACGATGGTGGGGATCCGATCCGCGGACCCTCTCCTGGCGGAGATGCTGCGCAGCCTCGGTGCGAGGCCCGGCCAGATCACCGCGCGGCTCGAGATCCCGTCGGCGCTGCCGGTCATCTTCGGCGGATTGCGCGTCGGGGTCACCCTGGCCGTCATCGGCGCGGTGGTCGCTGAATGGGCGGGCGCCAGCCTCGGGCTGGGCGTGCTCATCAATATCGCCAACCAGGGCCTGTTCGACACCGCCCTCATGTTCGTTGCGCTCGCCACGCTGGCCGTCATCGGGCTCGTCTTCTACGGGCTGGTGCTGCTCGTCGAGCGTCGCGTGCTCCCCCAATCGTGAAGGAGAGACCGATGTCTCCGCGTCTCGCCCTGCTGCTCCTCGCCCTGCTCGTGGCCGCCTGCTCGTCCGGGGCGACGACGCAGCCATCTCCCAGCGCCGAGCGGCGACACGTGACGCTCCTGCTCGGATTCCGCCCGGACGTCCAGTTCGCGCCGTTCTACGTTGGCCAGCGGGACGGCTACTACGCCGACGTCGGACTCGACGTGACCATCGAGCACAAGCAGGCGCCCGACGTGCAGCGCCTCGTCGCCGACGGTCAGGCCGAGTTCGGCGTTGCCGACGCCACCGACGTCATGATCGCGCGCACGACCGGCATCCCGGTGGTCTACGTCTCCACCCTCTACGAGCGCTTCCCGGTGGCGATCATCGGCCGCAAGGGTCAGGTCCCGTCCGACCCTGCAGCGCTGGCCGGCAGGACGATCGGGACACCCGGCAAGTTCGGGTCGTCCTGGGCCGCGCTCCTCGCCCTCCTCTCGGCGGGCGGCCTCGGCCCGGATGACGTCACGATCCGGGAGTATCCACAGTTCAACCAAGCCGACGGGCTGGCGAACGGCGACGTGCAGCTGATCACCGGCTTCCGGAACAACGAGCCCCTCCGCCTCGACGCGCAGGGGATCGCGGTCGACACGCTCACGATCGACAAGATCGCGCCGCTCCCCGGCCCGGGCACCATCGTCGGTCAGGCGCTTCTCGACGGTGACGCCGACCTGGTTCGGCGCTTTGTGGAGGCGACCGCGCGCGCCCAGCAGGCAGTGATCGACGATCCGGAGGCGGGGCTCGACGCGGCGAAGGCATCGGTCCCGACGATCGCCGAGGATCTCGCCACCGCGCGAGCGGTCCTGAAGGCGACGACCGAGCTCTGGGCCGGTGATGGTGGCTTTGCCGGTGGCGCCATCGATGTCTCGCGCTGGCGCGAGGCCTACGCGATCATGAAGCGGCTCGGCTTCATCGACGGCTCGGTGCCCGTCGAGCAGATGATCGCGCCGAAGATCGTGGGCGGTGGCTGAGGCGGGCTGACAGCGATTGACCGCACCTCTGCGGCGCGGTCAATCGCTCACTGGAGGGAGTGTTCAGCGCGGGATCGTCGCGGGTCGACCGTCAGCGGCTGCGCGTGACGCCGCCGCCCCTGAGCTGATGGCTCGCGATCCCGGGATTCTCGAGCGCGAGTGCGCCGGCCGCGACAGTTGCGGCGAGGGCAAGCGCGGTCGCTGCGGCGGTCAGGCGCCGGACAGTGATGCGGCGATGCGCCTCACGGTCGAAATGGCGCTCCTCGGGCCCACGGGCCCGGGCCACCATCTGGAGCCGTGCGGCGTGCGTGAGGCGTTCCTGGTGCTTGAGATCCGCAAGAGTCTCGAGTGCGAACATTGGTCGATTCCTCCGCTGGGCCGCCTCGTGAAGGGGCGGGCTCGTTGCCGGAATCGTGAGGCTGTCTGCCGGGATCTTCGATCACGTCGGCGACGCGTCGGACGTCGATGATGTGCGAGCCGCGTGTCGCGCGCCGGACAGCAGACGACCGGGCCAGCAGGCCCGGTCGTGGTAAGTAAGGGTCAGGTCAGCGGCCGCGCCGCTGGTTCTCCTTCGCGTCGCGACGGAAGAACCCTCCGCGCGCCGCCCGCTGCACATCCGCCTCGCGGGTGCGAGCGAGCTGATCGGCCATTGTGGGATTCATCGAGAGATTGTGGCCCTCGGTGTCGTCCTCGTCGGACGCCTTCTTCATCCCGCCCCCGTGGCCCTCGGTGTCGTCTTCGGGTTGCTGGTCGCGGTCCTGGTCGTCCACGATCGGATGCCTCCTGCGTCACGCTCAATGTCTGGGCAGCGGTATCACCGGCTGCAGCCAGGGTCAGGGTGCGCCTGCCGCAGGGTATCGGTCAACGAGCAATCGGACAGCCGTCGGGTCAAGTGGGTGACAGCAATCGAGAGCCTTGACGCGAGCGTGCGCGTGGCATCATCGTGGCGATCCACCACGACGGTGCGGAACGGGGATTCAGCAGTGCCCGATGACGAGTTCGCGATCGAGAGCCTGCGCCGCTGTGCGCTCTTCACCCATGTGGATGACGCGTCCCTGCGCCGGCTCGCCCGCTCCCTGCGACGACGGCGGTTCCGCCGCAACGAGGTGATCTTCCACCAGGGGGATACGGGCTCGTCGCTCCAGATCGTGATCAGTGGAGCGGTCAAGATCGTCCTGCCGTCTGCGGCGGGTGAGGAGGCGATCATCGCCACCCTGCGCCCCGGTGACTTCTTTGGCGAGCTTGCGCTGCTGGATGGAGCGCCCCGGTCCGCGACCGCGACCTCGCTCGAGGTGACCGAGACGCTTGACCTGCCGCGAGATGCGTTCCAGCTCGTGCTCGACGAGGATGCCAGCCTGCAGCGGGCGCTGCTGACCAGCCTCTCAGCGGAGCTGCGACGCCTGACCGGTCATGTCGAGGAGCTGCACTTCCTGGATCTGGCCGGCCGTCTGGCGATGCGCCTCGTACGCCTGGCGCGCGATCGCGATCCACACGTGCGCGGGCGCGTCGAGCTCGACTGGCCGTTCACCCAGTCGGACCTGGCGGCCATGATCGGCGGCACGCGGCAGAGTGTGAACAAGCTCCTCACCGGGCTCGTCGACGATGACCTGCTGCACATCGACCACGAGACCCTCATCATCAACGATCTGGAGCGGCTCGAGGCGCATGGCGCCCGATGAGCTCGCCGATGATGTCCGCAAGCCGACAGCGGCGCTGTCCGCGATCGGCTTCCGGCGCGACGAGCCGCACCGATAGGGTGATCCCCGTAAAGCCAGCGGCGGCATAGGAGAATAGACGTGGACAGGTTCAAGCGGCCGCCAACAGGCGAAGGCTTCCGCGACATCGGTCGCGGCGGTGAAGCAACAGCAGACGACTCAGTGGAGGGTCACATCATGGGCGACGAGATCAGGGATGAGGGTCAGGACGTCGAAGGCCATACGCGCAAGCGCCTGTCCGACGACGATGTCGAGGGTCACGGCGGTGGCCTGAAGCGGGCCTCCGACGAGGACGATGTCGAGGGTCACGGTGGTGGCCTGAAGCGGGCCTCCGACGAGGACGATGTCGAGGGTCACGGCGGTGGCCTGAAGCGGGCCTCCGACGAGGACGATGTCGAGGGTCACGGCGGTGGCCTGAAGCGGGCCTCCGACGAGGACGATGTCGAGGGTCACGGTGGTGGCCTGAAGCGGGCCTCCGACGAGGACGATGTCGAGGGTCACGGTGGTGGCCTGAAGCGGGCCTCCGACGAGGACGATGTCGA
>Ga0307310_10000021_pt1 | contig 34185 bp, 29 predicted proteins | sample ER_DNA_197_FD_194502 | JGI IMG/M metagenome (GOLD analysis project Ga0307310, IMG submission 194502) | Bulk soil microbial communities from the East River watershed near Crested Butte, Colorado, United States - ER_DNA_197 | ecosystem: Environmental > Terrestrial > Soil > Floodplain | place...
CAACCACCGCGGGCACGAACACATGCAAGCCGCGGAAAATACCGCACGAAAGATGGGTGGGTCAAGGCCAAAAACGTGCAGCAAGCGCGTCGGTCTCCCTCGAATCGGGCACCGAATCGCCGTCCAGTGTCATCACCTTCACGATTCCCCGCACCGAGTTCACCAGAAAGAGGGGCAGCCCCTGGATTTCTATCAAGTTGGAGTGCCGCTCCTCCACCTGGCCTACCAGTTCGGTCAGCCGGGCTCGTCCCACCCCAGGCAGCACGCCTAAATCGAAGGCCGGCGCGCACAGCTTCCCATCCTCCCACCAGAGCACGCTGTAGATCGCCGCCTCGGCCACGAATCCCCCGGGTGTGAGCAGCAATGCGTCGTCCATGCCGGCTGCCCGGGCCGCGTCGAGGGACCGATCGAACTGGGCGCGATCGGTGGTCTTGTACGCATATGAGTGATGCGCCACCCCGGAGATCATGAGCCTGACCGGCGTGGTCGAGCCGACCAGTCGCTCGCTCACCTGCACGCCGCGCATACCGACCTCGAGACGGTATACTCGGTCCGGGCCCCCCTCCGGCGTCGGCAACTCTCCCGGCAACGGGATCCCCAGCGCCTTGCAGCTCAGCGCCAGCCGCCTGAGGTGGAGGTACCAGAGCGGGGCCGCGCCGTTCCGGATCCGGATCGTCTCGATCAACGCCGGTGGTGCACGCCGCATGGCTCAGGTTACCGGCGCGGCGACTCGGCCGCGCCCCTCTGTCCAGCCCTTCAGCGTGGTCGCCCCGAGAATGATCGCGCCCCCCAGCAGCGCCCAGGCACCCGGCGTCTCCCGCTGGATCACCCAGGCCCAGAGCGGATTAAGGACGGGCTCGATCAGGAGGAAGACCGACGATTCCAGCGCCGGGAGCACCCGGATGGCGGCGGTCACGAACACGTAGGCGAGGGCGATCTGGAAGACGCCGAGATAGACGATCACAGCCCAATCGCCCACCGGGTGCCGCCCCACCGGCAGCGCCATCGGGAGCGTGATGAGGAAGGCGGTGAGATTCCCGGAGACCACTGCCGCCAACGGCGATCCCCGCCCCGGCGCGGCGCTAAGCCAGCGGAAACCGCAGATGGCGAGCGCCCAGCAGAAGCCGCTCGCCAGCGCGAGCAGATTGCCCCGAGCCGGATCCGGCGCGGTGGTTTCGGGTTGCTCCGCCCCGACAAAGAAGAGCAGCAGGCCGAGCCCGACCGCGAGCATGAAGCCCAGGTCATGCCGCCGGATCGGCTCCTTCAACAGCCAGGGCGCAAGCAGCAGGATGTAGAGCGGCGCCGTGGACTGGAGAAAGATCGTGTTCGCAGCGGTGGTCAGCCGGTTGGCCAACACGAAGAGGATCAGGCAGCCGGCATAGGCGACTCCGACCAGCGCCGCCCTCCAACTCCAGCTGCGCCGAGCGGCCGGCGTCAGCAGCAACAGCGCCAGCGCCGCGATCCCCGAGCGAAAGCTCGCGATCTGCCATCCGGTGAAGTCGGCCCACTTGATCGCGGCCCCGCCAGTGGAGAAGAGCACCGCCGCCCCGATCAGTTCGAGTCGGGCGCGCGTTGTGGCAGTCATGGCGGGAAGCTACGTGGGAGCGGAAGGAGGGGAAAGGACGGGCCGCGCTGGATCGCTCAGATCTAGCCAGTGCCACGGGATCGGACGCACCTGCGACTTGCGGCCGAGCCCCCCCGCGCGAAACGTCGGAAGCTGTCCCAGGAACGCGAGAAGTCTCGGCAGCCGCTCCCGAGGGCCGATCAGAAACTCCTTGACGAGGTAATCCTCTCCCTCGGGCTCGATTCGGGCGTCCTCGATGCGGCCGACGGCCCGGCCGTACTGGTTTCGTACCGTCTTGCCAAGCAGGTCCTCAAACCTCACCTCCCGGTGCGCCATCACGCCCCCGGTATCCGGCCGATGATGTGCTCGCGCACCCAGTGCTCCCACGCGAGCGCGGAGGTGCGCTCCGCATCCAGGTCCACCTTCACGTCTATCCCAATCTTCAGCACCCTGGACCACGGAACCTCGAGGGGCTCATCATCCTTGGGCCCCCAGCGGCGGCGCCACCGGACGAGCCAGTCAGCAAAGCCCGGGTGGATCCGCCGGGCCGCGGTTCCCCCTCCGATCACCAGGCGGGCCACTCTCGGTGGCTTCCCTTGCGGGAGCTCGAGCACGATTCCGTCGACCTTGCCCATCAGCTCGCATTTGCGGTCGATCACCTGCTGGTCGAGGATGTCGCGCCCCAGATCCATGTCAGCTCCCTCCCATGAGCTGCAGCGGAATCGCCACAATGGCCACGATACACGCCAGCAGACTAATGAAGAGCACTGCGGCGTTGGCGATCCAATGATTGCCGTTGTCGCCCAGGTACAGGGGATCATTCATCAGGATCAGCAGCGGCACCACGGTGACCGGCAGGGAAAGAGCGGTGAGCGCCATGGAGAAGATGGTGAGCTTGAGCGGATCGATCCCGGTGAAGATCACCAGCCCAGCCAGGAAGACCATGACGGTGTAAATCAGGCTGAACCGCGCCGCGTCGCGGGGCTTGAGGTTCTCTCCCCACTTCCACCCGAACCCCTGAGCGATCAGATAGGCTATCTGGAGCGCGATCTCGAGCGCCGCGCCGAGGCAGGCGATGCCCAGTGACGCGACGAACAGAATGAATCCCCAGTGGCCCAGCGGCTCTGCCAACAACAGAGGGATCTGCTCGTATCGGTCGATCTGGATGCCACGGGAATGAAAGACCATGGCCGCACACGCCAGCACCGCCACCGCGATCGACCCACCGAATCCCATTCCCAGCCCTGCTGTCAGACGGTTTACTCCCAGGTAGCTCTCGTCCCAATGATCCTCGATAGCGCCCGCGGAGTAGAAGTAGAAGAGATAGGGGCTGACCGAGGCTCCGATGATGCTGACCGCCGTGAACCAGTACCGGGCACCATCCTGGTGCGGCAGGCTGGGCAGCAAATGGGTGCCTATCTCGTTGAGCGGGGTGTGGAGCTTGAAAGCGCCGACGATGAACACGAGGGTGACAAGCCCCAGCAGCGACACGCCCTTCTCTACCAGGCTGAAGTTGTGAGCCCAAAGGAGGAGCCACACCGCGACGGCCACGACTGGCGCCCACCACTGAAACCGAATGCCGGTTGCGAGCTGGAGGGCGAGCGATACTCCGCCGATCTCCGAGGCCAGCACCAGAAACGACACCAGAACCACGGCGACGAGCGGAACGGTGAAGAAGCGGACACCAAAGCGCTCCCGCATGGCGTCGGGGAGGGTATGCTTGCTGACGGCTGCCAAACGCCCGGCCATCTCGACCAGGAATGCGATGCAGATGGTGCCCAGCACAATCGCCCAGATCAGCTGGAAGCCGAACGCCGCGCCTGCCTGGGCCGAGGTGGCGAGAGAGCCGGCCTCGAGAAAGCCTCCGATCCCGGTGACCAGCCCAAGGGCGATCTCCAGGAGCTTGCTCATTGGGAGAGCTGCTCGGCTTTCTGACGGGTCTTTTCCAGCTCCTGCCCGGCGGCATCGAGCGTCTGCCGAGCGTACTCGGCAGGCACCGCGCCCCTTCGCAATAGTTCTGTCGTCAGCCGCGCGGTTGCTTCCCACGACTGCCGGGTCTGGTGCAGCTTGCGAGCCTGCTCGCTCGGCGAACCACTGCAGGCCGCCAGCAACACCAGCGAGGCAAGCAAAGGGACCGGTCTCACCCGAGCGCAACCCTGGGAGCGGGCTCTTTCAGCCAGGCGCTCGCGATCGCCAGCGCCGCTATCAGATATGAAAGATTAGCGGGGACCCACATGATGAGGCCGGCGAGTTGCTGATCCTCCAGCGGGGTGAGCCCCCACGCGGCTGTGGCCGGGGCATAGAGTGGATACCAGGCGCGAGAGGAAAAAGTGAGCAGGGCGCCGAGCACGGTGGTGTGCACCGACGTCGTGAAGAGGTAGAGCACTGCCGCAGGCCTCCCGATCCGGCCGGCGTGTCCCCTGAGGAGAGCCCACCAGAAGAGCAGCCCGGTTCCCAGGAAGCTCATGTGTTGCAGGGTATGGACCCAGTCGCTCCGCAATGTGGCCTCGAAGAGCGCAGGCGCGTGCCAGAGCCAGATAGCCACACCGTGGAGGATCCACGCCACCAGCGGCAGGGTCAACAGCCCCCAGGTGCCTCGCACGGGAGCCGTCGCTGCCCAATCACCCACGGTCCGCCGCCACGTCGTCGGAAGTGCCCAGACGAAGGGAACCAGGGGCCGCCCGAGGATAAGCAGCGGTGCCGCCGCGGCCATCAGCAGCTCATGCTGCGCCATGTGCGCGGAGAACAGGACACTGCCGAGCTGGTGCAGTGGTGACACGAGCGCCAGGAGCAGCATGATCCAGCCGCCCGCGAATGCGGCCGCCTCCCAGTGCCGGATGCCGTGTCCTGGGCCGGCGCTCTCCCACAGGGCGCGAACGCCACGGAGGTACAGCCCTGCCGAGAGCGCCAGTAAGACGATCACGGCCGGGTCGAAGCTCCACGCGCGCCAGAAATCATGGGGCCCGACGGGCAAGCCGTCGTGAGAGAGCAGGGCGGGAAAGGCTGTCATGCTTTCGCCTTCCCGTCTTTCCCGACTTTCCCGTCCTTCCCGTTCACTGACATGGATCGAGAACGAAGCTGGGAATCCACTGCGCCACGATGACCAGCACGAACATCCCACTCACCAGCAGTCCGACGCCGGCCATGAACCGACTCCGGGCCAGCGGATCGCCCGCTTCGCCGGACCAGGTGGCGCCGGCGGCCTTCCAGCAGCGCCAGGCAGTCAGGAGACCGTAGAGCGTCAGCAGCAGGCAGGCGAGATGTACCAGGTGGATGGGCAGCTCGTTTCGGGAAGAGCAGGCGGTGGGAACCAACGCGTAGGCCAGCTCCAGATTGACCAGGAACGCGACCGGCGCGAGGAGCAGACCGATCCAGAGCGCGCGAATCTGCCGAGCATCGGGAACATCGGTCCGGGAATCCACGGTCATGGCGCCATCCGGCTACATAATAGAGGGAGACAGAAACACCACGACGTAGAGCGGGATCCACACGCCGGTCATGAAGTACCAGTACAACGCATTGTCACTCGCACCGGCCAGGTCTCGCTCCTCGAGCGGTCCCTTGAACAGGAGTACGGTGAACGCCATCGTCTCCGCGGTCTCGAGTAATAGCAGCGTGCCGTGCGCAGTGAGCGTCGCCCAGGCGACCGAGCCATAGGCGTTGCTGTCCCACCGCACGTTCAGCGACTGGAACTCGAACCAGCGGAGCACGGTCATGATCACGGCGAGTGCCGAGCAGACCAGAAACCCGATTCGCACGCCGCGGATGTCCATTCGGCGAGAGGCACGATCCGCGGATACCATCGGAATGTTGCTCAACAGCATGAGTCCGGCCTGGATCGTCGGGATCAGGAGCCCAGGCCGGAAGACGTGCTCGGGTGGCCAGGTGGAGAAGTTGCGCCGTAGATAGAAGTAGCTCGCCACGCAGATGAAGAGGGTGCTGCCCTCGATCACGATGAAGCCGATGGTGCCCCACCACATCAGGCTGCGATGACCGAAGACCGTGCGTGGCAGCCTGGCCACATCCGCCACGATGCGGGTTGACCTCATCCTGTCTGCTCTACCATTCTCTGCTCCTGATGATCCCTACCGTGGGGCCAACCCCACCCCAGGAGCGTCAGCAGCAGGAGCGGCGTTCCGATCACGGCTCCCCATGGCGTGAAGATCAAGGTCACGAACAGAATGGTCGTGGCGATCGCGGTGAGGAGTGGCCAGATGGTCGGCGGCGGATGCCGGTGCAGGCTATCGGGCCGCGCGTCCAGCAGGGTCGTAACCAGCACGTCGCGCACGTCCGTACGGAGGCCGCTTACCGCGGGCAGCTCTCCCGGTTGCTCCCAGAGCGGCGCTCGGCCTTCGACCACGGGTATGTGGGCGAAGTTGTACGGCGGCGGGGGAGAGCTGGTGGCCCACTCGAGGGTATCCGCGCCCCAGGGATCGTCACCAGCCAGTGCGCCGCGGCGAAGGCTCACCGCCACGTTGATCACGAAGAGCAGCACTCCCACCACTACAAGCACGGCGCCGATGGTGGCCAGCAGGTTAAGCGGACCCCAGCCAGTGCCGGCGAGGTAGGTGTAGACCCGCCGCGGCATCCCCTCCAAGCCGAGCTGGTGCATCGGAAAGAAGGTGAGATTCACCCCCACGAAGAGAAGCCAAAAGTTCCACCTCCCCAGCCGCTCGCTGAGCATGCGTCCGGTGATCTTGGGGAACCAATAGTAGAAGGCGCCAAGCAGCGGAAAGACGGCACCACCAATCAGCACATAGTGGAAGTGCGCCACCACGAAGTAGCTGTCATGCACCTGTTGATCGAACGCCACCGATGCGACCATGACGCCAGTCACCCCACCGATCACAAAGATGACCACGAAACCCAACACGAAGAGAAACGGCACGCCGAAGCGGGGCCGCCCCGCCCAGATCGTGGCGATCCAGCAGAAGATCTGAATTCCGCTCGGAATGGTGATCATCATGCTGGCCGCTGTGAAGAAGCTCTGACCCAGCTGTGGCAGGCCGGTAGCGAACATGTGGTGCACCCAGAGACCGAAGCTCAGGAAACCGACGCTTAGGAGCGAGAGGACCATGGCGGGATAGCCATAGACCGGCCGCCGGGTGAAAGTGGCCACAATCATCGACACGAAGCCGAGGCCGGGCGTGAGGATGATGTAGACCTCGGGATGGCCGAAGAACCAGAACAGATGTTGCCAGAGAAGCGCGTCTCCCCCTTCCGCGGGATTGAAGAAGTGGGTCGCCACCAGGCGGTCCATCGCCAGCAACTGGGTGACCGTGGCCACCCAGGGCATCGCAAAGAGCACCATGAACGCTTGCACCAGCATCGCCCATACGAACAGCGGCATCCGGTTCAGTGTCATTCCGGGAGCCCGGTTCTTGAAGATGGTGACGATCAACTCGACCGCCGCCACCAGCGCCGCGATCTCGGTGAAGGTGATCGACTGGGCATAGACGTCGACCCGTTTCCCCGGGGAGAACTCCGGACCCGCCAAGGGGACGTAGCTGAACCAGCCGGTATCGGGGCCGGTGTTGAGAAAGAAGCTGATATAGAGGAAGAGCCCGCCGGCGAGATACACCCAGTACCCGTAGGCGTTGAGCCGGGGAAACGCCACGTTCCGCGCCCCAATCATGAGCGGCACGAGATAAAGTCCAACCGCCGTCATTACCGGCACGGCAAAGAGGAACATCATCGTCATGCCGTGCATGGTGAAAAACTGGTTGTAAGCATCGGGACCGAGCACCGAGTTCTCCGGCCTGGCCAGTTGGGCCCGCATCACACCGGCCTCGAGACCGCCGAGCACAAAGAACACCATTGCGGTCACGATATACCGCTTGCCGATGGACTTGTGGTCGACGCTCGTCAGCCAACCCCAGAGGCCGGGTGTCTGGCGCCAGGTTTCATCCAGCTGACGGCGAACCGATTCATCGTCGGTCGGCCGGGCGTCCGCCGGGATCGCCGTCATTTGAGCGTCTCCAGATACGCTACCAGCGCCAACAGCTCGGGACCGCTGAGTTGATTGGGCGGCATTTTGACTCCCGGCTTGATCGCCTGTGGATCGACGATCCAACCGGTGAGGTTCTCCCGCGTATTCGGGAGGGTACCCGCGGCAAGCGTTCGCCGGCTGGCGAGGTGAGTGAGGTCGGGACCGATGCGGCTCCCGGCGGAGGTGCCCGAGATGGCGTGACACATGACGCATGAAGCAGCCATGAACACGTCTTTTCCACGCCTGGCCAGCGAATCCGTCGGGGTCTGGGCCGTGTCGCGCTGCCGCGCCAGCCATCCCTCGAACTGGTCGGCTGGCTCGGCGACAACCAGGAATGCCATCTTCGCATGCTGATGCCCGCAGAATTCGGCACACTGGCCACGGTACACGCCGGCACTGTCAGCTTGGAACCAGAGGCTGTTCTCATTACCGGGGATCTGATCCCGCTTGGGGCTCAGGTTTGGGGGCCAAAAGCTGTGGATGACATCGGTCGAGCGGAGCTCGAACACTACCGGGCGACCCACCGGGACGTGGATCTCGTTAGCGGTGGTCGCCCAGTTCTTCGGCAGCGAGTCGCGGTATTGCACCTCCCACCACCACTGGTGTCCGGTGACGCGAATCTGCAGCGCGTCGTTTCCCGGGTTTGTGGTGATGCTACGGCCCACCGAGACATCGAAGATCAGAAAAACGAAAAGAATAACGGTGGTGACCCCGGTGGCCAGCAGCACCGCGGTCTTCATCGGACGCTCCTGCCGGCCATCGGCCACCGGCTCAGCGCCACTCCGGCGCCGCAACGCGGCCCAGAGCAGTGCCGCGAATACCAGAAGACAGACCACCGCGGCCGTGACGAACATCGCGGTGCCCAGCTGGTCGACCAGGCGCACCTGCGGACTTGCCGGGTTCAGCGACGTATGGGCTTGTTGAACGAGCGTACTGGCGAGCGTGAGCGGCATCAGGGGAGCTCTGCGGATTTCGGAATTCCCGACTGGACCGGCTTGGCTTTCTGGGTGGACTGTTCCTGGGGCCGGACCTGCATGGCGTCGTCGCGCCCGGGGGCGACGTCCTTTCGCAGCAATCCACTCATCGAGCGCACGTAGGCGGCGATCTGCCAGATTTGATCCGGCACGATCTTGCGCCCGAAGGACGGCATGCCGTTGGGACGACCCTCGGCGATGGTCTCGTAGATGTTCTCGGGCCGGCTCCCGTAGATCCAATCCGCATCCATCAACGGCGGGCCGATTCCGCCGCCCCCCTGAAAGTGACAGCCGGAACAGTTGAATTGATTGTAAAGGGTCTTTCCCTGCGACACCGCATAGGCATTCTCTTCGTACGGGCCGGGTCTGGAATCCGCTGGGACCGACCCGCCGGCCACGAACGGAACCTCCCGCACCTTGGGATTGGTGATCGTCCCGCCGGCGGGAAGGCCGTGGAAGTCACGCTCCTCGCGCTTGCAACCGCTAAGTGCCAGGACTATTAGGAGGACGGAAAGATGCTTGGCAGCGCTGCCCCGCTGCCCCGCTGCCCCGCCGTTCTCACGGTAGTGAGAACACATACAGCATTCCGCCCTTGGTCGTCGCCTGCGGCAGGTCCTTCATTGCGTTCACGAAGCCGAGGGCCGCGCTGGAATCGCGGACGTCGAGACCACCGGCCACCACGGCACCGGCCCAGCCGCCTACCCCGGAGAGCACCGCGACGTACTCCTTTCCATCGGGGCCGCGATAGACGACCGGCTGACCGATGATTCCGGAACCGGTCTTGAACTGCCAGAGCTGCCTGCCTGTCCGCGCGTCCAGCGCCTTGAACCACCCTTCCATGGTTCCGTAGAACACCACATCTCCCGCGGTGACCACGGTGCCACTCCAGACCGGGAACTTCTCCTTGACCTCCCAGACCGCCTTCCTTCCGATTGGGTCCCAGGCCGTCACCACCCCGCGGTTGCCCCCCGGCCCGGCGTACATTTTCACGATCGCACCGACGTACGGCGTCCCCTCGATATAGTTGGACTCGACTCCTTCCACGTCCTCACAGAGATTCTGATGGGGGATGTAGAGCCACCCCGTCCGGGGCGAATACGACGAGGGTTGCCAATCCTTGGTGCCCGGCGCCGCCGGACAGATCCCGCGAATTACCTTTCCGGTCGTGGTCGCCTTCTCGGGGATTGCGATGAGCCGTCCGCTCTTGAGGTCTACCCCTCTGGAGGTGGTGTTATAACCGTAGGAATCGGCGGAGAGCACCTCGCCAGTGCTGCGATCGAGCACGTAGACATAGCCATTGCGCTCGGGGCGGATCAGGACCTTTCGGGTCTGTCCCTTGATGGGTAGATCGAGGAGGATTTGCTCGTTGATCCCGTCGTGGTCGAACAGATCGTGCGGGCTCCACTGGTAGAACCACACCGCCTGGCCATTGGCCGGGTCCCGCGCGAAGATTCCGGCCGTCCACTTGTTGTCTCCCGGCCGAACGTCCGGATTCCAGGGGCCGGGGTTCGAGGTGCCGTAGTAAATCAGGTCTAGATCGGGGTCATATGAGATCCAACCCCAGCTACCGCCCCCACCGATTTTCCATGCGTCGCCAGGCCAAGTCGATACGCCGAGGTCTTTGCCCCGATCCTGAGAGTAAAAGGGCTTGAACCGCGCCCCGATGAGCACGTCCTTGTCAGGCCCGGTGTGGTATGCCCTCCAGGCCAGCTGGCCGGTCTTCGCATCGAGCGCCGTAAGCCACCCGCGCACCCCGAACTCCCCGCCGCTATTCCCCACCAGCACCTTTCCCTTCACCACCAGTGGGGCCATGGTGACGCTCTCGCCCTTGGTGTACTCGCCCACTTTTGTCTTCCAGACCTCTCTACCGGTCTTGGCATCCACCGCCACCGTATGGGCATCGAGCGTGTTGTAGTAGATCTTGCCATCGAAGTAGGCGGCGCCGCGGTTGACCAGATCGCAGCAGGCTACCCCTTGGGAAGCGAGTGCCGGATCGGGCTTGTAGGTCCACTTGAGCGGAGCGCCCGGTTTGGTCAGATCGAGGGCATACAACAGGTTCGGGTAGGGCGTTACCACGTACATCGTGCTGTCAACCACCAGCGGTGCCGCCTCGTGGCCCCGGGTGACACCGGTCGAGAAGGTCCAGGCCAGCTTGAGCTGCCCGACATTCTGCGAGCTGATCTGGCTCAGCCCGCTGTACCGGGTCGAGGCGAAGTTCCGGGCCGGCATGATCCACTGCCCATCATCAGCCGTGGACGACGCGGTTGTATCCGGGGAGACGCGGGCGGGTAGTGTACTGGTCCGCTCGGCTGGGGTCGCGGCGTCGGACTGCGGGGGCGTGCGGGTGCACCCCAGCTGGAAGAAGAGGGCGGCTACAACTGCCGCGTACCTGTATTGAAGCGAGGTCACCGCGCTCAGCCTGGTGAACTGTTTGCTTGTGCCCAGTGGCCGTGTCTCCGGCCGCGGGCCGTATGATGGACCGGGCAGGACCAGCGTGCTGTGACCTACGCTACATTACCCTCCCATGCGCACCATCATCGAGCCGTTCAAGATCAAGGCGGTCGAGCCCATCCGCATGACCAGCCGCACCGAGCGGGAAGGAAAGCTTCGGGGCGCGGGATTCAATGTCTTTCTGCTCCGGGCCGAAGACGTTCTCATCGACCTCCTGACCGACAGCGGCACCTCCGCCATGAGCTCGGAACAGTGGGCGGCGGTCATGCGAGGCGACGAGTCGTACGCGGGGAGCCGCTCGTGGTATCGGTTCGAGGAGGCCGTGCACGACATCTTTGGGTTTCGCTACGTCCTTCCCACCCACCAGGGACGGGCGGCAGAGCGGATCCTCTTCTCGATTCTATGCCGACCGGGGCACGTGGTGCCCAACAACACTCACTTCGACACCACCCGCGCCAACATCGAGGCCGCCGGGGCGGAGGCGCGCGACCTGGTGATTCCGGAGGGGCGCGTACCTGCGGCGCGGCACCCGTTCAAGGGCAACATGGATGTGGATCTGCTTCGGCGGTTGATCGCCGAGGTGGGACGCGACCGGATTCCGCTCTGCATGCTCACCGTCACCAATAATTCCGGCGGAGGCCAGCCGGTCTCGATGGCGAACGTACGAGCGGTTTCCGCTGTCTGCCGCGAGCACGGGATTCCCTTGTACATCGACGCCTGCCGCTTTGCCGAGAACGCCTATTTCATCAAGCTGCGGGAGGAGGGCTATGCCGACAAACGACCGATCGATATCGCTCGGGAGCTCTTCGCCCATGCCGATGGGTGTACCATGTCGGCCAAGAAGGACGGGATGGCGAACATTGGAGGCCTGCTCGCCACCAACGACGAGCGGCTTGCCTTGGAGCAGCGGAATCTCCTGATCCTGACCGAGGGGTTTCCCACCTATGGCGGCATGGCGGGACGGGACCTGGATGCGATTGCGGTCGGGCTGCGGGAGGCGCTGGACGAGGACTACCTGCTCTACCGCATCAAGTCAACGACATACCTCGGCGAACACATCTCGAAGGCGGGAGTGCCGATCGTGCAGCCACCGGGCGGGCATGCGATTTATATCGACGCCGCCGCCTTCTTCCCTCAGATCCCGCCGCTCGAGCTCCCCGGGCAGGCCCTCGTCGCCGAGCTGTACCGCGAGGCCGGGATCCGGGCGGTGGAGATTGGCACCGTCATGTTCGGCCGACGGAGTCCGGAAAGCGGCCAGGAAACGCCCGCGTCCATGGAGCTGGTGCGCCTTGCGATCCCCCGCCGGGTCTACACCCAGAGCCACATCGACTATGTGGTCGAGGCAATTCTCCAGATCTGGGAGCGGCGGGAGAAGGTCTCTGGCTACCGATTCCTGGAACAGGCCCCCACCCTACGCCATTTCACGGCCCGCTTCGCGCCGCTCAGCCGGTGACTTCCCTGCTTCCCTGCTTCCCCGCTTCCCCACCTACCTCATACACCTCTTCGCGCACCGGCCGAAATCCCCGCTTCAGGTAGTTTGGCAGAGCCGCCGGGTGGTCGAGGGTGCAGGTGTGTAGCCAAACCCGATGAGTCCCGCTCTCCCAGGCCGCTTGCACCGCGCGGGTGAGCAAGTGCTTTCCCCACCCTCTTCCAATGAAATCCGGAAGCAATCCGAAATAGGCGATCTCCACCGAGCGATCGTCATGCTCTCTCAGCTCGAAATAGCCGGCGGGAGCGCCGCCCCAGGACATCAGCCAGATCGAAACCCCGGGCGTCGCCAGATGGCGGTGGATAGTCGCGTCACTCCAACCCAGCCGGTCGGTCCAGTGGAATGCCCGGCCGACCTCTGCGTACAGGTAGCGGAAGAACGAGACGGGACAATCCACGATCTGCTCGATCCGGGGTTCGGGCCGCGGAACCGGCGCAGACCGAAGCTCGGCTGGGGACGTCATCTCGAGGTAGGTTCGGGTCACTTGGGTCGCGCCCACCGGCAGCTCTCCCGAAAGGGCATGGTCAACGGAGTGTACTTAGTACCCGGATTCGTCCGCCACCGGGAGTGCAACAGTTTGCACCGTCGGACCTCCACAAGACAGCGGCCCCGGACTGTCGCCCGGGGCCGCCGTGTGTCCTGCTGACCGCCGCGCTTACTGCTTCGGCGCTGCAGTGGTGTCCGTCGGAGCCGCGCTGGTGCTGTCGGCGGGAGCTGCGACGCTGGTGCTGTCGGTTATCGTAACCCCGGTGCTGTCAGCGGTCACGCCCGCATCCTGCCGTACCGCGGTGGTGTCGCTGGGGGCCTGTCCCGTCGTGCTGTCGGTCGTGGTCGCGGTCGTGCTGTCTGTCGTCGTCGCGGTCGTACTGTCTGTGGCAACCGCTGTCGTGTCGCCCCGAGCCGGAGCAGCACCGACTTCGTCCTGACTCCGGTTGTGGCAGGCCGCCGAGACTGCAGCGACCATTGCCAGCATAAGCAGTTTCCTCATACGTCGTTACGCTCCTACTTGGTTGATGTGGCAGCCTGGACAAGACAAAAAGCGGCCCCGGACGGAGTCCGGGGTCGCCGTAAAACCAACCGACCAACTACTGCTTGGTGCTGTCAGCCGGAGCCGCGCCGGTGGTGTCAGCCGGGGCCGCGGCGGTAGTGTCCGCCGGAGCCGCGGCGGTAGTGTCAGCCGTAGGGGCGGTCGGAGCGGCCGTGGTGTCGGCGCTCATACCAGCGTCCTGAGAGGGCTGGACCGCCGTGGTGTCAGCTGGAACCTGACCCATGGTGGTGTCGGTCGGCGCGACCTTGGTGGTGTCGGTCGCAACCGCAGTGGTGTCGCCCCGGTCCGGAGCCGCTCCGACCTCGTCCTCCGACCGGTTGTGGCAAGCTGCCAGCAGCGAGGCCGCGGCAGCCAGCGTCAAAAGGTATCTCATGGATTGCTCCTCGAGCGAAGGGACCCTGCCCGCCTGAGGGTCTCTTTCGCCGTTGTCCGTGTGCCGCGGGCCGTCTCACGTGGTTTCAGTCGCGCTGTTCATAGCCGCGTCGCGAGAATGTACTCCTACTTTTGCAATCCCGATAGGTCATAGGTCACAGTTTACCCAACTGGGTGTCCCTGACCTAGACTTGCAGCTCCGCCAGGCCCCGAAACAGGTCCAGAGCACCTGGATTGGCCAGGGCGTCCCGGTTTGCGACGGGACGGCCGTGAATCACCTCCCGGACCGCCAGCTCGGTGATCTTGCCGCTGATGGTGCGGGGGATATCTGCCACCTGGACGATCTTGCGGGGCACGTGATGAGGGCTGGTGTGATCCCGCACCCGCTTCCGGATGCGTTCGGTGAGCGCCTGGTCGAGGGTGAGTCCCCCCTGCAGACGCACGAACAGGACGATCCGAACGTCCCCATCCCATTCCTGGCCGACCACCAGGCTCTCGACCACCTCCGGCAACTGCTCGACCTGACGATAGATCTCCGCCGTGCCGATCCGGACTCCGCCCGGGTTGAGTGTGGCATCGCTCCGGCCCAGGATGACCAGGCCGTTGTGCTCGGTGAGGCGCGCCCAATCGCCGTGGCGCCATACCCCTGGGAAATGATCGAAGTACGCACTCCGGTACTTCTCGCCGTTTACATCGTCCCAGAACGCCACCGGCATGCTGGGAAAGGGACGGGTGCAGACCAGCTCTCCTTCGGCCTGCCGGAGCGGGTGCCCCTCCGGATCGAACACCTCCACGCTCATGCCGAGACCGCGGGTCTGCAGCTCGCCGCGCCACACCGGCGCAATGGGGTTGCCGAGCGCAAAGCAGGAGATGATGTCGGTACCGCCGCTGATGCTGGCGAGGTGAAGATCGCGTTTGATCTTCTGATACACGTAGTCGTAGTTATGCGCCGCAAGCGGACTCCCGGTCGAGAGAATGGCACGTAACGCGGCGAGGTCATGGCTGACCCCCGGCTCGAGCCCCTCCTTTTGCGCGAGCGCCAGATACTTGGCGCTGGTGCCGAACACCGTCACCCTTTCGCTCTCGATCATGTCCCACAGCAGCCGCGGCGGCGACAGCGGCGCGCCGTCGTAGAGCACCACCGTGGCCCCCACGGCCAGACTAGAGACCAGCCAGTTCCACATCATCCAGCCGCACGTGGTGAAGTAGACGATCCGATCCTCCCGCCGGAGATCGGTATGCAGCACCAGCTCCTTAAGATGCTGAAGCAGCGTGCCCCCTGCACCGTGCACCAAGCACTTCGGGAGTCCCGTCGTGCCCGACGAGTACATGATGTAGATGGGGTGGTCGAACGGGAAGCGGGGAAGCGAGGAGGCGGGGAAGCGGGGACGTAGCTCGCTACCGAGCGCCCCGCCGGTGTGCAGTTGCTTCCCCGCTTCCCCGCTTCCCCGCTTACCTACCCATTCCCCCCACAGGACCGCTCCCGGGATGCCGGAGATGTCTGGCCGACTGGCGACGTACGGCACCACGACGACGCGCTCGATCTCCGGTATCCGCTCCCGCACCTCTCGCACCCGGGCTAACGAGTCGATCTCCTTTCCGGCATACCGGTAACCATCGGCGCAGAAGAGCACTCGCGGACGAATCTGGCCAAAGCGATCGAGCACACCATTGGCGCCGAAGTCGGGCGAGCAGGACGACCAGATCCCACCCAGGCTGGTCGTGGCCAGCATGGCAATGACGGTCTCGGGAAGGTTGGGGAGAAAGCCGGCAACCCGATCGCCCGGGCGGATACCGTGGCGCTCGAGCGCCGCCGCTACGCGTCCCACCTCGCGCCCCAGCTCGGCGTAACTGAGCTCCTGCTGGCGGCCCTGCTCGTTCCAGAAGACGATCGCGGGGTGATCGTCGGCGTAACGCAACAGATTTTCGGCGAAGTTCAGCCGTGCGCCGGAGAACCATCGGGGGCCGAGCTTCGGGTCCGGTGGCGCCATCCGCTCCAGACCGATGACCACCTCATCCCACGGGGCTCGGCCCGGCCGCTCGTCAGCGATCACCCCACAGAAGCTCCAGACCATTGGCCAGAACGCGTCGGGGCGTTCGACCGACCAGCGGTATAGCGAGTCGAAGTCGCTGACGCCTTTCGAGCCGGCCGGTTTTTGTTTGTGGATGTGTTTGATGAACGCGGTGAGGTTCGCGCGCTTTATGCGCTCGGCGTCAGGTACCCACAGCGGGTGCTCCGTCCTCTCCGTCCTCGCCGCCTCTCCCGTCCTTCCCGTCTTTCCCGTCTTTCCCGTCTTTCCCGTCCTTCCCGTCCTCACGAAGTAGGCGGATTGAACTGCGCATGCTGCGCGTCAAGCCAGGACTTGTGGTACTCGGGGTCTTCGATCGACAGCGCCGACTTGGCCACCTTCAGCGGCCGGAAGGTGTCCATCATGACCGCCAACTCCTCGGTGTACTTGGCCCCGATGCTCGCCTCCGCCCGGCCCGGGTGCGGGCCATGCGGAATGCCGTCAGGGTGATGCGTGATGCTGCCGAACTCGATTCCCTTCCGGCTCATGAACTCGCTCGATGCGTAGTAGAGCACCTCGTCCGAGTCCACGTTGCTGTGGTTATACGGTGCGGGCACGGCCTCGGGGTGGAAATCGTAGGGCCGCGGGCAGAAGCTGCAGACCACGAAGCCGTCGCCCTGAAAGGTCTGATGCACCGGCGGCGGCTGGTGCACCCGGCCCACGATCGGCTCGAAGTCCATGATGTTGAAGGCCCACGGGTAGAAGTATCCGTCCCAGCCGACCACATCGAACGGATGATGATCCAGGATGATCTCGTTCAACCCGTCGTACTGCTTGACCAGGATCCGGAAGTCGCCCTTCTCGTCATGCGTGCGGAGCTGGCTCGGCGGCCGGATGTCCCGCTCGCTGTAGGGGGCCCCCTCGATCAGCTGGCCGAACTCGTTGCGGTAACGCTTGGGCCACCGCACATGGCCCCGACTCTCCATGATCAGGAGCTTGGTGGGCTCTACGCTCAGGTCGAGCCGATACCGGTGCATGATGCCCCGATGGATGACCAGGTAGTCGCCCTCGCGATATGGCAGATCGCCGAACACCGTCTCCAGGGTGCCGCTCCCCTTGCTCACGTACACCAGCTCGTCCGCCTGGGCGTTCTTGTAGAAGTGGGCGTCGTTCTCGTCCGGCTCGACGTAGAGCATGGCTACTTCGTTGTTGAACAGCAGCGGGACGCGGTCGAGTGTGGGACTCCCACCCTTCTTTACCTTTGAGGTACGAAAGTGCCGGTGCCGGAGCGTCTGGTCGTTGTCCGCCTCGTACTTTATTTCTCGCAGCCGCTTGGCTGATTTGACCGTGGTCGGCGGATGGGTGTGATATAGCAGCGAGGAGGTCCCGGTGAACCCCTCGTGCCCCATGAGCTCCTCGGCGTAGAGCCCGCCATCCGGTTTCCGGAACGCAATGTGACGCTTGCGCGGGATCTGACCCGACGTGTGATAGATCGGCATCTCAACCTCCAACAGCGTTTTCTTACAGATTTCCTCTTGCAGCTTGCTCCCTTTCAATCGCCTCGAACAACGCCTTGAAGTTCCCCTTGCCGAAGCTCTTGGCGCCCTTGCGCTGGATGATCTCGTAGAACAGCGTCGGCCGGTCCTGCACCGGCTTGCTGAAGATCTGCAGCAGATAGCCCTCGTCGTCCCGGTCCACCAGGATGCCCAGCTCCTTCAGCTGTGCGAGCTTCTCGTCGATCCGGCCGACTCGCTCCTGCACCGTGTCGTAGTAGCTCTTGGGAACCTGAAGAAACTCGACCCCGCGATCGCGCAGCGCGGTGACGGTCTGGATGATGTCGTCGGTAGCGATGGCCAGGTGCTGGACTCCGGGCCCGCGGTAAAACTCCAGGTACTCGTCGATCTGCGACTTCTTGCGGCCCTGGGCCGGCTCATTGATGGGGAACTTGATCCGGTCGTTCCCGCTCGCGACCACCTTGGACATGAGCGACGAATATTCGGTCGAGATGTCCTTGTCGTCGAACGAGATCAGGTTCCGGAACCCCATCACGTCCTGGTAGAACTTGACCCACGTGTTCATGGCGCCGAGCTCGACGTTTCCCACGCAATGGTCCACGTACTGGAGGCCGGCGGGAGGCGGGCTGTAGTGCGGCTTGATCGGCTGGAACCCGGGCATGAAGAGCCCACGGTAATTTCGCCGCTCTACCAGGCTGTGGATGGTATCGCCGTAGGTGTGAATCGCCGCCAGCACCACCTCACCAGCGTCGTCCTTGAGCACGGTCGGCTGCTGCGCTGGGCGAGCTCCCCGTTCCACCGCCACCTCGAAGGCTTCCCGCGCGTCATCCACCCAGAGCGCGATATCGCGCACCCCATCACCATGCTTGGCCACGTGCGCGGCGGCGGGATGGTCCGGGGCGATCGGAGACGTCAGGATGAGCCGGACCTTGTTCTGCTGGAGAAGGTAGGAGGCCCGGTCTCGGGTTCCGGTTTCCGGCCCCCGGTAGGCTACCAGCTGAAAGCCGAAGGCGGTCCGGTAATAGTGGCTCGCCTGCTTGGCGTTCCCCACGTAAAACTCGACGTAGTCCGTCCCGTTGATCGGGAAGGTATCGGTGACGGTCTCGGCGGCTCGGGCGGTGCCGGTCTGCATGATCCCCCCTGATCGAAGCGCGATAGTGGTGGCCGGTTCAGCGGTGGCGGCAGTAGGACGGCGCCTAACCAGAAAATAATCGTATGATCGATCAACTGGGCCCGCGCGGGCCCGACTGGTTGGTGCGCAACAGCCACTCTCCTGCCTCTCGAGCGGATCGAACCTGCCGCTCAGGGGGGTCGGGATTTCCCCTAGGCCAATCGTCTCACGTCAAAATGCCCCTCGCAAGAGGTACCTGTGGTGAGGAAGGCCACAAAACTCCCTAATTCGTTGCCCTGGTCTGCACATCAGGATAGGTTCTCTATTGACCGGGAGAGACAATGGCAGGGCGGGATATTGTAGTGGTCGGCGGGTCGGCCGGCAGTATTGAAGTGCTCGCCGATTTCGTTGGAGGTCTACCGCCGGATTTTCCGGGCTCCATCTTTGTGGTCGTGCATTTCCCTGGCTCGGTGAGGAGCACGCTCCCGCACATTTTGAACAGGTCTGGGCCACTTCCCGCCCACCACCCGCAGGATGGAGAGTCCATCGAGCCGGGTCGGATCTACGTAGCCCCACCCGACTGCCACCTGCACGTATCCGACGGTCATGTGCGCCTCACCCGTGGGCCCAAGGAGAACGGTCATCGGCCGGCCCTGGACCCCCTCTTTCGCACAGCCGCCCTGAGTTATGGACCCCGCGTTGTTGGCGTCGTTTTCTCCGGTAACCTGAACGACGGCACGGCGGGCCTCTTGAGAATCAAGCAGCGGGGTGGTCTGGCCATGGTACAGGATCCTGGAACCGCCCTGTATCAGGGCATGCCCCGGAGCGCCATCGAGCACGTGGCGGTAGACCACGTCCTTCCCGTTCAAGAAATTTCCGCCTTGGTGGCCCACCTGGCCAGCCGGCCCGCGGAGTCTCTGGAGGTTAGTGGCATGTCTGAAGAACCCACCTCGGATGCGAACGCGGATGAGATCGCCCTATCCGACCGGCACCGCCAGCCCGGCCTTCCATCCACCATGTCATGTCCCGAATGCCATGGGGTGCTCTGGGAAGTAACTGACGAGGAGCTAGTCCAATTCCGTTGCCGGGTAGGCCACGCGTACAGCGCCGAGGCGCTGCTGGTCCATCAGTCCGAGCAGCTCGAGGCGGCGCTGTGGACGGGGTTGCGCGCGCTCGAAGAGCACTCCGCGCTGGCGCGCCGTCTGGCTGCCAGGGCAGTCGGCAGGGGCCATCGTTACAGCGCCGAGTCCTTTGCCGAGCAGGCGATGGATGCCGAGCACCATGCATCGGTGATTCGTAGTGTCCTGAATTCAGGTATTCGCATCGAAACCGGCGCTGAAGTCGCGGCAGCGGGAGTAGGGTGAGCCATGAACCAGGAAGTAAAAGACTCGGCGGACGTGGCGCAGAGCGCTTCCGAGCAACCGACGGTGGATGAAGCTCCACCCGAAACCAGTCCCGAGTGGAATGCCCTACTCGGTTATCTCCAGGCCGCGCGCGGCTTCGACTTCCATGGCTACAAACCGGCTTCCCTCGCCCGGCGGATCCGGAGGCGGATGGACACGGTCGGGGTCGACGACTTTGCCCTGTACCAGGACTATCTCGAGGTTCACCCCGACGAGTTCGCCAGCCTCTTCAACACCATTCTCATCAACGTCACCAGCTTCTTCCGCGATCCCACCGCATGGGACTCGGTGCGAAAACTCGCCCTACCGCAGATCATGGCGGCAAAGGCGCCCGGCGAGTCCATCCGGGTCTGGAGCGCGGGGTGCGCGACCGGTGAGGAGGCGTACACCCTGGCTATGGTCCTGAGCGAGGAGTTGGGGGAGGAGCATTTCCGCGAGCGGGTAAAGGTCTACGCCACCGATGTAGACGACGACGCGCTCAACAGCGCCCGTCACGCCGCGTTTACCGACCGTCAGATGGAGAACGTCCCACCCGAGCTGGTGGAGAAGTATTTCGAGCGCAGCGACCGGCTTCACGTCTTCCGTAAGGACCTGCGCAGACAGGTGATCTTCGGCCGGCACGACCTCATCAACGACGCCCCGATCTCCCGGATCGATCTGCTCACCTGCCGGAACACCCTGATGTACCTGAACGCGGAAACCCAGGCGCGGGTGTTGAACCGGCTTCACTTCGCCCTCCACGACGGTGGGTTCCTCCTGCTCGGCCGGGCCGAGACCTTGATGACGCATGGCCACACCTTCGCGTCCGTGGACCTCAAGCGGAGGCTCTCGCGCAAGAGCTCCCAGGGCGGGTTCCGAGACCGCGTCGCGCCCCTGCCGGCCGCCACCGTGGTGGATGTGGAATCCAATATCGACAGCTGGGTACGCAACGCAGCGCTCGAAGCCAGCCCGGTGGCGCAGATGCTGGTGGATGCGGCCGGTCAGGTCGCGTTGATCAACGACCGTGCACGGACGCTTTTCGACTTGCGGGGCGGTGAGGTGGGCCGCCCCCTGCGCGATCTCCAGATTTCCTACCGGCCGGTGGAGCTGCGGTCTCTCATCGAGCAGGTAGAGACCGAACGCCGGCCGATGGCAGTCAAGGAGATCGAGTGGCATCCCCATGGGAGCGAGAGTCGCTGGCTGGATCTGAACCTCGCGCCCCTCGCGGACTCGATGGGCGCCATTCTCGGAACCCTGGTCACCTTTACCGATGTCACGGCGTACCATCGGCTCCAGCGGGAGCTGGAGCGGTCGCACCAGGAGCTGGAGACCGCCTACGAGGAGCTCCAGTCCACCAACGAAGAGCTGGAGACCACCAACGAGGAGCTTCAGTCCACGGTGGAGGAGCTGGAGACCACCAACGAGGAGCTGCAGTCGACCAACGAAGAGCTGGAGACCATGAACGAGGAGCTCCAATCCACCAACGAGGAGCTCCAGACCATGAATGATGAGCTCCGCCAGCGGGGAGAGGACCTCAACTCCATGAACGCGTTCCTCGACTCGGTGCTGACCAGCCTGAGAGGCGGAGTGGCGGTGGTCGACCGTGAGCTTCGGCTGCTGGCCTGGAATGTCCAGGCCGAGGAGCTGTGGGGAATCCGGGGCGAGGAGGCCAGAGGGCGTCACTTGCTCAACCTGGACATCGGCCTCCCGGTCGAGCGGCTGCGGCCGCTCCTGAAGACCTCGTTGGGGGGAGACGGCGGCCGACAAATGCTCACCCTCGAGTCGGTCAACCGGCGGGGCAAGCCGATTCAGTGCGAAGTCACCTGCAGTCCGCTTCGGGGCCCGAATGGTGACGTCCGGGGCGCCATCGTGTTGATGGAGGAATCGGGCGATGGGAAGCACTGATCGCCGCGAAGCCGCCGCCAATTCCGCGGAAGGGCAGCGGCAGGTGGCCGAAGAGGTCCGGATCAGCGCCGAGGCCCAGCGGCAGGACGCTGAGCAAAGCCGGGAAACCGGCGAGTTCGACCGGACCGAGGCCGAGGAGCTCCGGCTGCTTCACGAGCACGTTCGTGGGCTCTCCGAGGACGCCCGTCGTGCCGGGGAGGAGGCGAGGTTGGCCGGAGAAGAGGCCCGACACGCCTCGGAGGAGGCCCGCCGCGTAGCCGAGGAGCTGCGGCGTCTCGCCGACGCCGGCCGCCATGCGGCCGAGGAACAGAGCCTCATCCTCGCGGAGCTGCGGGCGACCGTCCGGCGCTATGAGGCGCTGTTGCCTCTGGGTGAGGTAAGGGAGAGATAGGGGTGACTCCGGAAGAGTTTGGCAAGCGTCTGCAGACCATCCATCAGCGGATCGATGGGTTGGCTCGTGATGGACCGATCCCATCCGACCAAACGATGGAAGAGCTCCGCGCTGCCCTTGAAGAGCTTCGCGTGGCCGAGGAGGAGCTCCGGCAGCAGAACGAGGAGCTCGCCGCCGCCCAGCTCCAGCTCGAGATCGAACGTCAGCGGTATCTGGATCTCTTCGAGCTGGCCCCCGATGCCTACATCAGCACCGACCTCCTTGGCGTCATCACGGAGGCAAACCACTCGGCCTCCAAGCTGTTCCGGATCCTGCACCGGCCATTGCGCGGGCGCCCGCTCGCCACCTATGTCGCCACCGAAGATCGGCGACAGTTCCGGGCACTGCTCTCCCAACACAACCGCCGCTTTCTGGACCCCATCACAACCATGTTGAGAATTCAGCCCCGCCAGGGGGAGCCGATCGAGGCCGAATTCACCTACTCAACCGCCCAGGACTTCACGGGCAGCGCCGTGGGATTCCGCTGGATCATCCGCGATGTCACCGAGAAGGAACGGCTGGCTCGGCACGTCCACGACCTTACCGCCGAGCTGGAACAGAAGATCGTGTCGCGCACGGCCGATCTCCGTGCCGCTCAGCGGCTCTCCGACGATCTGCTGGTCAAGGAGCAGGCGGCGCGGCACGCCGCAGAAGCCAGCGAGGCCGAATCGCGGCACGTGCAGAAGCTGGAGAGCATCGGAGTCCTGGCGGGTGGAATCGCCCATGATTTCAATAACCTGCTGCACGTCGTGCTGGGTAATGCCGATATCGCGCTGAGCCAGCTGCCCCAGACCGCTCCGGCCCGCGAGCCTCTCGAGGAGGTGGTGCGGGCCACGCTTCGTGCCGCCGACCTTACCCGCCAGCTGCTGGCTTACTCCGGCAAGGGCGCTTTCGTCATCCGGCACCTCGATCTCTCGAGCGAAGTGCGCGACATGGCGACCCTGCTCCGCACCGCGATCTCCAAGCAGGCCGTGCTGGCCTGGGAGCTCGCGCCCGAGCTGCCCGCCATCAGTGCCGACGCCACTCAGGTCCGCCAGATCGTGATGAACCTGATCACCAACGCCTCCGACGCGCTCGGCGACAACGGCGGGACCATTACGCTCCGTACCGGGGTGGTTCACTCCAGGGAGCTCAAGAACGACCGGTTCGGCGAGCCGCGCCGGGGTGAGGGAGGTGAAGCGGCGTACGGGAGGTACGTGTACCTCGAGGTCGCCGACACCGGGGTCGGGATGATTCAGGACACGCTGAACCGAATTTTCGATCCGTTCTTCTCCACCAAGTTCACCGGCCGCGGGTTGGGCCTCGCGGCTGTCATGGGAATCGTGCGCGCGCACAACGGTCTCATCCGGATCCGCACCGAGCCCGGACAGGGTACGTCATTCCGGGTGCTGTTTCCTCCAGTGGCCGGGACGGCCTCAATGGAGGAAGAACCCGCAGGCATCCGGAGCGGGTGGCGGGGAAGCGGGACCATCCTCGTGGTGGACGACGAAGAAGGGGTTCGCGAGGTCGCGGAGCGCATGCTGCACGAGATCGGGTACTGCACCATCGCGGCGCAAGACGGTCGTCAGGCCATCGATATTCTCGAGCGCACCAAAGACGAGATCACCGGCATGCTCCTCGATGTCTCAATGCCGCACATGGGCGGACAGGAAACTTTGCGCCGCCTGCGCGCAACCCATCCTGACCTGCCGGTGGTCATGATGAGCGGGTACACCGAGCAGGTGGTGGCCGAACAGCTGGGCGAATCCTCCCATAGCACCGGTTTCCTCCAGAAGCCGTTTGTTGCCGAGGACCTGGTTACCGCGTTTCGGCATTTCGCGGAGGCCCTGGGCTGACCGGCGTGCAACTTCTCCGGGGCGGCGCATCTCCTCGCAGCCCACAACCCGGGGAAGCCCATGTTCAGCTCGCCCACGTACCGCGCAAAGTTCAGCACCCACCGCCTGGCGCTGCTTAAGGCGTCGTACTCCGTCTTCTCCATCCTCTCCGTCTTCTCCGTCCTCTCCGCCTTCTCCGCCTTCCCCCTTCACGCCCAGGGCTGGATCGAGATCGAGCGACCGGTTGACCCCGCCTTGCCGCCCGATGTGGTGCGGGTGGGGTCGGAGGTGCGGGTGACGGTCGAGGGGCGCGTGGCGCGAGTCGAAGTCGAGGAGCGTTTCCGCAATACCGGCAGCCGCGTCGCCGAAGGCAGCTACCTCTATCCCATGCCCGGCGAGGCCGTCTTCACCAACTTTTCGCTCTGGATGGGAGATCAGGAGGTCCGGGGTGAGACCATGAACGCGGAGCAGGCGCGCACGATCTATGAAGAGATTGTCCGGCGGCGGAAGGATCCTGCCTTGCTGACATTCGCGGGCCACGGCCTGGTTCGAGCCCAGGTGTTTCCCATCGAGCCAGGCGACACCCGAAAGGTCGTGCTCCGCTACACCCAGCTCCTGACTCGCGCAGGTGATGCGCTGCGGCTCCGCTATTCCTTCGGCAACCGTGGATCCAACGCCGGCACCGGCTACAACGTCACCGTCACCAATGCGGCGGGATACGGCACGCCGTATTCCCCGACCCACCAGATCGACACTCGCCGGACCGACGGGCGGCTGGAGATCTCCCTTGTCAAAGAGGCCACCGGACAGTTGGAGCTCTTTCTGCCCGTCAGGCAAGGGCTGGTGGGCACCAGCCTGGTGACTCACGCGCCCGGTGGAGAAGATGGCTATTTCATGCTGCTGCTGGCGCCGGCCGACGCCGAAGCAGGCGCCGGAGTTCCCCGCGACCTCACCCTCGTTGTGGACGTGTCCGGGTCAATGTCCGGCACCAAGCTCGAGCAGGCCAAGGCGGCGCTGAATCAGGCGCTCGGCACCCTGGGCTCGAAGGACCGCTTCCGGGTCATCGCATTCTCGTCTCGAGTGCGTCGCTTCCGGGACGGCTTCGTTCCGGCCACGCGAGACAACCTGACCGCCGCCCGCGAGTTCGTGGACGGACTGGGCGCCGATGGTGGAACCAATATCGCCGGTGCGCTGGATGCGGCGCTGGACACCCCGGGCGACGGCGAGCGTCTGAGCATCGTCCTCTTCATGACCGATGGGCTCCCGTCGATCGGAGAGCAGGCACCAGACCGCATCGCGGAGCAGGCAGCCGGCCGGATCGGACGGTCGCGGGTGTTCACGGTCGGCATCGGCCATGACGTCAACACCTACCTGCTCGATCGACTGGCATCGAGCGGGCGAGGCACCTCGGAGTACGTGGCCCCCGGCTCCAGTGTGGAGACTGCCATGGGCTCACTCCTCTCCAAGCTCCGATATCCGGCCTTGGTGGACCTCCGGATCGCCGAGGCCCCGGTCACGCTGTCTCAGACCCTCCCGGCTCAGCTTCCCGACCTCTTCTATGGCGAGGAGTTGGTGGTGTTCGGGCGGTACAAGGGACACGGTTCCGGCACCATTGTGGTGACAGGCGAGCGAAACGGGAAGCGGGAGCGGATCCCGGTAGCTGCTTCCTTTTCGGCCACTGAGCCCGCTAATGACTTCATCCCCAAGCTCTGGGCCGCACGACAGATTGGCGACCTCACGCGCCAGATCAGGCTGGAGGGCGCATCCAGTAGTCTGGTCGACCAGGTCCGCGAGCTTGGCCTCCGTTTTGGAATCCTGACCGAATACACCTCGTACCTGGTCCAGGAGCCGGCCGACATTGCCCGGCCAGGGACCCCGGTTCCGCTGCGGGAGGATCAGATGGGTGGGGCCCGGAACTCCGCGGCCCAGACCGGTGCCGGGGCCTTTGAGCGGGCAAGGGCCAGCGCCAAGTTGGCCGATTCCAAGACCTTGGCTGCGGCGGACGCCGCGGCGTCCGACCGGCTGGAGTCCTTGTCACCGGGAGGTGTTGCCGCGCCGGAGACGCGAAGGACCGGCGGACGGCTGTTCATCCGGCGGGGGCGGGTCTGGACTGACGTGGCCCAGGCCGATAGGATCACCGTCACTGATGTAGCAGCGTACAGCAAGGCATATTTCGAGTTGGTACGACAGTTGCCGGAGGTCGCTCCCTACCTTTCTCTCGGCGAGGAGCTCCTGATAGCCGGCCGGAAGGCCAGCGTTCGAATAGGCCCGTCGGGCGTCGAGACTTGGCAACCGGGTCAGCTGGCGGCCTTGGTCCGCAACTTCAGAGGCACATGACGGCCGATCTGACCGAACTGTTCGAGCAGTATTACGGGTCTCTCGTCCGGATGCTTTACCGCCGGACGGGCGACCGGGATCGGGCGGAGGACCTGGCCCAGGAGACGTTCGCCCGGGCGGTCGCTGCGCCGCCGAACAATCCGCGCCCCTGGCTCTTTGCCGTCGCCCTGAACCTGGTCCGGGAAGATGGACGGAGGGCCCTCCGCCAGGGCCGTCGGCTGGAGCTACTCCGGACCGATGAGCGTCCGGAACAGGGTCCGGAAAACGACTACGAGCGCAACGAACGGAGTAGCGCGGTCCGGGCCGCGCTCGCCTTGCTGAACGAGCGGGACCGGGAGGCCCTTCTGCTGAAGGCAGAGGGCTTCAATTACGAGGAGATCGCCGCTACGCTGGGACTTTCCAAGGGCGCGGTGGGAACGACCCTGGCTCGCGCGCGGCGCCGCCTGGTCGAAGCTTATCAGTCCGAAGGACGGGGGAAGCATGTCGCATCTTGATGAAGGCACACTCCACGCGCTGCTCGATGGCGAGCTCGATGTCACCGAAGCGCGTGAGGTGCAGAGCCACCTCGGCACCTGTGTAGCCTGTGGCTCGCGCCTTCAGGAGGTGAAGCAGTTTCTGGCCGAGGCTGATCGCCTGGTCGGTGCTCTGGAGATGCCGGCTGCAACCGCTGCTTCTGCGCCCCGGCCACCGCGTCAGTCCCCACCGCCCTCCCGCAGGCAGCTCCACGAACCGGAGACGTGGGACGAGACGCCGGTCCTTATGGTGCTGGACGACGCTGAAGCGCTCGCCCGGCGGCGCCGGTGGTTCCGCGCCCTTGGGTGGGCGGCGATGATCGCGGTGGTGGTCGGCGGTGGACGTGCGCTCCTGAGTGTCGTGGGACACGGCTCCTTGCCTCCGGCTCACGATATCACCATGGCTGCCCGCCCAGCTCCCCCGGCCGTAGCCAGCCCACAGGAGACCGGACGGCCCGAGCAGCCGGCAGCCCAAGCCCCGACCGCGCCGGCTCGCACCTTGGCAAAGAACCGCGCCTCGGCTGAGAAGACCAACCCGGCCCCGAAGGCCGCGGCCGTAGCGCCTTTGGTTGACAGCGCGCGCGATTCGGCCGACACCGCAGCCGATGAGTTTGCCGACTCGGCGCAATCCGAAACCGAGACTCTGGCGGTCGGGGCTACGGCGGAGTCGGTCTCGACCGATTCAGTGGCGAGGGACACGCAGGCAAAGGATACGGCCCGGCCCGAGGATGAGCTGGCCACCCGGCGCGCCGCGGCGCAGGCCCTGGCCGAGCTGGACCGCCAGCGCCGACGGGAGCGGGCGGCGGCAGCCACGGCGGCATTGCAATCGGCAGCGCCGGCCCGAGCCGATGCTCCGGCCGCCATGGAGCCACCGCTGCCCCGCACGCCGGAGCAGCGGTCGCAGGTCTACCTGCGCATCGGTCTCGATGAGGCAGCCAAGCAACTCGGCTCGCCGGTGCACGTCATCGAAGGCATGACGCCGGAACTCATCGGCCTGACCTACGGCCGCCTGGTCCCCGGCGCCGACCCCAACCGCCCGGTGGTGCGGGTAGTGTATGTAGACTCGCGTGGCCGAATGATCCTGCTGGATCAGCAACGGCTGCGCGCCGGTCAGACTCCAAGCGCAGCCGAAGGAAGCCTGCGTTGGTCCGCTGGCGATGTGATGCTCTATTTGCGGGGAGAGCCGGGGCCGGACGTACTCCGGAGTCTGCAGCGGCGGGTCCGCTAAGTCACCAGTCGCCAGTCACCAGTCGCTAAGTCGAGACAGATCTGGCTGACAATCCCCGACGGACTCGTTACTCCTGACTGGCAGCTGGCGGCTGGCGACCAGTTCCTCGCGGCTCTCCATCCAGCAGCCCTCTGACCTTCTGCATCAGCTCCTCCGCTACAAACGGCTTCTGAATGAAGGCAGACTCGCTTCGGGACACGCCGCGGCGAAGCACTTCATCGTTGGTGTAACCCGAGATGAACAGGACCTTCAGGTTGGGGCGTTTGGTGATCAGACGGTCCACCAGCTCGCCGGCTCCCATCTCCGGCATGACCACGTCGGTCAGCAGCAGATGAATCGGATGGTTGTAACCGCCCGCCACGGTTAAGGCGTCCCGCCCGTGCCGAGCCTCTAGCACCGTGTGCCCGTGGTCGGTCAGGATCTTCCAGATGAGCTCGCGGACCCCATCTTCATCTTCCACGACCAGCACCGTCTCATCGCCTCTCAGCGATACCCGCTCTTCGGTCGCGACCGGCTCGTCACCTTCCACCCGGGGCAGGAAGACCTTCACGGTAGTGCCCTGGCCCGGCTCGCTCGACACGCGTACCACACCCCCATTCTGCTTCACTATGCCATAGACGATCGATAGTCCCAGCCCGGCGCGGCTGCCGGGCGCCTGGGCAGTGAAGAACGGCTCGAAGACATGGGAGAGGGTGTCACCGTCCATGCCGCTCCCACTGTCGCTCACGGCGAGCACGATGTATCGACCCGGCTTGACTGAGCGCCCGCGAGTGGAGCCACTGATGAGACGTTCCCCGGTCTCGATGGTGAGCGTCCCGCCGGCCGGCATCGCGTCCCGCGCGTTGAGTACCAGATTCACCAGGACCTGCTCCACCTGGCCCGGATCCACCTTTACTTCTCCCAAGCCGGACCGTAGCTGGGTCACGAGCTTGATGTCGGCGCCGACGAGCCGCTGCACGAGCCCTTCCATGTTCGTCACCACACTGTTGAGCTCGATGGTACGCGGCTCGATGGACTGGGACCGGCCGAAGGTCAGCAGCTGGCGGGTCAGGATGGCACCGCGGTCGGCCGCCTTCCGGATCTGCTCGATATCCTTGCGCCGTGCGTCGCCGGCCGGCATGTCGCGCAGGAGGAGGTCGCTGAAGCCGCGGATGGTGGTCAACAGATTGTTGAAGTCGTGGGCCACACCCCCGGCCAGCCGGCCCGCCGCGTCCATTCGCTGCGCCTGGCGGAGCTGCTCCTCGCTCTGGTGCAGCGCCGCGCGAGTGCGGGTGCGCTCGCTGATGTCTGTCGCCAGCACCAGCCGGGCGCGCCGACCATCCAGCTCCATCTCATGGGAGACCAGCTCCATGTCGACGATGGTGCCGTCTTTCCGCTGATGCTGGGCCAGGGCGACCTCCCCTCGCTGGAGGCCGGTCCGCTCCAGCCCGTGGTGCAAGCCGGGTGCATCCTCGGGCGGAAGCAGGTCCATGATGTTCATCGAGAGAAATTCTTCCCGGTTGTACCCATAGTGCCGCACCGCCGCGTCGTTCACCGCGAGGAACCCCAGAGTATCCCCGTCGAAGACCCACATGGGCTGAGGGTTGCTGCCGAAGAGCATGCCGTAGCGCTGATCCGCCTCCTGCGCGGCTCGAAACAGGCGGGCGTTATCCACCGCGAGCGCGGCCCGCGCCGCCAGCTCCTCCGCGAACGCCAGGTCGTCGGCATCGTAGCTCCGGCCCGACTCCGGCCCGGCAGCCAGCGTGATGGTGCCGACCGATTGGCCTCGGGCGGTGAGCGGTACCCGTAGAAACGCGGTGGCCGCGAGCGCCCGAAAGAGCTTGAGCTGTTCAGCGTCCTCCGCGCTTACCCGGAGCAGGTCGTCCGTCACCTGGCCCAGCTCGGCCCGGCGGTGTGCCGCTCCGAAGGGCGGCTGCCGCGGCTTGTACTCGCAGAGAGCGCGGACCAGCAGATCCTTGGTTGGATCCCGATGGGCGCCCGCGATGAACTGGAGTACTCCCTGGTCACTGGCGACGTGGATGGCGCACCAGTCCGCGAGCGTCGGAACGATCATCCGGGCGAGGTCCCGGAGAGTGGCCTCATAGTCCAGCGACGAGGCCAGGGTGATGTTGGCCTCGGCAAAGAACGCCAGCCTTCGGTCCAGTCGTTCCGCCTCACCGCGAGAGAGTTCGATGACACTGGCACGCTGCGCCGCATCCCGGAGGCGGGTCACCAACACGACCGCCCCCGGCGCCGAGAGTGCCAATCCGAACAGGGTGTAGGCGTTGCCGGGGGTATAGTGCAGGATCGACCCCGGCGTCGAGAGGAAGTGAAGGGCGTAGAGAATCATCAGCGTCGCGCTGATGATCCCCGGCCGGAACCCACCGCTGTAGGTCGAATAGACGACGGTCAGCAAGAGAAACGCGAATGGATGCGCGAGCTCGAGATTGTGCCGGGCCAGGATGTCGAAGCCGATCGCGGCGGCGAGCGTCAGGAGGGGACCCCTGACACTCGGGCCAATCCGGGCCAAGTCGGCACGCGAAGGCACCCGCGCGGCGGTGCGCGCGAGGAGACCCGAGCCGCTGATGCGGTGCGCTGCTCCGCTTTCACCCATTGAGTACTCCCGAAGCCTGTGCGGTCAGCCGGAAGGCCGCACGCCAGAGGTGGTAAGGTCCAATGTAAGGTCGTATAATGTCTGTGACAGGCCCCACACCGGGTCGGGGAACACCTGAAAGCCTGCCGCCAGTCCCCACCAATCGAGAGATTCTTATGGCCAAGAAGCGCACCGCGAAGAGAGCGTCCGCCAGGAAGGGTGCCGGAGCGAAGCCCGGTTCCAAGCGCCGCAGCAAGAGCACGGCCAAGAAGGCGAGCAGGGCCAAGAAGAGAACCACTCGTGCCCGTGCGGCTCGCGGGACGCTCAAGCGGGTGCGAGTCGCCGGCGAGAAGACCTGGAAGGCCCTGAAGTCTACCACTGCACATGTGGTGGAAGGAGTGAAAGGGACATTCGGAAAGGACGAGAACGGCCGCTAGTCTGAAGAGCCCGGTGCTCCGCTCGGCCAGTGGAGCACCTGCCGGCCTGAGCCCCCAACCCTCCGGCCGAAGATCCTTGCGACCCCGCCAATCGGGCGATAAGCTATCACCCGATCCTCCCAGCTAACGAATCTTCCGCAGCACCTCCGCCATTTGGAAAGGATCCTCGTTCCATGGACCTGTGTCGTCGGCTCCGCCCCCCGGCCCCGTGTCTCCTGCTGCTCTCGCTGCTACTCGTGGTACCAAACCTCCTTCAAGCCCAGGCGCAGGCCACCACCGGAGTCATCCGGGGCACGGTCTCGGATTCCGCGGGCACGCCGTTGGCGGGTGCTGTCGTCACCCTGCGGAACCGCGAGACCAACGCCACACGCACCCTTAGCACCAACGCAAGCGGCGTGTACGTGGCCACTCTGCTCCGGGTCGGCTCCTATGATGTCGGCGCCCGTGCGCTGGGTTTTCGTGAGTCCCGGCGGGACAGTGTGGCGGTGCGGCTGGGCGAGACGGTCGAGCGGAGCTTTGCGCTCGCGCCGCAGGTCGTACAGCTGGAAGAGCTCACCGCGCTTGCACCCGAGGCAGCCGTGGACAACAGCTCGGTATCGGCTACGCGGCTGAGCGCCGAGGCGGTTGAGGGATTGCCCAACAACGGCCGGAACATCTTCAACTTCACCACACTCACCCCTAATGTGGCCATCGTGCAGGGCCCCGACGGCGACGAGATCAGCATCGGTGGCCAGCGCGGCATCCACAACAACGTCTCGGTGGACGGCGCCGACTTCAACAACCCGTTCTTCGGTGAGCAGCGCGGCGGGCAGCGTCCGGCGTTCACCTTCAATCTCGACGCGGTGCAGGACTTCGTGGTCGTCGCCGACGGCGCCAACGCTGAGTTCGGGCGCTCCGGCGGCGGGTTCCTCAACATCATCACCAAGTCGGGCACCAACGAGTTCCACGGTTCGGCTCATTACTTCGGCAAGTACGACGCCCTCTCGGCCGACTTCAGCCACACCTTCCCGGGTGGCGGCACCACCGGATTTACTCCCGATTTCACCCAGCACCAATTCGGGGCGACGTTCGGCGGTCCGATTATTCGCGATAGGGCATTCTTCTTCCTGGCCTACGACCAGCAGGAGTACAACGAGACCAAGCAGACCGACCGACTGGCCTCGATCGACCCCACACTGGTGGCATTCACCGACACCGCCTTCGCCGGGGCCCTGCAAGGCGATTTCAGCCCGATCAGCCGAACCAACGACGGCAACGCGCTCCTGGGCAAGCTCGATTTCAAGCTGAGTGAGAAGCACACCGCGAGCCTTAAATACAACTACACCCGCTCCAGCCAGCAGAACGGCACCTTCGATGTGGATTCGTGGGGCCGGAGCGCCAATGCGCTGGAGCAGGATCACTCGCACGCGGTGAACGGGAGCCTGACATCGCTGTTCAGTTCGTCGCTCTCGAACGAGTTCCGATTCCAATGGGCGAGGGAGGATCGGCCGCGTCCCTACACCGGCCCCCAAAATCCGACAACCGGAAGGCCGTTCCCGGACACCTATTTCGGTTTCGTGGGCCCGGGCGGATTTTCTGGATATCGAGTGGGCATGCCGTTCTTCATTCCGCTCCAGACGGCCTACGACTATCGGTTTCAGGTGCTGGACAACATTTCGCTGCTTCGGGGTAACCACCTCTTCAAGTTCGGTGCGGAGTGGAATCGGACCGGGGTGAATCAGACATTCCTGGGCTTTGGCAATGGTATGATGGAATTCCACTCGGTTGCAGGATTCCTCGGTTACATGGCCAATGGGAACCAGTATGTCGAGTGCTCCGATGACGTCACCAACACCCTCGTCACCACCGACAACACCGCAACCTGTCCCATCGGAACCCATATCAGCGGCCCGGTGGATCTCTATCTCCAGCAAGCCGGCGTGGGCGGACTCACCGTGGCGGACGCCGGGACCCAAGTCATCGTCCAGCACGAGCTGGGGGTATTTCTCCAGGACAGCTGGAAGCCGCGCTCCAATCTCACGGTGAATTATGGGTTGCGCTGGGAGGCACAGATCGAGCCCAGCCTGATTACCCCGATCAATCAGCTATTTTATGCGCCGTTCATCGGCCAAAGCGTCACCACCCCGGCGGGAACCTTTGCGTTCCCCGGCGATGGTACCATCCCGAGCGATTACGGCATGTTTCAGCCGCGGCTCGGCTTCGCCTGGGACGTCAAGGGCAACGGCAGGCAGGTCCTCCACGCCAACGCCGGCCTCTACTACGCGCGGATTCCGGGTCTCAATCTGGCCAGCAGCCGGAGCACCGACGGCTCCCGGGGCCAGACTCTGTTCCGCAATAGCGCGCTTACCGGCATCCTCGGCGCGCCACCCAACTACGGCGAGCTGCTCCCCAGCCCGGGAGGCGGCCCCCCCTTCTTCCCCGGGGTGTACGTCTTTGACAAGGACTTCCAGAACCCACGCACCTTCAGCGCTTCGGTGGGCTACGAGCACGAGATTGGAGCCGGTGTCGCGGCGGGTCTCAGCTACACCCACGCGCGCGCGGATCACCTGACCCGATTCTTCAACGCTAACGACGCCGTCTTCGGCGCTCCCTGGAGCACCGGACTGGCACCCGGCGGCACCAACGGCATCGGCACGACGCTGACCGTCATACAGAGCACCGCCAAGTCCCGCTATAACGGCATTACCGCCGAACTGAAGAAGGCGGTGGGAACGAGGCTGCAGTTCCAGGCCAACTACACCCTGTCCTACGATAAATCCGATGACGACAACGAGCGGGATCCGTTCACCCTTCGCTACGCCCGCGCCGACTCGCTGGGAAAGGAGTACAACTGGAGCGACCGGGACCAGCGCCACCGATTCAATCTCTGGGTGCTCACCATTCTCCCCGGCGATTTCTACGTCAACAACCGGTTGAGCGCCTATTCAGCTCAGCCGGCCTCGGAGACGTGCGGCGCGGGCAACGTGGGCACCGGCCAGCGCGCCTCAGTTCCAGCGCAGCGCATCTGTCCGGATGGACACGTGCTCCAGCGGAATACGATCCGGCGA
>Ga0307310_10000025_pt1 | contig 32006 bp, 27 predicted proteins | sample ER_DNA_197_FD_194502 | JGI IMG/M metagenome (GOLD analysis project Ga0307310, IMG submission 194502) | Bulk soil microbial communities from the East River watershed near Crested Butte, Colorado, United States - ER_DNA_197 | ecosystem: Environmental > Terrestrial > Soil > Floodplain | place...
GCCTGCGGCACGATCTGCTAAGAGCGGGCGACCGGACTCGAACCGGCGACGTCCAGCTTGGGAAGCTGGCATTCTACCACTGAATTACGCCCGCGGGTGGAGGAAATGTGAGTCGGGGAGTTGGGATGGTCAAGACGGGTCAACCTTCCCGTCGTTCCCGACTTTCCCGTCCTTCCCGTCTTTACTTCGACGCCGAGGCCTCCAGAAAGCTGCGCAAATCCGGCTCGCTGATGGCCGGCTCACCGGGCGATACGTTGTCCAATTTGCCCTGCCGCATCCAGCGCTCCAGCTCCCCCACAAGCTCGAACAGGTGGTCGAACGAGTCTACCACGAACAACAGCGGCTGGTAGTGATCGATCTCGAAGTACTGGTTGATCACCCACTCCAGCTGGATCGGGTACCGCTGGACATCCGGCGAGTCGATCGAATGAGCGATCTCGCCGTAGGAGCTGAGAAGACCACTGCCGTACACCCGCAAGTCGCCGTTGCCGCGCATCAGCCCGAACTCGATCGTGAACCAGAAGAACCGCGCCATTGCCTTGAAGATGCTGGTGACGCGACGGATCTTCTCCTTCTCATCCCGGAGGCCCGCCACGATCTCAGCCGCCGTGTGGGCACAGTCGCCGAAGCGAACCAATGTATCGGCAAAGGCCCGGTCGGTATGCATCGGGACGTGGCCAGCGATGTCGTGGAAAATGTCGGGCTCCGGCAGGTAGTCGAGTGTGGCGCCGTCCCGGATGGTGATGGTGGTGGGAAATTCGCGGTTACGCAGCGAGTCAAAGAAGAGGAATGACGGAATGTACCCGCTCACCGCCTTTGCCTTGAATCCGGTGAGCGGGCTCAGAAAGCGATTGACATCTTCCAGCCGCGGCACCCGGGTGGGTGCGAGGCAGAGGCTGTCGATCCCCTGGAGAAACCGCGGGTTGGCATAGCGCCGCCACCGGTCCTCCATGCGGGCGAACAGTTTGCTCCAGGCCTGATGATTCGCCTCGGAGTAGAGCTCGTAAGGCTGGTGTATGTACAGGCGCCCTTCCTGCTGGGCCTGCTCGATGAAAGGCGCCTTGGTGGTCGTCAGCCCGGTGCCGTCCCCCTGTTGCGCTCGCACTGCCGCCATGCAACTCTCCTCGGGCTCCGGGCCCGGCTCAGCTCTTTGCCGGGAGCGTCTTGTAGCGCCAGGCCGCAATGCCGGTAGCCTGCGCCTTGGCCTCGATCGGATGGGTTTCACCCGCCTTCAGTGCGGGCACCTGGACCTCCTGATTGCCCACGACTGTTCCCTTGCTGTCCAGGAACTCGAAGATGACCGTGATGGGCTTCGGTGCGATGGGCTTGCCTCGCGAGGTCTGCGCCTCACGCCCGGTCGCGGTGGCCTTGACGCTGGCGCCGTCGGGTGCCGGTGCGAACTCCTTCACCGCAATGCTGACCGGCATTGCGATCACCTGCAAAGCCGTCTTGTTCGCGGACGTTTCCTTCTTGGCCATCCGCTGACCCGTCGCGAGCATACGGAGAACGTCGTCGTTCAGCGGCTCGATCGCAACCAGACGCGTGGCCGTTTGAGCCAGTTGCGGCCCCTTCTTCAGACCAATGTAGGAATTAGCCAGACCGTACAGCGCATCCCGATTGTATGGCTCAGCCGCGACAACCTTCTCGAACGCCGTGGCCGCCGAGTCATACTTCTTGGCATTGTAAAGCGCTATTGCGGCGTTCATCGCTGCACCCTGGCCGGTCCCGGCAGCGGGCGCCGCCGCCGCGGCGGCTCCGACGCCCGGCTCGGCTTCGAGGGCCTTGGCTTTATCGAGCTTGCCAGTCGCGCGGTAGATCCCCGCGAGCGCGCGCTTGGCTTCCACATCCTTGGGAACCCAGCCGAGATATCGCTCCAGGGCCGCGGCTGCCTCTTCGTTGCGATTCTGGCGCTGGAGAACCGCGGCGAGATTGAACGTGGCCTGGTTCCGATCCTCCGCCATGTTGGCCGCAGTGGCGATGTCGGCTGCCTTCTGGAGATATACGATGGCGCTATCGTCCATCTTATTGTTGGCCAGGATCACTGCCGCTGCGGAGTACGCCTGCGGCTTGTCGCGATAAATAATGTTTGCTTGGCGAAAAAGCGTGAGCGCGGAGTCGCTCTTCTGCTCCTTGGCAAAGGTGACCCCGGCATTGACCAGCGGGACCCATCCGTTGTAGCGCTGCGCGCTGATATCCTTCTTGCATCCCGGCGACAGGGCCTCGGCTTTGGTAAGGGCCGAGTCAGCGCCAATGAGGTCGCCCTGCTGGAGGTGGATCCGCCCGAGGTAGTACCACGCGGCCGGATTCTTCTCCTGGTCGTTCTGCTGGATGGCTTCGAGGAGCACCTTCTGCCCTGAGGCGAGTGCCCGGGTCTTGTTGGCTGGCACCTCGGTCTCGACGCCGGTCTTCAGATACGTGGCTCCACTGCTGACCTTGAAGTGTCCCGCTTTCAGGCCGCAGGTCGGAGGCAGGTATTTCGACGGCAGACCTTGCACCACCCGATCGTTGACCGCGGGCTGCTGCGCTGCGGCTGGATAGGCAATCACCCCCAAGAGACCGGCAGCCAACACGATTCTGGTATTCACTCGTCACGACTCCTTGTTCGGGATCAGAGACCGGGCGGCGTTTTATCGGTGCTCACCAGGCGAAGAGCCCGGTTGTGCAAGTCCCTTGCCACCTCGTGGGCCGGTTGTCCGGTACGTCGCGCAACTGCAGCTACGTCTTCGTATTCCGGCTTGACGCGCGGCCCGTCAGGGCCCTCGAGAACCTTGACTCGAACGGCGCTACCGTCCGCGGAGGTGACCTCGACTTCACGCCGGGCGAGCGTCACCCGTTCCGCCGTGTGGCGACGGATACCGGATGTGGTACTGTGGCGGAACAGGGCGGCCGCGGCCTGGTCCGCTTGCGCGGGTCCCGCGGTGACTTCGATGCGGAAACCGACGCGGCCCTTCTTCATCTGGGTCGTCCAGACTTGAACGTCGAGCGCCCCCGCCGCGAAGAGCGCTTCACGCAAGGGGTCGAGGTACTCCGGACTCAGGTCGTCCAGATCCGTGGACAGGAGTACGACTTCTCCGGCTTCGACGGCCGCCGATGCCAGGATCAGTCGCAGCGCGTTCGGGTAGCTTCTCGGGTTTCGCCCACCCGCACCCCATGCCCCGGCCTCGATGGCTCGCCACTGCGCCGGTGGCGCGCCTGACGAGAGGACTCTGAGGAGCGCCGCGCCGGTCGGTGTGGTCGCTTCCCCGATCACCGGGCCGTTCGACCCGATCTCCAGGCCTTCCAGAAGAATCGCGGTCGCGGGCGCAGGCACCGGAATAGTCCCGTGCGCCGCATGCACCCACCCGCTGCCGACGGCAACCGGGCGGTTATAGATCCGGCTGACACCGAGCTGCTCGAACCCCTCGATCCCCCCAACGACATCCACCAGGGCGTCTACCGCGCCTACTTCGTGGAGAGCAACCCGGTCGGCGGGCAGCCCATGAACCTGTCCTTCTGCCTGACCCAACAGCTCAAAAGCCCGCACCGCTCGCTCCCGCACCCAGGACGAGAGCTCCGCTCGCTCGATGATCGCGATCAGCTCACCCATATGTCGGTGAGGACCGCGGCCAGAGGGACGAGTATGATCGTACTGGTGATGGTTATGATGGTCGTGGTCGTGCGGAGCGGCGATCTCGGCAGGCTCTTCATGAGCTCCGTCCGGAAGCCGTACGATGACTTGGGTGGCCAGTACCCCGCAACGATCTACCGGCCCAATGTCGATGGTGACGTCCGGAAACCCCAGGCGAGCCGGGAGGCTCCTCAGCCACTCGGGCGACGCGCCGGCAGCCAGCAGCGCGCCGAGCAGCATGTCGCCACTGATGCCGGCAACCGGATCCAGAATGGCAAAGCGTCCATCGGGCATAGACTTAGAAATATACCGCCTTACCGCCCGTCCTTCAAATGTTGGAGAATCCGTTCCGCAAGCCGGGCCGAGAATCCGGGTACCGAGGCCAGCTCGGCGGCCGATGCCGACCTGACGCCTGCCAGACTCCCGAATCGCTCCAGCAGTCGTCGTCGTTTGGTGGGGCCGACACCCGGGATGCTGAGCAGCTCGGACGTGATGGTGCGCTGGGTTCGCCGCTTCCGGTTGTAGGCGAGCCCGAAGCGGTGGGCTTCGTCCCGTGCCCGCTGGAGCAGCCGGAGCGACGGGCTTCGCCGCGGGAGCCGAAGGCTCTCCGGCCTGCCCGGCAGAAATACTTCCTCCTCCCGCTTGGCAAGGCTCACCATCGGAAGATCCGGCAGTCCCAGTTGTGCGGCTGCGTCCAGCGCCGCGCTCAGTTGGCCCTTGCCGCCGTCGATCACCACCAGGTCCGGCAGCGGCAACTGCTCATCCCGACGCCGGGTCAGATATCGGGTGAGAACCTCTTGAATAGCGGCGAAGTCGTCCTGCTGGCCCAGACCCTGAATCTTGAACTTCCGGTATTCGCTCTTGCGGGGACGTCCCGCCTCGAACCATACCAGCGATCCGACCGTGTCACGGCCTTGATTATGCGAGATGTCCACGCAGACGAAACTGCGGGGGACGACACTCAGCCCGAGGTCGCGCCCCAGCGCATACACGGGGTCCTCGGCACGCTCGTCGGTCTCGAACGATTCGATGCGAAGGCTCTCCAACAGATGCCGCGCATTCTGGTCGGCCAGCTCGAGCCAGCGCTGCGCCGTTCCACGCTGAGGCACTACCCAGTCTGTGTCCGGCAGAAGCTGGCGCAGGGTGTCCCACTCGTCCGGGGCGAACGGCACCACCAGCCGGCGCACGCGGCCTTCGGCGGGCACGTAGTAACGCACCAGAAACGCGCTCAGAACGGCAAGATCTTCTTCTTCCTCCACGCCCTCGAGGAAGCGATGCTCTCGCCCCACGACTCGTCCACCCCGCACGCGAATGAGCACGCCGACCGCATCGTCCCCGTCCCTGGCGTAGCCGACCACATCGGCGTCTCCGGTCCCCATCACCTCGACGGCAGCCGGCTCGTCCAGCCGGTCGAGCCAGCGTAGCGCATCCCTCATCTCCCGGGCACGCTCGAAGTCTTCCCGCTCGCTGGCCTGCTGCATGGCCTCGCGCACCTTGACTCGAACGTCCTGGGTCCTGCCCTCGAGGAAGTCGACTACGTCTTCCACCATGCGCTGATAGTCCGGCAGGTCTTGCCATCCCATGCAAGGCGCACGGCAGCGGCCGATGTAGTAGTCGAGGCACGGGCGTTCCCGGCGGTCCTCGGGGAGCTTGTCCTGACAGCTTCGAACAGTGTAGAGCCGTCGGATGATGGCGAGGGTGCGGCGCAGTTGCCCCACATCGGTGTAGGGTCCGAAATAGCGAGCTCCAGGGATGTCCCGTTTCCGGGTGACCAGAACGCGCGGAAAAGGTTCGGCCAGCGTTACCGCGATCGAGGGGTAGCTCTTGTCGTCCTTGAGACGGACGTTGAAACGGGGACGGTACTCCTTAATGAGGTTGTTCTCGAGGATGAGCGAGCCCGGCTCGCTCGGCACGACGATGGTTTCGACGTCGGCGATGAGCCGCTGGAGCAGCTGGTTCCTCGGACTATCCGGAAGATCCGCGGCGAAGTAGCTCCGCACCCGGCTCCGCAGCCGCTTGGCCTTGCCGACGTAAAGGACTTCTCCGTCCGCTCCCCTCCAGAGGTACACACCGGGCCCTTCCGGAAGGGTATCGAGCTTCCGCTGGAGCGTCTCTGGAATGGAGGGACTGGTCACGGCTAGGAGCGCGTGCTTCGATCCCACCCGATCTTCGCTACGAGGCGGACCGCCTGGGGAACGCCCAGACTGGCGGCGACTGCGAAGTAGGCTGCACCGTACATACTCAGGGAAAATAACGCCACCAACAGCGGGTGCCCCGGGTAGAATGCGAGCTTCACGACCCACGCTGCTGATGCGGCCGCGAGTGCGCTACCCCACAGTCTGATCATGTACGGCAACGGTATGCCGGTCCGGCCGATCCGGGAATTGAGCGTTCGCCGGAGCAGGACGAACTCGAGCCAGCCGGCCAACCCCGCCGACGCGCTCAGCCCGGCCACCCCCCACCGCTGATCTACACCCAGCATACCAGGCAGCGGAATGGCGAACAGATAGCCGAGGACGATGGTCAGGAGCACCCGGACCGTGGCGAACTTGAGCGGCGTCCTGGTGTCGTGCAGAGCGTAGTAGGTCGAGGCGTACAGCCGGCCCAAGGTCGAAGCGAGCAACCCTACTGCCGATCCGGCCAGGATGCCCCAGACATAGACGGTCGTCTCCCGGGTGAACGCGCCCGACTGAAACACGGCCCCGGCCACCACGTCGCCCAGCGCCAGGAATGCCACCGCGGAGGGGACCACGAAGAACGCGATCTGGCGAAGTCCGCCATCAAGGCGGCCGCGGAGGTGAGCGGCACGTTCGTCCGCCTCGCCAGTGGCGCTCGACATTGCCGGCAGCTCGGCCGCGGACACCGACATGCCGAACAGGCTGACCGGCAGGGTGTAGAGCACTTGGGCGTAGGACAGTGCCGCCACCGCCCCGGTGGGCAGGAGGCTGGCGAGCACGGTATCCACATAGGCGCTGATCTGAACCACGCCGCGGCCAATGAAGACCGGGACGAAGTTACGCACGACGGTATGAACGCTCTCCAGCCGGCGGCCCAGGTCCAGCGACAGGCCCCCGAGCAGCCGCAGTACCGGGGGCACCTGGATCGCAAACTGGAGCGCGCTGCCCACGACTGATCCCCAGGCCGTTATCTCGGCCAGGCGATACCCCGTGGCGGCTCCCCCAAACCCAATGAGGGTGAGGATGATCGTCAGATTCCAGAGGACCGGCGCGGCATAGGACAGGAAGAAGCGACGATGACTGTTGAGCACGCCCAGACACCAGGCCGACATGACCAGGAGCCCCGCGCCGGGAAACAGAATCCGGACGAGCGTGATGGTGATCTCGCGCTTTTCGCCCGCGAACCCGGGAGCAATGACGGCGATGAGGAGCGGTGTGATCAGGACGCCGCCGAGGACCAGCGTGGAGGTGGCCAGCCCGAGCAGGCTGAACACCGCACCGGCTACCCGGCGCGCATCCTCTCGCTCCTCCCGTCCAAGCAACTGCGAGTAGACCGGAATGAAGGAGGCGGAGAGCACCCCTTCACCGAAGAGATTCTGCAGGAAGTTCGGGATCTTGAAGGCGGCATTGAAGGCATCAGCCGCATCGGAGGTGCCGAGATAGTGGGCGAAGATCCGGTTCCGAACCAGTCCGAGGAGCCGGCTTAGCAGGATGCCCGCGGCAACGGTTGCCGCGGGACGGGAGCGCCGCCCCGCCCGGGAGGTCAGGGACTCTGCGGTGGTGGAAGGGTGACGCGCTGCGCGGGGTCCTCGAGCAGGCGCTGCAGGAACACCTTCTCGTCCTGCAGCGCCTGAACGCTACGCGTGAGATCGTCGACCTCCGCCTCCAGCAGCTCGATCTTCTTCGCCAGTTCGGTAAGCGCGGGCGGAATCTCCTGCGGACCCTCGAGCCGCCGGGCGAGGGCCCGGCCGATCGGCGAGTCCACTACAATCCCCATGATCGGGATCAGGAGGGCGACGAGGAGGATGAGCGCGATGACCGACATGGGTCGAGTCTACGACGGATGGAGGACGCCTTCAAGGGCCGTGGCGTACCATGCTTCGATGGCCTCGCTGAGGTCGGAGATCAGAGTCGGCCCGTAGCGCGCCAGGAACGATGCGATGGTCAACACCCGTTCCTGCGGCTTGTTGTCCGGCAGCACAAGGGTTCGGGCCTTGGCGATCTGACCGAGCTCGATCTCTTGCCGGCGCTTGAGATGCTGCACCAGCTTCTTCTCCATGTCCTGTATCCCCGCCAAGGCCTGGTGCTTGGTCCCCTGTACTGGGCGGGCCAGCGTAGGATCGATCTCGACCGCGCTTTGCTCGAGGGCCTCATAGCCAGCCTCGATTGCCGCCCGAAGGGCTGCCAGGGCACGGACCGCCTCATCGGGCAGCTGCGAGCGTATCAGCCTTGCTTCCAGCGTGCCCGAGGGTTCCAGAAGGTCGCTGACCTCGAGATTGAACTTCTGCAGTACTCGCTCGACCTTGGGCTCAACCAGGAGGCCCGACCAGCGAGGGAGTGCCGGCTGCCGGGGCATCCGCATGCGCTGGTATATGGGCAGGGTCAGCGCCAGATAGGCTAGCTCACTGGGGCCGGCCATGTAGGCGACTGTTGGCAGCAACGCGCTCTCGATCACCGGCCGGAGAAGCACGTTGGGCGAGAACCGCTCCGGCGCGGCGGCCGCCAGACGCTGTAAAGCATCGAGATCGAACTGTTCCCTGCCCCGGCGGGTCATGAATCCGCCATTCGACGTCACCAGACGGTCACGCCCCTGTGCCCCTTCCAGCATCACGAGCGTAGCTCCATCACCTACGGGGACGACAGGATCCATTCCCGCCGTGCGCATCTCGTCCGCCCGGTCCTGCAGATCGCGATCCAGCTCGCGCGCGAGGCCCAGCGCCCGCACCAGGTGACGCGCCGCGGACCGCTTGACGACTGGATGGGTGCTGTCGAGGCACACGACCCCCGCCGGCGCGACCAGCTCGGCGAGCGCCGTCGCGAAGCTATGGGCCACCGTGGCCTGTGGCCTGTAATGCCGGCGGAGCCAGTCGAGGGTCCAGTCCCGGAATTCCGAAGTTGGGAGGTCGGCGGCCAGAGTGCTCAGCACTTCCTCGATGGCCTCGCCCAGCGGCTGGCGGTACATCGGCGTGAGCGGCGCCTCGGGCGGCCGGCCCGGGAGTGAGGTGGTGCGGAGCGTCCCGTCACTCGCGATCCAGGTGGCGTGACTGGCTTCGGCAAAATCGTGATCGTCGCCGGCCACCCAGAAGACCGGCACCACCGGTCGCTGCCATTGCCGCTCGAGGATGCGGGCGAGCGCGGCGGTCGAGAGCGCCTTGTAGATGGTATACAGCGGACCGGTGAACAGGCCGGGCTGCTGGCCGGTGGTGACCGCCACGGCGGCGGGATCACGGAGCCGGGCCAGCGCCGGCTCGCGAGCGGGGCTGGGCACGATGGCGTCGCCCAGTGCCGGGTCGAATACTCCTTCGCGCGGCGCCGGAAATTCGATCGCGGAGGCGATCGGGGTCGCTACGATTCGCAGTGTCATCCGACCTGTCCTAGAAAAATCGTGCGCGCGGCATCGGGAGCCAACGGGCCCCCATCGTAATCGCCGAAGCGATGCCGCACCTCGACCCCGGCCGCCACCAGCATGGCGGACATCTGGTCGGGCTCGAAGAGGCGCACGCGCTCCCTGTAATGTCTACCCTTTGGTGATCGAATGCTCTTGCAGACGTATCGTCCATCGGGTGAAACCGAGCGGGAGACCTGGATTCGCGAGCCCCCCACCTCCACGGTCTCCTCCGGAACCAGCCCCCGCCGGACCGACGCGGGGTTGAGAAAGTCGATGACGAACCAGCCGCCCGGCCGCACGGTAGAGATCATTTCTCTGAGCGCCATAGTGTGCTCGGAATCCTGCTCGAAGTAGCCGAAGCTGGTAAACAGGTTGACCGTGAGGTCCATGGAGCGGGAACGGATCGGAAGCTGCCGCATGTCTGCCCGGACCAGCGGAGCCTCGGTCACCTGGCGAGCCAGTCGCAGCAATGTGATGGAGAGATCGAGGCCAAAACAACGGGCTCCCGCGGATACGAAGGCGCGGGCATGGCGGCCGGCCCCGCACGCGACGTCCAGCACCCGCCAGCCCGCCTCGAACGGCAACGTACGGCGGATGAGCGCCACGGCTCGCTCGGCGTCGGCGTCATCCCGGTGGGGATAGAGGCGGAGGTAGTCCTCGCCGAACCATTCCTCGAACCACTCAGTCATGAGTCGCGAGTCGCGAGTCGAGAATTTCGGGTTGCATGGCAGACCGGGTCGAGAATGTCCGTGACTCGTGACTCGCGACTCTAGACTCCCTTATGATACGACTCCCCCCGCAGAATCGTGAACGCTCGGTAGAGCTGTTCGAGGACCACTACCCGGGCCAGCTCGTGCGGCAGCGTAAGCGGACCCAGGCTCCAGCGCGAATGGGCTCGTGCGAGCAGCGAAGGATCCAGACCATGCGAGCCCCCGATCATCACCGTCACCGGCCGGGACGCCATTAGCCAACGGTCGATCTGCGCCGCGAGCTCCCGGCTGCTCCAGCCGGAGCCGTCTCGGGTCAGCGCAACCACCGTCGACCCGCTGGGGACCTTCGCCTCGAGGCGCTTAGCCTCATCGGCCAGCTGGCTCCTCGCGTTGGGAGCGCGGCTGGCCTCGCGGACCTCCCGCTCGCTAATGCTGACGTATCGCCTTAGCCGGCGAATGTAATCGTCGCCTGCCTGCCGGTAGTACGGACGAAGTTTGCCCACGGCAAGAATCGCGATTTCCACCCGCTCACTACTTCCTTGCTTTCCCGCTTTCCTGCGTACCCGCTTTCACGCGTACATACCCCGCAGCCGGTGTACCGCCGCTACCCGCTCGATCGCCTGCATGTATGCGCCGATTCTCATGTTGATACCATGGCGGCCTGCCATCGACGCGACCTCGTCGAAGGACTGGACCATGATACGCTCCAGGCGCTGATTCACCGTGTCCTCGTCCCAGAAGTAGCCGCCCCGGTCCTGCACCCACTCGAAGTAGCTCACCGTGACGCCGCCGGCGTTGGCCAAAATGTCGGGAATCACGAAGACGCCGTTCTCTTCCAGGATCTTGTCCGCACCGGCCGTAGTGGGGCCGTTGGCCCCCTCGCAGATGATGCGTGCCTTGACGTCGGCCGCGTTATGGCTGGTAATGACATTCTCGAGCGCTGCGGGGACCAGGACGTCGCAATCGAGGGTGAGGAGCTGGTCGTTGGTGATCTGCTCGGCTTCGGGGTAGCCGCTCAAGAGGCGATGCTGGCGCACGTGCTGAATCACGTCTCTGATCTTGAGCCCCTTGGGATTGTAGATCCCGCCGGACTTGTCGCTCACGGCAAGGATCTTCATTCCCTGCTGTTCCATCAGCGTGGCGGAGACCGACCCGACGTTGCCGAAACCATGGACCACCACCCGGCTGCCTTGCACCGGCATCCGGAGCCGGTTGAGCGCCTGGCGGGTGACCAGCATGCACCCGCGCCCGGTAGCCTCCCGGCGGCCGAGGGAACCGCCCATCTCCACCGGCTTTCCCGTCACCACCGCTGTGACCGTGTGGCGCTTGTGCATGGAGTACGTATCCATGATCCACGCCATCACCCGCTCGTTGGTGTTCATGTCGGGCGCGGGGACATCGGAGTCGGGGCCGAGGGTGTCGATGATGGCGGAGGTATAGCGGCGGGTGACGCGCTCGAGCTCCGGGTTGGACATGGTGCTGGGATCGCAGACGACACCGCCCTTGGAGCCGCCGAAGGGAATGTTCACCACGGCGCACTTCCAGGTCATCCAGGCGGCCAGCGCCTTCACCTCGTCGAGGGTCACGTTGAGATCGAAACGGATACCGCCTTTGGCCGGGCCGCGGGAGGTGTTGTAGAGCACCCGATAGCCCACGTAGACTTCGGTTTCTCCATTGTCGCGCAGGATCGGCACCGAGACGATGATCTGCTTCTCCGGGCTCCGGAGCACCTTGTAGAGTCCGGGATCCAGACTCAGCCGCTGGGCCGCGTAATCGAAGCGCGACATCATCGCCTCGAACGGATTTTCTTCGCTGAGGAACTTGTCCTTGTCGGGACGGATGAGATCCTGGTTCGGACGGCTGACGGTGGTCATAGAGGTTCCGGTCCCGCTCCCTGGGTTGGTTACAGTCTATCCACCGGTGTGACGACGGCGTCCAGCGCGGCGGCAATCATCTCCTCGCCCTCTTCCCACTCCAGATCCAGCATTGCCACGAGCGGCTCCGGGACGGTCGCGGGCCACCGGTCCCGCAGCTTCACAGCATCCTTCTGGGTGATCACCACGTGATCCGCGCGGCGGGCCGCGTGTGCCAACCAGGCCACGTCCTCTTCCCGATAGTCGTGATGGTCCTTCCAGGTGGCGACTTGGACCGCGGCGCCCGTGGCCTTGGTCTGGGCCACGAAGGCGTCCGGATCGGCGATCCCGGATGCGGCTACGACTCGCTTCCCCGCCAGACTTGAGGCTGGATGCCGTCGTCCGCTCACCATTCCCTCGAGATAGCGGAGTCCTAAATGCGCGATGGCCACCGGGCCACTGACTTTGTTCTGAAGCTTGGCGGCAAGCGCCAGGGCCGCCTCGGGCGTCGCTCGCTTCCGGGTGACGATCACGGCGTCCGCCCGGTCCAGCGCCGCCCACCCTTCGCGCCAAGGTCCCGCAGGGAGTGACCAGCGCACGGCCCGGGTAGTCTCGGCGCTGATCACGGCGATATTGAGGTCGCGCCGGACGTCGAGCCGCTGGTAGGCATCGTCGAGAACCAGAACCTGCGCCCCACGCGCGAGCGCCCGGTCGGCTCCGACAACCCGATCCGGATCGGCCACCACGACCGCTTCCGGCACTGCATGCTGGTGAACCTGGGTTTCGTCGTTCCCATAACCGCGAAGCAGAATCCCCGGCACCAGCCCGTGAGCCACATAGTAATGCGCGATCCAGATAGCTATCGGGGTCTTTCCCGACCCGCCCACTGTGAGGTTGCCCACGGCCACCGATGGGAGTGGCAGGTCCTTTACCCCGATCCAGCCGTGCCGGTAGGCCGCCTCTCGGAAGGCCATGGCCCCACGCCAGAGTCCCGAGGCCGGCAAGAGAGCCAACCGGGCCAGCCGCGCGTCCGGCCGGCGGCTGGTCCAAAGCCAGCGAACTACCCGGTGGCTATCGCCCCGTCGACCCATGGATCCTTTCTGGAGACCTCATCGAGACGCAGCCCCGCCTGTTCCAGCCCCTCGGCAAAGCCAGCCTCACCACTGGCGACCCCGAATGGACGACCGTAGGTAATCAGCACCCTGGCCAGGGGTTGCGGAATCATGAACCGGTCCCAGGAATGTAATCGCCAGGCCCGGTCCGCCTCCGCGTGGATCGGCACAATGACTCCGCCGCCCCGTTGGGCAGCCGCGATGACTCCCGGCTTGAGCTCGCGACGGGGACCTCGGGGCCCGTCCGGGGTAAACGCAATTGAGCGGCCGCCCTGCAGCTCCCGCACAGCGCCGAGCAGCGCGCGGGCACCGCCTCGGGTACTCGACCCCCGGACAGCGCAATACCCTAATGACGCAGCTAGGTCGGAGAGGTACTGCCCATCCCGTGCCTCGCTGACCACGATAGCAACACCCTGCCTCCGGTGCTGCCACAAGAGTGGCAACAGGGCCTCATGCCAGAGCAGAAACACTACCGGCTGCCCCTGATCATGAAGTGCCCGCCAGCGCTCCTCGTGCACCACGCGGATGCGCCAGGACGCGGCGAGTACGCGCACGACCGAGCTGATGACCGGCCGAGCCGTAGAGGGAGACAGCTTCAGCCTCACGGATCCAGCAGCTCTCCAGCCAGATCGGCCACCCGCTTTGCCGCTCCTGCCTGGCCCAGGCGCTCTCGAACCAGGGCCAGGCCCTCCCGCTGCGCCTGGGTTCGAGGATCGCTCCGGTCCAGCAGCGGCCGGAGTGCGGCGGCAAGCTCCGGGGCTACAGCGTGTTCCTGCAGCATCTCCGGCACGATTTCCCGGCCGGCCACGAGGTTGACCAGACTCACCCACTTGACGGTGCGCACCCGCTGGAAGACGGCCCAACTGAGCGGGTGGACCTTGTAGGCCACTACCATGGGAGTGCCGGCCAGCGCCGCCTCGAGCGTGGTCGTTCCCGACTTGGCCAATGCGGCGTCGGCTGCGGCGAACAGGGCCACCGGATTCCCCCGGACGATCTGGATGGGCCCTGGATCGGGGTAGACGCCGGTCTCGGTGCCGGCCATGAGGATCCGATCGCACCTCCCCTCAGCCAGCAACTGGAGCGCGGCGTCGCGAAACGGCTGCCACAATCGCCGGATCTCCTGGGCCCGGCTCCCGGGAAAGATGCCGAGCACGCGGCTGCCGTTGGCGACACCGAGCTGGGTCCGGGCTTGCTCTCGTGTCGGCCAGGGCTTCCCGTCCACCAGCGGGTGACCGACGTACTCGCTGCGGAGACCGAGCTCGCCGAAGAACGTCTGTTCGAACGGCAGCACGACCGCCAAACGGTCAACCGCGGCTGCCAGCCGGCGAGCCCGGCCTGGGCGCCAGGCCCAGAGCTGGGGGGCGATGTAATAGAGGACCTTGGTGCCGGTCGCGTGTGCCGCCTCAGCCACCCGGAGGTGAAACCCGGGATAGTCCACCAGGATCACGAGGTCGTAGCGGCCGCTTCGGAAATCCTCTCGCAAGGCTCGGAGCAGCCGGTAGTGGGCCCGGATCTTGGTCACCACCTCGACCACCCCGAACGCGGCCAGTCCTTCCATGCGATACCTGAGCATCGCCCCGGCCTGCTCCATCCGCGGGCCACCCAGTGCCTCGATCGAGGCACCCGGGTAACGATCCCGCAAAGCGCCGACGACCGGGGCAGCGTGGAGATCGCCTGATGGCTCGCCGGCGGAGATGAAGATGCGAGGAGCACCCCGCTCGATCATGAGAGCGCGGAGACGGCGAGCGGCGGGGTTCGAACGGCATCCGCTACTCGAAGCGCCAGCTCCAGGGCCGCGCGGCCTTCCTCCCCGCTGACGACGACTTCACGTTGGCCCCGGACGGCGTGGACGAAGCTCTGGAGCTCCAGGGCCAGCGCATCGGCCTCGGGGGCCTGGAGCGCGATGCGTTCGACCACGTCGGCCAGTTCCCGCCCGGTGCCCGGCTGCCAGCCGCTGCGCACCCGCATGAACTCGCCTCCGCCGCTTGCGAGGTCGAGCGAGAAATAGCCGTTGGGCTGGAAGAGCCGGAGCCGGCGGACCCTCTCGCGCGCGACCCGGGACGCTGTAGCGAGCGCGACAGCACCGTTGGCGAACTCGACCCTGGCGTTGGCGAGGTCGAGGTGAGGTGAAATGACGGGCAGGCCGGAGGCGCGCACTTCGGTGGCGGTACTGCCGGTGAGATGAAGCACCAGGTCGAGATCGTGGATCATGAGATCGAGCACCACGGCGACATCGGTGCCGCGGGGCTGAAAGGGAGCGAGCCTGAGGCTCTCGATATACCGCGGGCCGTCGAGGAACGGTTCTGCCGCCCGGAGCGCCCGGTTATACCGCTCGATGTGCCCTACCTGGAGCTGCACCTGTCTCCGCCTGGCGGAGGCGATCAGATCGTCCGCCTCGGCCAAGGTCACGGCGAGCGGCTTCTCCATGAGCACGGGGACGCCCCGGTCCAGCGCGCGAGTGCCCACCTCCGCGTGCGCCGGGGTGGGCACCGCAACCGTGACTGCCTCCACCCGGCGCAGCAGGTCGTCTATATCGGTGAACGCAGCGGTAGCGAGCTCCTTCGCGACCTGGCTCGCCCGGGCTCGATCGGTATCATACACGCCCACCAGCCGTACCTCGTCCAGGCACGCCAAGTGGCGGGCGTGGTGCTGTCCCAGCGCGCCGACCCCGATGACGCCGACGGGCAGCCGTGGACTCACGCTGGCACGCCTCGCTCGCTCGATTCGACAAATGCCAGGAAGCGCTCGACCTCGGGGAGCGGCGGCAGATCCGCACGCGCGCGCTCCAGCGCTTGCGACAGATTGAGATCGGAGTTGAAGAAGAGCCGGTATGCCCGCTTGAGCGCCGCGATCGTTTCTCCGGGAAAGCCGGCCCGCTGGAGCCCGATCGAGTTGAGTCCGTACAGCTCCATCGGATTTCCTACCGCTTTGACGTACGGCGGGATGTCCTGATTCACCCGTGATCCGCCACCGACGAAGGCGTACGTTCCAATGGTGACAAACTGATGGACCGCGTTGAGTCCACTGAGGATGGCCCGATCGTGAATAGTGACGTGGCCGGCGCACTGGGTGGCGTTCGCAATCACCACGTCGTCACCGACCCGACAGTCGTGGGCGAGGTGCACGTACGTCATGATGAAGCAACGGGCGCCGACCGTGGTCTTGTACGTTGCCGCGGTGGCGCGATTGATCGTGGAATACTCGCGGATAATGGTGCCGGGCCCGATCTCGACCCAGGTTTCTTCGCCGTCGTACTTGAGGTCCTGAGGGTCGCCACCCAGGATCGACCCATCACCCACGGATACGCCCTCCGCCAGCCGCACGTTCTGCTGCAGGGTGGCCCGCGGGCCAATGCGGCACCGGTCTCCGACGGTGACCTGAGGACCCACGATCGCGTAGGGTCCGATTCTTACTCCCACGCCGATCTCGGCCAGGGGATCCACCATCGCGGTGGGGTGAATCACCGTGCTCACCGATCCACCACGCGCGCCATCATCTCCGCTTCCGCCACCACCTGGCCATCCACGTAGGCCATACCCTTCATCCGGCAGGTCCTACCACGGTTCTGCACCATTTCCAGTTCGCAGCGCAGTTGGTCTCCCGGGAGTACTGGCCGGCGGAATTTCACGTTGTCGAGCGACATGAAGTAGACCACCTTCTGGTCGGGATCCTCGATGGTGCCGAGGAGCAGCATGCCACCCACCTGGGCCATCGCCTCGATGATCAGCACTCCCGGCATGATCGGATGACCGGGAAAGTGCCCCTGGAAGAAGGGCTCATTGATCGTCACGTTTTTGATGCCGACAATCCGCCTGGTCCCCTCGACCTCGATGATCCGGTCTACCAGCAGGAACGGGTAACGGTGGGGGATGACGTCCAGGATCCGGCCGATGTCCATCACGGCGCCTCCGTGGCGGTTTCCGGTACGGGTGAGCCAGCGGGCCAACGCAATATTACCCTGGTGGCTCGGCTTGGTGGCGACGATGTGGGCCTGGACGCGGCCACCGATCAGGGCCAGGTCACCCAGGATATCCCCTGCTTTGTGGCGCACGAACTCGTCGGGCCAACGCAGCGTCCCACCGACGAGCCCATCCTCGGAGAGGATGAGAGTGGATTCCACGGCTGCGCCCAGCGCCAGCCCCCGGGCCCGAAGCGCGTCGGCCTCGCGCAGAAACCCGAAGGTGCGCGCCGCGGCCAGCTCACGGGCAAATCCCGCCGGGGTGATGTCGTAGGACCCGGTCTGTCGGCCGATCAGAGGATGATCCCATTCGATCGTCGTCGTCAGCCGAAGTGACTTGGCCGGGGCCACGACGTAGGAGGAATCGCCCTCCGTCAATTCTGACGCCGCGGTCACTCGGTAGGTCACCGGCTCACCGGCCTGTTCCTTGATGCCGGCCTGCTCGAGCGCCGCCAGATAGGGAGCGAAGGACCCGTCCCCGATCGGTGGCTCGGGCCCGTCGAGATCGATGGTGAGATCGTCGATCTGAAGAGCGGCCGCCACGGCGAGCACATGCTCGACCGTCTGCACCCCGGTTTCTCCGTGTCCCAGTGCCGTCCGACGCTCGGTCGACTGCACCTCGCCCAGCCGGGCCGGAATGACCGGAGTACCGGGCAGATCGGTCCTTCGGAAGACGATCCCCTGGCCGGCCGGAGCGGCCTGGCACACGGCCGATACGAAGGTGCCGCTGTGCAGTCCGATCCCGCTTATACAGGCACTCTGGGCCAGGGTCCGCCTAGCCATGGCGGACCTGCTCGGGAACCAGCCGCTCCAGCTCGTCTACGATGGGTGTCAGCCGGTACATGGCGGCCTGGGCCCGGAGGAACTGGCGGTGGGGCCGCGCGGGATTGCCGCTGAACACGCCGCCGGGCGGCACGTCGCCGAAGATGGCGCTCTTGGCCCCGATCCGCGCCCGATCGCCGATGACCAGGTGGTCGGTGACTCCCACGTGTCCGGCCAGGATCACATCGCTGCCGATCCGAGTGCTTCCCGCGATACCGACGCCCGCCATGATCAGGCAGCGCTCCCCGATCTGCACGTTGTGCCCCACATGCACCAGGTTGTCGAGCTTGGTTCCCCGGCCCACCACCGTATCGTCGATGCTGCCGCGGTCGATGCAGCTGTGGGAGCCCACCTCGACCTCATCCCCCAGGATACAGGCGCCTACATGAGGAATCCGGTGATGTCCGGTCCGGTCTGACAGATAACCGAAACCCTCGCCGCCGATGACGGCGCCTGCCTTCAGCACCACCTTGCTGCCGATCCGGCTGCCCCGGTAACACACCGCGCCCGGGCCGATGGTTGTGTCGTCACCGACCGCGACGCCATCGTCGAGCGTGACGTGCTGTGCCAGCCGGCAACGCGCACCGACCCGTACGTTTCGGCCCAGGACCACGAACGGTCCGATCGAGACGTCGGCTCCCAGCTCAGTACCAGGACCGATGCGAGCAGTCGGGTCGATGCCGGCCACCGGAGGCTCCTCGGGAAACAGCGCCCTCACAACCCGAACGAGCGCACCGTATGGATCGGCAACCACGATTCGCGCCCGCGCGCCCCAATCGCGGCTCGCGAGCTCCTCCGGCACCAGTACCACACCCGCCCGGGAGGTGGCGATGTCCGCCGCATAGCGGGCCGACAGGGCAAAGGAAAGCGCGTCAGGACCGGCTTTGTTCAACGGACCGACGGTGCGAATGTGCACTGCCCCATCGCCAAGCAGGCGGCCACCGACGAGGTCGGCGACCGCCTGCGCGGTGAGACTGCCAGTCGTCACCGACTAGCTGCCCGATTTAAGTTGCTGGATAATGCGTTGAGTCAGATCCAGCGACTTGTCGGCAGTGACGATCCCGTTGTTCGGCGCGCTCACGTCGAAAATCACGGCGTAGTTCCCCGCCGCTCTCACACCCTCGATGACACTGTTCACCTTGGTCTGGATCGGATCGAGAAGCTCCCGTTCCCGGCTGGCAGCCTTGGTCTGCAGCTCCTGGGTCCGTTGCTCCAACTTCTGCTGCTGTGCCTGCAGGTCCTTCCGCTTGGCGGCCCGCTGGCTGGGACTCAGCATGACCGACTGCTGGTCGAAGTCCGACGCGGCAGAGTCGAGGGTTGCCTGAAGCTTCTGCACCTCGACCCGGTAGCCCTCGAGCTCTTTCGTGAAGGTCGACTCGGCCTTGGTGTATCCGGGCGTCTGTTTGAGGATCGCTTGAGTGTTGACGTACGCGATCTTGGCGCCCCCACTCTGCTGAGCGGCGAGCGGCCCGGCTCCCGCCAACGAGAATGTGGCCAATCCCATCCAGACTCCGACGACGACAAGCTTCATGCTTCACTCCCGATGAAAGGTGCGTGCTGATTAAAAGAAGTTGCCCAGCTTGAAGTGGAGCTGCCAGCCGGGTTTGGGCCGGCCGTTGAGATCCACCTTGTCGAATCCGTAGCCGAGATCCACCCCGATGGGACCCAGCGGCGAAATGACGGCCGCTCCGAAACCGGCGCCCCGGAACAATCGTGTCGGGTCCCACTGCCGCGCGCTGCGGTACACGTTTCCGGCATCGAAAAAGGCGTCGACGTAGAGCGATTGGCTGATCCGGGCGCCGGCCTCGACCGTGAACGTCGCGTAGGACTTGCCAAACGATTCGGAGCTCGCCGCGTTGTTACCACCGGCCGTGGGATCGAATCCGTTCGGTGTGATCGAGAACTCGTCGTAGCCCCGAAGGGGGATGCCGTATTGGACCCCCCCGAGGGCGTAGAGATCCTGGTAAAACGGTCCCGCATCACCGAAGACGAACCCTGACTTGGCGGTGAGGCCAAGTACGAACTGAACCCCAGCGCCGAGCTGACCCGCACCGCCCATGGTCCCAAGCGGCGCGTACCAACGCCCTTCGAGATCCACCTTCCGATAGTTTCCGGTGCCGCCCAGAATCCCGCCATTGAGCTCGCCGCTGACGTTGGTCATGACCCCGCCGGTGGCGAAGGGCAGGCCCACCCGGGTATCCCGAACCAAGCTCAGCCCGAAGGATGACTTGGTACATGCGCTGCACCGGAAACGCGCCTGAATGTCGGCCGAACCCTCAGAATAGCGGATGCGCTGGAACGAGTAAGAGGTGAAGAACCGGGTATAGCGAGATCCCAGGAAGGGAAATCCGAGCTGCAGGCTGCCGCCCGTCTGCTTCCGCCGACCCAGATCGCCGATGTTGTACCGGGCACGGGAGTCGAACAGCGAGACCGTTCCGGAGATCCGACTCTCTCGAATGGCCGGGTCGGTGTAACTCAGGGTGAAGTCATTAATGTTCTTGCCAAACTGCCACTGCAGCTTGCCCCGCTTTCCCCGGCCGAAAAGATTGGGCTCCTCCAGGCCGAGGAAGCCCCCCACTCCAGTTCCCTGCCCCAGGGAGGCACCGAAATTGATGTTGCCGGTGCGGCGCTCCTCGACCCGGAAGACGATGTCGACGTCGACACCATTCGCCGCTGGTTTCACGTCCGGCGGGGGAAGTGGCTGCTGGAAGAACCCCAGGTTGGCCACGTTCTGATAGGAGCGGACCAGCCGATCGCGGCTGAACAGGTCACCGGGCAGCATCACGATCGCCTCACGGATGACGCGCTCGTGGGTGACCTCGTTACCGACGATCTCGACCTTGTTGATCGTGGCCGGTGACCCTTCGCGGATATTCCAGTGCAGATCCACCAGCGGCGTCCCGCCAGGGCCAGTACGTCGCACTTCTTCAGGCTGGACCTGGGCGTAGATGTAGCCGTTGTTGGCGTACAGGTTCTGGACCTTATCCGTGGCCTCGTTCCACTCGGACCGGCTGAATGGCTGGCTTCGATTCAGAGAAGCGCCGGTGGGACCGATTGGCCCGAACGGGTAGAAGGCCCGGAGCTCCTCGGTCGAAAACCGCCGGTTCCCCTGGACGTCGAATGTCCCGACCCGGTAGATGGGGCCTTCGTCGACGGTCAACCGAAGGACCGCCTTACCGCCGGCTGAGTCCGATACCAGGGAATCGTGGGTGACCTGGAAATCAACGTACCCCTCATCGGCATACCAGTGCGGGAGCCGCTCGCGCACGTCTTGCTCCACCGCCCGCTCATCGTACTCGCCCTTCTGGAACCACCAGAACCCTTCCGGCCGGGTCGACATGTGCTTGACCACGGCCTTATCCGAGAAATGCTTGTTCCCGTCCACGACCACCTGGCTGATCGCGACCCGCTCGCCTTCTTGGACGTCGAAGACGACGCGCGCCTTGCCGGGGCTCGGCGCCAGTTGGATCACCTTGACCCTGGAGGCGTAATACCCCTGGTGTTTGTAGAGCGAGTCGATGCCGGCGCGGCCTTGTTCGACTGCGTTCCGATCGAGTGGTCGTCCTTCGGTGAGATGCACCCGGCCCTTGACCTCGCCCTCGGACAGCCGGTTCACCCCGCGCACCGCCCATTTTTCCAGCAGCGGCCGTTCCTTGACTCGGATGACGAGCACCAGGCGACCCCCGGCGTTTCGCTGTTCCACCACCACGTCGTCGAACTGGCCGGTGCGGAAGAGTGCGGTGATGGCGCGCTGGATGTCCCGGTAATTGATCGGCTGGTGAACGATGATGCCGGAGGTGCCGATGATCTGCGAGGGAGTGAGGCGTGTCTGTCCTTCGACCGCGATGCTATCGACTGCGGGCGGGGCTGTGTCCTGAGCCGCGAGGGCCCTCTGCCCCCCCAGTAAGAGCGAACCGCCTAGAATGGTCGGAAGAAAACGGTGCATCGAAAGGGGGCAAAGGGTGAGCGCGCCGGGCCTCCCGAGGGAAGCCCGGCGCGCGGCCTTAGGCCTGGGGGGTTGGGGTCAGCGCCCGGAAGACCAGCTTCTCGCCGTCCGGAGCGACGTCGACCTCGATCTCCTCGCCACGGCCGAAGTCGCCCATGAGAATCCTCTCGCTGAGCGGATCCTCGATGTAACGTTGGATGGAGCGCTTCAGCGGACGCGCGCCGTAGTTCTGATCGTAACCGTGCTCGACCAGGAACTCGGTTGCCGCGGGCGTGAGCTTGACCTCGTCGCCCAGCCGGCGCTGCACTTCGCGCAGCAGGATGGTGACGATCTGTGCGATGTGGTCCTTGTCCAGCGGGTGGAATACGATCACATCGTCGAGTCGGTTCAGGAACTCCGGGTTGAACACCTTGTTCATCTCGTCCTTGACGGTTTCCTGCATCTTCTCGAAGCTGCCCCGCGCATCGCCGCCGTGGAATCCGAGCGACTTGCCCTTCATGATATCGCGGGCCCCCACGTTGGAGGTCATGATCACGACCGTGTTCTTGAAGTCGATGACCCGCCCGTAGTTGTCGGTCAGATGGCCCTCGTCCAGCACCTGGAGCAGGATGTTGAACACGTCCGGGTGCGCCTTCTCGATCTCGTCGAGCAGGACCACCGAATACGGCTTCCGCCGCACGGCCTTGGTCAGGGTTCCGGAATCCTCGTAGCCGACGTAGCCCGGAGGCGCGCCGATGAGCCGGGACACCGAGAACTTCTCCATGTACTCGGACATGTCGACCCGGATCAAGGCCGAGGCATCAGCAAAGAGGAACCTGGCCAGTGCACGCGCCAACTCGGTCTTCCCCACCCCGGTCGGACCGGAGAAGATGAATGAGCCGATGGGTCGGTTGGGATCCTTGAGTCCGGCGCGTGAACGCCGGATGGCCCGGGACACCGCCCTGATGGCCTCGTCCTGGCCTACCACCGATCCGTGGAGCTCGTCTTCCATCCGCATCAGGCGCGCGGTCTCGGCCTCCTGGAGGCGGGTGACCGGAATGCCGGTCCAGCGGGACACGATGAACGCAATGGCTTCCTCATCGATCACCGGCCGTTTGGTCTGCCGCTCCCGCTCCCACTCCTCCTGCTTGAGTCGGATCTGGTTCTGCAGGTCGCGCTCCTGGTCCCGGAGAGAGGCGGCGCGCTCGAAGTTCTGATCGCGGACGGCATCTTCCTTCTGTACGTTCACCTTCTCCAGCGCGGCCTTCAGCTCGGCCACTTCGGCCGGGGGAACCTGCGAGGCCAACCGGGCCCGGGCACCGGCCTCGTCGATCACGTCGATCGCCTTGTCCGGCAGGAACCGGTCGGTGATGTACCGCTCGGAAAGCTCGGCCGCGGCAGTCAGGGTGGCATCGGGAATGCTGATCCGGTGGTGGTCCTCATACTTCTTGCGAAGTCCCTTGAGAATCTCGATGGTCTCGAGCACCGTCGGCGGCTCCACCACGACGGTCTGGAACCGCCGTTCCAGGGCGCCGTCCTTCTCGATGTACTTGCGATACTCGTTCAGGGTCGAGGCGCCGACGCACTGTAGCTCGCCGCGGGCGAGGGCGGGCTTCAGCATGTTCGAGGCGTCAATCGCGCCTTCGGCGGCCCCCGCACCCACCAGCGTGTGCAGCTCGTCGATGAACAGGATGATCTGCTTGTTTTGGGCGATCTCGTTCATGACCGCCTTGAGCCGCTCCTCGAACTGGCCCCGGTACTTGGTCCCGGCGATGACCGCCGCCATATCGAGCGAGAGCACGCGATGATCCCGCAGCACGTCGGGGCAAAGCCCGTTGGCAATCAGCAATGCCAGTCCCTCGACGATGGCCGTCTTGCCGACGCCGGGCTCGCCGATGAGGACCGGATTGTTCTTTTTGCGCCGCGCCAGGATCTCCATGACGCGCTCAATCTCCTTGCCGCGCCCGATGGTCGGATCGAGCTGTCCTTCCGCAGCGAGCTGCGTCAGATCGCGGCAGAAGTGATCGAGCGCCGGCGTTTTCGACTTCTTCTCGGACTTGGGCGTAGATGCGGGTTGGCTGCTGCCGCTCCCGGCCGACGTCTGCGGCATGTCGCTCCCGAGCAGGCGCAGGGTCTCAGCCCGCGACTGCTCGAGGTTCACGCCGGCATCCGTCAACACCTGGGCCGCGATGCCCTTCTCCTCGCGCAGCAGGCCGAGCAACAGGTGCTCGGTACCGACGTAGGAGTGGTTCAGCTCTCGGGCCTCGGTCATCGCCAGCTCGAGCACCTTCTTGGCCCGGGAGGTGTACGGAAGATCGGGCCCGGCGGCCGCGGCCGCTTTGCCCTTCTTGACCGTTTCCTCGATTTTCTGCTGGATGTCCTCGAGATCGACGTTCAGGTTGGTGAGGACTGCTGCCGCCACCCCCTCACCTTCGCGAATGAGGCCGAGGAGGATGTGCTCCGTCCCCACGTATTCGTGATGCAGACGGGCCGCCTCTTCCCGGGCCATCTGCAGGACTTTCCGCACACGATCAGTGAAGTTGTAACCGTTCATCGAGGTATCCTGCGTAGCTCCGAAGGCCGTCGTCGCGGCTCATCCACGGCGTCCCACTTCGGATTCCAACACTTTGCGCACGAATTGTGCCCGCCGAACCGGCAGGTCGGGGTCGCTCGGACCGAGCCCTTCGGCCACCGCCAGATGGGCCGGCTGAGTGTACACCAACAACTTGTTGAGCGTATACATGCCGACATCGGGGATGAGGTTCACCCCGACCCCGAGGCGCACGCCGCTCAACAAGTTCATTGCCTCTTCGAACGACAGAGCCCGTGCATAACGAAGCAATCCGTACGCCCGCCAGACTTTGTCTTCGATGATTGCCGGAGCGTCGCGCAGCAGGACCTGCCGGGCCTGTTCCTCGTAGTCCATGACCTGCCGGACCATCTTGCCAAGGTGATCGAGCAGCTCGTATTCGGAGCTTCCGAGTGTGGTCTGATTGGACAGTTGGAAAAAATTGCCGACGACTTCGCTTCCCTCACCGTACAGGCCGCGGAAAGTCAGTCCCACCTGCGCCAGACCCTGCAACACCTTGGAAATTTCCTTCGTCAGCACGAGGCCGGGGAGGTGTATCAAAACCGAGGCCCGAAGCCCGGTGCCGACGTTGGTCGGACACGAGGTAAGGTAACCAAACTCAGAATGAAATGCGAATGCAAGTCGTTGTCCCAGTTCGGCGTCGAGCCGGTCCACCTCGGCATACGCCGCGTCCAGCGCGAAGCCGGAATGGAGCCCTTGAAGCCGAAGATGATCCTCCTCATTCAGCATCACTCCCAGCCGGTCCTGAACCAGCAGTGACGCGCCTGATCGAACCCGTCCGTCCGGGTCCAGGCCTGCCAGCTCCTTGCTGACCAGGTGCCGCTCGTGGAGCAGCTGCCGGTCGGAGAACTCCAACCGGTCCAGCCGGAACTTGATTGCGCGTCGAAGTAACACGGTGTCCCGAGCCGCCGCTTCGACGATTTTGAGAATGTCCTCGCGCTCGGTCTCGGAATTCCGTCCCTGGAACACCCGCCCTGCCAGGTTCCGAGCCAGTCGGATGCGGGTCGAGAGCACCAGGTGGCTGGATGGCCCGCTCGCGTCGAGCCACCCCACGCCGCCGTCGGTCAATAAGCTCAGATCGATCATTCCAGCACCCGAAGGCGGTCTCGCAGCTCCGCCGCCAACTCGAAGTTCTCGGTTTCCACCGCCAGCCGGAGCTGTTCCCTCAACTCCGATGTCTGCTGGCGCTCGGCCGGCTCCGTCGTGCCCCGCTCGGCGTAGCGTTCGCCCATGTGGTGGGTGGAGCCATGGAGCCGGCGCAGCAGATCCCGCAACGGCACCTCGAACGAACGGTAGCAGTCGGGGCACCCTAATCGGCCGCTCTCCCGGAAATCCGCGAGCGAGCCACCGCACCGAGAGCACGTGTCCGCCCGGGGAGCCTGGGCTTGTTCCGGCTCCTGGCCCATCGCGGCGAGGAAGGTGCCCAACGGCGTCTTGGGTTGCGCGCCGGGACTCTCGACCCCCTTCTCTGCGGCGCACCGCTCGCAGAGATGCAGGGTGGTGACCTGCTCGTTCACGATCTGGGTGAGGTGAATGACCGCCTCGCGCTCCCGGCACTGCTCACACGACATCAGGGCATGGACTCCACGCCCGACAACGGCACCAGGCGGCCGCCCTCGAGCGACAGCACGCGGTCGGCCCTGGCCGCCAGCAGGCGATTGTGGGTGACGACAACCAGCGCCGTCTCAAACTCGCGGGAGAGATGCGCGAACAGCTGGTGCAGTCGCTCGCTGTTGCCGTAGTCGAGATTGCCGGAAGGCTCATCCGCCAGCACCACCAGCGGATCGGCGACAAGCGCCCGGGCCACCGCCGCGCGCTGCTGCTCGCCCCCCGAGAGCTGGGAGGGTCGGTGCGACATCCGGCCCGCCAGTCCCACCGCTGCGAGCAGCTCCTCCGCTCGCGAGCGGGCCCGGGAATCGTCCTCACCCGCGATCAGCAACGGCATCATCACATTCTCGAGCGCGGTGAATTCGCGGAGCAAATGATGGAACTGGAAGACGAACCCCACCTTTCGGTTTCGGATTTGAGCCAGCGCCTCGGAACTCTCGCTTTCGTAGGCCTGCCCGGCCAATCGCACCGTGCCACCGGACGGCGTGTCGAGGGCGCCGAGCAAGTGGAGGAGCGTGCTCTTTCCCGAGCCGCTGGCCCCCACGATCGCCACAAACTCTCCCCGGCTCACCGTGAGGTCGACTCCGGAGAGGACTTCTATCGGGTTGCCGTCGCCCCCGCGGTACACCTTCCGCAGGCCCTGTGCCTCGAGGATCGCGGTCATTCGTGGCGAATCGCGTCGACGGGGGTCAGGGCGGCGGCGGAGCGCGAGGGGTACAGTGTTGCGCACACGGCGATGGCAAGGCTCGCGAGCACCACGATTGCCACGTCCAGCCACTCGATGTGGACGGGAAGGTGATCGATGAAATATACTGCCGGGTTGATCCGGACCCACCCCGAGCGATCGACTATATAGGCCACTGAGAGACCGAGGACGAGCCCCAGCGCCGTCCCTATTCCACCGATCACGGCGCCCTGCACCAGAAAAACCCTTCCCACCGCCGGCGAGGTGAGTCCCATCGCCCGAAGAATGCCGATCTCGCGGGTTTTATCGGTCACGACCATGGTCAGCGTCCCCACGATGTTGAACGCGGCGACGACCATGATAAAAAAGATAATCAGCCCCATGGCGAGCTTTTCCAGCTGGAGCGCGCTGAAGAGACTCGCGTTCTGGGTCTGCCAATCCAGGGCGCGATAAGGGTAGCCGAGCCGTTTCTCGAGAGCAGCACCGATGGCGGGAGCCCGCTCGGGATCATTCACCCGCACGGCGATGCCGGATACGGCATTGCCCAGGCCGGTAAAGCGCTGCGCGGTCTCTCGCGACAGCACGACAAATTGGTTGTCATACTGGAACATGCCGGTGTCGAACAGGCCGGTGACCTCGAATTTCCAGAATCGCGGCACGGCCACGCCCAGGGCCGGGTTCATCTTGGCCTGGGTAACCGGCACCAGGGTGACGACATCACCCGGGTAGACCGAGAGTCGTGAGGCCAGCCGGGAGCCGAGCAGGATACCGCCGTCCACGCCCGGTTTGTCGGTCTTGAACGACAGATCGCCTTTGGTGATTGCCCCGGGCAGCGAGGTGACGGACATCGTACCGGTGTCCGGGTCGAAGCCGACGAGATTGACGCCCTCGCCGTAGTCCTGGCCGGCGGTGATGCCCGCCTGACTGATCACCTCAGGGGCCGCTGCGATGACACCCGGCTCCTTGCGGACCTGGGCTATCACGCTTTGCCAGTCGTCGAGCCGGAGTCCCGATCCGAACGTCAGCACCCGCAGATGAGGATTGGCCACCAGGATCCGTTCCCGGAGATCGTCCCTTAGCCCGTTCATTACCCCGAGCACCACGATGAGAGCGGTGACGCCGACCGCCACCCCCCCAGTGGAGATGACCGTGTTCAACGAGGCGGTCCGGGAGTTCCGGCGGCTCCGCAAATAGCGTCGTGCGATTCGCCATTCGAGCCTCGAGGGCCAGCGGATACTGGCCTTCAGCTCGCGCCAGTACCGGCCTAGCTCCACCTTCACGTTCCCTCCGGCCGCAGGGCCGGGAAGATGATCACGTCGCGGATCGATGGCCGGTCGGCAAGGATCATCACCAGGCGGTCGATGCCCACGCCGACCCCACCGGCCGGGGGCATGCCATATTCGAGCGCCCGGATGTAGTCCGCGTCATAGCTGTGCGCCTCTTCGTCTCCGGCCGCCCGCTGGCGGACCTGATCCTCGAACCGCCGGCGCTGATCGTCGGGGTCATTGAGCTCACTGAAGCCGTTGGCCAGCTCCCTTCCCCCGACGAAAAGCTCGAACCGCTCGGTCAGCTCAGCGTCGGAGCGATGCTCCTTGGCCAGCGGTGAAAGTGGCTTGGGGTAGTCTACCACGAAGGTCGGCTGCACCAGGTGCGGCTCGAGGACTCTCTTGAACACTTCGTCCTGGAGCCGCCCGCCGGCGAGCTCATCGATGGCGTCGGGTTGGGCACCCGTGCGAAGGAGAACCGCACGCATTTCTTCGGGGCTGGCGCGACGGAGGTCCAGCCCACACCGCTCGCGCACCCCGCCGATGAAGCTCACCCGCGGGAACGGCGGGGTAAAATCCAGCGTCACGCCGCCCCGCTCGATCGCCAGGGTCCCTAGCGTCTCCCCGACCGCGCCGGCCACCATCGTTTCGGTGAGTGACATCATGTCGGTGTAGTCGGCATAGGCCTGGTAGAACTCGAGCATGGTGAACTCGGGATTGTGCGTCCGATCCATCCCCTCGTTGCGAAAGTCGTGGCCGATCTCGTAAACCCGCTCCAGGCCGCCCACCAGCAGGCGTTTCAAGTACAGCTCGTCTGCGATTCGGAGGTACAGCGGCATGTCCAAGGCATGGTGGTGAGTCACGAACGGCCGCGCCGCCGCCCCGCCGTAGAGCGGCTGGAGGACGGGCGTCTCGACTTCCAGGAAGCCGCGCTCGTCGAGGAACCGCCGAAGGAAGCGCACGACCTGGGAGCGGAGATAGAACACCTGTCGCACATCGCGGTTGACCGCGAGATCGGCGTAGCGCTGGCGGTATCGCACCTCGGTGTCCTGCAGGCCCCCATAGGTGACGGTGCCATCCTCCGTCTGCTGGGTCTTCCCCCGAGGCAGCGGGCGGAGCGATTTTGCCAGGAGGGTCACCTCGGACACCCTGACGGTGATCTCGCCGGCCTTGGTACGGAACACCGTCCCGGTGATCCCGACATGGTCGTCGAGATCGAGCAGCTTGACCATCTCGTAGTGGTCACCCAGGTCGTCACCGCGGAAGTACACCTGGATCCGGCCGCTGGAATCCTCCAGGTCACCGAACACCACTTTGCCCTTGGGTCGCCAGGACACGATACGCCCGGCGATGGTGACTCCAGGCCCGTCGTCGGCCATGCCCTCCTGGTAGGCCGAGCGGGCCTGCTCGGCGGTGTGCGAGCGCTCGTAGCGGTAGGCGAACGGCTGCACACCCATCGCCTCGAGGGCAGCCCGTTTCTCCCGGCGAGCGGCCTCGACGTATGAACGCTCCTCCACCGTATTCACGCCGCCTTGCCTCCGAACCGCTTGAGGTACGCCTGGATGAAGGTGTCGAGATCGCCATCCATGACCCGTTGCACGTCACCGACCTTCACCTCGGTTCGGTGATCATTTACCATGGTATACGGCTGAAACACGTAGGAGCGGATCTGGTTGCCCCAGGAGTTATCGGTCTTCGTCGCCTCGACCAGGGCTTGGGCTGCCTCCTGTTCCTCCAACTTCTTTTGATAGATAGCAGCCCGCAACATTTTCATGGCCGTGGCCCGGTTCTTCGTCTGGCTGCGTTCCTGCTGGCAGGACACCACGGTATTAGTTGGGATATGGGTGAGCCGGACCGCCGACGACGTCTTGTTGACATGCTGGCCACCGGCTCCCGAGGCGCGGAACACGTCCATCTTGATGTCCTCGTCGCGGAGGTCCACCTCGATCGTGTCATCGATATCGGGATAGACGAACACGGAGGCGAAGGAGGTGTGGCGCCGCGACTGAGAATCGTAGGGAGAGATTCGAACCAGGCGGTGCACACCCTTCTCCGCCTTCAAATACCCGTAGGCGTATTGCCCCTTGATCTCGATCGTCACCGACTTGATCCCTGCTTCTTCACCCGGGAGCAGGTCGAGCACCGTTACCTCAAAGCCGTGCCGCTCAGCCCACCGCACGTACATCCGCATGAGCATCTCGGCCCAGTCCTGCGACTCGGTGCCACCGGCACCGGGATGAATCGTGAGCAGTGCGTCGCGCCCGTCCTCCGGTCCCTGAAGCATGGCCTGAAGCTCGAAGGCCTCCGCCGCCGTCTGAAGCTCGTCCGCTTCGCGCCCGACATCGGCCAGCATGCCCTCGTCCGGCTCGGCCTCGAGCAGCCCAGCCATCTCGAGGGCCTCCTCGAGCCTATGATGAAGAGTGTCGTAGGGGGTGAGCCAGTTCTTGAGAGATTTAATCTCCTGGACCGAGGCCCGCGCAGCCTCGGCATCAGCCCAGAAACCGGGCAGCGCCTGCTTGGCCTCGAGAGCGTTCAGCCGTTCGGCCTTCCCCGACAAGTCAAAGAAAGTCTCGGAGTTCAGCCACACGGCGTTGGAGATCCGTCAGACGGTCGACGAGCTCGGACATGCAAAGACTCCCTGACAGGTATGGAGTGAAAGCTAACGGAGGTACGAAGTAAGAAGTGAGAAGTGAGAAGGAAGTCCCCCTCACTTCTCACCTGTCACCTCTCACCTCAAAAGATCGGCCGTCCGCCGGCCAGGATCTCGTTCAGCGCTTCGCGGAAATAGGGGGTGGATTCGGCGACTTCGCGGCCGACCTGGTCGGCGTATTCCTCCCAACTCTTCTTGATCTCCTCTTCGAAGAGCTCCTTCAGGTTCCCGTCGCGGAGGCCCTCCTGCCGCTTACCCGGGTGGTAGACGACCATATCGGAGATGAGCGCCCGGGCCAGACGGCGCGCCTTGAGGGCGGGGTCCTGGGAGAGAAACGGGTTGGCCGGCCGCCCACCCGGCGCAGGCCTGGCCGCCGGACTTGGAGCGGCGGGAGGCGGGGAAGCCTTGGCTGGTGCCGGCGGGGCGCCGGCCGGAGCCGCGGGCCGCGCGGCAGCTGCAGGAGCCGTGGCAGGCGGCATGGCAGGAGCAGCCGACGACCCTCCGGGGGTAGCGGGACGCGATGGCGCAGCAGGACGCGGCGGCGCGGGCGCCGGAGGGGGTGGAGCGGGCCGCGGGGGAGCAGCCGTCGCGGCCGGCGCTGCGGCTCGAATGGGCTCCGGCCGGGCCGGCTCGACCCTCGGCGGCTCGACCCTCGGCGGCTCCGGCTTGGGCGGCTCGGGCTTAGGCGGCTCGGGCCTGGGCTCAGCCTTGGGCGGCTCGGCTCGAGGCCGGGGTGGCTCCGGGCGCTTCGGCTCGGCGCGAGGCGGCTCCTTCACCGCCAGACGCGATTGCTCACCCTCACGGCGCACCGCGAACACCGCGCTGCATACCGCACAGCGCGCCCGCACCCCGGTCTCGGGCACCTTTGCAGGATCTACCCGATAGACGGCGGCGCAGTTTGGACAGGTGACATTCATCTCATGGTCCTCGAGGCTGCTCCCTGGAACCCGGGCCGGGCCGCTCCTCTCCATCGGTGCCGTGCCGCCGGTCCACGACGAATACCGAGCCGGGCAACGTCTTGGCATAGCTCTTCATCTCGGTCGCAAGCTCGCTCACCTGTGCCGGATGCGCAAATCGGCGGTGCCGATTAGTGACGATCCCGATGGAGAGCGTCATCAGAGGAACCCGGTGGAGCTGACCGCGCCGGTCTTTACCAAAAAAGTAACCCGCCCGCCTGTCCTGATCGTTGTACTGTAGCGGTATCAGGGCGTCGAACACCTCTAGAATTTCGCTGCACACCGGGCTGATGTCCGCCGCCGGAATGATGAAGATGAAGTCATCGCCGCCGATGTGCCCTACGAAGCCGCGCTGGCCCATGAGGCCTTTGACCACATCGTGCAGGATGCGGGACAAAATATAGATGACGCGGTCTCCCTCGTAATAACTGTAGCGGTCATTGAACTCCTTGAAGTGATCGAGATCGGCGTAGCAGACCGCGAACTCCTGGTCGGACTCGAGCCGGCGCCGGATCTCGCGTTCGATCTCGTTGGTGCCGGGCAGCCGGGTGGATGGATGGACCGATACATCCCGCTCCGTCCGCACCAGCATGGAATCCAGCCTGGCCCGCTGCTCGGCCGGCGTGAAGAGCCCGGTGATCACCTCGTCCGACCCGGAGGCGAACCACGCCTGGACCTGTTCCGCATGGTGGGTGCCGAC